>Ga0189291_100235_pt1 | contig 35361 bp, 36 predicted proteins | sample UW1redminimetaG_FD_130331 | JGI IMG/M metagenome (GOLD analysis project Ga0189291, IMG submission 130331) | Marine microbial communities from the Costa Rica Dome - UW179B-red mini metaG | ecosystem: Environmental > Aquatic > Marine > Oceanic > Photic zone | place: Costa Rica: the Eastern Pacific... | reverse complement strand
TCTTCTCGCCAGGGCTCTTGGTTGTCTTTCTCATGTCCCACTCCTCAGTGGTTACGATGAGCCAAGAACACTCTCTTATCAAATCACCCTATTTGGACCCATAGGTGCTGACGTCAGACAAAATCACACAATGGGCTCTCCCAACGCCTTCGCCGCGCAATCCACCAACGGCTGGTTAAAGACGACTTGCCATTCGCTGCATCCTGCATGAACTGAAAAAGAGCGGGACTTTTCTGCCGTTGGCCCCGCACCAGCCCAAGACCATTCATTCGACACCCGGGTGCTTCACTTGCGTCGGGCCCCCAATTCGACTTGACCAAAACCAGATGAACCCTCCGGCTAACCCCGGAATGTGCGAGCCAGGGCATGCAACCTCTTCATGTGATCGTCGTGGATGCTCAAATCGTTCAGATGCCTGACCAGCGAGTCAAGATAGTCAAAATTGGAGCCAAGTCCGCCTTCCGCCAAGGCGATCATACGTGCCGCTTCCTCATCGGTCAGATGCGGCATGTAGCGGTGGTTCGTGCGGTCCATGATGAAGACCAAGGCATCCACTGGCCCCTGAGACGTGGCCACTTCGAGAAACACAGGGCAATAGGCCCCGGCGAACATTTCCCGGCGCCACATGAATGCAGTCTCCTGCTCCACGAGATCTGCAGCAATTCTGAAGACAACGCCGTCACATCGCCCGCCCTGATCGAGCGCCGCCATGAGTCCCGGCCGCGCATGGCTGCCGCGCCCCCCTTCCAGTCGCATGCAAAAACTGCGACGCCAGCCGTCCAGAACGCCGCGTCGGTATTCGTCGACGTAGACCGCCGGGTCCCAGATCAGCGAGCCATAAGCGAACACCCAAAGATCCTGCGCCCACCGGTCGGACAGCACCTCCTGCCGGTTCGCTTCCCGCGCGTCATGCTCCATGCGCCACCCCGGCGGCCAGCCCTCGGCCTCGGCTTGTTCATCCAGTTCAGCAAAGCGTTCCTGTCCAAAACGCATATCGGAAGCATCCGGTGGCGTGACCAATTCGCGTAGAGCGGGCGTATGGTGAAAGACATGATCGGGAAAGGGCATCGCATAGTCTTGTAGGTTTTCGGTCACAATGACCAGATCAGAACGGTTTGAAGGACCTGCTGCGGTCACATCTTCTTGCAATGTTGGATCGATTTCGAGCTGCAATGCTCTCGCAATTGACCAGCACATTACGATTGACGGTTGTTCACTTGCCTCGATACCTGCGCGCAATGAAGGGCAGGTCAGATGGGTTGTGGAACGCCTCTGCATTTCGATCCAGCATCGCCAGCACAAAGGTCTTTTCATCTTGCATCTCGTCTTCCGCGTCATAGTCAGTTTCTGAGGGTTCGGACCGCATCATTAGCTGAGTGAATAGATTCTTGAGTCGTTCCGGGAAGTATATGCGGGCGAGTGAGAAGTCCGTCATGGCAAGGTCCCCCAAAGCTGTTCATGCTGTGACAAAGCTACAGGTCTGCAGGCGGCTCTGGTATCCAGGCCAACATTGTGCTGTTCTACAAAAATGCAGAACGAGCTTCGAAACTGGTCAGATGTTCGGGTGTTTCTCGCGGTGTTCCGCGAAGGCTCAACATTGGCGGCATCAAGGAAACTGGGTGTTGCGCAGCCCACGGTCGCGCGACGCATTGATGCTCTGGAAAAGGAGATCGGGCTCACGCTCTTTGAGCGCGACACGCGAGGCTTCAAACCGACGGACCACGCTCAGGAACTCTATCCGCTGGCGCAAGCCGTGGAAACACAGGCCGACAGCTTTGCAACAAAAACAAGAGAGCTTGCCCAACCCAAACCAATCCACATCACGGCACCCGGGCACTTCTCGGATGCAATAATGGAGATTTTCAGTGCCTTCGCAAAATCCTACCCTGATATTGAGATAAAGTTTGTTCATAGCACCAGGGTACTCGATTTGTTTGCAGGCGAAGCTGACATTGCGTTTCGCGTTTCAAACATCACCCCAGAGCCGAATCTCATTTGTCGAAAGATCGGCATCGAACACTTTGCCCTCTATGGGTCACAAAGCTATGCCGATATTTTTGGCTTGCCCCAGTCGCTGGACGATCTGCGTGGCCACAGGTTTGTTACTTTCCGAGACAGAGAAACACTGCCAAGACAACATAACTGGGTGACGCAGCACGTGTCACCTGACCAGATCGTGCAAACCTTCGGCGATTTGGATCTTATGGATGCCGCCGTAAAGGCAGGTCATGGTTTGGGTGTGATCCACACGCGATGGGCGGACAGGCAGGACGCATTGATACGGTGTTCCGACAACATAGAAGAGCTGTCCCTGACAATGACGATGCTCATCGCACCGGACGCCTATCGCCGCGCAGAGGTCAGGGCATTCAGCAAGTTCTTCGCCCCCCGTTTTTCGGCGACATTTGGATGAACAAGTGCGTGGCTGCCACTGCACTTTCAGCAGTCCCTCACGGACTCTGGCGATGCATCAATGGGCTCATTGCAGTCATCTGACGGTTTCAATCGGGTTCATTGGCCTCAATTGCACCTCAGATTGCCGCTACGCGGACAAAGTGTAAATTCGCTGCGTCCGCACCAAAGTCGGCTTTGAGGAAGTGATACAGTGTCCAACAGGATAGGAAAGCCCAGCGGGATAAGTACCAAGCCGATTGATAGATCCATGACCTTGCTCTCAAACGAAAGAGAGGACGGGTTTCCCCATCCTCTCATCAGATCAATCGGTTATGGTACGAGGTATCAAACCACCCCCGACTTTATCCGTCTATTAGAAGCCCAGGACCAAGGACACACCAAGGGTGTTGTCTGTGGATTTCAGGCCCGCTGCCGGGTCGGTGTTGTATTCTGTCCGGTAGCTGACCCGTGTGGACAGGTTATCGGACATTTTGTAGTTCACGCCTGCGTCGTTGGACAGGATGGTGTTCACGTCAGAGCCGAGGATGTCGGTGTCCATTGTGAACGACACGGTGTCATTGAATGCATAGTAGTAGCGTGAAGAGGCGATAAAGCCGACTTCGGTATCAGAGTTACCGGTCACGTCTTCAAAGTAACGTACGCCGGGGCCGCCTTGGACGCGCCATGTGTGGCCTTCTTTGTTGATCGCACGGTAGCCAGGGCCAAAGCCCAGGAATGCGTCAGTTGTGTCACCGGCGATGGCATTGCCATTGGTGTCGGTGAGGAAGCCGTCATATTGCACACGGGCGATACCAAAGCCGTAGACTTGGTCGGTGAAGTAGCGGCTACCTTCATATGTACCAAAGACGGATTCTTCGCTTTTGGTGCCGTTTGCTTCGCCGTATTCAACCGCGAAACCGATCAGGTGGTTCCAGTCGCCAACACCATATGTCAGGCGGCCTGCGGCAGACAATTCACCGTTGTCTGTGTTACCGGATGTGCCAGAAGCAGACAGCGCGAAAGAGCCGCGCCAGCCTTGTGCAACGCCGTTCGGGCCGTAACGCTCTGCGTCTGTGCCACGTGCCAGGTCTTTGTTCACATCATCGGTGATGTCGTCGATGTCGTCATTCAGCGTTTCAATGCCTGTGATGCGGTTTTGCGCAACAACAGGAGAAGCAACCATCAGAGCCAGAGCAGATACAGTGGCCAATTTCAAAAGAGTGTTCATGGGTCATTCCTTCCCAACAAGGAGACCCGTCATCCGGCGTCATCGCCGTAGATCGGGAGCATTTCTGCTAAGAAGGCGTATAAGGATAATGATCAGATGAGTGAAATTCGAATAAATCACGCCTGTAGCGATAATTACTCGTTTGAAAAACCTTGATCCGCTAAAGGTCCGTAGGCATCCATTGCCTCTAGCTGCTCCAATACAAATTTCTGTTCCTTTTCAGCACCTTGCACCACACCCGCCAAGGTGCGTCGGGCCAAGGCTGCGAGGTCTGGATCAATGTCATCTCGGTAAATCACCCAAGATGGGTAGGGAAAGCGTGGCGCGTCAGCCACAATGTGCAGTTTTCCCGCATCTAGATGCCGCTTAACAGAGCGTGCAGGCAGGTAAGCAGCCGCGCGGCGGTTGACGATATAGTCCATCGCAAGTGCGCCAAGCGCCATTGAGCGCCCCGAATCCGTCAGATGCGGCAGCGCGACTGTCAGAGCATGGGTAAACTCCGGCCCCCAATCAACCGCGACATAGGTGTCCACCAAATCAAGCGTTGCATTGGGATAAGAGGCGACAAGGACAAGCTCATCATCAAGAGCAGGTTCTGCGATCAAACCCGGCCGAAGCTGTGGTGTATAAAGAAGGGCAGCGTGGACCACCCCTTCGACCAAGAACCGCATAAGTCGGTCGCTCATCCCCAATTCACAATGCACGCTCAGTTCGGGCATCTCGGTTTGCATCGAGTCTATCCACCGGAAGCCCAGCCTTGGCCAAAGGGAATATTGGGCCCCGATAGAAATTGCGCGGCTGTATCCTTCGGGGATGGCGATCTGCTGTTTGGCCTCTTCCCATATCTTGAGCAAGCTCAGCGCATAGCGTTCGAACTGCTTGCCTTCCGGCGTCAGCACGGCACCCGCCTTGGAGCGAATGAACAACGAATGACCAAGGCTGTCTTCAAGTCGCTGCACGCGCAAGCTGACGGCAGATTGCGTAACAAAGAGCCTATCACACGCCGCAACAAACGATCCTGTGTTGGCCACTTCGATGAAGGTTTTGATCAGTGTGATGTCCATTGTTCATCCATGATTATATCTGTCTTTAAATATGCATTTAACTCGTTTTGCTTAACTGATCTTCATCGATATATCTAGCAATGCGAAGTCGGACAGAGGCAAGTTTTCATGATTGCCGAAGGTGGTAAGGGGATGTCGCTCCCAACGCCGCATCCCCCTCGGAACGACTTCGCAACAAGGGCAAGCCTAGGCGTGTTTATCAAAGCGGCGACCGCTGTATCGTAGAGTGCTCCCTTCGGAAGCTGGCATTCACGACTTGGCATAAAATCGGTAAAGTGGGCTCTCTGCGGTCATCCGACGGTTTAAGTCAGGTTTGAAAGGTGATGACCCTATCCCCAATGTTGGCAGAGCGGATTTAGCAACGCTCGAAATTGGACCATCAAGGCATCGATATAGAGAAACTAAATCTCCCAGTTGAAAAGAAATGTTCGCCACGCGCGTCAAGTTCGCTTTGTTCGTCGGCCCACTGTTCCAATTCTTCTTCTGGCACCGAATTTTGCGAACTGACGTAAGCCTTGATGAAGGGTACGACCATCGCTCCATAGCAACCTTCATATCGGTCGACGTTCACGATAGAGAAATAGGTTACTTCATCGACTACCAAACCTGCTTTCCTAATTCTTGCGGCGAGAGTTCTGGGTAGGCGGCTGTTCGCGCAATGTGGAGCAAAGGCTTTCAAGACGCGCTCCATACGTTCAGGGTTTTCGCTATGCCAACAGACTGCATCCCAGTCTGTCGCAAGGATCAATCCGCGTCCACTTGGTTTCAAAACGCGAAAAACCTCCGAACAAAAAGCATCAATATCAGGCACGTATTCCGCGACTTGGGCGCTCACAACGACATCAAAGCTCTCGTCTTTAAATGGCAATGCAGTTGCGTCAGCAACCTCGTAGGACAACCACGGCTGGGTTGATTTTGATGCAGCGCGGTCAACCATCTGCTTTGAAATGTCTACACCAACAACTTTGCCAGATGGACCCGTCGCTTCTGCCAAGGCAGTCGTTAAGAAACCCGGGCCACTCCCAATGTCCAGTACGCTTTCGCCCTCGGATACCGATAGGCGACTAAGGCTATCTTGCCGCTGAGCAACGACATCTGGCCCAAGGTAGACTGCTTCTAGCCGCTCGGCAGCGGCCTCATCGTACTCCATTCCTGACATCACTGCCCCTCAAATGTTGCCCTCTAAATACCTTCACTATAACTTCATTCCATCTTCTTGAATACGCGCCAATTATGCTGGCCATTTGATGTACGTTTTGGCTCGGTGCCGCCATTCGGCACATCTGACGAAAACCCGCTTGAGTTTTGTCATTGTGTTTTTTTTTGGACGCTTAACCCGTGATTGACCCGTTGGTGGACAGGCGCGTACTCTACTTTCCAATCGAACGGCGAAACAGGATAACCACCATGACATTCCAGTTGGTGGGAAATGGCCCGAAAATCTACGAGGAAGTCATGGTGCCGCTTTGGTTCGGTCGGTGGGCGGAAGTGCTTGTTGAGCTGGCTGCGCTTCAAACCTCCGAACGTGTGCTGGATGTTGCTTGCGGAACGGGTGTGACGACTAGGATGGCGAAGGTATCCGTCGGGCCAAATGGAAGGGTCGACGGCCTCGATATTAACGCGCCAATGCTTGCAGCAGCAAAAGAACTGGCGGATGGCCTCGACATCGACTGGATCGAGAGCGATGTCTGCGACAGCCGTCTACCGTCGGAGACCTATGATGTCATCCTGTCGCAACACGGCTACCACTACTTCCCCGACAAAACCCGAGCTCTCAAAGAGTTTTTGCGACTACTTGTTCCAGGCGGACGTTTGGCGTTCTCAATCTGGGACGGGCATAGCCCATATACAAACGCCATCTGCGCTGCGGTCGAGCATCACATTTCTCCTGAGATCGCGAAGAAGCAACGCTCCCAACGGCAAACTCCTTCACTAGACGACCTCAGAGATCAGGTGAGCGCCCACGGGTTCGCCAATGTAGTTGTCCACCGAAAAGAGCTCATGATCGATGTGCCGCTTGCGCCGGAGTTTGTGCCCTTGCATTTAGGCTCTATGCCTATTGCTGGTGCGTTTGCAGGACTTGCCGAAGCGGCCCAGAAAGCACTGATCGACGAGGTCGCGGAAGCACTCTCGGGATACGTTCAAGGGGATCGGCTGGTTTACCCGGACGCTGTTCACGTGGCGGTTGGGTTCAAATAGAGGTAAGTCTGACGGGATGTTTTCTGTCAGATTGGCGGCCAGCCCAACGTCCTTCGATATCGCTGATCTTGCCAAAACTCATACGTTTCTGTTATCGGCGAAAATGGTGGATATCGGTGAAAAACTCCATTGAGCTTGAGACTAGTCTCAAAAAGCGAACAAGCGTTCTGCGGCCAAACCCTTTTTCTACAGATATGGCCAGTTCCGACGATCCAAAAGGACAAAATTCTCACAAAGCGGGCTGCGGAAGCGCATGGTCGAGTTTTTCACCGATATCGGTGGTTTGTGAGCGCTAACAGTCGCTCAACCAAGAGGCGATCACCTCAGGGCCGAGGGGTCGAATTCTGCCAGACTGCCGAATGACGACAGTGCGGACGAAGCTACCGAAGTACGATTTGTCTCGATTGTCGGCTCCCCGACCCAAAGCTGCCGCTCGAAATCGTCAAACACGTTGCATTGCAGCACACTCAGCCGCGACCTGCGACACTTGCCTGGTATCGGTTAAGGTCCGAGACAAGCGATTGGCCGGAAGGGACGCCCATCCGTTCGCAGAATTCGGCCCAGACGACAGCGAATGGCAAGTCCTTGACCTCTTCGGTGACAACCAGGCGGGACGTGTAGTCGAGGTTGTTTTCCGCTGACTTCAACCCATCCCATGGGACAAGTAGCGCGCGCAACAGTGCTTTTTGCATGTTACGTGTACCTATCACCCAGGCCGCTGTTCGGCTGATTGTGGCGTCAAAGAAATCGAGCCCGATGTGGGTGCGCCCCAGTAGATCAGAGCTCACCAGTTCCTGTGCCATTTGCAGGAGCGAGTCATCCAATAGGGTTACATGATCGCTGTCCCATCGCATCGGGCGGCTGACGTGGAGCAGGATCTCATCGACGGACAAGGCCACCGAGCTGAGCTTGTCGGCGACATTCTCGGTCGGATGGAAATGTCCCATATCCAGGCACAGCAGGGTGTCTTTGCGGATCGCGTAACCCATGTAGAATTCGTGGCTGCCAACGGTGCAGGCCTCGACCCCGATTCCGAACAGCTTGCTTTCGACGGCGTCCAGCATCTGCGCTTTGTCGTGTTTCGCGGCCATCATAGCGTCAAGTGAGGCTTCGAGCCGTCTACGTGGCGCCATGCGGTCAACGGGTGTATCCTTATAGCCATCGGGCACCCAGATGTTGTTCACGCAAGGCGAGCCAAGAGCCGCGCCCATTTGGGCTGCGATATCGCGTGACCGTAGCCCATGTTCGATCCAGAAATCGCGGATACCCTGATCGGGATGGCTGAGCGTCAGGTTGTCATCGGCCTTCTTATGCGCAAAGAACGTCGGATTGAAATCGAGGCCGAGGCCTTGGTCTTTCGCCCAATCCACCCAACGGGCAAAGTGCCTAAATTCAATCTCGTCCCGGTCAGGGTTCTGGTCGGTATCGAGATAGCACGCATGCAAGTTCAGCCGGTGCTTGCCTGGGATCAGGCTGTAAGAGAATTCAAGATCAGCGCGTAGCTCATCTGGTGTGCGCGCACGGCCTGGGTGGTTGCCTGTGGCCTGAATACCACCGCCAGAATTGCCGGTCTTGGTCTCGAAGCCCACCACGTCATCGCCTTGCCAGCAATGCATGGAGATCGGGACTTCTGCCAGTTTGCTTAAGGCGGCTTCAGTATCGACGCCCCAATCGGCGAAGGCGGCCTTTGCGCTGTCATATCTCATGTCGTGTCCTCCCTCGGACGCTTAGCGCGTGAACGCTTCTTTATTGCCAGCATCGACGTTGATGATGTTGCCCGTGGATTTGGCCGACAGATCGGACGCTAGGAAATAGGCGGCCTCGGCAATGTCTTCAGGCAGCACAGAGCGCTTCAGCATAGAGCGGTCGCGGTACATTTCTTCCAAACCGTCCTTGTCGGTGCCGTAGGTGCCCGCGCGCTGGTCGAGCCATTCGCCCTGCCAGATCTTGGACCCTTTCAGCACCGCATCTGGGTTCACCACATTCACCCGCACCCCCATCGGCGCACCCTCAAGGGCAAGGCAGCGCGCGAGGTGAATCTCGGAGGCTTTGGCGGTGCAATAGGCCGATGCATTCGGCGACGCAGCGAGGCCATTCTTGGACGCCACGAACACCACCGCGCCGCCCATGTTTTGGACCTTGAACAGCTTGAACGCTTCGCGACTGACAAGGAAATAGCCTGTCGACAGGATCGACATGTTCTTGTTCCACAGATCAAGGCTGGTGTCCTCGATAGGGGCGGAACTTGCGATGCCCGCGTTGGAGACGAGAATATCGACACCGCCGAATTCTGCGGCGATGTGAGTGTATGCGGAGGCAACAGCAGCCTCATCCGTGACGTTCATTGTCACTGTGCGCACCACATCGGCGGAGTACTTCGCACTGAGACCGTCAAGCGTTTCGGCAAGGGCTGCGTCATCGATATCAGCCAGCATCACGCAGGCGCCTTCACGCAGGTATCTCTCTGCGGTCGCAGCGCCAATCCCGCCAGCACCGCCGGTCACCAAAGCAACCCGGCCCGCCATAGATTTCGGCGCGGGCATGCGTTGCAGCTTGGCCTCTTCCAGAAGCCAGTATTCGATGTCGAAGGCCTCTTGTTCAGGCAGACCTTGGTATTCAGACACAGCATCCGCTCCGCGCATCACGTTGATCGCGTTGACGTAGAACTCGCCTGAAATGCGAGCCGTTGCCTTGTCCTTGGCAAAGGTGATCATACCGACGCCTGGGATCAGATAGACCACCGCGTTGGGATCACGAATAGCCGGGCTGTCGTCGCGTTTGCAGCGGTCATAGTAGGCCTGATAGCCGGTGCGGTAGTCCGCAATGGCGGCATCAAGGCCAGCAATCGTGGCGTCAATATCCGGGTTTGCAGGATGGAAATCGACCACAAGCGGGCAGATCTTTGTGCGCAGGAAGTGGTCGGGGCAAGACGTGCCAAGGGCTGCCAAACGCTCCATGTCCTTGGCGTTGACGAACTCCAGCACAGCGTCGCTGTCGGTGAAATGGCCGACCATATGCTGTTGGCCGGACACATAGCCACGGATGGCTGGCATGAGGCGCGCGGCGATAGCGCGGCGGGCCTCTGCATCCAGGCTGGTGTGAACAGCCCCACCAAACGCATCCTTGCCTGCTGTTTCCTTGGCGAACCAATCCATCGCTGTCTGGATGACCTCCAGCGTCAGTTCATAGCAGTCCTTTGCGTCATCCGCCCATGTGAACAGCCCGTGGCTTTCAAGGACAACGCCTTTTGCATCTGGGTTCTGCGCGCAGAAATCCGACAGCCAGAGCCCCAACTCATAGCCAGGTTTCTTCCAAGGTAGCCAGCCAATGCTGTCGCCAAAGATCTGCTGCGTCAGCGCTTTGCTGTCTTTGGCGGCTGCGATGGCGATAATCGCATCGGGGTGCATGTGATCCACGTGTTTTGCAGGCACATAGGCATGAAGAGGCGTATCAATCGAAGCCGCGCGCGGGTTTAGATTGAACGTGCAATGGGGCAGATAGCCGACCATCTCGTCTTCAAACTCGACCCCGCGATACAGCCCGCGTAACGCATTCAGTTTGTCCATGTAAAGCGTTGAGAACCCGTCCATTTTGATCGAGCCCACGTCCCCGCCAGATCCTTTGACCCATAGCACTTCGACCTCGTCACCCGTCAACGGATCATCTTGCATTACTTTTGCAGATGTATTGCCGCCCCCATAGTTCGTGATTCTCTTGTCTGACCCCAACAGATTTGAGCGATACAGCAGCTTCTCTGGCTCGCTCATCGTGCTGGCACGCGCCGCATCCCATTTATTTTCAAGACTTTGGCTGTTTTTGGAAGAGGTCATGTGTGTCTCCGTGGACGGCGGGTTAAGACGTATTATTCGAAATCAACGTGACGGTATATTGCGCGCAAGTCAATCATTTTCGATCATAAATGATCATGCTGCGGTGCAGAATGATTGCTTATGACAGTTATTGATTGACAAACTGTTGCGATTCGCCCCACGTTCAGAGCAACCAAAGGGACACCCCATGCACGAAAAAGATCGCCACAGAGTCATTCTATCCGCCGTTCAAGACCGGTCTCTTGTGACTGTCGTTGACCTGTGTGCATTGACTGGCGCGTCTGAAGCGACCGTGCGTCGCGACATCAATACGCTGGACGAGAAAAAGCAGTTGCGCCGGGTGCGCGGTGGTGCAGAAGCGCTAACCACAACGCCATTTGTCGGCCTCGCCGGGCGGCCATTCTCTGTGAATGAGACGCTGAACAGCGCCGAGAAACAGGCGATTGCAGCTGCTGCCGTAGAGCTGTGCACAGATGGCGAGCCGATCATCATCAACGGCGGCACAACCACCTTTCAAATGGTTCACCCGCTAGCTTCGCGCCGCATGCAGGTCTTCACCAACTCATTCCCAATCGCCGAGCACCTGCTGAAGAACACGCAAAACACAGTGATGTTGTCAGGCGGGATCATTTACCGCGAACAGAACATCATCCTGTCGCCTTTCGACAATGACGTGACGCGCAACTTCTACGCGAAACGCATGTTCATGGGCGCGCAGGGCATCGGCCCGCTGGGCCTGATGGAAGGCGATCCACTGCTGATTCAAGCCGAGCAAAAGCTGATTGGGCAAGCCGAAGAATTGATTGTTCTGGTGGACAGCTCCAAGTTTGAACAACGCTCCAGCCTTGTGCTGTGCCCACTTGAGCGGATCGACACAATCATCACCGACGACAAGATCGATGACCGCACGGCGGCCATGTTGGAATCGGCGGATGTGACACTGATCGTGGTGCCCTCTGGCACTGCGCAGAAAGAGGGGGTGGCGCAACTGCCAGCCTGACCGCAACCACTCCAGGGAGGATACCATGAGTGTACTGAAGAAACTGGCAGCATCCGCTGCAATGGCCGCCGCGATGATCGCGACGCCAGTATTCGCAGAGGACAATGTTCGCATTGCGCTGGTCGTCAAGGCGCTTGGCATAGGGTTCTTTGAGGCTGCCAATGAAGGCGCTCAGGAAGCTGCAGAAGAGCTCGGCAATGTCGAGATCATCTACACTGGTCCAACCGACACTACCGCCGAAGGCCAGATCGAGGTTATCAACGCCCTGATCGCCCAGCAGGTTGATGCGATTGCGATTTCCGCGAACGATACCGACGCTTTGGTCCCTGCCCTGAAACGCGCCATGCAGCGTGGCATTACGGTCATCAGCTGGGACTCCGGCGTTGCCTCAGAGGGCCGTCAGCTGCACCTGAACCCATCGTCAAACGCGTTGATCGGCAATATGATCATCAAGCTGGCGGCAGATCATCTGCCCGATGGCGGTGACGTGGCCTTGTTGTCTGCGACCACCACGTCGACCAACCAGAACATCTGGATGGAAGAGATGAACAAGGTCATGGGCGACTATCCCGGCATCGAAGTTGTCGCGACTGTGTATGGCGACGACCTTGCTGACAAATCCTACCGCGAAGCCACAGGCCTGATGCAGTCCTACCCTAATCTGGATGCGATCATCGCGCCCACATCCGTCGGCATCGTGGCTGCCGCACAAGCTGTTGTGGACGCTGGCAAAGTTGGTCAGGTGAATGTGACGGGCCTTGGTCTGCCGTCTGAAATGGCCGGTGCCATTGAATCCGGTGCATCCAAGTCCTTTGCGATCTGGAACCCGATTGATCTGGGCTACTCCGCAACGATGCTGGCCTATGAGCTGAGCAAGAATGGTGCGGAAGCTGCCCCCGGCGCGGAAATCCCAATGGGCCGCATGGGCAACCTGACGCTGGATGAAAACAACGAAGGCGCCATGGCCGATCCGTTTGTTTACGACGCCAGCAACATCGACCAGTTCAAGTCGATCTTCTAAGACGTCTCCCTGGTTCGGTCTGGCGCATCACGAGCGCCGGGCCGAATTTCCCAAATCCCCAAGTCCCAATCCAGAGAGAGTATCGGCATGTCGACCCGCACCGCGCCTTCCATATCGCCTGACGTGTCCCCCATGGTCTCGATGGACATGATCACCAAGACATTCCCCGGTGTGAAAGCGCTGGATGAGGTCAAGCTGGATCTATACCCCGGCCAAGTGACCGCCCTCGTCGGCGAAAACGGCGCTGGTAAATCCACGACCGTTAAAATTCTCACAGGCATCTACCAGCCCAATGGTGGCACAATCCGTATTGATGGCGACCCTATTGCCTTTGGCTCTCCCAATGACGCGGCAAAAGCGGGCATCACAGCTATCCACCAAGAGACGGTTCTTTTCGATGAACTGTCAGTGGCAGAGAATATCTACATCGGCCATGCCCCCCGCACACGGTTCGGCCTGATTAATACCGCGCAAATGCACCGCTCGGCCGCCAAGCTGCTGACCGACATTGGCGCGCCGTTCAGCTCGCACACTCAATTGCGCGACCTTGGCATCGCGAACAAACACCTAGTCGCGATTGCCAGAGCGCTGTCCGTCGATGCTCGCGTGGTTATTATGGACGAGCCAACCGCGGCCCTGTCCCACAAAGAAATCGAAGAGCTTTATGAGCTGGTTGAAACCCTCAAATCGCAGGGCAAAGCGATCTTGTTCATCAGCCACAAGTTCGATGAGATTTTCCGCATCGCCGACCGCTACACGGTTTTCCGCGACGGTGCTTTCGTGGGCGATGGCAAGATAGAAGACATATCCGAAGGCGATCTGGTGACCATGATGGTCGGCCGGTCCGTCGATCAAATCTTCCCGCAAAGCAATCACGACGTTGGTGACGAAGTTCTCAAGATCGTGGGATACGAGCACCCGACAGAATTCGCCGACATCAATTTCAACCTCAGAAAAGGCGAGATCCTTGGTTTTTACGGCCTGGTCGGCGCCGGTCGGTCCGAGTTTATGCAAGCTCTGTTTGGGATCACCAAACCCTCCAAAGGCGTGTGTCAGGTCAACGGCGACATCAAAGTGATCCGCTCCCCTGCCGATGCTGTGTCCAACGGGATCGTCTACGTTCCAGAGGATCGCGGTAAACAGGGCGCGATCATAGGTTTGCCGATCTTCCAGAACATCACCTTGCCCTCCTTGGGCAAGACATCCCGCAACGGCTTTCTCAAGCTTGCGGAAGAATTCAAACTCGCGCGCGAGTATTCGCAGCGATTGGACCTTCGCGCGGCGGCGCTTGATCAGGACGTCGGCAATCTGTCAGGAGGCAATCAGCAAAAGGTCGTCATCGCCAAATGGCTGGCAACCCAGCCTCAGGTAATCATCCTGGATGAGCCCACCAAGGGCATCGACATCGGCTCCAAGGCCGCTGTGCATGAATTCATGTCCGAATTGGCCGCACGGGGCCTGTCCGTTATTATGGTCAGCTCTGAAATCCCTGAAATCATCGGCATGTCAGATCGCGTGATCGTCATGCGTGACGGGCGTATCGCCGCGGAACTGACGAAAGACGAGTTGTCCCCTGAAACCCTTGTGCGCCACGCCGCGGGCATCACAACTGACGGAGCGGCAGCATGACCCGTTTAATCCCCGTACGCGAAACGATTTTGGGCGGCGCCATCTTGGTGCTTCTCCTTCTGATCTCATCGCGCTTTGCCGGTTTCGTTACGCCGTCAAATCTGGCCAATGTGTTCAACGACACAGCCCCGCTGATCATCCTCGCGCTTGGGCAGATGGTTGTGATCCTGACCCGCTGTATTGATCTGTCGGTCGCTGCGAACCTTGCACTGACAGGCATGGCAGTGGCGATGATCAACGTCGCGATGCCGGGCCTGCCGATCCCTGTGATCATCGCGATTGCGGTGCTGCTGGGCGCGATCATGGGTGCGATCAACGGGGTACTGGTGTGGAAACTCGCGATCCCGCCAATTGTTGTCACACTCGGCACGATGACCATCTTTCGGGGCATCATCTTTCTGATCTCGGACGGTAAATGGGTCAATTCCCACGAGATGTCGCCAGCCTTCACCGATTTCCCGCGCATGGTGCTGTTGGGCCTACCAGTACTGTCTTGGGCCGCAATCATCACGATCATCCTGTTCGGTATCATGATGGCCCGTACGCAGTTCGGGCGCTCCATTTTCGCGGTGGGCGGCAACCCACATGCGGCAGTCTATACGGGCATCGACGTGGGCAAGACGCAGTTCTGGGCCTTTGTCGTCTCCGGTGCGTTGGCTGGCCTGACCGGGTATCTCTGGGTGTCGCGCTTTGCGGTGGCCTACGTTGATATCGCAGGCGGGTTCGAGCTTGAGGTCGTGGCAGCCTGCGTCATCGGCGGCATCTCCATCGCGGGCGGCGTCGGCTCAGTTGGCGGCGCGGTGCTGGGCGCGATCTTCCTTGGCGTTGTCAAAAACGCGCTTCCGGTCGTGAATATCTCGCCCTTCTGGCAACTTGCCATCTCTGGCAGCGCCATCCTGATTGCCGTGGCCTTCAACGCCCGTGCAGGTCGTACCAAAGGTCGCATTATTCTTAAGTCGGCGGAGGCCACACAATGACGGACACAACCCAAACCCGCCACGTCCCCGACCGCCTGAACAGCCGCGCGGCGCGGATCTTCAAAAGCTGGGAGGCGCTGCTGCTGGCCGTGGCAATCGCGATTTTCGTGATCAACAGCTTTGCTTCCCCCTATTTTCTGAGCGCCTGGAACCTCAGCGACGCGACCTTCAACTTCACCGAGAAAGCGATGATCGCTTTCGCCATGGCGCTGCTGATCATATCGGGTGAAATCGATCTATCTGTCGCGTCCATCATCGCGCTGGCCAGCACGGCGATGGGACTAGCTTTGCAATACGGGGCTGGCACGCCTGAACTGGTCATCATCGGCCTCGCGGTCGGCGTGCTGTGCGGCGCGTTCAACGGGTTCTTCGTCACTGTGCTTGGCCTGCCCTCCATCGTCGTCACCATCGGCACGATGAGCCTCTTTCGCGGCATCAGCTTCATCATCCTCGGCGATGACGCGTTCCGCGGATATCCAGCCAGCTTTTCGTGGTTCGGACAGGGTTACATTTATTGGGTCTTCACAGTCGAGATGCTGCTCTTCGTCATCATCGCCATCATCTACGGCGTGTTGCTGCACAAAACCAACTTTGGCCGGGCCGTCTATGCCATCGGCAACAACCCGACCGGTGCCTTGTTCAGCGGCATCCGCGTGGCCCGCGTCAAGTTCATCCTGTTCCTTTTGACGGGTCTGATGTCCGGCATCGCAGCAGTGTGCCTGACGTCGCGCCTTGGATCGACACGGCCGAGCATCGCAACAGGGATGGAGCTTGAGGTGGTCACTATGGTTGTCCTTGGCGGCGTCAATATCCTAGGCGGATCCGGTACGATCCCCGGCGTTGTGATCGCGGCTTTCGTTATGGGACTGGTGACCTTCGGGCTGGGCCTGCTGAACGTGCCCGGCATTGTGATGTCGATCTTCATCGGCCTGCTCCTGATCGGGGTGATCGCCTTGCCGCGCCTGTGGGCCATGGCCGCCGCAAGGCGCAAGTCATGAGCGCGCGTTACGTCTTCCGTATGCGGCTGAACGAGGGGATGGCCGATGAATACAAACGCCGCCATGACGCGATCTGGCCCGAGCTTGTGGATCTGCTGCACGACGCAGGCGTCAGCGACTATTCGATCCATCTGGATGAGCAAACGGGCCACCTGATTGGCGTTCTGACCCGCACGGACGATCACGGAATGGACGCGCTGCCAGACCATCCTATCATGCAGAAATGGTGGGCCTATATGGGCGACATCATGGAAACAAACGACGATAACTCGCCCGTCGCCGTGCCCCTGACGCCGCTGTTTCACATGCCATGACAGCACCGCGCCACATCGCTGTCATTGACATCGGCAAGACCAATGCGAAACTCGCACTCGTCGATCTGTCGACCCTGACAGAAATCGCGGTCGTCACGCGCCCCAACATCGTACTACCCGGCCCCCCGTACCCGCATTACGACGTGGAAGGGCATTGGACATTTCTTCTGAATGCTTTGGCGCAGTTTAACAAAGATCACCGCGTCGACGCGATTTCGGTAACAACCCATGGCGCTTGCGCTGCATTGCTGGATGCAACTGGCGCACTGGCCGCGCCCATACTGGACTACGAGCACAGCTATCCCGACGAAATTGTCGCCGCCTATGATGCCATCAAACCGGACTTTGCCCAAACCGGATCGCCGAAGCTTGCAGGTGGTCTGAACATCGGCGCGCAGCTGCACTGGCTTTTCGAGAGCGATCCGGATCTCAAAGACCGCACCTCGCAAATCGTGACCTACCCGCAATATTGGGGACATCGTCTGACGGGCGTCACTGCGACGGATGTCACATCCATCGGCTGCCATACTGACCTGTGGAACCCCTATAAAGGGGCGTTCTCCGATCTACCGGAGAATCTCGGCATTCGCGATAAGATCGCACCTGTGCGCCGCCCCAGCGACATTGTGGGGACGATTTTGCCCGAGATCGCAGAGGCCACTGGCCTTGCACCCGACACGCCCGTGTGCGTCGGCATCCACGACTCTAACGCTTCGCTCTATCCGCACGTTGTGTCGCAGGACGGGCCAATCTCAGTGGTCTCAACTGGGACGTGGGTGATCGTCATGTCAATGAAAACGGGTGGTGTGGCCACACTCGACCCGGCCCGCGATACCCTCGTCAACGTCAACGCGTGCGAACAAGCTGTAGCCAGTGCGCGCTTCATGGGTGGCCGTGAATTCGAAGTGATCCAACAGGGCCAACGGGTCGAACCAACTGAACAAGACGTGTCGGCGGTGCTGGACAGACCTCGCATGCTATTGCCATCTGTCGAAATCGGTTCAGGTCCGTTTCAGGGGCGGCAGATGCAATGGCACGGCGGTGAACCTCCGGTCGCAACGGGCCAACGGTCGGCCGCGCTTTCGTTTTATTTAGCCTTGATGACAGGCACATGTCTGAACCTCGTCGGAGGGGCCGGACCCACGATCGTCGAAGGGCCTTTCGCTAGAAACCCCGAATACCTCGCAATGCTGCATGCCGTCTCTGCACGTCCCGTTTTCACGAACTCAGCTCTAACGGGTACGAGCATCGGCGCAGCCATGTTGCTCGGCGGTGATGGGTTTCGACCTGAGCTAGACCAATTTGAGACAGCTTTGCCTTTGGACGCTCTCAGGACTTATGCCGATCTGTGGACAGGGCAGGCCGACGCCGAGTAGTCACGAGAGGTACGGAGTGACAGTCACCGTCGGTTGGATGATGATCTCGCCACTTCAACGAACGTCCGCTTCCCCGCTGAAGCGGAAATCTAAGCGCTACGCAGCATTCGACACTCTGGGCTCTTCGCGGCCATTAGATCGGTCGCAGCATGTTAGCATCTCGAGCGTAACACCCCCTGCGAGGACGGCCCAAAGCCGACCTTCAGTCCTCAATCGAAATGCTGCGCTGCAGTCCGTCAAAGTTGCCGTTCACCGTGCCTGCGAACTCTGTCGGTAGCCTAAGGTCACCAAACGGACGAAGCAGACTCTCGTGAAACATCAATGGCGCATCCGACTGGTCAGAAATACTTTCCGTGTATAACCTGTAGCGATGGTACATCAGGGACTTCGGGTGAGGCATTTGGACATGGTGGACGACATGGACCCGCAAGACCTTTTAGCTGAGCTTCGTAGTGGACGTCGGCGGGAAAAAGCAACTCGGATCATTCTCGATGTCATTCAAAAGTCGCGCGATAACGAAGGGCCTGTTTTCGAAGTCATCCTGCATCAAGCAGCAGAATTGTGTGCGGCAAGCCAAGCTTCCTTGCAGCTTGTGAATGCAGAACGGACAAAATTCGAAATTGCGTCTTACTGGGGGTTCGAGGAAACCGCCTTCAGTGTGGGAGGTTCAGCGCCTTTGGATAGCGGCAGGCCGATTCCAGAGGCAATTCGAACCGGGCACACGGTCAACATTGCCGACCTGAGAGACACCGATTTCTATCGTGAAAATGACCCCGTTGTCAGCCATGTAGTAGACGTTGAAGGCGTTCGCTCTTGGGTGATTGTACCTCTCATGAACGGACCGCAGGCGATTGGCGCAATAGCGCTTAGCCGCAAGGAGGTTAAACCATTCCTTGAAGCTGAGATTCACACGGTGGAGAGCTTCGCGGCGCAGGCCGTCATTGCAATTGAGAACTCTCGCCAGTTCCGGGCTTTGGAAACTCTCAACGCCGAACTTGAGGACAGAGTCAAAGAACAAGTGAGCGAAATCGAACGCATGGGCAAGCTCAAGCGATTCCTGCCCGCCGCTGTAGCCGACACCGTGATCTCTTCTGGTTCGGAGAAGATGCTGGAGAGCCACCGCGCACTATTGGGCGTTCTTTTCTGTGACATCCGTGGCTTCACCGCTTTCTGCGAAACCGCTGAACCGGAGGAAACCATTGAGGTGCTGCAAACCTATCACAAGGAAATGGGCAGACTGATCAACGCCCATGGCGCTGGAGTCGATCACCGTATGGGCGACGGGATCATGGTTCTTTTCAACGACCCGTTACCTTGCGATGATCCAGCAGGTGATGCCGTTAGTCTTGCTATCGCGATGCGCACTCGTATGGGCGAGCTTGGCAGGGACTGGACGCGTATGGGCTTCCGTCTCGGCTTTGGGGTTGGAGTGTCGCTGGGCTACGCCACCGTCGGCATGGTGGGTTATGAAGGGCGTTCCGAATACACCGCATCGGGCACTGCTATCAACGTCGCTTCGCGTCTATGCGACATGGCAAAGGATGGTGAAATCCTTCTCAGCACCCGCGCCGCCATCGCCGTCAATGACGATTTTCCTTCTACCTCTACCGGCCACGTCACACTCAAAGGCATACGTGAAACGGTGGAGGTGTTCATGTTGGCCCAAGGCAAAAAGTCATAACGAGCAAGCATCGGCGTACGAGTTCGCTGCGGAGATCGCAGCGTCGGCTTTGAGCTCTGGACCGGACATCAGTCGCACGACATACCAAGGTCGGTAGCGCGGATTTTCCTACCGTTCATTAGACTTACCGTCACAGGGTTTACAGTCCTTCTATGCGACAAGTTTCTTCTGTTTGGCAAAGGGACTTAAGCGCAGCCACTCTTGCATGGTTTCAGCTACCCGCTTCTCACCCAAAAGCTCTATCTTGTCCCGTTCGCTTTTGAGAGTGGCCAACCCCATCCATATAGCGGGCATCGTTCGCAGGTCCGTGGTCACATATAGGTTGATTTCGAAACCCGGATCAGACCAACAAAGATCAACTTCACCGTCCGGTTCGATAACCAGCCACCAAACGCTCTTCGTGGATGGCAAATCGGAGTACAGAAACTGAATTGTCGTTCGAACTGGAGGCAGCGGGCTTGGGTTTAGGTTGCGCCTCATGTCCAACATCAAGAGTGACGGGTCGAGGTTTTTTTGAGAGTATTTCTCGACCACCAACGGTGCAATCACTGAAGACATCGTACTTCAGTACCTTGAGCAGCACATTGCCGATCCTACCGGCGCCAGCCGGTATTGGTTCAGTCGAAGGTCAGGCATCGGTCGTCACCCCTTCTAGAAGGAAATCTTCTAATTCCTCACCGTGAAGCACAGAGATGTCTCCAGTGGCTTCGAGCACGACTGCGCGAACATCGCGGACATGCAAAACATTCGCCTCTCGAAGCTTAGCGATGATGTCGCTGCGGGTTGTGCGAGTGCGCGAGAGTGCAGTCTCCTGAAACGCACCGTCGCGCATAAGGAGAACTGGCTTGTTGTCTATGACCCCCTCGAAATCGTCGCTATGGGCCCGACTGCGAGACACAGTGTACTGGATGCCGAGAAGGGATGTGATTGCGACAAGAACTTGCACCAGCGCGCCCCAATCCGTGGCTTGCACACATCCTGCGAGGAGCGAACCGATAGCAACGGTGGTGACGAAATCGAACGAGGTCATCTTGGAGAAGGCTCGCAATCCGATCACACGCACGCAAATCACCACCCATGATAGGCCAATTACAGCAAGCAAGGTGCCGCGTAAAATTGCGTCGAGAACGGCAATATCTGCGAACATCAGATTGCTTTCCGTTGCTTGGCGCGCTGTGTAAAGAGATGCGCAAGTGTCAAGATAAAAGCGAACGACACAGCCCCTAGATAGCGCTCGTAAATGCCGTCGATGTCCGTTGGAAGAAAGAAGAACACCGGAGCTGACGCTACCCAAACTATGCCGGTGGCTATTAGTATTGTACGGTAACGAGGACTGGCTCGGGCGGCCCCACGAGCGAGTGCAAAGCAGGCTACAGTCATCGCTAAGCCTATTGCATACACCAAATATATGTGGATCACCCAGCCTTCGCTATCGTTGTCGCCATACTCGTTGCGCGCCCCGACGAGGAATACTAAAAGGCCAAAGATAATGAGGGCAACGATCCCAACGCTCCAGTCCCATGCGCCGAGATGTATGTGAGCGGCGAGGACGGCGAGACCGATCATCGCCGCAGAAAAGATGTAAAGTCCCGTATCAACGATGTACTCGTAACGTCCCGCTCCGAGATCACTAATCGTGTCGGCGATCCAATCATGATCGGGCACGACGAAATCAGCGATCAAAATTGAGCCTGCGAGCGCTATGCAACCAAATACTGCAAGGAGGCTGAGAGCACGCAATAGCGCCGGTTGCTCGTCGACTTCGGCGGGCATTTGGTGATCGGTCTGGGTGGTCGGTTGCATTGAAACTCCTTGCGTTGCCGGACCAATGCCTGAAAAGACAATCAGTTCCACTATTGTTCGGACTCCTTCTCGAACTGTGCTTCGAAAATCCCGCGACAGTTCCGCTAAAGGACCACTTCTTTCGCTGTGGGCAGTGACTTTGGGTCTGACAGGGGTTCTTAGTTGAGAACCGACGTTCGTGCACTGCACTGGGTGCGCCAATTTGGGCTCGGAGCCGCCGATAGCTGCAAAGAGCACTGAGGTCTTCTGGGGACCTCCCTGCCTTTCGCTGCGGTTGCGAAAACCTCGGAGATGAGAGGCGGAGAGATCCCATTCGCGGCAACCTGCATTAAAGCCGGCTATGCAAGTATCGCGGCACATCCCCTCAACGTCTTTTGCCTTCTTCCTACAATAAAAGGACGAAAAGTGCGTGCAGAGCCATGTAGATGACAATCAAAGAACCGATGGTGTAGAAGGTTGCCCGAATTTCATGTGTCTGCCGTGTGGCATAAGCGACGAAGTGTGCCGCGCGGGCGACGACGAACCCATACATCAAGAGTTGGGCAAGGATGAGCGGGGGATTTGTCAGCACGAACAGCATTCCGGCGATCCAGAACGCTGGAATGTTTTCGAGGTCATTGCGATGCATGCGGCGCGAGCGATCAACGTAGTCATTAACTTCAAGTTGAGAGGGGTCCGGGTTTTTATTGATAGGGCCCGCGCGTAGGTCTTCTGGGCTCGCGAGGCCTGAGTTGCTCCGCAGCATCCGGTAGACGGTCATCCATCCTTGTCCCATCACCTTTAAGACCATCAGAGCCGATGCAACTGCGTAAGTCACCAAGATCGGGTTTTCGAAGCCAATTTCCTGCATTCTTAAATTTCCCCTCGGTCCTTCGAGTTCAAACCATATATCCATTTACTTACCAGTGGTAAGTTTTTATCGTACCGATGGTAAGCAGTCAATATTGTCGGGTGATTGGATGAAAACGGATGAAAAAATCCTCAAAACTGCTCAGGCGCTGTTGGCTTCGGATGGGTTCGGGGCGGTTTCCTTTGACGCAATTGGGCGCTCTCTGGGAATGTCGAAACAAGCTGTCCTCTATTGGTATCCATCCAAAAAAGAGTTGCTTGCTGCAATGCTTGGCTCTTGGTTGGCGGCAGAGGCGGACGTCGCCGTGGCCGCCGTTGACGGCAAAGACACGCCAAACGCTGCGATCTCTGCTTTTGTCGAAGCCGTGGCGGCGTTCCATTTAGGCGACTTAGATCGGTTTCGAATGATGTATCTGGCGCCGCAAACCTTGAAGATCGGTATGCAGGTTCCACTGGAAACGAGGACTCTCGATCAGGTGCATGCCACGACGAGCCGAATGTATTGCGCGCTTGCGGACCGCCTTGCGGGAGATCCGCTATACGCTCGCCAGCAGGCAACATCGATCCATGCTGCGATCTTGGGGCTTGCTCTGATGTTTGGTCTCGCAGACGGGATCGAAGACCCGTTGAAACACTCGCAAAAGGATCTGATCGCCGCCCTTGCAGCGAGGCTGACCGATCCTGAATAGTGCAGCCGGTATGCAGATTGGGCTAATAGCTGACATCTGACGGTTTCGGTCAGCCTTGCCAACTGGTAGGATGGTGCACGACAAATAGGAGCCAATGTCGGCTGTGCGAGACAAGTGAGAATTCGCTCCGCTTGCACCAATGTCCGCTCCGTGGTCTCAACCTTGCGCTTGGTTTGGGTTGGTCACGTAGAGGCCGCCAAACGTCAATAAAACTATCGCTTGAGGATTGATCAATTTAGCGCGCTCGTCAGCTAGCTTTCATGACGCAATAGATGTTAACTTGGCTCAGTTCTCAACACACGTGGTGCCACCGTAAATGCCAATCGCCCCATCCCATCCTCATCAAGCAAAACGCCTCGCAGCGTTGTACGACTATGAAATCCTCGAAACCGAGCGGGAAAACGAGTTCGATGAGATAGTGCAGCTTGCCGCTGCCACCTGTGGCACAGCAATCTCCGTGATAAATTTCATTGATGCCGAGCGTCAGTGGTTCAAGGCCGAAACAGGCCTCGGAGTACGTGAAACGCCATTGGCGACGTCGCTATGCTCGCACGTCATTTTGGAGAACGACTTTGTCGAAATACAAGACACTCTGTTGGATCAGAGGATGGCCGACAACCCGCTGTGTTGCGGCGATCCTGGCCTGAGGTTCTATGCTGGCGCGCTTTTGAAAACAGCTGACGGACTGCCTCTCGGAACATTGTGCGTCCTCGACCATAATCCAAAGGTGTTGACGCCGCTTCAGCGCGACACGATCCGCGTACTCGCCAGCCAAGTGATGGCGCAACTCGACCTCAGAAAGATGCTCAAACACAACGAGATGTTGCGCCAAGAGGTCGACCATCGGGTGAAGAACTCGCTGCAATCGTTGGGGTCGCTCGTTCGCATCGCGGGACGAAACACAAAAGCGGAAGAAACGACAAAAGCGCTTGCGACGATCGGATCTAGGATCGACGCCGTCGCAATGCTCCATCAGGAACTTTACCGCACCAATGCAGGTCATACGATCGAGCTAGGTCATTACATCGAAAACCTAATGTCGCACTTCCGGCAGATCGCACCGGACAATGTCACGCTCAATTGCCAGACGGTCGAAGCAAATGTCTCCTCGAACGAGGCCGTGGCGGTTGGTACTCTGATCAACGAGTTCATCGCAAACGCCATCAAGCATGCTTTTCCCGATGATCGACCTGGGCAGATTGACGTCGTCGTGACTCGGAATGCGGAAGACAGGCGTATTCGCGTCAACTGTAAAGACGACGGTGTCGGTTTATCGGAGGATGCGGACCTTTCGACCGGCGGACTTGGTATGCAGATCGCGGCGGTTATTTCAGCGGAACTCAACGCCAAGCTTGACGTGGACCCGAAATCCGGCGGTCTGAACATGACCTTTGAGTTTGAGAGCGCGATCTCAGAATAGAACTATCGGCTATAGACCATTAAAGCACTTCGGCTATCGTTGCGTTTCAATGACCCTAGGGTCAATCGCCTAAAATTAGGGCGTTCGAAGTAAGTCGAAAACAGACACTCACGCATACTGCAGCAATTTGCAATTAGGGCACTCTGGCGCCATTTGATCGAGTGCAGCGTTCTTGAAATCAACGCCCAAACGAACGGCTGCTTTCACGAGAACGGCCGCGAGCCTGCGCAGACGCAGCTAATGTCCGGTACCCGCCCTCCGCGTAGATTTTTGCCCTTACGGACTGGACTTCGCCGGGCACCAGAGCGGTACTGTCCGCACGCCATGACCCATTCGCATGCGCGGCCCGGATCACCCGGGCTCTGCTCAGTAGCAGCGGAGTATCTCCGCTGATCATCTGAGGAGACGGACATGACGAAATCAGCAACCAAACCAATCACCAAGTCGAACAATGGGGCAGGCAGGCGCACCACGAAGAAATACCAGCTGATCAAATTGCTGGGCACCAAGTCAGGCACCGATATCAAAACGCTCAGCGAGAAGCTGGGCTGGCAGCAACATACGACGCGGGCGGCGATGAGTGGGCTGCGCAAGGCAGGCTACGAGGTGACCGGTGAGAAGCCAGCAAAGGGCGGCATGTCGAGGTTTCGCATCCTGTCAGAACCGACGGAGCCGCGGTCCGCCACAGCCAAAGTTCCTGCAAATGGGGCGTGACCCAAACCCTGAGCGGCCCGTGACTCTGGAGAACTGGGAGGCGGTCTTTGGATCGCCTCCGCCGCCGTATCTGTCGGTGCCGTTTATGCAGAAGGCACTGGAATACGAGGCGCAGTGCAAAGCGCTGGGCGGGCTGCCAGCGGCCACGCGGCGCGCGTTGAAGCAGATTGCGAAGGGTGATGACATCGCCGCCGCGACTCCAACCAAGCTCAGCACTGGAGCGCACCTCGTGCGTGAGTGGAATGGCCGCACGTATCAGGTGCATGTCACGGATGTTGGCTTTGAGCTGGATGGTAAGCATTGGTCCTCGCTCTCCGCCATTGCCAAACACATCACGGGGGCGACGTGGTCTGGCCCACGCTTCTTCGGGCTGAACGGCAGAGCAGGGCGCCGGGCATGAAGAAGCTGCGCTGCGCCATCTACACCCGCAAATCCTCTGAGGACGGTTTGGAGCAAGAGTTCAACTCGCTGGACGCGCAACGAGAGGCTTGCGCTGCCTACATCGCCAGCCAGAAGCACGAAGGCTGGGTACTGCTGCCAACACACTATGACGATGGGGGGCTGTCTGGGGGATCGCTGGAACGGCCTGCGCTTAAGCAACTGCTGCAAGACATCGCAGATGGGCTGGTGGATCAGATCGTGGTGTACAAGATCGACCGGCTCACTCGTTCGCTCGCAGACTTCTCCAAGATCGTGGACACGCTGGATGCAGCAGAGGCCTCCTTTGTGTCGGTCACCCAATCGTTCAACACGGCGACCAGCATGGGGCGCCTGACGCTGAACATGCTGCTGTCCTTTGCCCAGTTCGAGCGTGAGGTGACAGCGGAACGCATTCGCGACAAAATCGCAGCGTCAAAGCGCAGAGGTTTGTGGATGGGTGGGCAGGTGCCGCTTGGCTATGATGCTGACGGCAGGACGCTGAAGATCAAAGAGGATGAAGCAACCACCATCCGAACGCTCTATGATCTCTATGAGACACACGGCACCATCCGAGGCGTCTATGTCGAAGCTGACACCTTGCAGCTGCGCAGTAGGCAGAGAACAAACACCGAGGGCACCCAATCAGGTGGCAACGCATTTTCTCGCGGCCACATCCATCATCTGCTGACGAACCCGATTTACGCCGGTCGCATCCGGCACAAAGCTGAGGTCCACGAAGGCCAGCACGATGCGATCATTGAACCGGACAGATGGGATCGCATCCAGTTGACCCTGCAAGATGGGGCTGCGAAGGGCAGGGTGCGCAAGACATCAAAGCAACGATCCCTGCTTTGCGGTAAAATCTTTGATGAGACCGGAGACCGGCTAACCCCATCACATACCAAAACCAAAGCAGGTGTTCGGCTGCGATACTACGTCTCGCGCCGCTTGATCAAAAACAGCGGTGAGGCCAACAAAGAAGGTTGGCGATTGCCAGCCGAAGAACTGGAACAGAAAGCTGCACATGTCCTGCGGCAGTACATCAACAGGGCATCGTTCATTGGTCAGATCGCTCCCAACGCTTCAGCCAACGCCATCGCGACAACCAAAGCCAAGGTTCAAGTGCTCTGCGAGCGGAAAGATGTCAAACCATCACTTGATCTCATTGAGCACATCGAACTCAGTCCCGGCCAGCTCAGCATCGCCATCAATACTGAGAAACTAGCAGCATTGGTTGAACTGGACCCCAACGATGTTCCACAGGACGACCTCATCATCATCGCACCGTTCCAATTGCGCAAACGCGGCGTTGAAACAAAGCTGGTCTTTGCAGACGATTCTGGTGATCGAGATGAGGTCTTGATCAAGAACATCGCCAAGGCGCATGAGTGGTATCAGCAGATCAAGGCTGGCAAGACACTGTCGGAGATTGCAGATGCAGCCGACACCTCAAATCATCGCGTGCAGCAAATGATCGAGCTGGCGTTCTTAGCACCAAACATCCTGAAAGATGTGCTGGATGGCAAACAACCGTCAGGCTTTACATCGAACTGGTTCAGGCGACACGGCCTGCCAATCAGCTGGCAGGATCAACGCGATCTACTCGCGACTCTCTGACATCGCAAATCCGGACACTTGCACCGCGGAAATGGCGACCTCAGACTTTCGCCGATGTTGCGCCGGGTATCAGGCGAATCTACCGTCTGGGCTGAGGTCACGACGTCATAACCCACGGATAACGCGAGACTATATCGACGGACACTTGCGACGTCTGTTTTGGAGGGACTGTGTGGCTGGGATGGTAGGAAACCTTGCCGTTGCTTGAACAGCATCAGTTTTTCTCTCTCGTCAGCAAAAGTGGGGCCGAAACGGGGGCGGTTTGGGTCTCATCTGTCGACGCTCGCAGCGGAGGTGACGGGTGCCACGGGGGTGATCTGCCAGCTCCAGACTGCTGCGCCCAGCCCGCCAGAGTTCAGTCAACGATCCGTCATCGTCGCCGAAGACCCACCAACGACCCTCTGACGAACTGGCGCTCTCTCTGGCCATCTAACGACCGCTAGAGCACTGCCATAGGAACCCGACGACCGGCCCTCTTGAGCCGCTCTGGCGGTCTCTGCGGTGGTTGGCTCATGGTGCTGGAGGGCGGCGGAGATGACTTGGGGGGCTAGCGGAAATAGGAACTTATTCGCTTCGAGTAAGAATCCGCTCGCACCCAGCCTGAATTTTGCGCGCGGTTTTGAGTAGCTCACTAGTTTGCGGCGAAAACTCTGATTTCCGCCCGATAACTTTCGATATCTTTTCGTGCCACGTTCCTTCTCGTTCGCTATGTTCTAAAGCACTAAGTGTAACAAGCACGTCATCAGGTGGTTCGTCTCCGATTCTCTCAAGCAAGTCTACAAGGAATGCGTCTCTCATTTCAGAACCCGAGCTATGATCTTCATCGGTATCAGTGAGTGACGAGATATGGAGGGCGATTCCACGCCAAGCACCATCAGAGTAGTTCCGAATTTCGCTCATATCGAGAGCAACTTGGTGACCTCGAAAAGCATGGTATAAGCCAATATGTACAAGCCAGCAAATTTGTTGGTCAAGCGGCAGCTCCGGGGTAACACGCTTACATAACTCCTCATTGGACCCAATACACTGGAGAAGAGATAGGTAAATGTCTGGAGATAATTTGCCCAATTTAGTAGACCACTCACGAGAATCGATCCACTTCTTCCTAAATGCCGTATTGGCTAAGCTGCCTTGCTCATGTATCTGACCGCCTGGCTTGCGTCGCTCTAGGACTAGATGAGTTCCAAAGTCCACAGCATCTTGAAACGGCAAGGAATAAAATGAAGCTCTGTGGTCATCTACATGCTCTTCATCGTTAAGATACCAACTGTTTAGGTTTTCGACGAACTTCCAGCAAAGTTCACTTCGGCACTCTGGATCAAGGCGTTCGCCGTGTTCCAAAAGCAGACCATCGACCAAGCCCAATTGTTCTGAATCGATCAAATCTCCTAAGAAGTCTTGGACATCACTGACCGGTGCGATCCCTGACCACAAGTAGGTGACCATTAACCATCGGTCCTCATGGCATTTCTGCGTCAGTAACATTCGATCAAATCGTTGAGCGTTAACATCTCTCGCAATTCCGTCATGGCATGCGCATGCCACTAAGAATTCTCCGATCGATTTGTGGGCAAAACTGTATTGGCCCGGGCCGATCAGGAGGCCTGAGCGTTCGCGCAAATGTTCCAAAACGGTTCTTACAGATGCTGAAATACCTAGTCTATTTAGACACGCGCCGATCCAATCTCCGGCTTCATTTTCGTCGACAGCGTCGACTTCATTGGCAATCATATTTATCGCCAAAGTTTGTAGAATTTCTCGCTTAGCTTGCTTGGTCAATGCGACATCAGGCGGTGTGAGTTCCTTACGGGTTTCCCAAGCTCCTAAAAGCCCATCAACATAGCGCTCATACAGTGCAGCCCGACCTTGAGGCAATTCGCCATCCATGTGATGCACAGCTAACAAAGTTGAAAGAAGAAGCGGGTTTGCCGTCAATGGCCCTAAACTAGGATCATTTCTCCATGTGCTAGCAAGTTCACTTGGCGTGAGGCGTTCTGCTCCGGTTTGAATTGGTGGGCCAAATTCTTGATATTTTGAAATGTACTCCTCAACCTGCGCGTCGTCGAAAGGCTCAAGATACAATCGTCTGTAGCCGCATTTAAAAAACCTTTCCGCATGAGAGGTTGTTAGTGGACGCGTAGTCAAAACAATGTTGATGTTGGGATCTGCAGCTGCAAGCCCTTCAATCCAGTCAAATACTCTGTCGCGTTCTCGTTCTGCAACTTCGTCAAACCCATCAAGTAGAAGGAATATTTTCCCAGCATCTATCCACGCATCCAAGTCGGTTGCGGAGAATTTATCATGGAATGCTGGTGATACCGTTGATCGAACACAGGCAAGCAATGTTGGAAGTTGTTCGCTTTTTAGAGCTTGTCGCAGACGGACATTAACTGGGAGTGAAGATACCAAATCACCGTTTAGGAGCCTCGATCCCAACCATTCGATCCAGGTTGTCTTTCCAGCACCTGCGGGAGCAACTACTGAGCAACGCAACCCATGTTTTCCAGGGGAAAAGCAATCTTCTAGTTGTTCCGACTTCATTCGCTCAGGCGATTTCAGCTCTCCATCAACCGACTTCTGTTCTGAAAAATGCGGAAGTATGAATAGGTTGTTGATTTCGGTTTGGGGGAGCTCTGAACTCCTCAATCCGTGAACACTCATTTTTAGCGCAAGTCTACCGGCTTGGTGCACAATTATTCGGTCAATGAGCGCTTCACCTCGTTCATGTCGCTCAGCCACCCTCCGCATATCACCGTAAATTTGGCCGAGAAATTCTTCAAGCTCTTCAAGTTTCCGAAAGGCTGCGGCGAATTGCTTCTGTTCCCAATCTGCAAAAAGTGGCGGCGTGCGGACCGCTAGATCAACGAAGGCACGGAGCATAATATCGAAGGCTGCCGGGTTTTCGTCTGCTATATTTCGCCCAGCTCGGCTGAGCATCGATTCCAGAACGTAGCTTGCAACCGCATCCACATTCAGGCCTCGCGAAATCATTTCATCGTTGTTTTGGATCAGCGTTCTTACTGGACCCTCTGCCTCTTTCGCAATGAGCTTAGCGGTTTCCTCGTCTATCTTTTCCCTAACAAGGTAATCAACTATTGGCTGCATGACCGCATCTGTCATACTCTGGATTCGACGATTTACCCGCCGTCGCTCCCAATTATTCGGTTCGGTAACCAATACCCTATCAACCGCCGCGCCAACCAAAGAAGTTGCTACACCAAGCAGAAAATCAAAACCGGTCATCTAATTCATGGCCCTAAATACAAGATGTTATGAACATGCACGAAATCAAAGATGCGACGCAACTCAAAATTGTTACGACCGTTAGCCTGGTATTGGCTCCTTAGTTCGAAAATCCTCGCGAATTTTGCGATCAAACAATTAGCCCAAAGGTGAATTTGAGGTGTGCAGCCTTTGCTAGCGTCAGCTTCTCTCATTTCAGAATATGGTTCAATGCAGTCCACCTAAGCGCGGACTCTCCAGCAGAAAACCGAGGAACCTCCTGTATCTAAATAAAGAAACTCAAACAGGAGCTTAAACATGAAGACGCTAGCCACCCTCGGTCGCATGACCGGGGGTTTTTTGTTGAATCCGCCACCCCGTGCCGCAGTGACGACGCTGCTCTGGTTGGGATCACGATCACACCCTGCCGTCACGGTCCTAGTCACCCTCGCGATGTTGGCGGCTTGGAGGCGACCCGATGGATGACCTTCAAGAAGGCGACGTGGTCGTCATTCGGGCCTTCGACGACTGGCCTGAACATCTGTTCGAGGTCGATGAGACCTTTGACGACTGCGTGAGCGGTTACTCGATCACCGGCCCGCTGGCCGGGGTCTATGGCGAACCGGGCTTCGAGTTGATCAAGTCCGTCGCCTACCGAGCGACCAGCTCAACCTAAACCAACCCAACAATCCCAAACATGAAAGGAGCCGACCAATGTCTGCTTCCATTAAGTATGCCTATCTCAAGGGCCATACGTGGCTGTACCGTCGCCACTATCCACGAGACGTCACCGTCGTCACCGGGGTCGCTGCGTTGAAACAGTCGCTGAAGACAGGGGACCCGACGACCGCCCGTGTTCGTGCCGCCGAACTGAACGCATCCTTCGAGGCGCAGGTCCAGGCCGTCAGATCTGGCGCAGAGAGAGCCGCTAGCCTGCCTGAATGGGTTGACCGTCCAGCAGCGGCTCTTGGCCATCTACGGGCCACTCTGGAGGCCTCTGGAGGTGTGTCATTCCAAGCGAAGACCGTCGCACCCGTAGCAACCGTTGCCGACTTGGGGCGGACGTATCTTGATCGTCGGAGCAACGAGCTGCGTCCCAGTGGGTTTAAGAGCGTGCGCTATTCCGTCGGGCTGTTCCTGTCGAAGTATGGGCGGTTGCCGGTCACCGCTCTGGACCGTGATGTTGGCCGGGAGTTCCTCGGTTTGGTGGCGCAGCTATCGCCGGTCATCGGACGATCTGCCAACACCCGTGGGCTGACGCTCGACCAGTTGGTCCGGTTCTCCGCCAACGGTCCGCATCGCATCACGGCGCGAACACAGCGGCGCATCTGGTCTCAGGTGAACCATTGGGTCGACTGGGTCGTCTATGAAGGCCACCTAGAAGCCAATCCGTTTCGGTCTGTTCGGTTCGATCCCAAGGTGCGACCAGCGCCCTATGCGGTTCCGACCGACGTTGAAGTCCGGCGGCTGTTGGGTCACGACGATCCGGTGCTGCGTCCTGTTCTGTTGACCTGTCTGTTGACGGGAATGCGGGCCGGGGAAGCTGTTGGCTTGCTACGGGAAGATCTGGTGACCAAGGGCAACCTCGGGCGCTTCGTTCACGTCCGACCGAACGAACTGCGACTGCTGAAGACTGATGCTGCGGAAAGACTGGTGCCGCTGCATCCCGATCTCGATCCGGTGTTCGATCGACTGCCATCGTCAGGCCCACTGTTCCCTGAGTTGACGGTGAACGCTGTGACGAAGCGGTTCTCGCGGGTGCGGGATTGGTTGGTGCTGGATCAACTGGTGTTTCACTCAACGCGCAAGTGGTTCATCACCCAGTGCGAACGCACGGGCGTCCCTGAGCACTGGACGGCATCGCTGGTTGGTCATCAGTCGGCGCGGTCGGAGAACGGGATAACCTACGGGATCTACTCCGCAGGGATCAGCGACGAGCAGAAGCGCGGCATCGTCGATCAGATCCGGCTTCCGGCATGACCGTCCCTCCAGACATTGAAGCCTTCGAGGAACGGGCTGCCATTGCTGAGTTCGATGGTGGGCTGACCCGTGGAGAGGCGGAGGACGTCGCTGCGCAAGCTCAGGGGTTTGCCAACGCGGATCGCTACTGGCAGTGGCTGGCCGACTACGTGGTCAATAGACGATATCCATAAGAAAACCCTCGGCTGGCGTGTGCTGGCCGGGGGTAACCACTTTTCTTTTTTTATCTGGAGGCGGGTTAGCGAAGGAAGCGATCTGCCTTGGCGGAACTGCCAATCACCAGTTCTTATGGTCAGCTAAAGCCCGAGATACTTCTGTTTGCAGCCATTCCTCGACTGTTTCATATTCCCGAACAGCCAATTTGCTGCTGTCCACTATCCTTATCCGGCCCATGCCATCCAATGTGTGATGATGCCTGAGAACCTCCTCACCGCTAGTGAATTCCTGGCTTCCCCCAACGATTAGAAGGTCAGGATCAATATGTGATGGCCTATCATAAAGGTTTGCGTTCTGAAGATCATAAGGCTGATACACAAGCCGGTCACTAATCCGCTCAAAGGAATTGCCGTAGATGAAGAACTTCGAGGCTCCGATGTTGCAGCCATTGCAAAGTGAATAGATTTTTCGAGTCGTCTCCGGTAGCGCGGGCAACGCAAACTTAACCACCTCATTCAAGAAGTGACCCTCGAGAGGAGCATTAATCTTTATCTCATAAGCGAGGGGTGCAACATCAACACGCTTTCGCGCTTGAAAACCGCTTACGCTGGCTTCCAAATCAGGCCACTGATCCAAATCTAATAGCTCTCTGATTTGGTACATAGTCTCTGATGTCCTTGGAAGTTCCGCAGTCTCTGAACCCCATATGATCTTTGTTCTCGACATTTCACCAACTGTGACACTTGGGCTCAAACTAATCAGCCGATGGTTTCAGTCCGGATCAACCAGCGATTAGCTACCTTAGAGGTCGGCTTCCAGGACATAGTTGCCATCACGGAACCCCTGTGGTCTGACCATGATGTCGAAGATAGATGAGACGAGCTGAATGCAATGCAGACTTCTACTGTGCAACCCCGTGAAACACTTCCGCGAATAGGCATCGTTGAAAATCCCGCCACATTCAGCGACGGAGATGACGTCCTGATCTGCTATGAAATTGCGCCCGTCGATGGTGGCGGAAACGTGATCCTTGAATTCGGAGGTGTTTTCCACTTCGAACAGAATTCCATGAATATCCGTGACTTAGGAGAACACCAATATCCAGTGGAAGCATGGAGTATCACTGAAATTCTTGGCAGCGATAGAACAGAACGCTGGAGGACTTCAAAGCCACGCTTTTGGATGATCTCATTTAATGACGTCACCGTTGAAATTGTGTTCCAAACGATCCGCATGGTGCTTGAAAGCCGTCGCAAGGAACGCCCATGTGAAGCGTTGAAGGCATTTCTCCGAGCGAGCGATCCACCCCGGTGAGGGCGGGCTTGGGTCATAGCCGTCATCTGACAGTTTCGGTCAGCCTTGCCAACTGGTAGGGTGGCGCACGACAAAGGGAGGATGGCTGTTGCTGGATGCGCGTGATTTTTTGGAAACGATAGCCAAGCCAACCGTTAAGGATTTCTTGGACGATACTCGAAGTCTCAGGCATGGATACTTGGCTGTTTTGATCCTCGATGCAGCCATCAGCCGTGCATATTATACGTGCGAGAATGCTGGGCACGATGCCTTTGATTTGCTTGGTTGGCATCCTGCAGGCCGACCAAAGCGGGCGGATGATAGTGCCTTCCGCGAACGTTTAGCTGAGGAGCATGAGATTTACCGCGTCCATCGCGACTTTGCGAAAGCGCTCAAGCATGGCGAACTTACTCGCGGCCAACCGTTAGTCTCATCCGCAGGCGAAACTGGATTAAACTCCGTGGGCTACGGAAGGGGCGCGTGGGGATCTGGGCCTTATGGTGGAACGCCACGAGCGCAGGTCACGTTAGTTTCAGGTGAGAAGATTGATATCTCTTGGCTGGTCAGGGAGATGCTCGAGCGTATGGAAGATCTGGTTGGTTTGGTCGAAGTATACCTTCAAAAGAAAGAGATTGATGGCGACTTTTGAGGATTGGATGTTCGAGCTAGCGAACATCGCGGCGAAACATAACTGTTTGGTCAAGGCAGATCCGACGTGGCGCGTTCATTTTGATAGCGGGATAACGCCAGATCAGGCATGGGAAGCGGAGTACGCCAGTTTGGGTAGTGTCAATTAAAGGGAGCCAACGTCGGCTGTGCAAACTATGCTGCCGTTCACTGCGCGGAGAATTGAAAGCCACCATGCTGCGTCTTGATGCCATCCCAGCCCACTGTTACTCGAGACGAACTTGAAGGCCGAAATATTGGATCGAAAATGTTTGAATTTAGTTTGATGGGGCAGACCTATCGTGAAGTTACAGACCCTGACGCATGCATTGGCATAGGTGATCTGATCTACTTTTTCGATACTCACCCAGATCGGGACGCATTTTGTTATATGTTCATCATGTCCGACGGGCACCTCGTCGGGTTCAACTGGTTGGGCTACAAAGCAGGATTGATGGGGAGCTGGTCCATTCACGAGAATGATCTACGTGACAATGGTGGGCATGTGACACTCGGATGGCTTGAAAGGAACTGGGGGCGCTTTTCATCTTTTCCAAGAGCAAAAACAAAGTTCTTGAAATGGCAAGAACGTGACTATGACCCCAATGAAGCGGTAGACGCCGAATTTTTTAAGGCGCTTTATGGTACAGACTGACATTTACTGCCTCTTCGAGAAGTAGGCTTTGCGGGCAAAGCTGGCCTTGACTTGCTTTGCTGTTAGCTCAGGATCGGATCATGAAGAGAACTGACCATATGACTCTTGAGCAACTGGAATCTCAAGTATGGCCTGAACCAGATTTTAACTCTCGTCTGGTCACAAC
>Ga0189291_100233_pt1 | contig 35752 bp, 34 predicted proteins | sample UW1redminimetaG_FD_130331 | JGI IMG/M metagenome (GOLD analysis project Ga0189291, IMG submission 130331) | Marine microbial communities from the Costa Rica Dome - UW179B-red mini metaG | ecosystem: Environmental > Aquatic > Marine > Oceanic > Photic zone | place: Costa Rica: the Eastern Pacific... | reverse complement strand
AAATCCTACCGCCACGCTCGCACCGATGCTTTCCATCTTTGGAAAGGCTATGCTCTCGAGATGACCGCCTGAAGTGCGAGAAAGAACATCAATGCAAACTCGGCAAAACAAGTTGGCAATGCCCTGCGTTCATAACTGTCTGTGCTTGGGTCCCAGAACGCCAAATAACGCTCTGGAAAACCCCTGGGCAGATTGATCAACCCCTCTTGGTGAGCCGACATTGGTGCAGATTGAATTGGTAGGGCCCGCGCGGAATGCACGAGTATAGCAGGTGAAAGGACAATCCGTCGCTCGTGATCCATTTCGCCGGGATACGTGGTTGAAATCGGTCTTCGTCCTTGTTCCAGCTGCGGTCCTTGTGGACCTCGGCCCAAGGGCCCCATGGATTTTCGCTTTCGTAGATGGCGAAGTAACTGGCGCGCGTGGGGTTTTCGTTGAACCACCATTCCCATTCTGTGTGCGGGCAACTGATCAGCAGCATGTAGCGCCCGATGGCGGCGTTGTACTCAAAACCGGGGCGAAAGCAGCCTTCCGGGTTCGAGAACACCGGTTGGCGACCCTCGTAGGCGCCCCAGATCGGGCCGCTTTCGGCTGTCCCGCCGAAAAACGCGTAGGCGTCCTGTTCGGTCGCGCGGTCGCGATGAACGCGGCCCAAAAGGATGTCGTGGTAGTCAGCGTAGGCGCTTGGCCCGTCAGGAGCCACGAAATATAGGTAATCGTCCTGCGCATCGGTGAAGTCTTTACCAGCGTTGAGCCAAACGGGATAGCCGATGTCGTTCCACTGCCAATCGACTTTCGTCCAGGTGATCGCGTTGTCTTCAGAATACATCAGCGATGAGCCGGTGCCCTGTGGTTGGCCCGGTGGGTTGATGTTGCGCAAGAAGCAATATAGCACACCGTTGGCTATTACGAGGCCCGATGCCTTTGCGTTCTGCTTGTCGAATTCACCCTCTACCGTTCCGGATTCAGAATCGATCATGCGACCGCGAATATCGGGCGGCGTCCCGAGTATGCGTGCAGGGGCACTTCCGATCAGGCCATCGCGCTCCAATTCAAATCCCTTGCCATCGGTGAAGAAAGTAAAAAGTTCATCGTCGGCACCCCAGGTGATTGGCCAGTTGTCGCCGCTGCCGATGCTGGTGCGGTCCTCATCCATCTCGAAGGCGTAGTCGCTTTTCGGATAATCGGTAGTCATTCGGTTGTCTCCTTTTTGGCTGTCTTGGGGCGTGCCCCCACCACCTCATTTGGCAAGCGGCGGGCGGCGGCGAAGGCGTCGACATTGTCCGCGGCCATGTTTGCCATCGCGGTACGGACTTCGGTTGTTGCGGTGCCGATATGTGGCAGAAGGGTGGCGTTGTGCAATGACAGCAGAGCCTCGGGCACCTGGGGTTCATTGGCGAACACATCCAGACCGGCGCCTGCGATGGCGCCAGTGGTCAGGGCGTGCACCAGCGCGTCTTGATCGACGCTGTCACCGCGTGCGGTGTTGATCAGATAGGCGTGCGGCCGCATGGCGCCGATATGCGCCGCCGTCACCAAGGGGTGTCCGCCGCCGCCTGGCACGTGGATCGACACGACATCGGCGGTGCGCATCACCGCGTCGATCGTATCGACCCGCGTTGCCGGAAAATCCGGCGCTGCGATATCGGATCGGTTGTAGTAGATCACCTTCATGCCAAAGCCGCGCACCGCCCGGCGCGCCGTTGCCTGCCCGATGCGGCCCATGCCCACGATGCCGAGGGTCTTGCCCTGCATGCTGGTGCCCAGATTACCGACGAGCGAGAACGCGCCCCATTGCTTTTGGCGCAGCATGGTTTCTGCGGCATAGCTGCGCCGCGTCGCGGACAGGATCAGCAGCATCGCGACGTCGGCCGTCGCATCGGTGACCACGTCCGGCGTGTTGGATACGAAGACACCTGCGGCACTTGCGGCTTCGGTGTCGATATTGCTGACGCCGATTCCGACATTCGCGATCATGCGCACACGCCTGCCGGGGGTGCGCAAGAGCGCTGCGTCGATCTGGTCACTGACCGTGGTCACCAGGATGTCAAATTTACACATCGCGGCGCGCAACGCGTCTTGGGTCAGCGGTGCGTCACCAGGGTTCAGCGTGGTGTCATAGCTTGCCACAAGCCGGTCTTCGACCTCCGGCGGCAGTTTGCGGGTCACGCGCAGTTTCACCGGTTTGCCGCCGCTTCCGGGATATAGAGCACCAGTTCCGGAACAAAGGTGATAAGGACCAGCACCGCAATCATGACGAAGATGATGGGAATGATCTCCTTAATGATCTTGCCCAGCGGCACGCCGGACACTGCGGACACAATGAACAGCAACCCGCCGACAGGGGGGGTGGACAGCCCGATCATCATATTCAGGATCAGCACAACGCCGAAATGTACCAAATTGATGTCAAACGCGATGGCCACCGGGATCACCAGCGGCACAAACACGATCAGCATCACCAAGGTGTCGATCACCATCCCCAGCGCGAGGAACATGATGTTGACCAGGATCAGCAGCATGATGCGACTGGTCGACATATCCAGCAGCCAGGTCGTCAGATGCTGGGATACCTGTTCGTAGGTGATGATGAAGGAAAACGCGAAGGCCACGCCGATCTTGACCGCGACGATGGCAGTGGTGGTAGCGGATTCGCTCAGCACGGTCCAAAACCGCGCCAGGCCCATGCTGCGATAGATGAAGACGCTGACGAACAGGGCCCAGACCGCCGCGATGGCGCCGCCTTCGGTGGGGGTGAAGATCCCGGAATAGATGCCGGTCAACAAAATGATCGGTGTGATCAGCGCAGGCATGGCGCGCAGGGTCATCAACAGCCATTGCCCAATGGTAATCTTGATCGATTCCTTTGGATAGTTGCGCCGGTGGGAAACCCACGCCACATACATCATCAGGAACAGCGCCAGCAGAACCCCCGGAACCACGCCACCCAAGAACAACCCGCCGACCGACACGCCCGACATCGTCGCGTAGAGGATCATGGGAATGCTGGGTGGAAAGATCGGCCCGATCGTGGCGGAGGCGGCGGTGATCGCGCAGGCGAACCCATCGTCGTAGCCGCGTTTTTGCATGGCGCGGATTTCCATCAGCCCAAGGCCTGCGGCATCTGCCGTCGCCGCGCCGGACATCCCCGAAAAGATCAGCGACGCCACGACGTTGACGTGGCCAAGCCCGCCCTTCAGTCGTCCCACCAGGGTTAACGCCCAATTGAAGATCAAATCCGTCACGCCGCCTTCGTTCATCACTTTCGCGGCGAAGATGAACAGCGGGATCGCGATCATCACGAATTTCGTGTGCATCTGCGTCACGAATTGGCTGGCCGCCATCTCGACATTGGCCGCGGGGCCGGGCTCGATCATGAAGTAGATCACGCAGGCCGACATCATGCCAACCGCGATGGGGACGCGAATGCAAAATGCCAGAACGAAGACGAAGATGAAGACGCCGAATGCAAGGCTCATGTCTGGGGTCCCTGTGTCGTCGTACGCAGCACGATAATGTCCCGGCGCAAACGCAGCACTGATCGAACGATCAGCCCCGTAAGCAGGATCATGAAGGGGGCGTAGACGATGCTCATGTTGATGCGCATCACGTCAGACGCACGGTAATTCATGTCGATCACGTAGCTCAGGGCAGGCCAGAACAGCACGCCGAGGGCGAAGATCACCAGCAGATCGCCCAAGACGTTCATGCGCAGCTTGTTGCGGGTGCCCATCGCATCGTGGATCATTTCAAACCGGATTAGGCCCTCGTCGCGTTCGGCAAAGCCGACGCCGAAACACACCAGCCAGAGAAACAGAAATCCGACCAGTTCTTCCGGCCAGGGCAGTGCACGGAAGAAATAGCGGGCGATGATCTGGGTGATGAACACGATGACCATGACCAGCAGGACCAGCGCGGGAAGGTGCTTTTCAAGGAAGTTGAGGGCCACGGTTGCGGACCTTTTGACCTTGGATGCCGATATGCGTTCAGTCATTGCTCGCCTCTCCCCCCTTTGGCGCACGACGATGGTGTGGGCCATTCGCAGTGGTATTGTCGTGAAACGGGCGGTGCACCTCCCGTGCCCCGCCCGCCTTCAGTGTCTGGACGATTAATCGACCATTGCGTTGATCTTGGCGATCAATTCGCGATCCCAATTTGCCGTCAGCTCGGGGCTGTTTTCATAGAAGGCACGGGCGTGTTCGATGAATGCGTCCTTGTCGGGCGTCACGATCTGCGCACCGGCATCGCGGTATTCCTGCTGCAAGGCCGCCTCGGCTTCTTGGGCGAGTTTGGTCCCCAGCTCGATGCCTTCGTCCAATGCGGTCTGCACCCAGTTGCGCTGTTCGTCGGTGAAGCCCTGCCAGATGTCTTCGTTGATACCGAAGAACTGGGCATAGGCCTGGTGGTCGGTCAGGACGACCTGTTTGGTCAGCTCGATCAGGCCCGCGGCCTTGCTGACAGTCAGCGTATTGTCCTGCCCGTCGACCGTGCCGGTCTGCATGGCAAGGTAAACTTCGTTGAATGCCAGCGGGGTCGGATCGACGCCGAGCGCCCGGCCCAGGGCCATCCAAGCCGGCGGGCTGGGCATCCGAAGCTTGACGCCTTCAAGGTCCGCAGGCGTGTTGATCGTGCGATCGACATTGCCGGTCAAGGAGATCTGCCGTGATCCATAGACGATCTGGCCGAGGATGCGGATGTTCGTGCCTTCGGCGACGTCATCGAATACCTGTTGTCCTAGATCGCTCTCCCAGAAGACGCGGGCGTGGTCAGGACCTTCAAACATATATGCGGACAGGAACATATCAGTATAGGGCACCTGTTGGGAATAGGACCCCATGTTGGTGTCGCCCATCTCAACCTGTCCGCGGCTGAGCGCGTCAAAGGATGCGCCCTGCGGAAACAACGACCCGCTGTCGAAGATCTTGACTTCCATCGTGCCGCCGGACAATTCATCCAGGCGTTCGCCGAACAGTTTGGATGCCGCGACGAACGGATCGTCCGGCAGCATGATCGTGGCGAGATTCAAGGTGACATCCTGGGCCTGCGACGGTGTTGGTGTCCCGGCAACGAGTGTCACTGACAGGGCGCAAAAGGCACCTGCAATTAGATTTTTCATGGTATTCCTCCCGAAATTGAACCGTGTGTCGTCGGTTCCTGCGCCAGCTTAGGCACATGCGAGGAGCTCAGAAAACAAAGTATATCGGGGGTGAAGTATAGGCAAAAACTATATCAAGCGGATTGGTCCGGCGGTCCAGGAGATCACGATGCAAGCGTGAACCGGGGATCCGCGTGCAGCGCGAAACAGTCGGGATCGCCGGACCCATCGCCGCGATAAAGGTCGCACACCAGCGGGTCATGTCCGGGGATCACACGCGCTTCCTCGCCCGCCAGACGCAGAATGGTGGCAAAGCCATCCAGCATATCGGACACACGATCCACGATGGGAAATGGTTTGTTCGCCATGAAGTTCTCGAAATAATGTGACGCGTCCGAGGCCAGCACCAGCGGCCCACGCCGGGTCATGATGCGCACACATTGCAACCCGCGCGAATGGCCGCCGACGCAGTGCACCTCCACCCCCGGCGCGACCTGTGCCGCGCCATCATGGAACATCACGCGGCCTGAATAGATCTTGCGGATCATCGTGCAGACATGTTCGGCGGTATAGGGCGCTCGAATCGCGTCGTGGCACATGCAGGGACCGGTGGCAAAGGCGACCTCTTGCGCTTGGACGTGAAACAGGGCGCGGGGAAACCGATCAAGGCACCCGGCGTGATCGTAGTGCAGATGGGTAATGATGACGTCGTCCACGGTGTCCGGATCGACGCCATTGGCGATCAACCCGCTGAGCGGGTCGCGCAGCAGCTCGCGGCCACGCGCGCCAGCCTCGGCCGCGTCAAAGCCGGTGTCCACGACGATGGTGCGGTCTGCATTTCGGATCACCCACAAGAAATAATCGACGGCGTGAGGCGACGCGTGGTCGTCGTCGAAGATGAAGGAATCCCCGCGCGTGCGGTCATTGCGGGTGGCGTATTTGATCGCAAACACCTCGTAAGTATCAGTCATTGATCCTGCCCCTTGTTTGGTCGATCGTGATCGTGGACGACCAAAGGCAGCTTTAAAAGAGAATTTTTTGCCGCCCATAGTTTTTCTCTATGTCTTCAACCATGATTTCGATTTGTCCTATGTCGGAGGTCATGCCACGCTGCTGCGAAGGCCGCAGATATTCGGCCCGCATCAAGTCGGAAAGTTTCAACTGTGAGCCTGCCAAAGACAACCCGCGCCTGCGTCCTGCGAGAGTTCAAGACGCCGCTGCGAATCGAAGACGTACCCGTCCCCCAGATCATTGAACCCGGTGCGCTGCTGGTCGAAATGCGCGCAGCATCGATTTGCGGCACCGATGTGCACCTGGCGCGCGGGGACCTGACGCTGAAGGTCGATTTGCCGGTGATATTGGGCCACGAGATGGTGGGAGAGGTCATCGCGGCGGGCACAGGCACCGACACCGACAGTACCGGCCAGCCGCTGCGCCCCGGCGATCGCGTGATCTGGACCCATACCATCTGCGGGCAGTGTTTCTACTGCGCCCAGGCTGGTCAGCCGACCCTGTGTGAAAATCGGCGCGCCTATATGTTCGAGAATATCGACAAGCCGCCGCATCTCCTGGGCGGATTTGCCGAGCATGGCTATGTGCTGCCCGATGCGGGCCGCATTCGCGTGCCGGACGCGGTGTCCGACGTGTTGGCCAGTGTCGCGTCCTGTGCCATGAGATCGGTGATGCAGGCCTATCATACCTTGGGCGAACTGGGGCCGTCCGACAGCGTCGTTATTCAGGGCGCCGGGCCGCTGGGGTTGCTTGCCGCCGCCGTGGCAAAGCTGAGCGGCGCGCGTCAGGTGATCGTCATCGGCGCACCGGCGGAGCGGCTGGCGCTGGCGGATCATTACGGCGCCGATACGGTGCTGAACCTCGACACCACCAGTGCGCGCGACCGGCTGGCGCAGGTTCAGGCGCTGACGCAGGGGCGCGGTGCCGATGTGGTCATGGAATTCGCAGGTCACCCTTCCGCCTTCGCGGAAGGCGTTTCGCTGGCCCGGCGCGGCGGTCGCTATGTATTGACTGGCCTGCTGGGACCGGAGCAGACCGCCTTTGTCCCCTCACAGATCGTGACAAAAAACCTGACGGTGCGCGGATCCTTTTCCGGCCATGTGCGCAGCTATGCCGCCGCCCTCGATTTTCTGGCGCGGCATGCGGACGCGCTGGATTGGCTGGCGATGGTCAGCGGCCGCTTCACCCTCGACCAGGTGGACAACGCGCTGGACCGGATGGAACGGTTTGAGGAAATCAAGCCGGTGGTGATCTTATGAAAAATCTCCGTGAAATCGTCCCGCCGGTGGCGCGCGAAGGTGCGTTGACAGGCTTGCGAGTGCTGGATCTGTCGCGGCTGGTGGCGGGCAATATGGCCACCCATATCCTCGCCGATCACGGGGCCGAGGTCGTGAAGGTTGAACCACCCAAGCGCGGCGACGATCTGCGCAACTGGCGGGTCGATGGGGTCGAGGTGTTCTGGGAGGTCTACGCCCGCGGAAAACTATCGGTCGAGCTTGATTTTCGCAGCGGCGAAGGGCGCGAGCTCTTGCTTGCCATGGCGGCAGACGCCGATGTGCTGGTCGAGAACTTCGTGCCCGGCAAGATGGAATCCTGGGGCCTGGGTCCGGATGTCCTGCATGGGATCAATCCGCAGCTGATCATGTTGCGCGTGTCGGGATGGGGACAGACTGGTCCGATGGCAAATGCACCGGGTTTCGGCACATTGATTGAGGCGCGGTCAGGCTGGGCGCATCTGAACGGCTATGCCGACGGCCCGCCGACGCTGCCGCCGCTGGCGCTGGCGGACATGATCGCCGGGCTTTACGGTGCCAATGCCGTCATGTTGGCCCTGCGCCATATCGAAATCGCCAAGGGCGCGGGCCAGGTGATCGACCTTTCGCTGCTGGACCCGCTGTTGTCGATCATCGGGGCCGAGGCGGCGCAGATGAGCGTTTCGGGAAGCCCGACGATGCGGTCGGGCAACCAATCCACCCATGCCGCCCCCCGCAATATCTACGCAACCCAGGACGGGGGCTGGGTCGCACTTTCGGGGTCGATGCAGGCCATGGCCGAACGGGTGTTCACCGCGATCGGGCGGTCGGACCTGATCAAGGATGCACGATTTGCGACAAACGACGACCGGGTGCGCAACCGGGTGGAACTGGACCAGATCATCAACGACTGGACCGGTAGGCGCGACAAGGACGCCGTCTTGCAAGTGTTTCGTGACGCGGGCGTTACGGCGGGCCCGGTCCATTCCATGGCCGAGGTCGTTACCGACCCGCATGTGGTGCAGCGCGGCAGCCTGGTGTCGCTGAACACGTCGTCTGCGACCTTGGCGATGCACGATGTCGTCGCGCGGCTGTCCGCGTCACCTGGCGCGATCGCCGGACCTGCGCCCAGCCTTGGGCAGCACACGCGACAGATCCTTGACCCCTACCTGGAAAGACTGGAATGTCGCGCATGAGCCGGCCAGCCGCACCTTGGAGATCGTATCTGTTCGTCCCGGTCCTGTCGGAAAAGTTTATCGCCGGGGCGGCGACGCGTGGGGCGGATGCGATCATTCTCGACCTCGAAGACGCGATCCCGCAGGCGCGCAAGGCGGATGCGCGCGCGGCGGTCGCCGATGTGGCCGCGCGGCTGGCGATGCAGGGTTGCGATGTGGTGGTGCGCATCAACCGCCCCTGGACCGATGCGCTGCCCGATCTATTGGCAGCCGTCGGTCCGAATGTGTGCGCAATCGCCGCGCCAAAGGTGCCGAATGCGGGCCATGTCATCGCCCTGAGCGAGATCATCGAAGCTGCGGAACGGGCAGCGGGAATGGAGGTCGGCACGACCGGCGTGATCTGCATGATCGAAACCTCCCAAGGCCTGGGCGAGATCCGCGCGATTGCGCAGGCGCAAACGCGTGTGGCCGGGCTGATCGTGGGCGCCGAGGACCTTGCCGCCGAGCTTGGTGCGCAGCCAACGCCGGATCTGCTGCACACGCCGAATGTGATGGCCGTGCTCGCCGCGCGCGAGGCGGGATGCGCGCCCATCGGCTATGTCGGATCGGTGGCGAACTTTACCGACCTCGACGCATTCGCCGCGACGATCCGCCAGGCGCGCGCCATGGGGTTCGTTGGCGGCTTTTGCATTCATCCGGCACAGGTCCCGATCCTGAATGAAGGTTTTTCACCCTCGCCCGACGAAGTCAGCAATGCCCTAAAAGTGACCGAGGCCTTCGACCAGGCGCTCGCGCGCGGGGAAGGAGCGGTGCAAGTTGACGGACGCATGATCGACCTGCCGATTGCCGAACGCGCCCGCGCCGTCCTGAAGGCCGCGCGATGAGTGAGGATCCAGAAAACAGCCCACCGCGTGAGATCGCGGGGTTCCGTGCCATTCTCGATCTGCGCGACCTGCACTGCGTTATCGCCATTGCGCATTGGGGATCGTTCATGCGCGCGGCGAGGACGCTGAACATGACGCAGCCGTCGGTTAGTGCGCGGGTGCGCCAGCTTGAGGACCGGCTTGGCGTTCCAATCTTCGAACGCCAGCCCCGCGGCGTGCGCCTGACGAGCGAGGGAAAGATCTTCGTCGCCGGTGCGCGCGAAGTTCTGACACGTGCAAACACCTTGATGGACGACATGGTGTCGATCGCAGGGTCCACACCGACCGGGCTGGTGCGCATCGGGCTGCCGATGTCGCTGACCAAACTGCTTACGATCCCGATCCTTGACCGCTGCCGCAAGGAATTGCCGGGGGTCAAGGTGCGCATCGTCGAAAGCCTGTCGGGTTATATCTCGAACTGGCTGATCGATGGGCAACTCGATCTTGGGGTGCTGTTCGGCCAGGAAAGCGCGCCAGGCCTGATATCGCGTCCGGTGGTCGAAGAATACCTGCTGGTCGCGGCCAGCGGGCGCGATGCGCTGGAGCCGTTTCTTCAATCCGATGGCACGATCCCCTTTGCGCGCCTGGCCGAAATGGACCTGATACTGCCCAGTCCGCAACATGGGCTGCGCGATCTGATCGAACGGCAGGCCCAAACAGAGGACATCAAGCTGCGCGTCGCGCTGGAAATCGACGCCTTCGGCGAGATCCAGCGCCTGGTGGCGCGCGGAGACGGTTTCGCGTTGCTGTCTTCGGCCGCGCTCGGCGCTGCAGACGCGCCGGTTCTGGCCACCGCACGGGTCACGCAACCGCCGATTTCGCGCACGGTCGGGGTCGCCTATGACCCCAACCGCCCCCTTGGGCGCGCCGCGCGCGAAGTGATGCTTCGACTTGAGGACGAAATGAGACGCCTCGCATCCACCAACGAATGGGAAGCGGCGTCGATCTAGCCGCTGCCCACCTGAAACAAACGACAGGATATTCCATGCCCGCACTTCGATCCCGCACCACCACTCACGGACGCAACATGGCCGGCGCACGAGGCCTGTGGCGCGCGACCGGCATGAAGGACGGTGATTTCGGCAAGCCGATCATCGCCATTGCCAATTCCTTCACGCAATTCGTGCCCGGCCACGTGCACCTGCGCGACCTTGGCAAGCTGGTCGCAGAGGAAATCGATGCCGCGGGCGGGGTGTCGAAGGAATTCAACACCATCGCGGTCGATGACGGGATTGCCATGGGCCACCACGGGATGCTCTATTCGCTGCCCTCGCGCGAGCTGATCGCGGACGCGGTGGAATATATGGTCAACGCCCATTGCGCCGACGCGATCGTGTGTATTTCCAACTGCGACAAGATCACGCCGGGGATGCTCATGGCTTCCTTGCGGCTCAATATTCCCGTCATTTTCGTGTCCGGCGGGCCGATGGAGGCGGGCAAGATCACGCAAGGCGGCAAGGAACGCGCGCTCGACCTTGTGGATGCTATGGTCATCGGGGTGGACGACAGCGCCAGTGACGCGCAAGTGAGCGAGATCGAGAGCAATGCCTGCCCGACCTGCGGATCGTGCTCGGGCATGTTCACCGCCAATTCGATGAACTGCCTGACAGAGGCATTGGGCCTTTCCCTGCCCGGCAACGGCTCGCTCCTGGCCACCCACGCCGACCGCGAGGCGCTGTTTCGGACCGCGGGCCGGCAAATCGTGGATCTGTGTCGCCGGTATTACGAGAACGACGACGCCACGGTCCTGCCCCGCAGCATCGCCGGGCGGGCGGCGTTCCAGAATGCCATGTGTCTCGACATCGCGATGGGGGGCTCGACGAATACAGTGCTGCACATCCTGGCCGCCGCCGAAGAGGCGGAGCTAGATTTCACCATCGACGATATCGACCGCATCTCACGCAAAGTTCCGGTGCTGTGCAAGGCCGCGCCCTCCAAGGCGGATGTGCATATGGAGGATATCCACCGCGCGGGTGGGGTTATTGGCATTCTCGGCGAGCTGGACCGCGCCGGGTTGATCGCGCGCGATGCGCCGACGGTGCATGCAGCCACGCTGGGGGAGGCACTCGATGAATGGGACATCATGCGCCCCAGGGCAAGTGACCGCGCCCGACGGCTGTTTTCGGCGGCGCCGGGCGGCGTGCGCACGCAACAGGCCTTCAGCCAGTCGCAGCGGTGGGAGCCGGATCTCGACCGTGCAAGCGGTGTGATCCGCGACGCGGACCATGCGTTTTCAAGTGACGGCGGGCTGGCGGTGATCGCGGGAAACCTCGCCCCGGACGGGGCGGTGGTGAAAACCGCCGGCGTGGATGCATCGATCCTGACCTTCACCGGCGAGGCGATCGTGTTCGAAAGCCAGGAAGACGCAGTGAACGCGATCCTCAGCAAGACGGTGCGGCCGGGCCATGTCGTCGTTATCCGCTACGAGGGTCCAAAGGGGGGGCCGGGCATGCAGGAGATGCTGTATCCGACGACCTACCTCAAGGCGATGCGCGTGGACCGTGCCTGCGCCCTGGTGACGGACGGGCGGTTTTCGGGTGCGACGGCGGGCCTGTCCATCGGCCATGTTTCCCCGGAAGCGGCTGAAGGCGGCGCCATCGGGTTGGTCCGCAACGGCGACACCATCGAGATCGACATCCCGTCGCGCAGTTTGAAACTGATGATCGACGACGCCGAGCTGGCCGCCCGCCGCAGCGCACAGGATGAGCTTGGCTGGGCACCGGCCGCCCCGCGCAAACGCAAGATATCGCGCGCGTTGGAGGCCTATGCCGCCTTCGCCGCCAGCGCATCGCGCGGAGCGGTCCGCGATCTGTCCCTCGCCACGCGGATGCGGGGGCCAAAGTAATGGCGAAACGGTCGAAAAAGGATCTCGCCCATCTGGATGAGCTGTCGCAACGCATCCTGTGGCTGTCGCATTGGATGATCCACAACGCAAACCACCTGCGCCCTGCCGAGGATGGCGCCGTCAAGGTGGGCGGCCACCAGGCGTCGAGCGCGTCGGTGACCCAGATCATGACCGCCCTTTACTTCGACGCCCTGCGTCCGCAGGACCGCGTCGCCGTCAAACCTCATGCCTCACCGGTCTTTCATGCAATTCAGTATTTGGCAGGCAATCTGGACGTGGAGCGCATGAAAAACTTTCGCGGCTGGAAGGGCGTGCAATCCTATCCGTCGCGGACCAAGGACGTCGACGACGTGGATTTCTCCACCGGCTCCGTGGGTCTGGGGGCGGCGATTACCATCTTTGGCAGTATCGTGCAGGACTGGATCGCGGCGCGCGCGGCCGGGGTGGATGACACCGGGCGCTTCGTTGCGCTGGTCGGGGACGCCGAGCTGGACGAGGGCAATGTTTACGAGGCCTTGCAAGAGGGTTGGAAACACGACCTGCGCAATTGTTGGTGGATCATCGACTACAACAGGCAATCGCTGGACGGGGTGGTACGCGAGGGCCTGTGGCAGCGGATCGAAGCGATTTTTGATGCGTTCGGCTGGCGTATTGTTCGGCTGCGACACGGCGCACTACAGCAGGCCGCCTTTGCCCGACCCGGCGGCAAACGTTTGAAAGAATGGATCGAAGCCTGTCCGAACCAACTTTACTCAGCGCTGACCTATCAGGGTGGGGCCGCATGGCGCGCGCGGCTGATGGACGATATCGGCGACCAAGGCCCCGTCACCGCGTTGATCGACGATTTTGACGATGGCGCCTTGGAAGACTTGATGCTGAATTTGGGAGGGCATTGCATCAAGACGCTCTGCGAGGCCTTCGACGAAGCGGCGCAGGACGATACGCCGACCTGTTTCCTTGCCTATACCATCAAGGGCTGGGGCACGCCGCTTGCGGGGCACAAGGACAATCACGCCGGGCTGATGAACAAGACGCAGATGGCACAGTGGCAGACCCGCATGGGCGTGCCCGAAGGGCGTGAATGGGGCAAATTGCCGGAGGATGCCGATGGCTTGCGCGCGTTCGCCAGGGGGCGGCCGTTTTTCGCTAAGGGCACGCGGCGGTCCGAGGCGCCGCGCATCGCGGGGGAGGGCCCGGTGTGGATCGACGACGATGTGGTTTCAACCCAAGCCGTGTTTGGAAAGATCCTCGATGAGGTGGCCAAACGGGGTGGCGCGCTCGCTGACGCGATCCTGACGACATCACCGGATGTCACGGTGTCCACCAACCTCGGCCCCTTCGTGAACCGGCGCGGATTGTTCGCCCGCACCAATCAGACGGACACTTTCCGCGACCAGAAAGTGCCCTCGACGCAAAAATGGGCGTTCTCACCGGAAGGGCAGCATATCGAGCTTGGCATCGCCGAGATGAACCTGTTTCTTCTGCTCGCGGCGGCGGGTCTGTCGCATGCGCTGTTCGGGCGGCGGGTACTGCCGGTGGGCACGCTTTATGATCCTTTCGTGGCGCGTGGTTTGGATGCGTTGAATTACGCTTGCTACATGGATGCGCGGTTCATCGTGGCTGGTACACCCTCCGGGGTCAGCCTGGCGCCCGAAGGGGGCGCGCACCAATCCATCGCGCAGCCGCTGATCGGAATGAGCCAGGACGGGCTGGCCGCGTTTGAACCTGCTTTCGCGGACGAGCTGTCGGTGATCATGGATTGGGCGTTTGGCTATATCCAGCGCGACGGGTCCGATACCCTGGACGAGCGGACCTGGCTGCGCGACGAGACCGGCGGCGCGGTATATTTGCGCCTGTCGACCCGCCCGATGGAACAGACCCAATCCGCCCGCGATGCCGATTTTGCGCTCGGTGTCGTTGATGGCGGCTATTGGGTGCGTCCACCCGGGCCGACCACGGACACGGTGATTGCCTACCAAGGCTGCGTTGCCGATCAGGCGATTGCGGCGGCGGGGCTTCTGGCGACGGGCCATCGCAATGTCGCGGTTCTGGCTGTGACCTCGGCGGACCGGCTGAATGCGGGATGGACGGCGGCACAACGGGCGCGTAGACGCGGGGCCAGGTCGGCCAAATCCCATGTCGAAGTCTTGCTTGGTCAGGTTCCGAGAGATTCGACCATTATCACGGTCATTGACGGTCATCCGGCGACACTGGCCTGGTTAGGTGGCGTAGCCGGACATCTAACACGATCGCTAGGGGTGGAACATTTTGGCCAGACTGGCACAGTGCGGGATTTGTATCGGCACTACGGCATCGACCACCGGGCAATCGCAAACGCTGCGGAACAAAATTAATCGAGAATATCGTACTCCTTCTTTTATCGCTTTGTCACACCTTGGCGAGGCGCATAGGGTGAGCCAGCGGTGGGCGTGTCCTGTTTTCGACGTTGAATGGTCAACCGTTCGGTATTGCAGCATGCGCCCGGACGGTGCCGCGTTGCGCAAAGCGTTGAAAACCGTTGCGGTTGAGCACCGTCAGTTCGGCTACTCATAGACGCTAACCCCATCGACGCGCGGCTGATCCTACCCCACTGAAGTGGTCCTCCGCTATGTTTAGGAAAACGGAGGAAACACATGGCAAACAAGCGATCGAAGCCCGAAGAGATCGTCACGAAGTTACGGCAGGTTGTGGTTCTGACGGGGCAAGGGATGCCGCGGCTGGATGCGATTCGCCAGATCGATGTGACTGAACAAACCAATTATCGCTGGAAGAAGAAGTGCGTTGGAATGGGCACAGATCAATTGAAGGAACTGAAACGTATTCAGCAAGAGAACGAGCGATTGCGCAGAGCCGTTTCTGACTGACCTTGGACAAGTTAATTTTGGCGGAGGCCGCAAAGGGAAACTTCTAAGCCCCGCTCGTCGTCGTGCCAGCATTGTTTGAACCGTTGCATTAACTCTCGTTGTCGGCCGGATTTTTTCTTTTGAGGTCGAGCATCCCGCGCAAATCACCGTTCAAACATCATCGCTTTTCGCGTGAGATCATTCTCTGCGACGTCCGGTTGTATCTGCGATACTCGCTGTCTTATCAGGATGTCGTCGATTTTCTGGCAGAGCGCGACATCACTGTTGATCGCTCTTTGGTGTATCGCTGGGTCCAGAAGTTCGGTCCAGAACTGACCAAGCGCACCGAGAAGCATCTGCGCCGCGCAAGCGTCGATTGGCACGTCGATGAGACCTACATCCGAGTTGATGGAAAGTGTCGCTACCTGTGGCGCGCAGTCGATGCAAACGGGCGGATTGTCGACTTCAGGCTCACTGCCCGGCAGGATGCGAAAGCGGCCAAGGCCTTTCTGAACAAGGCGATTGAGCGCGTCAGGCTACATAGACCGGTCTCAATTGTAACTGACAAGGCACAGGCATCACGGCGGGTGATCCGCGAGATCAATTACCGATATGACCAACACTTCGACAGTTTTCGACATTTCGACCGAAAGTGGCGCAACAACCTAATTGAAAGTGACCACGCGGCCATGAAGCGGCTTCTGGGTACTGCCTAAACTTCCTGCCTGCGAACGGCCAAGGTGACGCTGAGGGGATTAGAAACAATCCGGACTATCAAACGCGGCCACATCCATCACAAGCAGCCAGGTGTTCTTGGCGAGATTGCCTTCATCGTTGGCCTTTTCAACAACGCCGCATAACCTCTCGTGACACCGGGGTCTGGACTTAAACTCGTCGGATTAATGCAATAGTCCCCCCGGAATGATCAGGCCGCGACAGACCGGCGAGTCAGCCTCAAGGGGGCCATCCACAAAAACCCATAGGCCAGACCCTCGGGCGGTGCTGGAGAAGGGGCTTTTGAGGCCGGAGGCTGTGCTGGTGGTGAGGGTGGCAGTACCACGCAATTGCGGCAACCGGGTTGGTACGTTGCTGATCGGGTAACGGTCTTTTGGTTTCTAACTGGCATGGAATCCACTTGAGAAAAACGATCATATGTTCTTGAGGGTGCCGCATTAACCTGTGAGGCGCACAATCACGGTGATTGCGCAGGAGTGAAATTTTTTTCATATTTTGAGAAAGATTTCGCCAATCGTTGACCGGGCTCCTCCAATATTCAATTTTCGGGACTGTGCAGAATATCGCACGGACTGAAATTTCTTGCGTTCCTGATGTCTTGGAGGAAGATTATCTGAGAACGGGAGGCAATTGACCAAAGGGAGAGAACCAATGAAAACAATGAGAAGTATTCTTGCGTCCACCGTTTTTGCAGTCGGTATTGCAGCCTCTGCACCTACTTCTGCGACTGCAGAGGGCTTGATGTGCGAGCCGGGCGAGACTTATGTCATGAATGTGATGGTCTCGGGCCATCCATACTGGGTGCCAGTCTACCAAGGTTTCAAGCAAGCCGCAGAAGCGTTTGGCTGTGAAACCGTATTCTCGGGCACGCCGGATTATGACATCACCAAGCAGATCGCGTCTTTTGAACAGGATCTGATCAAGTCACCGGCCGGTATCCTGCTTCATCCGATGCAGTCAGACCCCTTCATCGAACCGATCAACCGGGCAATCGAAAATGGCACCGGGATTGTTACCTTTGCCGCGGATTCTCCAAACTCCAACCGGACGGCCTACATCACGTCAGATAACCTTGCCGAAGCCAAATTCGCAGCCGAAGAGCTCGTGAGCCAAGTTGGCGATTCCGCCGAGTATGCAGTTCTGGAAAATCCCGGTCAGTCCAACCACGACCTGCGTGTCACTGCATTTATCGATTACATGGAGGCGAATTATCCAAATATGAAACTGGTCGGTCGTCAGGCCACCAATCAGGACAGCAACGCGGCTTACCGCGCAACGGCGTCCATCATTCAGGCCAACCCCAACATTGCGGCCATTTGGATTCCCGAGGCCGGATCGGCAGAAGGCGCGGTTGCAGCCAAGCTTGAGGCTGGATCCGATATGCTGATCATGCATGCAGATGTAACACCAACGACGCTGGAGCACATCAGGGCCGGAAACATCCATATGGCATTGAATCCAAACCAAGGCGTGCAAGGATTCATGGGCTTTGTTGCCGTCCATCTGGCAAACCATTCCGAAATCTTCGATCCGTTCAACGACTGGAAAACAAGCGGCTTCAACCCGGTCCAGATCCCATTCATGGACAATGGTTTTGCAGTCATCACCAAGGACAACGCCGACAGCTTTGATCTCAATACCTACATGGAAGGCCGCGATCCTTCTTGATCGGCAAGCTTTCTTGTGCGTCACCCGCCCGGCCCATTTTGACGGGTGGCGCATTCATCTACCCCCTCATAGCGGAGCGTACTGCAATGCAGGATGTCATCTTGAAAATCTCGAACCTCAGCAAGTCCTTTGGACCGGTCAAGGCGCTGCGAGGGGTCGATTTTGAATTGTGCAAGGGTGAAATTCATGCAATCGCGGGGGAAAATGGTGCCGGCAAATCAACGCTGATGAACATCATCGACGGGATTCTGCAGCCTGACAGCGGAGAGATTCTTCTGGATGGTGTCCCGACCAAAATTGCATCCCCAACAATGGCGCAGCAGCTGGGCATAGGTTTTGTTCATCAGGAGATCGCGCTTTGCCCCGATGTCTCGGTGGCCGAGAACATTTTCATGGCAATGACCAATGTCAGCAAATCCTGGCTCATGGATTATTCAGCGCTGGAGCGCGATGCAGAGAAAGTTTTTCGCCAGCTCAGCAGCATCGATCCGTCTGTTCTGGTTCGCGATCTGTCCATATCGAACCAGCAGCTGGTCGAGATTGCCAAGGCCCTCACGCTGGATTGCCGTGTTCTGATCTTGGATGAGCCGACTGCGGCGTTGACGGAAACAGAGGCGCAAACGCTCTTTGGCATTATGCGCGATCTGGCGGCGAAGGGCATTTCGATCATTTATATCTCGCATCGGATGGTTGAGATTTTCGACAATTGTGATCGTGTATCGGTGTTCCGGGATGGTCAGCATATTGTCACACGCGACGTGGCTGATCTTGAACCAAACGACGTCGTGAATGCGATGGTCGGGCGCGAGATCGGAAATTTGTATCCGGAAAAGCGGCAGACCTTGTCGGATGATGTCATTCTTGATGTCCGGAACCTGAACGAGACAACGCGCTTTCGCGACGTCAGTTTCGCGGTTCAGAGGGGCGAGATTCTGGGGCTTGCCGGGTTGATCGGGGCCGGGCGAAGTGAGATCGCCAAAGGCATATGCAAGCTGGAGGGGACAGTCACCGGTGAGATCCGCCTGAACGGTGAATTGCTGAACCTTCGCACCTATCAGGACAGTATCGCGCAGGGCATCGTTTATCTGTCCGAAGACCGCAAGGGTGACGGCATTTTTCTTGATCTCCCGATATCGTCCAATGTCTCGGCGCTCAAACTGGAACAGGTTGCGGGACGCTTTGGGTTGATAAGCAAGTCCGCTGAGGAGACCCAGGCAAGTGAACTGGGCCTTAAGCTGAACTTGAAATACGGCGCGCTGGAAAATCCGGTCTCCTCCCTCTCAGGCGGCAATCAGCAAAAGGTGGCACTGGCCAAGATGTTGTCCATCAGTCCGCGACTGATCTTTCTGGATGAACCAACGCGCGGTGTGGATGTGGGCGCAAAATCGGAAATTCATCGCATCCTGCGTGATCTCGCAAATGAAGGCGTGGGCATCGTCGTAATATCGTCGGAATTGCCCGAGTTGATCGGCGTCTGTGACAGGGTTTTGGTGGTGCGCGAAGGGCGCATCAGCGGCGCTGTCACGGGTGACGCGATGACCGAAGAAAACATCATGTGCCTGGCGTCTGTCATGAAGGCGGAGGCGGTAACGCAATGAACGGAAATAACGACATGTCAAACTCAGAGGCCCTTGTGAATCCGGCCAGCGCGGATCGCGCGCGTTCTTCTCTGATCGGGCGAATGCTCAGGATGCGGGAAACAGGCCTTGTGGTTATCATCCTGCTGTTGTTCGTGATCATGACCTTCGCCTCGCCCTATTTTCTGACCTGGGCTAATATGCGGGCGATGTCGATGGCTTTTGCCGTGGATGGGCTCCTGGTTATCGGGATGACGATCCTGCTGATTTCAGGCGGCATCGACCTTTCTGTCGGGTCGGTGACAGCTCTGGCCATGGTTGTCGCTGGATGGTTGTTCCTGAGTGGGGTCGATCCATGGCTCGCCTCGGCGATATCAATTGCGATGTGCACGGGTATCGGCGCCTTCATGGGCTTTTTCGTGACCCGCGTCGGGCTTCACCATTTCATTGTGTCACTGGCGGTGATGGTCATTGCACGGGGCGCCTGCCTCTTGTTCACCGGTGGGCGTCCACTAGGGCTTTTCACTCTACCGCCCGAGTTCAAGTTCATCGGACAGGGAACAATCGGTCCTGTTCCGATTGTGATCGTCATCTTTCTGGTCTTCGTGGTCGCTTTTGATTTCATGTTGCGCCACACGACGATGTTTCGGAAGGTCTTCTATACCGGCAGCAACGAAAAGGCCGCCGCTTATTCCGGCATTCGGACCAAGAAGGTGATCTTTCTGACCACCACACTGTGTTCTACGCTCTGTGGTGTCGCCGGTATCATTTATATGGCGCGTTTCGGGTCAGCGCAGCCCACGTTTGGTCTGGGGCTGGAACTGACAATCATTGCAGCGGCTGTCATTGGTGGCGCGAGCCTGAACGGTGGATCGGGGTCGATCCTAGGGGCAATTCTGGGTGTTATCCTGTTGTCTTTGGTTTCAAGCTCGCTCGCGTTGCTGGATGTGTCGGTCTATTGGCAGGACATCATACGTGGATCCATTCTGCTGGCTGCCGTGACAATCGATCACTACCTGAACAAACGGCGGAGATAGACCATGGCTGATAACCAGAAAGATTTCGAACAAATTCGCCAGATCCATACAGTCCTGATGCTGCATTTTCTCGAAGGTCAGAAACAATCCGACATCGCCAAGAGGCTCAACCTGTCGACGTCCAAGGTCAATCGCCTGATCACCCAGGGCCGCAAGCTTGGCATGGTCAAGATCGATATTGATAGCCCCTTTCAGATGTTGATGGATCTAGAGCGCGAACTTGCTGCGGCAACTGGCCTCTCTGATGCGGTGGTCACACCCTCGATCCAAGGCAGTGCAGAGACGACGCTCCAACAGGTCGGACGCGTTGCGGCCCATCATCTGATGGAAACCCTGCGCGATGGCGACGTGATCGCGATAACGGGTGGTAAAGCCATAAGCGCGGTTGTTGATGGGCTGACCCCGGATCGGGACATCGACGTGACTGTGGTGCCATTGACCGGCGGAGTACAGGGCAAGTTCTACACAGATGTGAACCATCTGGCCAACCGTATGGCTGACCGGCTGGGGGGAAAGACGCTGCTGATGCACGCGCCTCTCTTTGCAGAAACGCGTGAACAACGCGATATGCTGATGGAGGTTGCCTCTATCCGGGAGGTTCTTGATTTGGCCCGTCGCGCGACGGTGGCCCTGGTCGGGGTCGGATCCATCGAACCTGAAGGCTCAAGTTACTACGATTTACACCCGGTTCCTGAGGCAGACCGCAAGATGTTGGTTGGGATGGGTGTCGTCGGTGAATTCCTCGCCCATCTCCTGCACGGGAACGGGGCGATATCGAATTACTCGTTGAACTCGCGCCTCGTCGCTTTGCCCCCCGCAGATTTGAAGCAATGCGCCCGTGTTATCGGCGTCGCATCAGGGGCAGAAAAGGTTCTGCCCATCACGGCAGCACTGAACGGCGGCTTTCTCAACTCGCTCATCGCGGATGAGGAAACCGTCAAAGGTATTCTGGAGAGAATGAAAGGTTCGCAAAATGTCGCATGACATGCTTACGCGCGAAATTGGGAAATCAGGTATTGAGGCGTCCGTCATCGGACTGGGGACCTGGGCCATTGGCGGATGGATGTGGGGCGGCACGGACGAGCCGCGCTCGATTGCGGCAATTCAGGCCAGTATTGATGAAGGTGTGACGCTGATCGATACGGCTCCGGCCTACGGTCAAGGCGTGGCTGAGGAGATTGTTGGCAAGGCGATAAAAGGCCGTCGTGACAAGGTCGTTCTGGCGACCAAATGCGGATTGGTCTGGCACACGCAAAAGGGCAACCATTTCTTCGATTACGACGACAAACCAGTGCACCGTTATCTTGGCCGTGACGCAATCATCCACGAAGTCGAACAAAGCTTGAGGCGTTTGGGCACCGATTACATCGATCACTACATCACCCATTGGCAAGACCCCACGACGCCAGTCGATGAAACCATGGAGGCGCTTGAAACGTTGAAGTCACAGGGAAAAATCAGATCCATCGGGGCAAGTAACACCAGCGCAGTCGATGTGCAGGCCTATGTTGCCGCGGGGCAACTGGACGCGGTGCAGGAAGAATATTCGATGGTCAAACGCGACATCGAAGACAGCCACATCGGATTGTGCCAGGAGAAGGGCGTTTCGGTTCTAAGCTATTCATCTCTGGCGCTTGGCCTGCTGACCGGGAAAATCGGCCCGGACAGGGTTTTTGAAGGTGATGACCAACGCAAAGACAATCCGCGGTTCTCCCAGTCCAACCGGCAGAAAGTTGCAGCGCTGATGGCAGGAATTAAACCGATTGCGGACGCCCATGGCGCGACGCTGCCCCAGGCGGTCATTGCCTGGACCGTACAACAACCGGGGATCACCTTTTCGCTTTGCGGCGCGCGGGACCCAGAGCAAGCCATCGACAACGCACGCGCTGGTCAATTGCGCCTTTCCGTAGACGACATTTCTGAAATGAACGCTTTGGCAAGAACACATCTCATCGACATGGACGCCTGAGCGACCAGTCGAATTCATCAAGACACCTAAAGAAGCACCGTTTGAGTGAACAGGAGAGCTATGTCCGGGCAACGGCAAGACAATCTGGCAAGGCTGCGCAAAACCGCGGATTTCGACGCCGTCGTGATCGGGGGCGGTATCAATGGGATCGGCGTTTACCGAGACCTTGCCTTGCAGGGTCTGCGGGTTCTGCTGATAGAGCGCAACGACTATTGCTCTGGCTGCAGTGCTGCGCCGTCCCGGATGATCCACGGCGGGTTGCGGTATCTGGAAAACGGTGAGTTCGGGTTAGTGCGTGAATCTCTTGCCGAACGCGACGCCCTACTGCGCAACGCACCGCATTTGGTTCATCCGCTTCCGACCCTGGTCCCGATTACTTCGATCTGGTCTGGAATGCTTAACTCTGCCGCTGGTTTTCTTGGTAAAAAGGGTAAGCCGGCAAATCGTGGTGCTGTACCAATTAAGTTGGGGCTCACCCTATACGATTGGGTGACCCGCAAGCGCCGCGTCCTGCCAAAGCATGAGTTCCTGAGCCTGCGCACGACACGCCGGCTTTGGCCCGCGCTAACCCCCGTCGCAAAGCGATCGGCGATCTATCATGATGCCTGGATCAGCCACCCGGAAAGGCTGTGCATTGAGTTGTTGCGCGATGTGGTACGGGACACCCCCGATTGTATCGCTTTGAATTATGCAGAATTGCGCCAGACTGCCGGTGGATACGAGGTGTCAGACAAGTTTACTGGCACCGCGTATCCTGTTTCCGCGCGTGTCATTGTCAATGCCACCGGTGCTTGGGTCGATGATACGGCTCAAGGGTTAGGAGGTATCGCAAAGGAACGCATGGTGTCGGGCACGAAAGGGTCGCACTTGATCTTGGACCACGCCCAATTGCATGAGGCGCTTGCCGGGCACATGGTCTATTTCGAAAACACTGATGGCCGAATTTGCATTGTTTTCACATACTTAGGAAAGGTTTTGGCGGGTTCGACCGATATCCGCGTGGATACCGCAGGGCGTGTCCGCTGCGAACCCGAAGAGCTTGACTATATACTGGAATCCTTGCGCCTTGTGTTCCCTGACATCCCCGTTAGTGAAAAGAATGTCGTGTTCAGCTACAGTGGTATTCGACCGCTCCCCCAAAGCGATCATAACTTCACGGGCCGCATTTCTCGCGGGCATGATGTAAAAAGGCTGGACGGCAAAGTTCCACAATTTTGCATGATCGGTGGCAAGTGGACGACTTTCCGCGCATTTGCCGAACAAACCGCAGATGCGGTTTTGGCGGAATTGGGGCATTCGCGCAAAGTATCCACCAAGACCAGACCCATCGGCGGCGGCGCTGACTATGACGCGTCACCAGTGGCAAAGGACACCCTGGTGGCACGTTTCGGGATCGATCACCGCCGGGCTGCGCATCTATTGGGCCATTATGGCAGCAATGCTTCGGCTGTGGCCGAGTATTGCGAGCGCCACGGGAGCGATGCGCTCGGGCCGGGATTCGACATGGCGTTGGGCGAGGCGCGTTGGGCAATCGAACAGGAATTTGCCCAAACCCTGTCTGACATCCTTCTCAGACGCGGGTCACTGACGATCACCGGACAGATTTCGATGGAGGCGATTGATCGGATTGCGGACGTATTGGCGCAGGTGCTTGACCTGTCTGCCGCTGATATCGAGCGGCAGAAACAGACGCTGATTGATGAATTGAACAGTTACCACGGCGTCGGCCCTGACATGCTGATCGCAAGAGACAAAAAACGGAGAGACACATGCCTATGAACACCAAAGCCCGGATGAACCGGATGTTTTCCAACGGCGGTTGCCTGGATGTTGCAATCGACCACGGCGTTTGCAACGAACCCAGTTTCATGGTGGGGCTAGAGGATATGCCAGCGGTCATGAACACGCTGATCGCGGCAAAACCCGACGCGATCCAATGCGCCTATGGGCAGGCAGACCTGTTGCAGTCGCGTCCCGAAAAAGACAAGCCGGCGTTGGTCATGCGTATTGATATGGGCAATCCCTATAACGATCAGCGGCACCGTGTGATGTGGTCCATGTTGCAAAACGCGGATGAGCCGATCATCGGTGCGCTAGAGATGGATGCAGCCGCGGTCGTGGTCAACCTGTTCATGCTGCCCGATGAACCGGAACTTTTCCGTCAATGCATCGAGAATATCAGTCGCGTTCGTGCGGCATGCACCAAATACGGTATGCCGCTGATGATTGAACCGCTCGTGATGCTGCCCAATGACGTGCGCGGCGGATATCAGGTTGACGGCAATGCGGAAAAGATCGTGACGCTGACAAGATTGGCAAGCGAGATGGGCGCCGATATCATCAAGGCGGATCCGACCGAGAACCCCGAAGATTTTCATCGGGTTGTTGAGGCGGCACGCGTGCCAGTTCTTGTCCGCGGTGGCGGCAAGGAAGACCTCAAAACCGTTCTGGAGAAATCGGCTCGCATTTTTGCGCAGGGGGCCAAGGGGATGGTGTATGGCCGCAATATCTATCAGCACGACAATCCCAAGGCGGTCGTAGCGGCTTTGATGGCGATCATCCATGACGGCGCGGATGGGCAAGACGCGTGGGATATCTATAACCGTGGCTGAGACAGGAAAATACTATCTGGGTCTCGATGCGGGCAACACGGTCATAAAGGCGGTTCTTTTTGACACGGAAGGCCGTCAGGTCGCCATCCATGCGCTCGACGGGCAATCAGCAACGCCCCAACCCGGCCATGTCGAGCGCGACTTGAACGAGCTTTGGGCCAATGCCCGCGCCGCTATTTCGGGCTGTCTTGCGTCGGCAGGGGTGGCTTCCAAGGATATTGCGGCTGTTGGCTGCGCCGGACATGGCAACGGCCTTTATCTGCTGGACCGGAAAGGTGCACCTCTGACCGGGATCCAATCGCTGGACACGCGTGCTGCGACTTTGGCAGATGAGTTGTCGACGGCTCAGGGCACGGGCATTCACGCGATTTGCCTGCAAAAACCATGGCCGTCGCAGACACCGACCTTGCTGGCATGGATCAAGCAGCAGCGGCCCGATGTCTACGAGGCCGCAGGAACGGTGTTGTTCTGCAAGGATTTTCTGACTCTAAAACTCACGGGTGAGCGCGTCAGCGAGATTTCTGACATGTCCGGGGCCGGACTTCTCCGCTTGCCTGATTGCACCTACGATGATCAGTTGCTGTCGCTTTATGGCATTGCCGATGCGCGCGACAAACTGCCCCGCTTGATCGACCCGTGCGATGTGGCAGGCACTGTGACGGCGGATGCCGCAGAGGCCACCGGACTGGCGGCTGGAACACCCGTGATTGGTGGCTATTTTGATGTTGTTTCCAGCGCGATGGGCTCGGGCGTGGTGCGGTCTGGCGAAGCGTCAATCATAGCCGGAACCTGGAGCATCAATCAGGTCTTTTCAGAAACGCCGGTGGTTGACCCATCTGTTTTCATGATTTCGGGGTTTGGACCCGGACGGTTCGTGAACATGGAGAACAGCGCCACGTCGGCTGCCAATCTGGAATGGTATGTGCGTGAATTTATCGAGCGTGGCGCCCATCACGACGATCCATTTGGGTTCGCGAATGCGCAAGTGGCGAGTATCACCCCTGCGCCGGATGACCCCTTCTTTCACCCGTTTCTTTATGGATCGGCACAAGGTGCCCAATTCCGTGCAGGGCTCTACGGTCTTGCAGGTTGGCATGGCGAGGGGCATGTCCTTCGGGCCTTGTTCGAAGGGGTCATGTTCGAACACCGCCGACATATAGGCGTGTTGCAGGCGGCCGGGGTGACGTTTGATCGCGCGACGCTGTCCGGCGGCGGGGCGCGCAGCCCGTATTGGCCGCAGATGTTTGCTGATGGTCTTGATGTGCCGATCAAGGTGGCTGAAGCGTCGGAGACTGGAGCCCTTGGCGCCGCCATCGGAGCGGCGATCGCTGTAGGTGAGGTATCGAGCTATGAAGAAGGCGTTGACCGAATGACCCGCACACGGCTTGAACTGACACCCAATGCGGGAATGCGGATGCATTTTGACAGGCGCTATTCCCAGTATGTCGAACTGACCGACATGATGCGTGATTTCTGGGCGCGCAGCGCTTCGCAGCAAAGCTGAAAGGCCGCAGATGACACCTCCACACCGCCTTGAAGGCGACTACGATTTTATCATTGTTGGCGCAGGCACGGCCGGTTGCGTGCTGGCCAACCGTTTGAGTGAGAACCCGAAAAACCGCGTTCTATTATTGGAAGCTGGCAAGTCAGACAACTATCACTGGGTCCATATTCCGGTCGGCTACCTTTATTGCATCGGCAACCCGCGCACCGATTGGATGATGAAGACAGCGCCAGAACCGGGCCTGAACGGACGTAGCCTCAGCTATCCGCGCGGCAAGGTTCTGGGGGGCTGCACCTCAGTCAACGGCATGATCTACATGCGCGGGCAGGCGGCGGATTACGATGGCTGGCGGCAGATGGGAAACACCGGCTGGGGCTGGAATGACGTTTTGCCTTATTTCCTGAAATCCGAAGATCACCACGCAGGTGCATCAGCAATCCATGGTGCTGGTGGTGAGTGGAAAGTTTCGAAACAACGGCTCGAATGGGACATCCTGAAGGCAGTTCAGAAGGGTGCGCAGGAATTTGGCATTGATCCCCGGCCTGATTTCAATGACGGCAATAACGAGGGTTCGGGCTTTTTCGAGGTCAACCAGTCGGGCGGTGTCCGATGGAACACCGCTAAGGGCTTCCTGCGCCCTGCAATGAAACGCCCGAACCTGCGGGTTCTGACTGAGGCGATGACCGACCATCTTCTCTTTGATGGCAAACAAGTGACGGGCATCCGGTTTCGCCACAAGGGCCGGACCACTGACGCGACCGCAGGACGTGAGGTGATCCTTTGCGCCGGTGCGATCAATTCCCCCAAGCTGTTGGAATTGTCCGGCATCGGCCAGCCGGATATTTTGCAATCTCTCGGCATTCCATTGCGCCACGCAAGCCCGGGCGTCGGCGAAAACCTGCAGGACCATCTACAAATCCGAACAGTCTTCAAAGTTAAGAACGCAAAGACACTTAACACCATGGCGAACAGTCTGCTGGGTAAGGCAGCCATCGCGTTGCAATACGGATTGACGCGATCCGGACCGATGTCGATGGCACCCAGCCAGTTCGGCATGTTCACAAAATCCGACCCTGCGTTAGCGACGCCCGATCTTGAATACCATGTTCAACCGCTTTCAACCGACAGGCTTGGCGATCCCTTGCACCCGTTTCCTGCCATCACCGTGTCGGTCTGCAATTTGCGCCCGGAAAGTGCCGGCCATTGCCACATTACGACTACGAATAGCGACAGGCAGCCGGAGATCCGTTTGAATTATCTCTCTGCCCAGCGGGATAAGATCGTCGCCGCGAGATCAATTAGGCAAGCCAGAGAAATCATGACGGCCCGGGCGCTTTCGCCGTTCAGTCCCGAAGAGATACTGCCCGGTTCGCAGGTCCAGGACGAAAGTCAAATCGTTAAGGCCGTGGGTGATATTGCCACCACGATATTTCACCCCGTTGGCACCTGCAAGATGGGCAGCGACCCGATGGCGGTTGTGGATTCTCAGTTGCGGGTTCTGGGTTGCACTGGGTTGCGAGTGGTGGATGCCTCGATCATGCCAAAGATTCCTTCGGGAAACACCGCATCTCCGGTCATCATGATCGCGGAAAAAGCAGCTGACCTGATCCGGGGAGATACCAGATGACAGACAAACGTATCATCATTGCAACCATTACGGCTCACTCCGGTCATGAGGGATATGTGGCCGAACGGATTGAGCGACTGGCCGCACTCACGCGTCAGGAAAGTGGATGTTTGCGATACGAAGTATATCGCGATCCCACGAACGCGGCTGTTACCCTGATTTATGAAGTCTGGTCGAGCCATGCAGAATGGCGCCACCATGTGGCAACAGATCATTTGCAGGCATTCAAAAAAGAAGTTCTGACAGGCAGGGGCTCCATGCAGGTTGAAATTCTGCGCCACGATTCCGAACCTTGATAGATCGACTGCAGCAGGAAAGGTCTGTTTGGCCTGACCTGCCCCCCGATGGTCCCTCATTCTTAAAGAGTGTTTGCGGGTCTGATTTTCATATTCTTCGGTTTCGATCTGGGCAAGCGCGTCGCGCGCGCAGCCCTCAGTCAGCTCGACGGTTGAACACAGAAAAGGCCCAGAAATCATCCCATCCATGGGCCTTCACCTTGATTTCTGAAACAACGGGTGATCGGTCAGTGGCTGGGAACGCCCAACCTGATCACGCCTTGAAAGGATCGGTGGTTCGACATTAGTCCTTTCTTACCGCTGTCAGCGCGCCCTTCAACATAACCGACAAGTCTTCGTCGGTGTCATGGCCTGTCCGGTGATGGTATAGAGCGGCCTCTCCAACAAGCGCGTTTAACATTCCGGCCAGCAGCTTGAGATCCACCGCCCGGATGGCACCTTGTTCCATGGCAGTCTCAAGGAGCCCTTCAATATAGGTCGCGCTTGTCCGGTCTTCGATGGTCTTTGCGCCCTCATAGCCCAAGGCGAATGGCCCAATTTCAAACAATAGCCTTGCTACGGGAGGGGATCGCACCTGTTCGACCCACGCCAGATAGAAACTGAACAGCTTGGCCAGTGGATCTTCATCCTTTGCGCAAGCTGTCCATGCTGCGTCCAATGTTGCGGTTGCTTCGCGTTCATAAAGAGCCGCCATAAGGTCAGATTTGCTGCGGAACTGATGATACATTGCGCCTTTGCTTAAGCCGCAATGGTCCAACACCATCTGTGTCGTGGTCCCGTCATAGCCGTGTTCAAGCACGAGGGTGCGGAACGCCTCGATAATCTTTTCTTGCGTGCGGATGGACCGCTTTTGTTGATTTCTCATACTTTTCTGTTGACAGATTTCCCTGCTCACCGCAAACAGACCACCAGTCTGTTTTGGAGAAATTCATGTCTTACCTCGAGAATCTCGATCGTATGTTCGCTGTCTGGAACAGCACAGATGACACGGAAAAGGCGCAACTTGTTGATGCTGCATTAGAACACAATGTCCATTTCGTTGACCCCAACCACAACATCATCGGGCGTTCCGCATTTCTCGAGATGGTCAAAACCACGCAGACCCAGATACCTGAGGCCATCTACGTGCGCGAAGGCGAGGTTGGTTTTCAGAACAATTTCTGCCGCTATCATTGGCGCATTGATCGTGAGGGCAAACAGGTGATGACTGGCTTCGATTTGGTTGAGGTGAACGACACAGGGCGCATCGTCAAGGTGATCGGGTTCTTTGGCGAACTTAGACGTTAACCATCGCCAAAGAACCCGCGTCTGGTCTCATCGTTCCGGATTTATTGGACGATGGTCGGTCCAATCCCATGTGCCTTCATCACGCAGCCGGACGGCCTCTTTCCAACCAACTTCTTCTGCCTTGGCTTTGAAATTCAAGCCCTCCGGCGAATGGCGTGTGATGCCGTCGAAAACGGTTGCGATCATCTGCGTGTTTTTCAGCCCCATCGCTTCGATCGCCTGATTGACGACAAGTTTTTGCATCATCAATTGATTGACCGGCACCGTTGCCATCCGTGCGGCCAAATCCTCAACCACATCATCCAGATCACTTGCCGGAACCGCCTTCAGCACAAGCCCCATCCGTTCCGCTTCGATCCCGCTGATCTTGTCACCAGTGAACAGCATCCGCTTTGCCCGTTCAGGGCCAAGACGATATGTCCACATCGCAGTTGTTGGGCACCCCCAAACGCGGGTCGGCATGTAACCAATCTTGGCATCCTCTGCCATAACGATCATATCACAGCACAATGCGATGTCCGACCCACCGGCAACGGCATAGCCATGAACCTTGCAGAGGACCGGTTTGTGACTGCGCCAAAGGCTCATAAACTGTTCGGTATTGCGAGCCATGAAGGTGTAATCTTTCATGGGGTCCCATGGCATGTCTTGAGTCACGTTGTTTGTGCCGGTTGATTGCGCGTAGAATTGCAGATCATAGCCGGCACAGAAGGCATCGCCCGCGCCAGATAGAATGATAACGTGAATGTCAGGGTCGGCGTTGGCTTTCAGAACACAGGCTTCCAGCTGCGTCGGCACTTCGTCATCGATGGCATTCATCACCTCTGGCCGATTGAGTGTGATCCGTGCGATGCGTCCATCCTTTTCAAATATCACCTTGTCCATACGCCTATTCTCCTTGAATACGGTTCAATCTGCTTCATGTGGTTCGTGCGTTAGGGCTGCACGCTGCAACTCCAACTGCCTGTTCAGGATCTCTTCGCCAGTTTGCCCAAACACTTTCAGGCGTCCTGTGTGGTAGGAAACAAGAGTGCCGCTGAGGGCCGCAAATAATGTCATCGTTTCCCGGCGCGGATCGATCGATTCTGGCAATCCGCTTTCGATCAGGCCAAGCTCGATCAGCGAAAGGCTGGACCATAATTTTTCGTTCAGGTCCGCATCCAAGGAACGCGTCAATCCACGCTGCCCGATCCCATTCGAAAACAGGTGTAAACCCAGAGCCAGCTCTGAAGGACGCTGCACATAAAATCGCAGAAAAGCATGTGCGGTGCCGGCAACTTTTGCCCAGCCTGGTTCTGCCTCTGCAAATGCGCTCGACACCGCCTGCTGCAAAGCGTCAAGCGAGCGCATGAGCAGACCCGCATAAATTTCCTCTTTCCCAGAAAAAATCGGGTAGATTGCTCCGGTTGTGCAACCCGCGGCGGCTGCAATTCTGCGCATAGTCGCCCGGTCGAATCCATCCTCCGCAAATACCTTTCCGGCCCCATCGAGGATCAGGTTGCGTCGAAATTCGCGCAATGCTGCTTCGCGATCCAATCTCTCTTCTGAACTTGGCACACTGCTGACCTTTTGCTGTTGATCGTTACCCAACATGAGGTATAACGAATCAGTAACAATGTTATGTGAGGATAACAATGGGCGTGCGAATTGAAAAGCAGGGGCCTGTGTGGACAATCATTCACAGCAGAGCAGAAGCGCGTAACGCGATGGATACGCGGAGTGCCGATGAAATTTACGCCGCTTTCACCGAATTTGATCGGGCATCGGATGCCTCAGTCGCAGTTTTCTGGGGTGAGGGTGGAACATTCTGTGCAGGATGGGATTTGAAACTGGCCTCGACATTGACAAAAAAAGAAGACTTTGAGCGGGACATGAAACATAAGTTCGCTTTCCCGTCTGGCGCGACCGGTTCCACTCACAGCTCTCCTCCTCGCGGCCCAATGGGGCCGACACGAATGGAATTGTCAAAACCGGTGATCGCCGCCATCGAAGGTGCAGCTGTAGCAGGTGGTATGGAGATTGCCCTTTGGTGTGATTGCAGGGTCATGGCAGAAGATGCGTATTTCGGGGTCTACTGCAGACGTTGGGGCGTGCCGCTGATTGATGGCGGCACTGTGAGATTGCCGCGCCTTGTCGGACAGGGACGTGCGCTAGACCTCATTCTGACAGGTCGTCGTGTCGACGCTGTAGAGGCAGAACGCATTGGTCTTTGCGAGCGGGTCACACCAAAAGGCCAAGCACGCGCAAAAGCAGAAGAGATGGCCCAAGAAATTGCCCGCTTTCCCCAGGGGACCATGCGCGCGGATCGGCTGAATGTTTACGAGACCTATGGGAAATCCACGCGCGATGGACTGCAAACGGAATGGAACAACAGCGTTGATCAGGTATTTGACGAAGGCGTGCAAGGCGCGACACGTTTCAGCAAGGGCCGTGGCCGCAGCGGCGATTTCAAGGATATCTGACGCGATCGAAAGACCCCTTTCATATCCATTTTTGGGAATTGCCCTATCTGCACAACTTCATCTAGAGGCTGCACATATTTTCTTAGTCCACCTTTTACAAAGCAAGGCAGCAGAGCCGGATTTCATTCGGATCTCTACTCTCTGATGGTTACGAGGAGCCTGAGATCCTCTGCTACGCAATCAACCTAGTCTGTTCCATGGGTGCTGATGTCAGACATGGCAGCGGCAAATGGCATAAATCCCTCCAGTCGCATCTTTTTTGGCCTTGCTTTGGCAAACGGTCTTTGTGGTTTGGCCGGAGGACTTTTTGCACAGGTCTACGGATTTGCTGATGTCACCATGGGTGTGGGTACGATCGTGATCGGTCTGGCGGCGGTTATCCTTGGCGAAGCTGTTCTGCGCGCCAACGCACCATCAAAAGCCATCGTGGCCTGTGTATTCGGTGCAATCGTGTATCGTTTGTCACTGGCCTTCGCTCTGGAAAATGATGCGATTGGTCTAACCACATCGGACCTTAACGCATTGACCGCTGCGATTGTGACATTGGCCTTCATCCTGCCAAAAGTGGGCAAGATTTCAACTGGCCGAAAAATGCTGCGCATCAAGAGGGTGGAGCGGGTCGAATGATCAGTCTTTCAAATGTGGATGTCGTGTTTGGTGAAAATACGCCAAACAGAAACCATGCATTACGCGATGCGAACCTGAATCTGCCAAAAGGGCAGTTTGTATCGGTCATTGACTCCAACGGAGCGGGAAAGTCGACTTTGCTGAATGCAATCAGCGGTTCCATCCCCATCAAATCCGGCGAGATTGCCGTAAATGGGGATAACGTTACACGGATTTCAGAATACCATCGGGCGCGCTATATGGCGCGCGTGTTCCAGGACCCTCTCGTTGGAACCTGCGGTGCCCTCACCATTGAGGAAAACATGGCGCTTGCCGCGGATCGTGGTGGACCCCGCGGATTGCAGTTTGCTTTGCAAAAAGCTCGACGAAATGTCTATCGCGATAGGCTGGCTGTGTTGGGCTTGGGTTTGGAAGATCGCTTGACGGACAGAATGGATCTCTTGTCGGGGGGGCAACGTCAGGCCGTATGCCTGATTATGGCGACGCTAGCCCCCTGTGAGGTGATCTTGCTGGACGAACATACTGCAGCACTTGATCCAATTATGGCCGATATCGTTGTCGAACTGACCGACAAGGTTGTGCGGGAAATTGGTCTGACTGCACTTATGATCACACATTCGATGGCCCAAGCGTTGAAATACGGAGATCGCACGATCATGATGCACCGTGGCGAAATCATCTTGGACCTTTCAGAAAACGAAAAAACGAATATGACCGTTGATGATCTCATCGCGACGTTTTCCGCGAAAGTGGGCGGACATTTGGATCAAGACAACCTGCTCTTGTAGAGTAAGGCGGGATCTATCGCGTGACAGGGTGCAATTTATCCCTCGGCACCGCCTGGCTTACTGCCTGGCGGTGCCATTTTTATGTTCTTGTGCTAAGAACGTCCCCTTAAATGAAATCTGCTGGGACGGATTGGGTGCTGCCGGTTTTGCTCCACTGCGCAAAAGCGCGTTTCAAACACGGCAGACCAATCAAGCGCGACGGCGCGTTGGCCACAAGCGAGGGATCAGCATTGGCACATGGGACTGATAGGTCCGATATGTTTCACCAAATCGTTTAACAAGCGCGCGCTCTTCGAAGTGCAATCCGATCATCATGTAGATTGTCATCAGACCAGCAAAAAGAAGATGCCCTGCCGTCATCACCGGCAATGCAAAAAACACAAGCAACAAACCCAACTGCAATGGATGGCGCACGACACTGTACAGCATCGGTGTGCGAAAGACATCCTGAGGTTCTGCGACACCGCGCAACTTGTTCAGAGGCGCTGCAATCCCGACGAATTCCAGATGACCCAATAGAAATGTCGATAGCAGAACAATCGCGACACCGGCCCAGAACAGACCACCGATGAAAAGGGCAATTACACCATCGGTTGTCCAGACAACTGTCGGTAGGGGCTGCCAGAACCAGACGATCGCGATCAGGAAAACCGAAGATTGAAGCACATAAGTTGCCCGTTCCACGGTAGGCGAGATGATCTTGGTCCAAACCCGTTTGAACCCATCACGCGCCATGATGCTATGGGTTGATCCGAAAGCGGTGATCAGCGCAATGTTGATGGCGACTGACGGGCCAATCGAAAGTGACTTGGAAACAGGCAAGGCCGGGATCCCCAGCTGAAAGGCAATCAGCAAAAGAAAAGCGCAACCGAATAGCGCATAGCATGCCAAAGCGTAAATGAGGGCGAGCAGTCTAGTCATTTTAACCTCTTAGGGGTGTTGGAATTGTCAGGCAGGAAAACCTTTTGCAATCATTTCTTTTCTTCGGGTTGTCCGAGATACACATGCACCATGTGATCCGCATAGGTATCCAAAATGCCGGATGTCTGTAGCGCTCCGCAGGGGCCGAGCGACACGAAACCACAGGCCGATACCGGTTTGCCGTCAGGCGTCAATTCTCCACTGGGAAGTGTGCAGATCCGTTGCGCGGCACGCAACTTATCCTGCTGGTTTGGAGAGCCTTGGCAGGCATATGCGACAGGTGCGGAGGCAAAGATGTTCCCAAAGAAAGCACCCTCCCAAATGGGAAAATCGACTTGTTCTTCAGGTGACACCTGAAACATCGACAACCCTGCAAGTTGTCCCGTTTCACTCCGCATTGAAATTTGCACGGGTACGCCAAAAGCATTTGTTCGCGCGAGCAGGCAGGCTGTAACATCCCTTTGCTTCGCCAGGGGCAAGGGGCCATCGGCCCATTCCGGAGCGATCCCCATGACACCACTGAACTGATATGAAATACCTTCGTACTCCGCAAAAGCAATTTGCCCATCCGGAAGGGCGCATTCTATTGTGTATTCGAGTATCTTTCGCTGGGCCGCGGATCGCATCAACGGACTGTCGCTGAGATCTATGTCCGCTAAACGATGGGCCTGTTCCGCAAGTACGAGAGTTCCTGCGGCAGCAATTGTGCCGCAGGAGACCAGAAAAGTTCCAAATAGGGTCATTTAAGCGCCGATTGTGCCAAGGCAGACAAGGCGGACAGAGTGCTGCCGTCGGCAGTCTGTGTTCCATTGATCGTGATCACATTGGAAGACACGCCGTTAATGGTAATAACGTTTGAAGATACACCGTTGAATGTGATCACGTTGGAGGCCAGGCCATTCAGGGTGAAACCATTCAGTTGCAGTCCATTGAAGCGCAAACCATTCTCGGTTGAGGCTGCATGGGATGCTTTGGCTGTCGCGCAAAGGGCCAATATGGAAATAAGTTGTTTCATTGTAGTGCCTTTCAGGTTGTTTGGTGAACTTGTGCTAGGAAGACGCGTCGCCCAGACAAAAAATTCCCCATTGCCTGAAAAGATTTTGACGGGAATGAAATTTCTTTTTCCCTGACCTCTTTAGACCCGCTCACCTGTGAACTGTCCGGCTGGCCAGAAAGGGTCTCGTCTTCGAGGACGGTCAGGCACCCCACGGGCTTTGGCAGGCATCGCCCGCCGGTCCGCAGGAAGGCTACATGTCCGGCTTTGGTCAGGATTTTGAAACCGAAGCCCTGCCGCAGGGCATGAACGGGTTTTGTCCCGTTAACGCTCAGTCGGCTGCTCCCGTCGGGATTTGGGAATAGGCGACATCGATGGATGGCATTGCCAACTTGTTTTGCCGAGTTTGCATTGATGTTCTTTCTCGCACTTCAGGCGGTCATCTCGAGAGCATAGCCTTTCCAAAGATGGAAAGCATCGGTGCGAGCGTGGCGGTAGGATTT
>Ga0189291_100232_pt1 | contig 36036 bp, 30 predicted proteins | sample UW1redminimetaG_FD_130331 | JGI IMG/M metagenome (GOLD analysis project Ga0189291, IMG submission 130331) | Marine microbial communities from the Costa Rica Dome - UW179B-red mini metaG | ecosystem: Environmental > Aquatic > Marine > Oceanic > Photic zone | place: Costa Rica: the Eastern Pacific... | reverse complement strand
CACCGAGACAGACCTGGCCCAGCGCCTATCCGCAGCAACCTCCACTCTGTCAGACCTTGGCGCTGCCGGTGAGGCCGCACTGGACAACGTAACGAACACCCTGACAGCCATGGGTATCACTCTGCCGAGCGACCTGCAGGGCACAACGCCGCTGCAATACATCGAGCAGGCCGATCGCTACAGCCGATTCATGGTGAGCGATTACGGCAGCTTCGACGGCAACGGTAACTTCTCATTCGACCCGAGCTACGACTTTTTCAACGCCGTGTTCACCTACGCGAACTGATGGCGAAGCCAGCAAACAAGGAGACAACCATGAAACTCATGAATCACACCCTGACAACGACCGTGCTGGCCGCCATGATCGGTGCAGCGTCCATCCAAGGCCCTGCCGCGATCGCCGCCGAGCCGGTTGATATGAACATTCGCGAGATCAACGGGAAAGTTCACCTGATCGTTCAACGCAAAGGCGTGAACAACGAGACTCGCTACGAACAGGTTATCGTTCCGGCCGACGAAGCCGACAACCGTGAAGCGGAACTGCTGCTTGAGCCGAATGTGATCAGCGTGGATCGGGATATCGTGACCTACAGCCCCATCCCCCTGAGTGAGCCTGCACCTTCGTACAGCCGCTCTCAGGCGGTCACACGAGGTCAAAACACTGACGCCGCTCAATACAGCGATCCATTGTTTAACCTTCAGGAACACTTCGACGTTGGCGAGACGTTCAACACGCGTTTGAGCGAGGCCCATGGTCGCCTGAGCTTCGACAACACCATCCGAGTAGGCATCGTAGATGGCGGCTTCATTCGCTCATCAGAAGTCACCTACGTCGAGGGTGCTTCACAGAACTATGGCAAGGGTGCCGATTTCTACAACGACGATCCCGGCATCGAGTGCCCCTTCCTCGCGAATGGAGCCGAAAAGGACACGCATGGCGACTGGGTAGCTCAGGTCTTGGGCGCCAATACCAACAACGGCCTCGGCATTGCCGGTGCCGCTCAGAATGTTGAACTGGTTGCCGCTCGCTCCATGAGCTGCACTGGTGTGGGTACATCCTTTGAGAACGCCGAAAGTGTCCGCTGGCTGGCCGGTGACTCCATCATAGACGTGCCTGATATCAGCGAGCCGGTCGATGTGATCAATATGTCACTGAGCGCATCCGGAAGCCTCTGCCCGGCTTATATGCAGGATGCCATCGACTATGCGACAGCCCGGGGAATCATCGTTGTGGTAGCAGCCGGCAACGACAGCGAGGACACCAACACGGTCCTGCCAGCCAACTGTGACGGCGTTGTGACTGTTGCGGCAACCACAAGCAGCGGCGGCATCGCCAGCTACTCCAACTTTGGTGATGCGGTCGATATCGCAGCCCAGGGCTCCGGAGTCACCGTGCTGGACAATGGAGTCGACCCAATCAACATCTTCGGCACCTCGTTTGCGACGCCCATCGTGGCAGGGGCGATTGCCTCGGCTCTGTCCGATCGCCCAAACCTGACCCCGGCTGAAGTCCTCACCATTGTGTCGAATTCAGGCAAGGCATTCTCTACCTCCGGTAACACCGGCTATGGCGTAGGCATCCTGGATGCGATGTTGTTCCTCGATGGGGCTGGCGTGGCTCGCGACTCCCTGACGTTCGACTCGGCTCTTGGCGCTGAGCGTGAGCAGTTCCTGACCGCCCTGCTCCACCCGGCTGCTTCGGCCTACATTCAGGCACAGACCGGCGCAACCGATGCCTGCGAAATCTACGAAGTGAACGGTGAGGCCCTGTCAGAGCCAACCGCCGACGACAGCATTGCGGTATTCAGCGTGGCCGCTGGCGAACCGCTGGACCCGACAAACGGCACGGCATCGATCATCGCAAGCACCACCGAAGTTGAGGATCTGGTGATTTCTCAGAGCGATATTGATACCGCGAACGGCAGCAACCGCCAGCTCGGCGTTGCCCACTGCAACCTGACCACTGGTGCGAACTGTTCGGTGAAAGACACTGTGAAGACCCTGGATACCGCCAGCGTCACCCTGCCGAACGCCTGCACCTGATCCACTGAGAACCGGGGCGCTTTTGCGCCCCACTCCCCTGCAGACAAACCCGAACAGGTAACCCCATGGCCCGAAAAATCGTCCTGACGATCGCCGCAGCAGCATTAAGCGTTACTGTATCAGCCCAACAGAACCCGTCCGCAACGAACAACATCACCAAAATGGCGTGCCAAAGCTACAAGCAATCGCTGGTCAATATGATTCGGTCCGCCACAGAAGGCCTGTCGGATGAAGCTCTGAGGCAGAATAATCAACCACCGCTCACTGGCAACCTTAAACAGCAGACGACGCGGGACATCCTTCAAAGCGTCATCGAGAGCGAACCAAACCGGGCAATGCGCCAGGTCATCACCAAGGCATCCAACGCCTACATCCGCTCCCAGAGCATCGAGTCGTTTGAGCGCGGCCTGGCAGAACTGGTCCCTGCCTGCGTGGAGATCCGGACAGCGCAAAATCGCCAGCAGACCAACGAATTTCAGCAAGGCCAGCCCGCTCCGGGCCAGGGCCCGGAATCATCGGACAACAAGCCAAACAACGAGGGCCAGCGATCCACGCTGCCATCAACCAACAGCTATCTGTGATACCCGAGCGCGCTGCCAACAGCGAGCGCGACAACCCTGCACCCACCGGATGCAGGGTACATGAAAATCATGCACCCCGCGCAAGGCGCGGCCTAAAAGCAGATTGGAAGTGCCATGAACGAAACAGTTAAAGGGTTGAGCCGGCAGGCGCTGGAAACGATGGCGGAAAACGCATGCGGTTCTGATGCAGAACTGAATAAGCAGATCCCCGCAATGACGGACGCTCAGCTTGAGGACTTGATTGACGAACGCCTGTCAGTTGAAGAACGAGCGCCTTCATTGGATGCAGACCAAGACTAGAGCACGACGCAAAGGCGTCTTAGCTCAACCCATTCAATGAAACACGAACCACAGAGGTGACAAGATGAAAATTGCAAACGTCCTACTGGTCGGACTACTTGTACTGGCGCTGACAGGCTGCTCCAAAGGCCCAAGCGTTGATGATATTCGAGAGGATATGCAATCCACGGCCCGCGACTTTGTGGAAGTACAGAACGTGGAAATCCTTGAAGTGAAAGAAGAGGGTGAACGCCACGTTGAAGTAACGGTGTATTACGAAGTCTATTTCATGGAAGGCATCGATGAAGTCATGTCAGACATGAATATGTTTGCGGCCGGTAACCTGGCGAGCACGATGGGTCGGTTTGAGAAAGGCGAAGTCCGAAACGGTGAAGCAATGTATCGGTACCGGAAATCCAATGACGGCTGGGCACTGGTGGATTAAGCGTTCTCACCCTGAAATTCATACTGGAGAGACTGATGAAATATATGTGGATGGCCATTGGCGTACTGGCAACTCTATCTGGCTGCGCGCAAACGGATACCAGCGGCGAGCTACCTGATTTTCTTCCGGTGCCGGCGTCGGAAAATCGGAATTTTGTAGCTGGCTGGAAATCTCGCCTGGATAGCGTGTCAGACAAAGAAGCCCACGAAGCGCTCGCAAAGAGGTATAACGCCGCGGTGATGATGGCCGCCGAATCGATGGGCTGGAACACAGAAGCGCTTACCCTGAGCAATTCCAACAACGTTGCAACAACGCCGAACCCGAAAGATTTTCGCGACACCAAGCGATACGTGTTTGAGGACCAGAATGCGGGTTGTGCAATTCAACGATCCAATGGTCAAGTGAAAGGTAATTGCTCCATTACCGTCATTACGGGTGGACTGATTGCCAGCGAAACGCCAGAGGGAGTGGCGATTCCTATTGCTGCCGCATGGAGCTTTGAGCAACCACAGAATCACATCATTGAGATCGAGGTTCCGGCTGGCGAGACTTCGATTAACACTGCCTTCCTGGAAGCGGTTTCGGCCAACCTGCCGAATGGGGTCTACCTGTTTAGTCGCCACAAGGGTGGTCAATGGCTCCACAAAGGTGTGCCCGTAGGTCAGTGAGGCCGTAGCACGAATACCCGCCAGCGGCGTCTCGCGTCTGGCGGCGTTATGGCAGAGAACCCTTATGGCAGCGGGATCAATGGAAATAGGATAAAGGAATCATTCTGAAATGAACGGCATACTGACAATTTCACCAGACAGCCTGCTGGGCTTTTTCTCGAAGCTCAAGGCAACGAAGATCCAGATCATCACGTCCTGCACCTCCAAGAAATCCGTACTGGGTGACAACACCCTTACATGGGCGGATTTTGAAAAGGGCCTGGAATGGGTGCCCAAACGGGAACAGGAAAACCTTACCATGCCGGCAAAGGATCTGTATTGCGGCCGACAGCATTTGGCGCTGATAGCTGGCCTGAGCGAGCACCCTGGGTTTGAATTTGATCTGCGTATTGTGTCCGCGGGTTATGGCTTGATTTCCGGCGATCGACCCATTGCTCCGCATGACGCGACGTTTTCAGAGCTTCCTTCACAAGAATTGGCGTCCCGGGCGCAACACCTGGATCTTGAAGTCGATTTCCGGGCCGCCCTGCAGGAAACAGATGCAGACATGACACTGGTTTTGCTCGGGCCTGATTACTTGAAGGCCGTGATGACTGGCTCTCCCCTATTTGCCGAGGTTCCTACAGTATTTATCGGGGGCAATCTCAACGATACCAACGTGGCCGGGAGCAATCTGTTTCACATACCACTGCGGAATGAACACGCAGCAAGTTTTGGAGCTGGGCAAACTTGGTTGAAAGCGGTTGTCACCACCATGATCCTGGACCACCTGAATGGAGATCAGAAACGTGAGTGTGCCTAAAGAAGTCAGCGATCTCTTGAAAGACCAGAAATTCGGCATTTCATTCCCCTGCTCATCGGGATGCCAAATGCGCTTTGTGCATCGAGGGGAAGATAAAGGCGGATTTTATTCCTACCGACAGTGGGGCGGAATCCGCAATGCTGTGGAGGCTGCTATCAGCCGAAATCTGCAATTACGAGGGATATACAAGCGGAGAGGCAGAACTGGCAAACCGGCGTTCCGCGAGGGTTGCGAAGCCTGCAGCAACACCGGTGTTATTGGCGTATACGGGTCACGGTATTATGACCAGCGCCGCGAGAAACACTACTTCCGGTATATGGTGCGATGGGCGGACCCAATGGGCGAGAGCAAGATGAAGACGTTCAACCTGACCGAACCCTATACGCCCGACCAGCAACTGCATACCCTGAGAACGGCTACGGCATTCCGTAAGACGTGGGAGATGAACCTAGACCAGTTTCAGCCCGATCGCTTTAGGCTGTGGCGTCAGAAGCGGTTGTATGTGCCCGGGCAACCGGACTTGCCGCACGGATTCTGGAATGGCGCGGAAATGGATAAGGCTTGCTAACCATGACCTTTACAGTCGGCCATGCCGGACAGACAAATCATCAAGACGCTCTGGAACGCCTGTCTATGATGGTGCGAATGACTTCTTTGTGCTGCTCGACTGTTTCAACATTATCGATATTAACTCCAACCTGGCGGAACAATGGTTCGTAGACTTCCCGCCCAGTTTTCGTGTATTCCAATCGCCCGTCATTTGTTCGGGTGTACCAGATGTTAGAGAATCCGATGGATGTTAATGCTCTTGTGGTGTCACCACTCATACACCTAAACCACTTCGATAAGCTGAATTGTCAAATAATTATCGCATAGATTATCGTGTTATGAGCGTTTCACCCTCAAACGACACGTAGTTTGGAGAACCGATATGGCGAAAAGAGATCTTTCAGACCTTGCCCGGGAAGGGCGCAAGCACAACGTGGACCTTAAACGGGTTGGCGAAATGAGACTGGATGACGTGCACCAGGTTGCTTCAATGGCTAAGGAAAAGTTCGAGGGCATGAAAACAATACGCCGGGACGATAGCGAGACGCCTAAAAACGATTAGGAGCGACCGGGATCAGGCGTTGGGTTTGGATTCCTTCAGTGTAGCCAGCTCGTCCAGAGCTTTTTGAAGGCGCTCCTTCAAGTCGGCGCATTGCCCAATCAGATCTGTTATATGTTCATTCAACTCTTGATTTTGGGCGCCCTGGACCCTTAGCTCGTCCTCCTTTTCGGTTAAACGACCCTCTAAATCTTCACGCTCACCCAAAAGACGATCAACCTGGTTGGATAGTTGACCGCCGCGCTTACGCTCCAAAGACAGGTCCTGATTATGACGCTCTTTTTCTTCTTGCATCCGCTGCTTGACTTCGGAAACCTGCTCCCTCGAATCTGCGACCTGCATGGTCCAATAATCCGTTAAACGCTCCTGCTTCGCCTCAGACTCTGCAGAGCTTTTCTTCAGGGCCTCGAGGGCGTCGACAAAAGCTTGTTTTTCCCGCTCCCAGTCCTCTCTTGCCTGATCGTAGCGGCGATCAGCCTCAGTCCGCTCATCTGCCAATTTCTGATTGAGACGGTCTTTGTCCTCCCGTAGCCGATCGATCAACGCTTCCTGAGCTCGCAAATCTGTGGTCGCACTGACCAGCTTTTCGGAAACGTCGGTCTTAGCCTCATGGGCAAGCCTTAGTTCCCGCTGGCGGTCCTGGAGCATCTTTTCCTGGACAGCGATTGTTTCTTGAGCTCCGGTTAGCTGATCTGCAGCGTCAGATAGCCGGGCTTCATATTGTGATTCCTGCTCACTATAGGACCTCCCGGCCTCTAAACGTGCTACCGACCAGAATTCCTCAATAGCTGGAATTAAACCCTCCGGCAGAGCCGCAGGTAGCACACTTAAACCTTGTTTCTGAAAATTTTCCAAGAACTCATTGCGTAAGCGGTTGATCGTGCTCCGAGAGCTGATCCGGCCAACCTCTTCGTAGACAGCATCGACCGTAGCCGGCTTCCCACGACCAATGATGCGAACGCAGGCCCGCGCAATATCTTCATAGGTTACTTTCGCTTCCCTTGGCATCACTCTACCCTACTATTGGCGACACTGATCCAGCATCAAATTATAGGTTCGCTGCTTCTTGGCCGGTATTTTTAGCCGGTAGATCTTGGTGATTCTAACGAACCTCGCAATGTAGCCGCATCGTCCCATAGGCGGAAGCCACTCGGTAATACCTCTGGCACCCTTACTTCTTAGTGGAATAGAAAAAATATCCTAAAAAGCATCAAAAACCTATGCCAGAAATCGAAATCTGGTTTTTCTTGAGCATACATGCATATATAGTGGAATTACGAACATACTATTTTACCAATTGGAAATTGCGTGCTGAACAGCGTCTGTATAGAGGCAAATATCAAAGTAGACAACACGGGGACGAAGATAAGTCTTCCGGTGATCGTCACCCAAGATGGTTTGCTGAAAAGTTATTTGGATTATTTGATCGTTCATCGATACAAATCTCGGAGCTGGAAAGACAGGAGCGCGTTTGCGGTTCGACTCCTCATCGATTACACGAATCAGAATAAAGACTGCTTTGAAACTCCTCACCAACTGTTTCAGGAGTTTTCAAACAGCCTCTACACCGGAACGATTGGCGAGGACGGTAGCGATCCGAGTTGGCTGCGGTGGAAACCACGCGAGGATAAGGACGCGAACTTTCTAATCAGCCTGATAACACAATACACAGACTGGCTCTCTGAGCAGTATGAAGAGAAAAAGCTTCAGATAAACCCAACGGTGAAACCGACTCGTTACGAGGAGTGGATGGGCCTCGCAGCCTTCTACCAAAAGAAACGGCGGGCTTTTCTTTCCCACCTTTGGGCTAACAAACCAGCCCCTGCTTATTTCCGGAAGGTTATGCCCAGGACGGTGCCGCGTTCTAACGGCAATGAGGGTAAGAAAAGCTTTCCTCCTGGACGAATTGACGACCTCTTGTGGAATGGCCTTACGCGATATGGCTTTGAAACGAGCGACGTAGTTTATGAGCGCCTGGACCTGAAGAATGTGCTCATTACCATGCTGATGCATTACGGCGGACTCAGGCTCAGCGAGTGCTTTCACCTTTGGGTAGAAGATGTCGTGCCGTGGGAGGACGGAACCGCACTGGTCAAAATTTTTCATCCCGATAAAGGGCGGCCCCGTCCAAACGGCCCCAGCAGGCGCGAAGAGTTGCTCAACAAGTATGGGATGCAACCGCGATTTGAATATTCGAAATCCCATACGCTGCATGCAGGTTGGAAAGCGCCCAAAGAGGACAATGAAAGTCGCCACTTTCTTCAGGTTTGGTGGTTTCCAAGAAGTGCTGGTGAAACCTTTAACGACCTTTGGCGGCTTTACCTGACCTACCAGCGATACCCCGATGGCGGTAAACATCCGTTTGCATTCACGACGCAATCAGGCGCTCCGCACTCAATCAAAGGCTATAACCAATCGCTTAAAAGAGCCGTTGAGAGAATTGGTTTACCGTTTTCAAAAGAAGCGGGAACGACAGCACACGCCCACCGACACTCGTATGGGCAAGCTCTGGCTGATGCAAACGCTGATTCTCTGATCATTAAAAACGCCCTACACCATAAATCGATAGAAAGTCAGCAGGTCTACACCGAACTCACTGATAAGCAGATGCGTGCGCATTTGAGCAGATTGTCGCCCGAGCACGGCTTAATTTCTCCAATCAAGAAAGGACTCACTCATGGCAACTAAGTACGCCACGCTCGCCGAAGCCTCAGAAGCCGCTCAGCGCTTGGAATTCAAAACGCAGCCGGAATACAAGAAGGGCTACAAACAAGATCCGAAGCTGCCAGCAAATCCCAACCAACTCTATGCCGGAGATTGGGATGATTGGTATAGCTTCCTTGGCACTGAACACCCCGGTGAGAAGTACGCCACTGTCGCCGAGGCGTCCGAGGCCGCTCAACGCTTGGGATTCGAAATAAGAGATGAATACAACAAGGGCTACAAAAAAGACCTGAAGCTGCCAGCAGCTCCCGACAAACACTATGCCGAAGATTGGGCTGATTGGCCCAACTTCCTTCGCAATGAGCGCCCTAGAGAAAAATACGTGACGCTCGCCGAGGCGTCCGAAGTCGCTCAGCGATTGGGCTTCAAAACACGCACCGAATACCATGAGGGCTACCAAAAAGACCCGAAGTTGCCATCGAATCCCCAACGAAGTTATGCCGGAGAGTGGGATGATTGGTATAGCTTTCTTGGCGTTGAGCGCCCCGAGAGGTACGCGGCGCTTGCCGAGGCGTCCGAAGCCGCTCAGCGCCTGGGGTTCAAAACGCAGCAGGAATACTATGAGGACTACCAAAAAGACCCGAAGCTGCCATCACAACCCTCTGTTTTCTATGCCGAAGATTGGGATGATTGGTATAGCTTCCTTGGCACTGAACGCCCCAGTGAGAAGCACGCCACTGTCGCCGAGGCGTCCGAAGCCGCTCAACGCTTGGGGTTAAAAACACAGGCGGAATACTATGAGGACTACCAAAAAGACCCGAAGCTGCCAGGTTCTCCCAACGACTTTTATGCCGAAGATTGGAGTAGTTGGTACAACTTCCTTGGCACTGGACGCCCCGATGGGAAGTACGCAACGCTCGCCGAGGCGTCCGAAGCCGCTCAGCGCTTGGGATTCAAAACGTCCACAGAATACTTTAAGGGCTACAAACAAGACCCGAAGCTGCCACGCCATCCCGACGGAATGTATCGCAGAAATTGGGCTGATTGGTACAGTTTTCTTGGCAATGAGCGTCCCAAAGAAAAGTACGCGACGCTCGCCGAGGCGTCCGAAGCAGCCCAGCGCTTGGGATTCAAAACACAGAAGGAATTCTACGAGGGCTACAAACAAGACCCGAAGCTGACAGTAAGTCCCTTCGACTTCTATGCCGAAGATTGGGATGATTGGTACAGCTACCTTGGCATTGAGCGCCCCGTTAAGAGGTACGCGACGCTCGCCGAGGCGTCCGAAGCCGCTCAATGCTTGGGGTTAAAAACAGGTGCGGAATACTTCAGGGGCTACGAAAAAGACCCGAAGTTGCCATCGCAGCCGAATAAAACTTATTCCGAACATTGGATATCTTGGCCTCACTTCCTGGGCAACGAAAACGCCATTAATCGAGAACTGACCAGCAAATACCCCGAGTTTTGGAAAGCCATTCAGTGTTATGTAGAGGCTGGTACAGGCCAATCCAACAAATACTCACATTTGAGAGCACTCCTTAGATTTTACGTGGACAAGCTGGGCTTGGTTGACGACCCGGGAGCCATGCTGTCAAGGGATATCCCGTTTGATGAGCGAGCGTACGAAAACTTCATAAATGTCACCGCAGATACTGTAAAAAAACCACGGCATAACGCCTGTTCCGCTTTTTTCGAGTGGATTTTGGAGACTTATTGCTCTGACGAGGACGAGAACGGTGAGTTGATAGTTCTGCCCGGCTACCGCAATCCTCTTAGAACCGTTCTCAAGGGTTTGTTAGATCAGTTACCCAGTTACAAGCGCAGTGAATCAGACAAGCCTCCATTGCCCATGGATGCCATTGTACGAGCCAAGCAGCATCTGATTCCGCTAGAGGCGACGTCGTTTCGCGATCTCTATCAATTGCATCCCTTCCTCGAAGACTGCTGGTTCGGGGTTGATCCACAGTTAATTGATGACAATGACCCAAACTGCATTTATCGAGTGGTCAAAAAAGAGCGGAAGCGAGGTCGCAAGCGCTATTTTGAAGAGATGCACGAGTTATGGTCGCCCGTAAAAATTGTCGCAAACTACACATTGCTATCCATTCCGTTGCGAGGACAGCAAATCTGTTGGCTCGACAGCGGAGAGGGAGATGAATTCGTTCCGTTATGGCGTGATGGGAAGGTTCACTGGATCGAAAATCCAAGTCCGCTTGCGACCCGAAAGCGGAATAAGGGCTTTATTCAGAAAGGGAACAATGACGGTGAGTTGAGCGCCTACATCACGACGAACAAAACCGGAAAGAAATTGGGCGGCTACGATATTCCGTTCATGCCGGAAGATCTGGCGTATTGGATTATCCAGCTTCGGGAGTGGCAATCCAAATACAACCCAATCGAAGAACTGACACTGTGGACGCAAATCAACCCGCAGCAAAGGATACACAAAGACATCCTCAAAAGGCGCGGTAAACAATCGTTCCTGTTCCGCGACCCGGCCTCACACGCCTGTGATGAGAAGGCGTCGCCCATGCGTACGACAACCGCGTTTACACGAACCCTGCCTGCTCTGTTGTTCCATAGTCAGAGGCCAGGCGCGGACCTCGCTGAGAAAATCGAAAAAAAGAGCAGCGTGGATTACAAGAGCCAATTTACACCTCATGCTCTCCGCGTCAGCCTTATCACTGCCTACATTGTCGACGGCAGAGCGCCCATAGCCGTGATTTCAAAGCTGGTTGGTCATTCCTCTCTGGTGATGACGATTTACTACACAAAGGTAGGAGCCAGCAAAATGCGGCTGGAGATGGCGGCGGCTGAAAAACGGGCACTTGAGCAGAGTCATTATCGTTACGAAGACCTCATCCTCCAGAAGAAAATCGAAGAGGCGCGTCCGGAATTAATCGCCACAGACCGAAGCATCATGGATCAGTGTCTGACACCTAATTGGCCCTCTGGAGCCTTCCAACTTATGAGTTTCGGAATCTGCCCCATGAGCGGCAACAAGTGTGACGAAGGTGGCATGGCACTGGTTGAGCGGAAGGTTGAAGCACAGTACGCGCCCGTGCCCAATGGCTACCTTGGGACTCGAAATTGTCCCCAGTGCCGCTTCTTCATTACCGGCCCGGCGTTTCTGGGCGGTTTGTCGGCCATTGCCAACGAAATCATTCTGGAAATCAATGTCACCCGCAATGAATACCACGAACTCGAAGAAAAAAGGCAGACGCTCGATGACGAGCGGTACGATGCCGAGTCTTCGGGACAGTTTTTTGGTAAAGAGCGAACGCTGAAAAAGATCACCTCGGCGTATGAGGAAAAAGCCAAAAAGCTCGACATGCTTCTCACGGATCTCCAGCACTTATACCGCCTGATTTCTCAATCTACCGAACTGCTGAAGACCTCCGAGACAGGCCAGCACCAGCTGATCGTCAGCGGCAATTACGTGGAAATGGAGATGCATTTGGAGGAGCAAAGCAGCGAATTTCGGTTGCTCGCTGAGGTCTGTGCCAACGCTGAGATTTACGAGAGCGCCAGTGCCTCCAGAGCACGCCCCCTGCTCAGTCAGATGCTCGACAAATTGGCGGACACCAATGGGATTGCACCCGCGATATTTCGGTTGACCGAGGATCAGCAGCTCAAAGCTGCCAATCAGGTCGTCCGGCTGATTATGCAAGTGACACAGAATAACTGGCACGTCGCTGACCAGTTGATCAATGGGCAAATCACCTTGGAAGATCTCGCCGAACCACTACAGCTAGGTGATGTGCGCCAAGAGATCGAGTCAGCCATGAACGGGTCTTTGAAATTCCCGCTAGAAATCGAGAGCTGCAATGAGTGAACCGAACGAAGTCTACGAGGCCATACTGGGCCAACTGAAAAATTCTCGTTCCAGGAAGTCCCTGGAGGCCCTTCACGCCGTTTGCAAGGAACATCATGAGTCAGGCTCGGTTGATTTCAGAATCTCAACGATTGCGAAGCTTGGGGCCAGTCGTGGCGCTCCTAGCGAGCAGACCATCCGAAACAAAACCGGAGAACATTATAGAGCGGTCATTGAGGCTTGGCAGGCGCTTGGAGACCAGAAAAAGAAAGCGATCAAAGCACAGACCACGCCCTCGGGCGAGTACGATTGGGTTGATGAGGTAAGCAATAAAACTCACCGCTTCCTCATACTCGACCTGATTTCGAAGGTCCGTAAATTGAGGGCCGAAAATAAAAGGTTTGCATCGATCAAGAAATTGGAAATTGACTACCGAGCGGGTGCTGAAGACAAATCTGAATCGAGGTTACCGAGCCTGTTGAGTCACGAGATTGATGCATTGAGAGACGCCATCTCTGAGGAGTCCCTTAAATTAAAGGGCTGGACTAAAACAGAACGCGGCAGCATCAAGGACCAAAACGGCAAGGTTGTCCTCAGAAACGGTTTTGTGGATGCCCTTGAAAAAGCGTTGAGTATCGGGAATGACTAACGGACAAGAAAAAGCTCGCGAAAACCTTGTTGCCTTTCAGCGTTGGGCCGCTACGAAAACCGATGACGATTTAAAGCAAATCGTCTTTCGGGGCCAGCTAAACCGTGGCGAAGTCGCCAACGCTATCGGTATCGGAGAGAGCGCCGTGCGCCAGAATCCGGCGATAAAATCGCTGGTCCTTAAATACCTCGGGCGAATCGCCGCTTGCGGCGAGAGGGCAGAGCCCTCAATTGAAATCGAGGCTACGTCCGTTTTTTGATAAGAAGCGGACCTTTTTTGTCGCCGAGATTCCGGGAGATTAAGCACGCTGAGGTCGCAAAGCGGACATTCAGATTCGGGATAACGCCTGGCCCACGCACCGTTTTGGAGCCCCAAAGTGATGGTGACTCGGAAGCTATGTAGCCGATTGTTGGCGTTGAGGCTGTAGAAAACTGCAAAAAATCAGCGTTTGGTTTTGATAGAACTCAGAAAACGAATCATCGGACGGTCGGCATGCCCTGCTTCAAGTACTACAAATATGGTCAGGACGTCACGGTAGTGATCACTAGCCGGAACAGCTTCAGCCCGGCACCTTTGAACACGCGGTGAACTACCTGATCGCACACAAGCTGGACCTGTAGGTGTTTTACCCCACTATCCCAACTAAGACACCGGCCAGCTGGGCGGACACCGCCGGCTGCTAGACGTTAAAGCGCACGGCCGCCGTGGTGAAGTTGCGGTCGGCAAGCAGATCATTCAGTGAAACAAGTAGGTTCAGATCCATTCAACGGCATCTCATAGGGACGCGGGTTGGTTCTGCCCATTATTTATTATCGTAGTTCAGTTTTTCCAGCCGATAGGCGATCTGAGCCCTGCTTAACCCCAGCAGGCGGGCCGCCTGTGAGACATTCCCATCTGCCTTGAGCATGGCCGTAAGGATCAGCCGCCTCTCGAACTCCCCGAACTCGAAGCCCTGCTCAAGCATGGACTCGCACACGGGATCCGGTTTGTTTAGGCCGTGCCTGAACGACTTCTGAAGATGCCCGCCCTTAGCAATCTCGATATCCGATTCCAGTTTCTCTAGTGCCGGACACAAAGCATCAAGATCAATCAACTGGTTGTTCTCGGTCAGGATGATGCCGCGTTCAACCATGTTTTCGAGTTCTCGGATATTACCGGGCCAGTTGTATTCCATTAGGGCCTGGCGTGCTTTGTCTGAAATACCCGGAATCTTCTTTCGGTACTGTATCTGAAACTTCCTCAGGAAGTGGTCAACCAGCAGGGGGATGTCATCACGGCGTTCCCGGAGCGCCGGAATATGGACTGGATAAATGTTAAGGCGATAGAACAGATCGGCCCGGAATTTTCCGTTAGTTACGGCCTCTTCAAGATTTTCGTTCGTCGCCACTACCAGGCGCACATCAATTTTCCGGGTTTCTGCGCCGCCTACACGCTCCAGTTCGCCTTCCTGTAGGACACGGAGAAGGGTTGCCTGAGCTCTCGGTGAGAGTTCGACCACTTCGTCTAGGAACAGGGTGCCGCTGTTGGCGCGCTCGAACTTGCCGGGCCTGCTGGTGTGTGCCCCGGTGAAGGCTCCTTTTTCTACTCCGAAAAGCTCAGATTCGATCAGGTCCGGTGGAATGCAGGCACAGTTGACGGCCACGAAGGGTTGTTCGGCTCTCGGGGAGTTGAGGTGGAGACTACGAGCAAAGATTTCCTTACCAACACCTGTTTCGCCTTGAAGTAACACGCTGACGTCGTTGGCAGCGGCTTTTTGAAGCAGTCTCCATGCGTCTCGAAAACGGCGTGAATTGCCGACTGAATTGGCTGCTAACTCGTCCTGATCGTAGAGGTCGTGTTGGCTGGTTTGGAGCTCGCTCAGTTGGCTTTGCAGTGACAGCAGCTCCTCAGCCAATGCATCTGGCTGCAGGATCCGACTGAGCTCCTCCGGATCGTCCCATTCATCGGCTGGCCTGCCAACAATCCGGCATTTATGATTGCCCCGGGCCTGACATTCCACCTCCCGAAACAGTACTTGTCGACCCATGTAGAAGGTGGTGAAGCCGCTGGCATAGCCCGTCAGTATCCAGCACACAGGGGTGTCACTGCGGTCACCGAAGGCTAACTGTAGGTCAGCCTCGAATGCGCCGTCCCAGAGAAACTCTCCATAGAAACTTCCCTCCTCCAGGTCAAAGTCCATTCGTACCGGAGTCACATTCACCATGCCCTTGATCATCGCCAGCTGTGGACCAGCTGCGAAGGCGTTGGCGGTGCTCAGTTCGGGCCGCAGTTTGCGTGCGAGTTCGGCATCGCGCCACCCGGAATGGAAGCCAAGGCGCATTAGTAAGCCGCGGGTGCGTTGTTCTCCAATGGTTGTAATCAACTCATTTCGCAGATTTTGAAACAGGCTGCTGTGTACGAGCAGCATTCGCTGCTCATGCATCCACACCTTGCCAAGTCCGGTATCAAACCGGATTTGGCTGACCAAATCCTGGCTGGTTGGAAACTTCGGGTCTGTTGCTGTTGGCATCGTATTGAATCCTGATTTTGTCGTTGTTTTAATTTTGTTGTTACCGAATCTTTTTCTGACCTATATCATGGTAGCGCAAGAGGTTCAGCAGGAATCGTGCCCGTTAATTTCTGGCGCGGAGTTGGTGATTGCGCTGGTTGGAGGGCTTTTCTTGGAAAGGGAGTTCAGGAAATCAGGAATCATTTGATCAATTGATCAATTGGTTTCTCAAGCAAAAAAGCCCGGCACCAGAGAGGGTGCCGGGAAAAGGGAGCAATTACTCCCCAGGCAGAGAGGTTACGATGCAACGGCCTCCCTTTGAACGTCAGCACTTCCCAATATGAACCCGTCATAGCCATTTCTGGCGGCCTCGTCACACTCTTGTTTATAGGCAGCGCCGCCGCCCAGATACACCATGAATGAGCGTGGCTTGCCCGGAATGTTGGAGCCTGTGTACCAGGTGTTGGTTTTCGGCATCAGGGTAGAGTTGGCAATACCCTCAACCATTTCACGCCAATCGTCTTCCTTGGCTTTTTCGGGTTCAATGCTTTCGAGTCCATTGTCTTCCATGTAACGAATTACATCGGCGATCCACTCGACGTGTTGTTCAATACCCAGCGGCATATTGAAAAGCACTGAAGGGCTTTGAGGGCCTGTGATCATGAAGAAATTCGGGAAGCCGTGGGACATGATGCCCAAGTTAGTGCGTGGACCCTCGCTCCAATGTTCTCGCAGGCTGACGCCTTTACGCCCTTTCAGATTCAGGTTGAACAGTGGTCCTGTGAACGCATCAAAGCCGGTGGAGTAAATAAGACAATCGAACACGTAACCATCACCGTTGTCCAGCTCAAGACCTCGCTCAGTGATTCGGCGAATCGGATTGGACTTTATATCCACCAAGGATACATTGTCCCGGTTGTAAGTTTCGAAGTAATTGGTTTCACAGGGCTGGCGCTTGGTGCCATAAAGGTAGTCCGGGCACAGCAGGTCAGCGGTCCTCGGATCCTTGACGCGCGCGCGTATCTTCTTGCGAACGAACTCTGCTGCGACTTTGTTGGCCTTTTCGTCAAAAAGGATGTCGCCATAACTGCCCAGCCACAATGAAAAACCGCCTTCTTCCCAGCAGCTTTCCAAGTGTTTTTCGACCTCTTCAGGACTTTCCTTAAGAATGGACTCCCGCATTTTCGGGAAAGGTACTCCGGCCAGAGCGGCCCGGGCTTCTCTCCGGAATTCGCCATAGTTTGCCTTGATTGCATGTGCTTCCTGTTCGTCCATCGGGCCGTTCTGCAGGGGAGTAGCGTAATTCGGTGTGCGCTGAAACACTGTAAGGTGTTTTGCTTCCTGTGCAATCAAAGGAATGGCCTGGATAGCCGATGCGCCCGTCCCCACAATACCCACGGTTTTGCCTGTGAAGTCGACACCGTGGTGCGGCCAACTGGAGGTGGAATAAACCTCGCCCTTGAACGAGTCCTTACCCTCAAACTCTGGATTGGCAGCGTAGGACAGCGTGCCGACACCAGAGATGTAGTATTTGCAGATCACCGTGTGTCCCTTGTTTGTCTTGATGGTCCAGCGCTGGCTGGCCTCATCGTAGTCCGAAGAGATCACGCGGGTTTCGAAATTGATGTCCTGACGCAGGTTCAGTCGGTCGGCGACAAAGCCAAGGTACGCCAGGATTTCCGGTTGAGCGGCGTATTTCTCGGACCAACTCCACTCTTGTTGGATTTCTTCTGAGAATGAAAAGGAGTAATGGTAGCTGGAGATGTCGCAGCGGGCGCCTGGGTAGCGGTTCCAGTACCAAGTACCTCCAACATCATCAGCCGCTTCGAATACCGCTGCTTCCAAGTCGAGCTTGTCGCGTAACGTGTGCAACATATACAGACCGGCGAATCCGGCACCGACAACCACGGCATCTACGTGGGAAACAGTATTGGCGTTGATAGTCATAGCAAAACCTCTTGTTGTTGTTCGCATGTGCGTGGCCAGCTTTTTTGTTCCAGCCTCGTTTTATGTGTTTCAAGGTATGTGCCAAGCCGATCAAAATAGTAAAAAAACAATACATATCAATGTGATAAAAAGTTCATGCTTGTTTTTTTATGGTGCTTTTATCGGCGCTCTTTAAGAATTTCATGCAATCTTTAGGATCCGATTTGCCAATTTCATGAACCATTTGAGTGGCCGGTACCGGACCATAAAAAAACCGCAACCAAGCGGGTTGCGGTTATCCGAAAGGGAAGGGTAGGTCGGGCTCAGGTTACAGAGGCATTGCAAACTGGAACCAGAGCGAGCTGCCCTCGGTGCCATACTCCACATTGGTTTCGTGCAGGTACTTGAAAACAACCGCAGTGGCTGGCCCAAATGCATAAAACACCTGGGGACCAACAGCGAATTTCTTGAGTCGGAAGCCGTCGCCGACCTTGTAGCCGTTCAGCTTGTCGTCAGTGAACTGTTTGGTGTAATGGCCAGCTACACCAACCTGCCACTGCGGAGCTGTGGAGGGTCGATAACCGGCGAAATAGTCTAGGTTAAACAGATCGCCTGATTCATAGTTAGTATCATCGTTTTTGGCGTTGAATGTGATTGTTGGAGACATGGAAATTTCCCATTCCTGGCTGGGAAACCAGGTAAAGTCGAATTCCTGAACGTAGGACTCGTAATTGCTGGTGGTATTGACCAGTGCATTTGCGTTGTAGTCACCGAGGGGAACGAACCCGCTGAACCCCGTAGAGAGATGCAGTGACTCGGAGGGCGACCAGTTGACGTACAGGGGGGTCAGATAGATCTGGTTGAGACCGGTTTCGGTATCATCTAGGCCGGAGACCTCCAGATCGTACTTTCCGCCAGAGAGAATGGCGCCACTGGTAAAGGTGACTCCGGAATCAGTTTTATAGTCCCAAGTGTGATTCACCCGAAAGGCCTGAGCATACACGTCTAGGCCGAACCCAGGGATCAGTTCGTCACCATTGCCATCGACGAATTTGTCGGCCGAGTAGTAAATGGTGTAGCCATAAAACTGGGTCGCGCCCTGTGGCGGCATCATGGCCGGAAGCACGGTATTGACGCCATTCGGCCAGTTAGTTACGCCGTTCTCGACGGCTTGTGCCGAAGTGGCAAACCCTGAGAAGGTGGCAGCGATCAGGAGACCTGCGGAAATGTTGCGACTATTAAATGTGATCATTCTTAATTCCTCTTATTAGTTTTGTTGGTCTGGCGGCTTTCAAGGGTTTTAAACGGATGTTTTTGCAATGACTCGACGTATTTCGTCCACTACAAACTGCCGCGCCGTCTTACTTTCCGGCAGGGCATTTAGAATGCTGAAAAAGCCGTGGATTTGGCCGTGAAACCGACGGAGAGTTACCGGTACGCCGAACGATTTCAGATGCTCGGCGTAGGCGGCACCCTCATCGCTCAACACGTCATGCTCGGCAATAAGAACAGTGGCGGGCGCAAGCCCTTTCAGATCCTCTGCAAGTAGGGGCGACGCGTCGGGTTCCCTACGTTTCGTGGAGTCTGGGATGTAATGGTTCCAGAAATAGATCATGTCCTCCCTGCTTAGAAGACCCTGATTCTCTGGGGCGAGATAGCCGGCTGTGCTGAAATTCGGTTGGGTGACCGGATAGATCAAAATCTGTTTGGCAAGCTCCGGCCTGCCGCTAGCGCCGGCCTTTCTGGCCACTACAGCTGCCAGGTTGCCACCGGCACTGTCACCAGCTACGAACAGTGGAAGTCCAATTCCTGACTCTCCAGCGATGAGGGAGCGATTGCTGGCCACCCACTGCAGAGCCGCCCAGGCATCTTCGACCGCTGCCGGATAGGGATACTCAGGCGCGAGACGGTAATCCACCATTGCTACCACGCAGTTACTCTCGGCGGCCATGAACCGGGCAAGGGTGTCGTAATCATCCAGTGCTCCAACGACCCAGCCACCGCCGTGAAGATAGACAATGATCCCCTCGGGTTTGTCGGATGGCACCAGTGTTCGAACAGTAATCGTGGCATCGTTGGAGACGATTGGGTGTTCGCCAACGCGGTTCATGTCGGGACCCTCTCCTATGATTTCCCGTAGGCCGGCGAAAAAGGCCCTTGCATCAGTCGGAGTCATGCTATGAAAGGGAGGAGTACCCTGATCGGCGAGTTGTTGCAGAAATTGAGTGCTGGCGGTATCGAGTGCCATGTTTTTTCCTCTTGTTTGTTGTTCTAAGAGGAACGGTGGCAACTGCTATGCCAATCTCGAATATCAATAAAATAATATTTTAAAACAATATGTTAAATGCACTCTGATGCACTCAGATCAAAGTGTTGGCCGGGAAGCTGCGGGTTAGTTTCATGATATTCGCAAGCCGGTTTCAGGAAATCCTTGAACACTTTGTTGCGCAAATGGACTTTCCCCGTCCCAGTGTACACGCGGTTTATCCTTGCACGTTTCTGAAAGTTAAATACAGAATTCCAAAATTTCCATCATTAAATCAGCCACCTACACAGCGCGCCTGTGAAAAGCGTGCATGGCTTTGCAAATTAAACCGCAAGAAATTTGCGGGGCCGTGAACGTTCGCTTTTGTTTAAAAGAGCTTGAGCTTAACTGAACGTCCAGAAAGGTCCGCTTTGAAAACCGAGTGGACGCAAAAGTGGGGTGATTTTTTTGCGTGCTACTACATGAACAGAAGTCACGCCATGGTTTCTTTCAGCTAACTTTTAGGATTTTAGATTAGTATGTTTACTAAACCTAAAAACGCTTATTCACTCACTCATACGATCATTTGGGATATTTTATATTGTTATAGTTGATCTGTTCAGAGACGCGCTGACAATCAATATATTTCGTGGATCGTTAGCAAACTGCTCTCGGGTTTCATCGGTCCATGCATCTGCACCATGATCCCACGCAAATTTTAAGGGAACCACGTGATCAGCATCTGCCTTTGATCCGATCGTGATTATGTTGCCCGAATACGGGTCAATCCAACGACCATGGACAATCTGACCCCTGGCCCCACTTAAACGTATTGGAACCGTCGACTGACGAATCAGAGCTTCCTGGCGGGAATCATCACCATCCTCATCAAGATCCGACCATCCATATCCGAACTTGGATCTTTCATAACCTGTCTGAGAATCATCTGCAGAGAGGTCTAGCCCCTCTGGAAGTCGACCGCCTGATTCAAGACAAGCGTCAACGGTAGGGAACGGGATAAAACTTCGTATGCGATCGTAATAGCTGCTCTGCTCTGGGTGACACAGGTCGCTGCCAGTTTTCTTAACGACCGTCGCTGACACGATACCTGCGTGCAGAATGGCAAAGAGGAAAACACCAACGCGTATCATGCTTCCGCCTTGTATCGATCACGACTACTGAGCAATGTTTGTCGCGCCCTATTTCCTCCGTTTTGGTAAGTCTGGGAGAGGAAGTCCAGTTCATCGTCTAACAACTCTTGCGCAACTTCGGTATGCCACACTTTATCATTGGGCTCCCATCGATATCCGCGTGCCTTGAGATAGTCTTTCATCTCGAATGGGCACCCAAACGCTTCCAGCTTGATACGGGCAGCTTGCTCGTTAGCGAGAATCTGCCGGCCGGCCTTCGGCAGAACGTCGATGAGATAGGCCAAGGCCAGCGCATCAACACAGGCTCGATGCCCCTCATAGAAGTACCCGAGCTTGAGAAGCAGGTACTCCAATTTGGTCGACTCAAAGCCAAAGTCGGCCCAGGGTACGTCTTTGATCGAGCACGCCCAGCGCAGTTGTCCCATACCAAAGCGATTCTCAAAGAATGGGCGATCGAAGGCGGCATTATGGGCAATTACGATTGGGTCATCGGCGAACCATTCACGAACCTGGTGATCATCAATGGACCTGCCGGCGACATCTTCGTTACGAATCCCGGTGATGTCGGTAATGAGTTGCGGAATCGGAAACCCCGGATCTTCATACAAACTGGCGACAGCCTTAATAGCGGTAACACGGCCGATTGAAGGGCTAATACTGCCCTTCACCATGCCCAACTCTATTACCTTGTTGCTTGCAGCGTCGAACCCGGTAGTTTCGGTGTCAAGGCACACAAACGGCACCTCATCTCCAACCGGCTCAACCGGATGCATCGGGAAGATAGCAGAATCAGCCGTCCAAGGTACGCGCCGAAGCAGTCGATAATCATTTGGGTTTTCTTCAATGGCCGGGATCTCATTCACTGGAAACATTGAACTCTCCTCTCAGTTGCGAGGACCGTTGTCGGATGACGCCGAATCGGTCAGCAAGTCCTCTAATGCCTGCTGGCTCGACATTGACTCACCCGCAACCGTCTCAGAACGATTAGCTTGTTGGTGGATTCGAGCAAACTCCAAGACGTCACATGACTCCCAGAGGGTAACGGCCTTACCTCTCGCGGCCCCGCAGTCTAGGTTCAGCGTATTGCCTCGGATGGTGGGACTATCAATGACGTTATGGCCAACCACGACCACATCGATACCAGAGACAGTCGCTTCACCTGGAACTCGCTCAGAGCCATCCCCCAGGGACTTGTTGATCCGACGATTCCAGATATCGGCATCCACATCGAAATGCCCCCACTGTCCAGAGGTACAGGCCGCATGAATAACTCCGACTCGATGCCCCATAACCGGTACCTCGATCGCCACTGGCAAGTTGGCCATGACATCGGCGGCCAGCACGCGCAGGTCGTCGTGATTCTCAGACAGAATCCACTTACCGCCGTTGCGGATGAGCCCCAGAGAGGCGTCAGAGTCGTCTTCTAAGAAGGCTCCAAGAAAGAAGTCCTCATGGTTTCCAAGAACGGCGTAGAACCACGGCTCGTACAGCAATTCAAGACACTTCAAAGAATCCGGACCGCGATCGCACAAATCGCCAACAGAAATAAGGCGGTCCTTCTCGCGGTCGAAGTCCACGGAATCCAGCGCACCCATCAGGCTATCGAACTGGCCATGCACATCGCCCACGAAAAAATCACGCCCCTCTGTGTTCTTGGATAGAACGCAAAGCGCGTGGTTGCGCACAACCGTGGAAAGCTTCTTGGACATTGGGAAAACCTCTATCCCTGTTGACTGGTAAAACGCAAGACGTGGAATGTCCCGCCCTGACGCCGTTATGCTGCCTGAATCATACTATGTACTATTAGTATACCATTACAAAATGACTGATTTGTAGATGATAACAACATAATTTATATTATGATGCCTTAATGGTAGAATTAGGCGTCGAGTGAGCAGCAGGCCGTGGAACATTCAGCCGCCCTACCCTCTCCCGGCGCAAAGCGAGCTAAGGGCATAGCTTGAAAGCCCTGCCCTATCAATGAATTACACAGGAAATAGACGTGGCTGGTATTGAGTCTGGAAAAAGCGTGGAACCTTCTCCTGCAGATCCCAAGCGTGGGCCGGTAGACCGGGATGATACGTATTCGATCGCCGCCCTACCCTGGAATGCCCCGGTCGCGTTTCGTACTGTCCCTGTGTACGACGGCCCCCTGAAGAACCATAACCAGACAGCCTTTAGGGCGCGTAACGACCCAGAGGCGATAGCGGTTTGGCTTGCCGAGCGAGCAAGCGGCAACACAAATACTGCATCGGCATATCGAAAGGAAGTTGAGCGGCTTGTGTTTTGGCTGGCAGACCAGGGGCTCTCGCTATCGGATGCTTCGAGGGAAGATTACATCCGGTTCGCCGCGTTCCTGCAGGACCCAAAACCCAGGGCACGCTGGATAAACCCCAAGCGTGTTCGGCGAGACGATCCAAGTTGGCGGCCTTTTCAAAACGGGCTCTCCCCCGCTTCTGCGCGACAGTCCCTGACAATCTGCAAATCCATGTTGAGCTACCTCCACACCAACGGATGGCTCCGAGCAAACACAATGCCCGAACCGCGAATCTTGGTTCGAACCAAGCGCATCGAGCGATCAGAAGCTATAGCACTGCGCCAGATTCCACAATCGCTGTTCAATGAGGCTCGAGAGTTCGCGAACGATTACGTACCTGCCGATAGAAATTATGCTGGATGGACCCAAGAAGCGATCGAGCTGCACAGAAGATTTGTCCAAGTGAGGCTGAAGGTAATCCTGGATCTTGCTGGCGTGCTTGGGGCCAGAAGCTCAGATTTGGTGTCAGGCAACATGAAAGACATCATTGCAATCAACGATGAGGGAGAATCCTATTGGGCCTGGCTGATCAAAGAAGGCAAAGGTTCAAAGGATCGAATAATCCCTGTACCTGATTATGTGATGGAAACTCTATCGAATTTGCGGGTGTGGGTGGGCCTGACGCCATACCCTGAATCCAGTGAGCCACCCTGCCCCATCATCCCGAGAGCTAAAGAATTACCGCGACTGTCCGATCATGTTGACCCTCGGACACTAAAACCAATCGGTCGCTCGGGGCTCTATCGTCACATCACGGAGTTCTTCAATAGCTTTGCAGACCACCTGAAGAACCAGGGCTGGCATGCTGACGCTACATTAATGGAAAACGCATCGCTCCACTGGCTTCGCCATACCGCTGGCAAGGCTATGGTTAAAAAGACAGGCGGAGACCTGAACGCAACAAGAAAGCTGCTGGGCCATTCAAGCATTCAGACAACTGCGGATTATTCAGAGACCTCAACCACAGAGCTTCATAGGATTTTAAAGCGACATGGACGCGAATGAGGCTTGAGTCAGCTAAATACTCGTATGCGAGTATTTCTGTCAGTTCGCACCTTTGACCGAAGAATACTCGTGTACGAGTATCGCTAATCCGTAGCGCCTCTCGATACTCGTGTGCGAGTATTCAGATAACCGCAGATCTACCTTTTTCGAAAGCCAGCCATCCTGCCAACTGCCCCATCAGTCCATACTCGTGCGCGAGTATTCCGCTGGCGCCATCGCAACCCCCGCAGAAAAGAATTCCCCGGACGTAGAGTTACTTTCCATTTTTCCGCATACCGTGCTGTCTACTTTCTGAGAGATTTAAAATCAGTCTCTGTCTTGCGTTGTTACAACCAAAGAGGAATTTAGAAATGCGGAATTCTATTGATGACCGGCTTGGCCTATTGCGGACCCTTACCATTAGGGACCCCAACATCGTGAAAGTCTTCAGCCTATCCATTACCTACATGGCTGTGGTCGCTTGGCTTATAAGTACCGACGCCCTTTATGGCGCCTGGCAACACCCGAAACCATTATTGTCGACCTTCCAAATCATCACTTATCTGGCTGTGCCTTATCTTTCAGGGGTAGTCCTGACTAACCTCAAAAGGGGAATTTCTTTGAAGTGCATGCCTGAAGAAACGTGCAATTTGAATAACCCCAGGAAACTACCTGGTGGCCAGAAGATCGACTTGCTGCCCCAACTGATTAGTGGTTGCCAGTATGGGGTTTACTCTGCCTTCGGCTTTCTGCTTCTAGCGTATTCCGCGAATTAGCAAAAAGTGAATCAACCAGCCCTCTAATACTCGCATGCGAGTATCGTGGCGTCGGACACATGCGGGCGGTAGCTCCAAACCCCAAACCCTAAAGCCCGGAGCCAAGGCCGCCACATACCGATCGAGAAAAGCGCGAGGGGCATCAATACTCGTATGCGAGTACATCGTTAAAGGAATGCAAAATCCTACTACGTATGAGCACCTGATCCCCGGGCCGGCCTATTGCTGTGGTACCGTGGATAGGTGATCTAATACCGAGAACCTGCATCACCCGCAACCAGTAGGGCAGGGCGATTCAACTGATCAGAGAGGGAATGATCAACTGAATTTGATGCATTCACACCGAATACTCGCATACGAGTATGGCTTTTCGGTTGAACCAGTTCGGCTGAATCAACTGCAGCTTTCGCGGGGTTCGCCAATGATTAGGCGCTAAATGATTCAAGCTAGAAACCTGAATACTCGCGTGAGAGTACAAACACCAAAAATCAAAGAAGTATCATGAGTTGCGTAGTCGCTGGGCAAGTCTTCTGTCCGTTCAGAGGATTAGAGGTTAACGCGATTAAGAATCCGTAGAGGCAACGAAAGCCCCGCCTTCTACCTACACCGAAATACTCGTGCGCGAGTACAGGTTCCGCGCAACCAGCTCGAAACATGCCACCAAGGCTATAGGGTAATTCTGAGTCAGGAAACTAAAAGCCATTAAAAACAGTGGCTTACGAACGCCTTCACCTATAGGGTAATTTTGAGTCAGAACCGTAACCTATTGTTTTATAACGGTTTTAATTGACTCAGCCAGTCACTTCTCCATCCGATACTCGTGTACGAGTACAAAAATCCAGCACTTTCCACCCGTCAGTATAGGGTTTTCTGAGTCGAAACCCCTTATTTGCCGCTCTTTGTATAGGGTCGTTTGAGTCGAAAAGGAACCAATTACTGGTTTCAGATACGCCACCGAGCAAACCAGGCATAGTTCAATCATCGAGATTTCAGTAGGTTACCAATGACAGCCATGAGGTAATTCTGAGTCGGGAACGGCGAACCTCACCGGAAAGGGACTATAGGGTAATTCAGAGTCGGTCGCGGGTCGCCAACAGCCAACTAGGGGAAAAAGTCCTACATACAGAGAGTTATTACACCGACTCACAAACCCCCGTTTATAGGGTGATTTTGAGTCGAAAAGTACGCGCTAACCTTGTATGAGGTAATTCTGAGTCAGGAAAGCGGCTGGATCGGGTATGGGGTGATTTTGAGTCGAAGATGGTAAACCTTCCACCAACACGGATCGTGGCTGCATACCATAACAGTGCAGCCGATAAGCCTGGAAACCCTGAGCACCAGGGCGTATAGGGCGATGATGAGTCAGAACCTTCTTACCTGGTAGGGAAATTTAAATGGCCATTAAGTCAGTGGGTATAGGGTAGCGATGAGTCACGATTCATGACTTTTAACCACAATATCGGGAATCCGCTGGTATAGGGTAATTCTGAGTCAAAAGTGACCCACCATAAAAAAAGCCACGAATATCGTGGCTTTGGGGTAGGGGAGGGCAGACTACGACACGGCTATTTCCGTGAACCCTTTTCCTTGACGTGCAGCCCCTTGCCCTCGAGGTATTTCAAGATCATGTCCTCGACCTCTGTATGATCGATCTCACTTGAAATGTCTGAGTGCAACGTCAATTTAAGCTCATTATTTTTTGAGCTTAGCGTCAACGTCTTTCCGTGCTCCGACTGGTACACCTTCGGCTTGGCTTCTTTGGACTCTTCATCTGCCTTACCAGACTTTTCAGCCTTGAACGCCGCAATGGCATTCTCAATCAGCTTGGTAGCGCGCTCCGGGCGCTTGCGAATATCGTCTTCGATTTCAACGATTCGCTGGACTAACTCTTCGCGATCGCCTGGCTCCAAGTCCTTTCCTTTGGCAATGCCCGACAAAAGATCCAACGGATTCTGGGCCAGGAAACTGAGCGGCAAAGTTCTGAACTCTGGCTCCGAAGCGATATTGCGCGCAAACCGCACATAGTTGGCGACCGTCTTTTCATGCTTCTCACCCAGCGCCGCTGTCAGCTCTCGCACAGAGGAATAGACGCCCTGGTCTAGCAACTTGGCCCACGCCAGACCGCGATCCCAGATCGGTGGGTCGCTGCGCCCCTTATTCTCCGCAGCCTGCAATGCAGCCGCCTCGGCATCCGACAGTTCCTGGATGGACGATTCGACCAGAAAGTTAGGATCAATGAGCTTACAGGCTGTCAGCCGCTTACAGCCGATGACTTGCTCGAACTCGCATCCGTCATCGCCAGTCTTCGCCAATGGACGAACAACGATCGCTTCAGCCAGTCGACCGCTAAGCTCGATGCTTTCCTTCAGCTCTGGGAATTTCGGGTCAGCAAGAATGGCTTCCTGTGTACGGTCGTTATACTGCCAGTCCCGGATCTTGTAAGCCGGGATGAAGTAATTGGTACTGGTTTTGTAGCCACCAGCAGGCCGAGCAGCCTGAGTTTCAGTCTGAGGAGCCACAGGAGCCGTTTGCACGGGCTTTTCAGTGTCAGATGGGCGCGATTGCGCATTCACGCCCTCAGAGCCGCCAGAAGCCCCAGAATTGCCCCTACGAATAGGAATGCCAGGTGCAGTGTCATCTGCCGGAAGATCGTCACCAGACAACGGCTTTACATCTTCCTGACTTCCGAAAGATTTCTTGAGCACTTCATTCCCCGTAGAAGCGCGAGCCCGCTTTCGAGGCGGACGTTTGATCTTCGCTTCTGTGTCGCTCATGCGGCATCCTCCTGTTCCTTGCTATGAAGCTCCCAAATTGCCTTCAAATCCCCGTAAACCTCGTCAACGACGCTCTGGGCAATGGTAAGACCCCGTTCCCACGAAGACCGGGCACCAAGTTTCTTCGGCGCCGAGAACACCGTAGAGAACTTGCCAATGGCATGACCGAACGCTGGCGACCAATCCATCGTGCTTTTGAGGATCGCGTCACCGTAGTCGCGGCGCAGCTTGAACTCGTTACGGCGATGACCCTCGCGAATGTCCTCCTCTTTGCGCTCGCTGAGGTTGTGCATCGCATTCTCTGGTCCAGCAGACGGCAGTCGATCGCGTGACTGACTAATGAGAATTCGGATGTAATCGTACTGCTTACCGGTAATCTCAACGTGTCCCTGGACTGTATCGAAGAAGCTCACGAGTGACGTGCGATCGAAGGCTTCCGGTCGAACTGAGGAAATGATGCCATCTGCCGCTTCCAGAGCATTCGTTGTGAGCATGCCCAGAGTTGGCGGGCAATCGATCAGGATTACGTCGTAATCGTTTTCCACGTAGGACAGCATGACTTTCAACCGCTCGGCTGGATTCAGGCCAGTATCGTCTGGTGGTGCCCCGTGGTTGTAGGAACTCAGATGCTGTTCAACCCGGTTCAAATAGCTGTTGGCACAAAGCAGATCCACGTTATGGAAGTAGGTGGGTTTGATGATGCCCGCTTTTTCATCAGCAATCAGTGCCGGATTTCTAGTCAGTGCTTCGTTCGGCAAGTCTTCAACTTCCAGATGGATATCCGGAATGAGCCCACCGAGCACTGCAGTCAACGAAGCCTGTGCATCGAAGTCGACAGCTAAGACGCGAAGCCCCTTGATTGCCAGGCCATGGGCGAGATGGGCCGCATTACAACTGTTGCCGACACCACCTTTGAATTTGGCCATGGCAAGGGTAAGTGCGCGAGTACCTTGAGGGCGCTTATAAAGAAGTCCCCCAGAGCGTTCAGCGATGGCCATGAGACGCTTCAATGACCAGGCAGCGTGCCCGCTTGTATTGCGAATGGGGTTTTCGGGATCGGTTTCTCTGAGCCATCCCACAGACCGTCCGAGAATGGCGGCCGCCTGACTTGCCGGCCAGAGTTTGGCTGGGCGCTGAGAGCCGCTACCTTCCTCTGAATAGACTTCGCTTCTGGCGTCTTCCAGAATGTCGTAGCCGGCTTCGGTGATTTGACTGAGGTAGTCTTCGGTCTGGTCGGTAGGTCCGAGCCACTTACCGGATTCTGTCTTGGCAACCATTAAATGCTTCCTTCTCGCTGGTTGAGTGTTGCTCATTTCTATGAATGTGCGCAAATGGAGCGAATAACCTCTAAATGAGCACATAACGTCATTTAGAGAAGAGCCTAGCACAATGGAAACACTTGTGGGGGGTTTAATGTTCAAACGTAAGCAAATTTCTTTGAGAGCCCGAAAACCCTGTATAGACAGATCAGTAATGAACACAGCTCAGAAGGTAGGCGAGAAACACCTGGTTTATTTATAGGGTAGAGGTTAAAGAAAAGGTTAGACGCTATAAAACCGGGGGAAAATGGCGGGAAAACAATAGATTGGAATTTTTGGCGACTCAGAATTACCCTACAAATTGACTCATCGTTACCACACAGGCGCGTAGCCAGGAAGGCACCAAAAGCAGGACTGATCTGTGGATAACTCGGCCAAAAGAAGGCGCCGACTCAAAATTGCCCACTAACCGACTCAAAACCGCCCACTACAATTTGTATGAATCGTGATCAGGTTGATCGAAAATCGTTCAAACCTGTTATAACAAAAGCGGCGACTCAGAATTACCCAATACGACGACTCGAAACCACCCACTGTGCAAACCCCTGTATGACTGCCAGCCGACTCAGAATTACCCCACTGTATAGACGAGCTCGATATCGGATTGACTCAAAATTACCCTATACCTGAGTCGAGCGCTTTTCAGAGGAAGTGTTTTGTCGATGAAATCTGCTCGCTGAACCCCCGAGGATTACTTGAAACCCTTTGTTTGCAGGGACTTGCACAAGGCGAGCGGTGCTGGAACCTGGGCTGACGGTCGCCCCCGCCTGTTACCAGATAGCGTCGTAGCACCCACTGAATGATATCTTCTCACCAGTTCGGAAGCGGCTATTTGCGAGGGTTTTAGATTATCCGACTCAAAATTACCCTATACGTGAGTCGGGAATCAGAGACTCTTTTTCATGTTCGTGAGTTTTTCCATGGCAGCCTGCGACTGGCGCTCTTTGAACTTCTTGTTGGAGTCAATCTGTTCTGAAACAAAGGCTTCGGTCGGGTACAGATCGAATCGGCGATCCACCGTGCCGTCGTCCAGCTTGCGCCGATAATCGACTTGCTCTTCTGCGCGATCGAGTACGCCAACCTTGATCAGCGAATCCACCATGTCGTTGAACGCACGAAGATTGTTCGCGTTGTGGGCTCTGCCGGTATCCTTGCGATAGCTGAGACCTTTACCGCTCTCAACGAGTGTCCGGACCAGGGTAGGCTGGTAAGGCGAGTTCAGATCCGCGTAAGTCCACGTGTTCACAAGTCGCTTATATAGCCACTTCGCCATCTGATTTCGAATGTTCATCAGGCGAGGATACTTCATGGAGCGATAGGTGAGCTCGAGCACGCTTTCGTTTACCAAGGAGTGGAAGGTAATCAGCCAAGGCTCATTTTCTCGCTTCCCGTCTTCCATGAACCGGTACCCGCCGCGCACCAGGTTGCTGAAGTAGTTTTCTTCCCAGATCTCACCGGTATACGTATTGGTAATCTTGCACGACGCGCCCCGCAGGACGGTCAGGGCGTGCTGTAGCTGGGTATAGTTGTACTCGTGGCCGGCCTTCTTGCACTCTTCGCGCAGGGCATACAGGGTGAAACGGCACCCGATCCGGCCCCGGAAAACATAGCCGTACTGCATGGTGGCCATCTTGCGCAGAACGTCTTCGACAACCTGCTCAACTTCACCCGGGAACGCGATGCGCTCCACTTCCCGTTTTTTGCCAGTGCTCGGGTCTTTTTCTTTGATCTTGATGCGAGCGGCCGTGATTTCCGACTCGTATTTGACCTTTTTGACGGTAAACGGGATGGCAATAAAGGCGCTGTCGGACACGTCGAAGATTTTCTTATGGTGCACGAAGCGAGCGGCGCCGTCATAGATCTCAAGCGCGTTGGTGCTGTGGTCGTCCGTAGCGGCGGCAAACAGATCCAGCTTCATCTGGGCCTGCTCAACGACCTCCGGAGAAACCTCATCTACATCATGGGTTTCGGTATCCAATTCGTCTTCCATTATCAATTCGCCAGTGGTTTGCTCGGCCGGATCTGTTGTTTTTGTCATAAGCCCCCGCATTCTTTTCTCAGGCAAATACGATTGCCGGTGTTAATACTTCCAGATTCCGCCCCGAATTGACAATAAAAGGACGTGAACTGTAATGGCGGCGTGGAAGTCGCTATAGGGTAATTTTGAGTCACAAGGCTACACCACCGTTCATATAGGGTGATTTGAGTCGAATAAATCCCGCTTCACTGGCGTATAGGGTGGTTTTGAGTCAGCGCAATCCACCCAAACTGAGATATATGGTAATTCTGAGTCGAAACCCGGGACCGCGCTTAAATGGCCGATCGAGAGCCAGGCCAACCCGTGGATGCCGGCGCAGCTCGGTTACTGGTCGCCTCTACATCAGGGCTTAACACCGCATTCTCCGCCAGCGTAAGTGCATCGCGGGCTTCCGCCAGACTCTTGACGGGCTTGATGTCGTCGTACTCGCCGGAGCGCCTTGCCTGCTGAATATCGAAAGCCATCTGACGCTGCAGCCAGTAGGTCGCTGGAATATGCAGGGCCCGCTCCAAACGCATGGCGACGTCAACGGTAATTCGGCCATCCTCACCAATGATCCGGAACAGGGTTGCCCTGGAAATTCGAAGTTTGCTGGCCGCCGCTTTCTTGGGTACCAGGAGGTAATCGATAAAGTGACCGAGTATGGCCCCAGGGTGTTGAACAAGTGTCGTCACTCAAACCTCTAAAATGAATCCAAATCGTCAGAACACACTCCTGATAGCCCGCGGATGAAATCGAGGGCGTTTTATCAGGCCCGCTGGGCGGGGCTGATATCGGAGCAATTTTTTCACCACGCAAAGCTCTGCGTCGGCACGACAGCAAGAAGGCGCAATCAGCTTGCGTTCTGCCTCAAAACACCACCCGCCTCTACATGAATCAGTGTCGTGATCTCAATAACGTGATGAATAGTATTGAGGTGAGGATGTATCCAGTCGCCAACTAGCCTTTCGCCTTGTTCGAATAAAGCACCGACGTCTACACCGATGCGCTCAGCAATGATGCGCAGTGGAATGGCCTGATGGGTATAGAGAGCGTGAGCACTATTGAGAAGGATGGCGGTTAGGCGCTGATGCTTCTCGTGCCCGATTAGATCGCGAATAGGAACCGCGGACGTGTGGTAGGTCAGAGGGAAGTTCATCGCCTCGGCATACTCTGCCAATTCATCTGGCTTCACCTGCAAAAGCATCGCAGCTCGTTCGACTGGCATAGGGTACTTCTTGAGCAGGTAGCGAATATCAGACGGGTCGAGCATGTCCGGGGTTAGGAACGCGTAATCGTTCAGGTACTGATCCCAAGCATGAAGGGTGCTGGTCTTTGTAATGGTGCGGGAATAGTAGTTTTCGAGTGGATCACGAACTGTCTCGTTGGAATCGAGATACAGGCAAGTTGCAAAACGGGTGTTGTCTAGGGTGCGACAAGCCTGTGTCGTGCAGTCAGGCAACTGGTAATACCTTTGGGTCACTCGAACCTGCGCGGCCGTGAGATTGAAAACCCGGGCAACCCGCTTGATGAAACGCTCGGTAGACGAATACTGGCTGTACCGCTTTTCCCAGAATTCAATGAGGCTTGCTGAAAACTTACTGAGAATGAATCCGGCGCTTTCGGTACGCCTTTGTTGAAACGATTGCTGGACGACGGAAGACAGGACTCGCACACGATCGGCGGCGGCTGGTGTTAAGGGCTTAACCTTGAGGATATAGGTCTGGTAGTCCTGTTTGCTGTGGATCTTAGGCGTGTGATCAGATTCAGAATCGATGGATCTATGCGATTCGTAGTGGGCTTGGTTCAGCGGTTGGTGATTCGAGCTGGTCTGCTCATCAAACGCCAGTTGCCCCTGGTGGAAGCGTATTTCAGTAGATCGATTCTGCAACATGATTTGCCTCTCGTCTTCTTAAACCACAGCGCGCCGGGCAGTCAGAAATCAAACTAAGATTACCCATGCGATACAAGATGACGGAAAAATAATCAAAAAATCGGAGGGCGTCAAATAAATTTAGACAAATTGGGTTAAATAGGGGCGGAAAACTGTCGCGTTTTGGAAACTGGGGGTTCATCGTTGATTAAATTTAGTACAATGATACCTGTGTGACACATTATTAGCCGACAACAGGTACCGGTATGGACTCCCAATACGCCCAGTCAAACGCTCAGGCCCATAGCTTGATTGCACAAAACCTCCATTGCTGCATGCGCCTGGTTGAGAAATTCGGCGAGACGCTTAGATGGACAACGATTCGCGATATTCGAGCAGTTGGTGATGATCTCCTGCGTCACGGCTCCGCTAATAAAGGGGACGGGCTTGAGTACGAGAATTACCGGGACGCCATCTCAAAGTCCGCGAGGTTAACTTCGGGGGTGTGTGGGGCGATGCTTCACGATTCCGTGCTGGATCAAGTTGCACTGTGGATTGACTCGCTGGCCGATCAGGCAGAAGCGATTGAGACGGACATCGAGGGAATTAAAACTCAGAGCGGACTGATCCCGGTTATCGATGTTGCCAAAGAGATGGAGAAACTGCGCGAAGAATTGGTGAGTCTCGATGAGGGAGACATGACACCTCTAACCCGGCTCAACCACAATCGTGACTTGCAATCCCTTGGCGCGGGACTGGATGCCGTCGCCCAAACCAAGGACCTGGTTGCCGAGCTACATGAGGACAAGCCAGATTCCATTACTGTGAGCGGCCTGAACGTCGAAGTGGTGAATGAAGCGACGCTTCGTTCGTGGATGATTGCGATGGGTAACAAAGGGGCATTGCCCAAGAAACCCGATATTATCCTCAGTGCCCTGGACAGAGTAGAGAAGTATCGACACGCGGACCGGGAAACCAAAGAACAGCTTTTTGAGCTATGGTCAGCCGCAACTCCGGCTGTGGAATCGCAGAGTCTCGAAACTGCGATTGGTGCCATTATGGAAAGTGCCGCCAGCACGAGATTGGAGTCACTGGATCATTCTGCGGTGGATGCGGTCAGGGAGATCACTCGATCAGTGTATGAAGAGCTTGAGTTACGAGCGGCCTTTCGTCATTCAGAGGCCAACCCCGGCACGGGCAGGGCTGACATTGAGGAAGTGAACGCGCTTGCCCCGTTACTGAAGAGCCTTAACGACCAACTCGTTAAAATCGATTTCAATTTGGCGTATGGGGTAGGGAAGTCAACCGTGGAGGACTTGCGGAGAACGATTGATCGGGTAGGCAGCAAGATTGAGGCGCTGATTGAGAAGCCGGAACCTGATCATATTGAACCTGGTCCCGGCGCTTGATCCGGGGTTAGCCCTCACCACGCTCAAGGCGTTCCTTTAGGGTGTAATCAAACGAGCCCAAGGGGACCTCATCTAGCGTGGTTTCCTCAAACTGCAGTGAACTTGAGACGTCGGATACGATTGGGCCACTAACAATCCCGCATCGTCCATCTTCGATCGCGCCGGTATGCAACGGCGAGAAGATTTCGACTGCTTCCTCATCGCTCCCGGTAGGGGTGTCAACGCAAAACTCGTAGGTGATCTGAATACGCTTCAGCATGAATATTTGGTCCATCGATCATGTTTTGAGATTGGAACCATTATACGGTTGGCGGAGCCCGAGTTGGGGGGTTGTCGCCCATACGACAAACGAAAGCCTCGACGCGTTCGTGCAACGTAATATGATAATCTGTGTGACACAGACGATCAGAAGGCACACCCACCAACATGCAATTACCACCATCCAGAATTGTCCGCGTCATAACCTTCAGTTTGCTGGCTTGCGCCAGCGCAGCGTCGTTTGGCGGCACTCTCGAAAGCTGGAAAGAGCAATGCAAAGCCAGCCCGGAGGTGGTTGAGCGCACCGGCGCCATTGTTTTGGCTGACATCGAGCGTGGTATGTCTGGGATGGCAGGGACAGGAGCGTTACCTGTTCTGGGGAATCTTGCTGTCGAAGAAGCCTGCTTGTCAGTTGTCGCCAGTGGTGAAGTCGGTCAACCCGTGGTTGTCGTGTTTGCCGGAGTAAGCGACGAAACAAGGAATGCGGTGAGTGCAACAGGCATTGCCCGTTTACGATCATTTTACGAGAGAGAGCACCTTGCAGAACGCCTGGCGACTCTTGGCATTAACTTGTACAGCCAGCGATCGGGCGATAAGCACCGGGACCGGGTTTATGCGAATAGGGCCGTGTTGGCAGGCGGAGTAGATCATCAGCGATCTTTCGCAGCAGTAGGCAAAAATCTTTGTGTCATTTCGCTGCGCCCCAACTCAATGGGCAGCTACGTCGAAAACCAGCAACCCTATGTTTGGTCGATGTTGGGCGCCGTCGATAGGGAGGCGGTTGTCGAATCGGGAAGTGCGTGGGAGTTCTGGCACGAAGTGGGTCACTGTGCACCTGAGAAAGTGGCCAATCTGCTATCAGACACATCGGAGTCAGGGGCGCAGCTCAGCCAGTGGAATGAGAGGAAACTGGCGGGCATGGATAGCTGTCGTCCGGAATCGGCGGCCAAGCTCTGGGAAGAAAACGTGGGTCGCAAGTTCCGGCATGCCAAATCACTTAGCGACTTGAAGGGCACGCCTGACCCTGTAGCGATGAATCGTTTCATACACTACGAGTTAATCAAAGAGTCGCTGGCTGATCGATTTTCTGAGCGTGTAGTGTCTGCGCGACTTACCGGGGACACACTGTCATGCAAAGACCCGAACCAGGTTGAACACCCATGGTACGTGCTTCGGTTGGCATGGTCTGTTCGCGATCCGGACGCCCGGTACATGACGTGGATTACGCCATGGTTATCCAACAAAGACGAAAGCCTGCAACACCAAGTTCTTGTGGACGCCCATGAAGGGCTGATGACTGTGGCAGCTAAGCGATTGCCCAAACCGCTAGTGTCCCATTCGGTTAATTCGCGCGCTTATTATCAATGGCACTCAGCTTTGCCCGCGCCACCGATGTCATAATAGCTTCGGCGCTTTTATGCCACCGGAATGGCTTGGCCAGTTTCT
>Ga0189291_100231_pt1 | contig 36073 bp, 33 predicted proteins | sample UW1redminimetaG_FD_130331 | JGI IMG/M metagenome (GOLD analysis project Ga0189291, IMG submission 130331) | Marine microbial communities from the Costa Rica Dome - UW179B-red mini metaG | ecosystem: Environmental > Aquatic > Marine > Oceanic > Photic zone | place: Costa Rica: the Eastern Pacific... | reverse complement strand
TTCCATCATCATTGATAATGTATAATTCGTCGAATTCAGATCGGTTAGATCGAAATGCAATATGCTTTCCATCAGGAGAAAAATAAGCGTCTGTATTTTGAAAATCATCATTCGTTAATTGAGAAAGTATATCTCCGTCTTTGTTTATGATATAAAGATCTCGGGTTTCGTAATCGTCGTCTTTATTAATTGAGATTACAAATTCAGTTCCATTATTTCTGGAACTGAACCAGGAATCATGAACCAGATAATCTGTGATCTTTCTTATCTCAGTACCATCCCATTTCATTTCATAAAGAAAATATTTTCTTGCAGAAGAGTCTCTGTCAGATATAAAATAAAGCCGGTCTTCATACGCATAATACACCCAATCCACACCCGGTTGGTTTGAAATATTTCTCTGCTCCGAGCCATCTGCGTTCATTACGAAAATTTCATAATTATCAGCTTCCAAGTCGTAGCCAACATTATAAGCGATCTTAAAATCAGCGTCTTTTAGGTCTTGATTTACATTTAGAGAGGTCTGTGTTATTGTTTCTTTTTTCGAAACGGGTTTTTCAACATTATCAGAGCAAGCACAAAGGCTTGCTCCAATAAGTATTATTAATAGTTTAAAAAGTCTGATAATATTATCTCCAAGCTCCTATAATTAAACCCATCAGGGTAAATACAACAGTCCAAAAACCACCGTTTATAAGCATGTATTTAAATGATTTCTGTTCATACAAACCTGACACTCCCATTGCTAATGCGACCCAAGCAAACCCTGTCAAAAATCCATACATAGCTCCACTGGCAGCATCAATTTCATTACCAAAAAACATTGCTAAACAATATGCCATTATAAATTGAAAAACAGCAGTAAGACCAAAGATCTTTGCCATATTTCCATTTTGAACATCTTCTTCCGTTAATCCGGCTTCTTTCATCCATACTTTACCAAAAAGTGGTCCGTACCATAAAAAACCTATGGCGAAACCTACAAGCGTAGCTGCACCGACTGCCAGCCAATTAATCACTACTTCTTCCATATAATCTCCGTTTGTTTCAATTTAGTTCAATCCATTCCTGAATGAACTCCAGAATTAACGGAATAATAACGAGTGGGTCAATGAACTCCAATGCTGTACAAGTATTTTTGCATCATATTTATTCGAGAATATTCGGATTTCTGTATTTTTAACCAACCTTGATTTAATTCCCGCTATTAAAACAGTATATTTGGGGAAATAAATTTTATGAGTTTGAAAGATACATTTGAAGTAATACCGATAGATCGCGTAGCGGTTGAAGAAAAAGTAAGTCGACTTAACAAACGAAGCATCAAAAAAGAATCTAAGATGCAGGCGTTAAAATTGGCCTTGAGCATGGTCGATCTTACCACTTTAGAAGGGAAAGATTCTGAAGGTAAAGTTCGACAGTTATGTCAAAAAGCTAAAAGTCCACACCCCAGTGTTCCTGATATCCCCAGCGTAGCAGCTGTTTGTGTTTACCCAAGCATGGTTAGAACTGCAAAAAATAGCTTAAGAGGAACTAAAATAAATGTAGCTAGTGTAGCTACTGCTTTCCCAAGCGGCATGGCTCCTCTTTCAATCCGTATTGAAGATACAAAGTTCGCTGTTGCCGAAGGTGCTGACGAAGTTGACATGGTTATAACCAGAGGTGCTTTTTTAGAAGGTGAATACAATCTTGTTTTTGATGAGATTGCAGCCATTAAAGAAGCCTGTGGAGACGCACATTTAAAAGTTATTCTAGAAACCGGGGAACTTCACACGTACGAAAATGTACGATTAGCTAGTGATATTGCTATGGAAGCCGGAGCCGATTTTATTAAAACTTCTACAGGAAAAATATCACCTGCAGCCACACAACCTGTTACTCTTGTTATGTTGGAAGCGATCCGAGACTATTATTATAGAACCAATAAAATGATTGGAATGAAACCTGCCGGTGGCATCAAAACCGCTAAGCAAGCCATCCAGTACTTAGTATTAGTAAAAGAAACTTTGGGAGCTGCCTGGTTGAATAACGAGTATTTTCGCTTTGGTGCCAGCTCATTAGCAAATGACTTGCTAATGCAGATTGTTAAACAACAAACAGGACATTACCAGGGCCCTGATTATTTTTCAGTTAGTTAATTGATTTGTAACGAAAACACATACCGCAACAAAAATTCATCTGTAAAAGTGCATGGCCATGCACTTTTACAAGATAGATATCCAAAAAAATATAAAAACACGTTCGGTTCTCAATCTAAAAATCTATCCGCACTCGTTAGGAGTTTTAAAACTTCTTGTGCAAGTAAAATAAGATCTCAAATAAATTCCGGATTTGCTTTGCATAGAAGCTTTCACGATAGAATTGTTAGAAATCAACTGGAATTGATAAATATAGAAAACTACATCAGTTCGAATCCAGAAAGATATACTCAAAAATTTTCGAATGACTAAGAATTACCATTATGTCTGAATCAACTACAAAAGAAACCAGTTACAAGCCAACATCGCCAAATTCTAAGCTAGACTTTGCTTCGTTGTGGGAATATGCTCCTGCTCCCGAAAGTCCGGCTAATCTAGAGATCAAAGATAAATACGATCTATTTATTGGTGGTAAATTTCAAAAGCCTTCAAAAGGAAGATATTTTAAAAGTGTTAACCCTTCATCTACCGAAGTAATCACCGAGTTTGCTGAAGCTACTCAAAAAGATGTTGATAAAGCTGTTAAGTCTGCGCGAAAAGCATTTAATGGAGAATGGTCAAAGATCAGTGCTAAATCTCGTGGAAAATATATTTATCGCATTGCCAGAATGCTTCAGGAACGTGCTCGTGAGTTTGCAATTGCTGAATCAATGGATGGCGGTAAACCGATCAGAGAATCCAGAGATGTCGATATTCCATTAGCAGCTGCTTATTTCTTTTACTATGCCGGTTGGGCCGATAAATTAGAATATGCGTTTCCGGGTAAGAAGCCGGAAGCTTTAGGTGTTTGTGGGCAAATTATTCCATGGAATTTTCCTCTTTTGATGCTTTCTTGGAAAATTGCTCCTGCTTTAGCTTGTGGAAACACTGTAGTTCTTAAACCAGCAGAAACAACTTCTTTAACAGCTATGATGTTCGCTGAGTTAGTAAAAGATGCAGGCTTACCTGATGGTGTTGTGAATATTGTTACAGGTGCCGGTCAAACAGGTGCTGAAATTGTAAATCATAAAGATATCGACAAAATAGCTTTTACCGGCTCGACGAATGTTGGTAAGATTATACAAAAATCGCTTGCCGGTACAGACAAAAAGTACACACTGGAACTTGGTGGCAAAGGGGCTTTAATCCTATTTGAAGATGCAGCTATCGATCAGGCTGTAGAAGGAATCATTAATGCCATATACTTTAATCAAGGACATGTTTGTTGTGCAGGTTCACGATTACTTGTTCAGGAAAATGTTGCAGAAAAAGTAATTCTGAAACTCAAAGACCGTTTGGAAACCCTTATAGTTGGAGATCCGCTTGATAAAAACACCGATGTTGGTGCTATCAACTCTAAAGAACAATTTGATCGTGTTAACGGCTATTTGGAACTTGGAGTAGAAGAAGGCGCAGAAGTTTATCAAAGTAAATGCTCCGTTCCTGAAAACGGATATTTCATCCGCCCTACTCTTTTCACAAATGTTTCTCAATCTAATCGGGTAGTTCAGGAAGAAATATTCGGTCCTGTTTTAACTGTTCAAACTTTTAGAACTGCAGATGAAGCTATAGAAAAAGCAAATAACACTCCTTTTGGATTGGCTGGTGGCGTTTGGACAGATAAAGGATCTAAAATTTTCAGAGTAGGTAAAGGTTTGCGCTCCGGAGTTGTTTGGGCTAATACTTATAATAAGTTTGACCCAACCTCCCCTTTCGGTGGTTACAAAGAAAGTGGTGTTGGCCGAGAAGGCGGGCTACACGGATTAGCCGCATACTTGAATTTGAAATAAGGATATTACAATGAGTGAAAGAATAGAAGTACAAAAAACATACAAGACTTACGTTGGCGGTTCATTTCCACGAAGTGAATCAGGCCATTATTACAAAGTTTTTGACAGTGAAGGTGATTTCTTAGCAAATGCATGTCGCTGTACCCGCAAGGATTTCAGAGATGCAGTTTTGCCGGCTCGTGCTGCTTTTAGCGGCTGGAGCTCAAGAACTTCTTATAATAGAGGTCAGATTCTTTATCGTATTGGTGAAATGATGGAAAATCGGAGAGATCAATTTGTCCGGGAACTTGGTGCAGTAGGTTTTACCAATGAAGAAGCCAATGCAGATATCGATGCTTCCATCGATCGTTTAATTTATTATGCCGGATGGACAGATAAATACCAACAAGTTTTTGGTTCTGTAAATCCTGTTGCCAGTGCTCATTTTAACTTCAGTATTCTGGAACCGACGGGTGTGGTTTCTGTATTAGCACCTGAGAATAGCCCGTTGCTGGGATTAGTTTCAGCTATAGCTCCAATTATTGCAGGAGGAAATACATGTATTGTTCATGCCTCAGAGCAATATCCGCTTCCGTCTATCAGTTTTGCTGAAGTATTAAACTCATCTGATGTTCCGGGTGGTGTAGTAAATATTTTAACAGGAAAAAGATCGGAATTAGTGGAACATTTTAGCTCTCATATGGATGTAAACGCTATCACATATACTGATAAGTTAGATAAAGAAACCCGTACAAAGATTGACGAGCTTGCATCAAACAATATCAAACGTGTGGTAAAAAAGACCATTGAAGATTGGTATGATAAAGGTTCAGAAAGTCCTTATTTCATTGTCGATTTTCAAGAAACCAAAACAACCTGGCATCCAGTAGGATTTTAGTGACTTTTAGATCATACATAATATCATCGCTATTATTTTTTGTATTCATTACTTCTTTGAGTTGTGCAACGACTGAATCTACACCCGATGGTTCAAATACGAGTAAAACTTCAGAAGAATCAGCCAATAATGAAGATTCATCACTGAATAACACGGAAGCAATCCGGCTAATAAGTAGCTTATCTGATACCTATGCATCGAACCAAAACAATATTCCGGATGTATTTTCCAACATTAAAAAGGAAAAAGAAGTAGAAGTAGATCTAACCAAAGGTTTTAGAATACAGATCTATTCCGGACAAGATGTATTTGAAGCAGATACTATAGCTTCCGCATTCAGAGCATGGTCAGATACAACTCTTGTTGGGTACCAAGCTGAAACTTATACCTTCTTTAAAACACCTTATTACAAAGTTCATGTTGGGGATTTCCATGACAAGAGCCGTGCTTTGAAGTTTTCCAAGATGGTAAAGCGCTTATATAGAGATGCGTGGGTGGTATATGATACAGTTAACCCTTATTTAGTACCTGAAGATACAACTGAGATCAAATTTCAAGACCTTTAGATTTCTCATCTTCGTTTTACTATATTGCCAATCCTTATTCGGTTTTAATACGTATTTACTTATAAAAAATGATAAAACATCTTCTGGTTTTTTCGGGAATATTTTTTTTAACAGCGTTTACTGGTATTGAAAATTCTCCTCCCGTCTCTTTTACAATAGATTTTACAACCGATTTACTAAGGGGATCTGTTAGCGGAACAGTTGTAATTCCGGCTCAAAATACTGAAAGAAGAAGGTTCAGAGGATCGAGTTACAGAAGTCGTGGAAACTCTACTGCTTCAACTGGGAGTTCCGAAGAGACTAATAATCAGTATGAAAATACTATAGTAAGTGCGCATCCTCTTTCTTTTTCACTTTCTGATGATATGAGTTCAGAGCCTATGGTAATTGAACAGAAAGACGCTACTTTTTTTCCTAATGTTACGCCTGTTACCATAGGCACGGTAGTTCAGTTTGTAAATAATGATCCTTTTTTTCACAATGTATTTAGCCTTACACCCGGGTCGAAGTTTAATATCGGACGAAGGCCAACCGGAGATATTTATTCTAAACAAATTGAAGCTCCAAAATGGAAGGTAACTGGAATCGGACCTATTACATTATTTTGTGATGTTCATTCACAGATGAAAGCAACCATTTTAAGCTTAGATACTACTTTTTTTACAAGATTGAATGAAGATGGAAGTTATCAACTAAATGATCTTCCTAATGGTGAATATGAAATCAGGGTATTTAGCCCCGGCTTTGAAATAATTTCCAAAAAAATTACGGTAGATTCGAATGCAAATACTGAATCTAACTTCAACTTAACAAGCTAAAATTGAATCTTCGTATCAGTACTAAACTCATCTTACTTCTTGTAGGTTTAACGTTAATCGTACTAGTAGCGGTATTAAGCGCTGTCAATAATACTTTTTCAAAAACATTGAATGAAGATATCGTTTTAGATTTCAGCCAACTTCAAGGCTTTTTTAAACAACAACAAAATCTTCAATACGACCGACTTGTTGAATCTTCTTATTTAATCAGCGAAAACTCTACGTATAAAGCGAATTTAGAATTAAATGATCCTGCATCTGTCAATCAATCGGTAAATGAGTTTTCTTTATTTATAAAAAGTGATCTTTTTGTTACAACAGGAAAGAATGGTAGCGTATTGGCTTGGTTAAATTATCAAGACCGAACAGGTGATGATCTGTCATTCAGATCTACAGTTACAGATGCATTAGATGGTATAGAGCCACCGCTTAATGTAGACTGGCCTAAACTCTGGTCAGTTAATAATGAACTATATCAAGTAGTTACAATTCCGGTTTATGCAGGCAATACGATAGTCGGCACAACTTCTTTAGGAACTAAATTTCAAGATTCAGAAGCGAGATTACTTAAGCAAAACACGCCTCTGGATGTTATCATGTTTTTGGATGACAAACCAATTGCTTTCTCAAATAATGATGATGAAATGTCGGTTTACTCTGATTTTGTAAAACAAGAAAAAGACTTAATCGATTCTTTAATTACTAATTTAGAAATCAGCAGACCATTCAGAACAAATATAAATGATCAGGAAGTACTAGCTTTTATTAGCCCTTTAGGATCTGGAGAAAGAGCTTTCTATCTCGCTTTTGTTCCAGTTGAAGTTCAATTTGAAATACTTGGTACCATTCAGAAAAATATTTTACTGATTGCCGCTTCCAGTTTTCTAGTAATAATCCCTGTCGCTTTTATAATAGCAGGAGCATTTTCCGGACCCATTCAAAGATTAACGAAAGCAATGCTTCGCGTTCGTGAAGGTGATCTTGATGTTGAAGTAGAATCGAATTCTAATGATGAGGTAGGAATACTCACAAAAACCTTTAATGAGATGATCCAGGGATTAAGAGAACGATTTGCTCTTACAAAATATGTTGGCGATCATACTCTGAAAATGATCCAGGAAAAGAAAAAAGTAGACCTGGATGAGAAAGCTTCTTTCCAAGAACTTACCATTCTTTTTACTGACATAAGAGGTTCTACATCAAAAATTTCAACCAGTACACCCGAAGACTTTCTGGAAAAATTAAACAAAACTCTTGGGCAACAAGCAGATCTGGTACTTGCTCACAATGGGTCAATTGATAAATATGTCGGAGATTCCTTAATAGCTCTTTTTGCAGGCCCGGACTCGCTTAACGCAGCAACTACCACTGCCATTGAAATACAAAAGGCTTTCAGAACTGATGAAGAACTGAGTTCTTTCTTTAATGGTATTGGAATTGGTATAAATTTTGGAAAAGTTATCTTAGGAAATATGGGAGCAAAAGAACGCATGGATTATACTGTGATTGGATCTGAAGTTAATTTATGTGCTCGATTATGCTCTATTGCTAAAGATGGTCAAATTCTTATTCCAAAGAATTTGGTTCAACAGTATGATCTGAAAAATTTCAGTACAAGCGTGATGGGAACTCACGAATTGAAGGGTTTTGACGCTAAAATAGAAGTTGCAGAAATAATATATGACTAATACTAAATGGTTTTTACTTTTTTGGTTATTAGCGCTGATCAGCATTCCCTTAAATGCACAAATTCAATTTAGTGGTGCCATAGATGTAGGAATTCGCTCAGGAGGAGAACAATCATCTTTTGTATCTAATGGAGTAGAATCAGAATACAAATATCTTCATTTTCGCATACCTCAAATTAATCTTTTCTTATTTGCTCCTATAAATGATAACTATTTTTTTGAAGCGAGACTTCAAACTGACACTTGGGGTACAGGCGAACTCCGCGATCCATATTTTACCTTAGCAAATATTACATGGAGTAACCCAAGTAACAATTACATTATCAAGGCAGGGAGATTTATAAGTCCTGTAGGATTTTACTCAAATAGAAGTCTTCAGCTAGATCGTAGTTTTCACGAACTTCCTCTTACCTACTCTTACTTTGTAAATATTTCTGATCAACGTGGTTTTTGGCCTCTTGCGGGCGAAGGTGGTTCTTATACATCAAATGATGTGGGCTTAACGTCAGTCTATTTTGGCGGTTACGCAACCGGAGGCCTTTTTGATTGGGAAATCACTAAAGATAAAACTCGACTTCAATTAGCTCTTACTTCAGTATCCCCTGCATCTGATGATAATTATACTAATCTTGCGAATGCAGCTGTTTTGTCAAGACTTACTCTAAATCCAAGTATTAAGTGGCAAATTGGGGTTACAGGAGCTTATGGTAGCTTTATGCGAGAAAGTAATGTTAATACTGCTTTCAGACCCTTTAATCCATTAGAAAGATATAGACAAACCATTGTAGGGTTTGACCTAAAATATGAATTTGGCTTTTGGCAGTTCATTACTGAATCGTTGTATTCTCGATGGTTTACACCCATTTTTAATGATGGTAGTTTTGAAACTATAGCAGCTTCAAACAAATTTGAAGAAGGTACTTTTAGTAATCTTGGTTCAAATATTGATGCGATATTTGAACCACCCTCTTTACCCGGTAGCTTTTTTGCTTTACGATTTGATCATCTGAATTTTTTTGGGAGCAGTGATGGCTCAAATAGTATTTATGCGACGGATGAATGGGATGAAGATCTTACAAGAATTTCTGCATCTTTTGGATACAAACTAGCTAGAAATATTGAATCTAAGGTTTCAATAAGTGAACAGACACCTTATGATGGCTCTTTATATACCTTTAGAGCAACGATTTCTGCGTTTTTTTGATTTAATTGTTATAAGTACTTCAAAATAAAGTTTACTAAAGGCGTTATTTACGCACTTGCTGAATCTAAAAAATCAAGAAAGAAGCACGTTATGGATAGAAAATCATTTTTAAGAACGATCCCAATAATTGGTATTGCAGGTGGTGCTACTTTACTATCATGTAGCACAGGAACTGGCACAGAAAGTAATTTTAGTGGTGGCGATAACTTAACGGGGGATAATCAAATCTTGACAAACTCAGCTGAACGAGAAGCTACTGCAATTCAAACTTATCTTGCAGCTGCACAATCTGGTTTAATTTCAAATCAAGCTATTTTAGATACAGCAATAGCTTATAAGAATCACCATTATGAACACCTTTCCTTATTCAATGAATTACTAGTAGAGGGAGATGCTCAGGAAATTGTATTAGAAGACTTTGGTCCTGACTCAAGAATAAACAATGTCACAAATCAGGAAGAAGCTGTTCTTCTGGCTATGACCTTGGAAATGGAAGCTGCGAATGCCTATTTTACAAGCTCAGTAAGAGATTTGGAAGGACCTTCTGCCAGAGAAGTAGTAGGAAGTATTTTTCCTATTGAAATTGCACATTTTGTTTCGTTGAAAGCTGCAATTGGACGAGCACCTGCTGTTGACGCCTCCGTATTTACTGAACTAAAATTAACTTAGCATAAATGAATTCGAAAAAAAATCTCTTCCTTGTACTATTTCTTTTTATTGCCCCTCAATACGGATTTTCTCAAATACAACTCAATGGTTCTGTCGATTTTGAAATTTCGGCGGGTGGAGAAGATTCAAGGTTTATTACTAATCAAATCTCATCTAAATATAAACAAGCAAATCTGGCAGTAACTCAGCTCAATGTATTTGCTTTTGCTCCTATTACAGATCAGCTTTTTTTTGAGTCTCGTATTCAATTGGATACATGGGGCAATGGAGATTTAAACCCGCCAAGGATCTCTCTTGCTAGTCTAATTTGGGACAACCCTGAAAACGATTATGTGATCAGATTTGGAAGGTTTATTTCACCATTTGGATTTTATCCTAAAAGACAATTATCAACAGATCGGGTGTTTGTAAACCATCCGCTTGGATACAGTTATTTTACCAATATTTCAGATATACGAGGTTTTTGGCCTCAGGCAGGTAATAATACAAATGCTGAGTATCAGGTTGGCGATGTTGGACTTCCATCGCTTTATTTTGCTGGTTATGTAACCGGTATTGGCACAAGCTGGGATCTAATTTCAAATAAAGTTTCTTTAGATGTAGCGATTACAAATGGTACTCCTATCACAATTAAAGATAGAGCTTCGCTTTCTAATCTTGCGGTTACATCTCGTTTACAATACAATCAATCGATTTTTTGGAGCCAAGGTGTATCTGCAAGCTTTGGTAATTTTCTTCAGGCTGATGCCATTAACGAGACAGTTCGGGAAAACAATAATTTTCAGAAATATACTCAACTTCTTTTGGGGACAGATACAAAAATTGAGTTTACCTATTTTCAAATAATTGCTGAAGTAATTTATTCAAGATGGAAAACTCCTGCATTTATTGGAAATTCATTTCATGTAGATCAAAATAAACTAGTAGAATATGATCTGAGCAACTTCTCAGGGAACATTGATTTCAAGTATGAACTCCCTTCTCTTACGGGTAGTTTTATAGCGCTACGTGCCGAACATTTGCTCTTTTTAGAAGCTGATGATCCGGGAACTACAAATACTTTACAATGGGATCAAGATGTTTCAAGAATTACCGGGGTTTTTGGGTACAAACTGGATCGGAATATCTTAGCTAAATTATCTTTTTCAGAGCAAGGTGAATTTGATGGGTCAGAATATGCATTAAGATTTCAAATAAGTGCTTTTTTCTAATGGATAAAAAAAGGAGCTTTTACAAGCTCCTTTTAAACAAATGTATTTACTTAAATTCTTAATTAGCGAAATACACTGCTGCTGCTCCACTAAAGTTTTGTGAAAAAGAAGGATTAAGGTTGCCTCCTGAACCAGAAAAGTCAAAAGACAATAATTTACCGCCATCAACTTTTCTTTCAGCAACAAATATTTTTCCTGATACAGGATCAAATGCTAATCCAACCGGATTACCCAACTGAGTATTACTTCCTTCAATGATAATTTGGTCACTCTGTGATATAGTACCATTTGTACCGGCGGCTGCAAGCTTTGTGCTAAAGCTTTCAATTATATGAATTGCTCCGTCAGTTCCACTATCAGCATCACCAATGTCGCTCAGTAGCATTATGTCTGAAGAAGCAGAATAGAATAGAGCATGTGTTCTTACAATCCCTTCAACTTGAACCTTTTGAGTTGGACTTACAACTCCGTCAGAATTACTCAAGAAATTGTTATAAACAGCTAGCGTATCAGAGTTATCCTGAATTGCATATAGTGTATTTCCAGAAAACTGCATATCCCATAAGTTTATTTCAGGATCATAGGTATTCTGTAAAGTTATAGAACTCTCATTAACTTCGTAAACAAAGAATCTATTTTGTTCACTGTTGCTAGGTGATGCATCTTGAGAGACCACTAAAGTACTTCCTGTTCCGGCGAGCTTTCTCGCGTTTGTAAAATCAGTAGTACTGTTTAAAGAAAGATTAAGATTAGCGCTTACTTCTGTTTGTTTTAGATCAGAATACACCTCAATTCTATTATTCGTTCTGGATGCTACAAATAGTTGGTCTGTACTTGAACTATAAATAATTCCATCAGAATCAGTAGATGATGTACCAAATTGAACAGATGATACATTGTTTGAATCAGAAAAATCATAGATTCCAACAACAGGAGAAATATTACTTGATACAAAAACTTTTCCAAATTCAGTTTCAATATCTCCTCCTCCATCATCATTACTGCTACATGAAATAATGATAGTTGAAAAGATTAAAATTTCTAGCGTAGATAATTTATATTTGTTCATTGTTTTATTTATTTATTCCCAGTTCATAGTTTAATACGATTAATTTCTTTATTCAGATTTAGAAAATTTTAATAAAAATTAAGGCTTGTTAATTATTCGGGTTTACATATAATCCTGAAGCACCAGAATAATTGATAGAATAAGATGGAGATATATTCAAAAGTGTATCTCCTGAGATAGTTGGTCTTGGGAATGAAAGTATCATTCCACCGTTCGTTGCTCTTTCAGCAACTATTATTCTATTGGCTTCTCTATGATAGATAACATCAACAGGATTGCGAAGCATAGTATTTGATCCGGATATCTTAATTTGATCTATATCCAAAATAGTTTTCCGGGTTGTCTGTAATGCCGCAGAAAGTTTCAAATTGAAGTCTTCAATAATTCTGATTTCCCCATCTTCTACTAAAGCTGAAGCATCATCAATGTCTGTCATGATCATTAGATCTTCGTTTAATGAATAATAAAAGCCGTGTGTTCTATCTAGATTTTCAATCCTGATTTTAAAATCCGGGGTTATAGATCCATCAGAATTACCTAAAAAATTATTGAACACAGCTAAGCTATCAGATTCATCTTCAACTGCATAAAGTGTATTTCCCACTAATTGAATGTCCCAAAGTGGGAAATCTACTGTAAATTCGTTTTTTAAAGTTATGAGATCTGCACTTATATCATAGATAAACAATGCGTTTTGTTGCCCATTTTCATCAGAAGCATCCTGAGCAACAATTGCGATATTATTTTCAGATGTCAAACCTCTTGGATTTGAGAAATCGGAAGTACTTATGGCACTTGGAAGAATCGCAGAATTTGCGCTATTCGTTGACAATTTTGAATAAGCATTAATACGATTATTTTCACGATCAGCCAGATATACAATATCTCTTCCACCATCAAAGTATATTCCATCGGCATCATCTGCCGTAGTTAGATATTCGATAAAACTAACGTTATCCACTCCTGAGAAATCAAAGATGCTAATTTTAGCCTGTGTATTACTAGACACAAAAACTCTTCCGAAGTCGGTTATAGTTGTATCATCTGTAGTTGGTTCGCAAGCAATCAAAAGAGCTAGTAAAAAAAGTATATTTAATCTTAATGGCTTCATAGTTCAAATTATAAATTCTATACTATAAAATATGAGTAAAAATACTCCTAAACATTAAATCTAAATAACATTACATCTCCATCATCTACGATGTATTCTTTTCCTTCTTGTCTCATTCTTCCTGCTTCTTTTGCAGCTTTTTCAGTTTCATATTTCTCATAATCACTGTAAGCAATTGTTTCTGCGCGAATAAAGCCTCTTTCAAAATCGGTATGTATAACGCCTGCCGCTTGTGGGGCCTTTGTTCCTTTTTTGATCGTCCAGGCTCTCGCTTCTTTAGGTCCAACTGTAAAATATGTAATTAACCCCAGTTCTTTATAAGCTGAGTTTATCAAGCGATCCAACCCGGCACTTGAAAGGCCTAATTCTTCTAAAAACATTTCTTTTTCATCAGGATCCAATTCTGCGATCTCAGCTTCTATCTTTGCACAAAACATAACCGTTTCATCATTATGTTTTGAAGCAATTTCTTTTACTTTATCTACGTAATCATTACCGGAATCCAGATCTGTTTCTGATACATTACATGCATACAGAATTTGTTTACCCGATAGTAACATTAGATCGTTGTAAGCAACTTTTTCTTCCGGGCTAACCTCAAATAGTCTGGCTGAATTACCATTTTCCAGATGCTCTCTCAACTTTTCAGCAACTTCAAGTTGAGCTTTCATTGCCTTATCACCACTTTTAGATTGCTTTTTGAGAGTTTCCACTCTCTTTTCTACACTTTCCAGATCTTTAAGAATCAATTCTTCTTCAATAATAGTAACATCTCTTTCAGGATCTATCCCTCCTTCAACATGAATGATGTCATCATCATCAAAACAACGTACAACGTGAATAATAAGATCTACTTCGCGTATATGAGACAGAAATGCATTTCCTTTTCCTTTTCCTTCTGCCGCACCTTTTACTAAACCGGCTATATCAACGAACTCAATAGTGGTTGGTATAACATTTGCGGAATTAGCGAGCTCTGCTAATTTATTAAGCCTGCTATCAGGAACAGGAACTAAACCCACATTTGGATCGATAGTACAAAAAGGAAAGTTAGCTGACTCAGCACCTGCATTACTAAGAGCGTTGAATAACGTTGACTTCCCTACATTTGGAAGCCCTACAATGCCACATTTTAAACTCATAATTTTCTAAATATAAATTAAGACGGATGAATAATTATTTAACGGTATGGTCTATCAAACCTCTGCCTTTCTTACTGATTCTGTCTGATTTTGAAAGATCTTCTAAAGAAGCGTCCAATATACCATTAACAAATCTGCCTGATTTAGCAGTTGAATATTTTTTTGCGATCTCAATCGCTTCATTAATTGTTACTTTGGTAGGAATTTCGTCGAAATATAGAAACTCACACAGTGACATTTTTAAGATCAATCTATCGATTAAAGCTAATCGCTGAATTTCCCAATTCTTAATATGCTTAATTATCACCTCATCAAGCTCTGGTTCATTCTCGAGAGTTTTAAAGAAGAGTTGTTCCGCAAAGCGTCGCGCTTCTTTTTCTGTTCCTAATTCTTCTTTAATGATAGAATCCGTAATATACTGTACGGTATCTTTGCTCTGCTTTATAGCGTAAAGAGACTTGAGAACTGTTTCCCGAACGTGTCTGCGATTGATCATGCCAAATAACGATTTTTTTTATTAGCACTAAAGATACGAAAACTAGCTTTTACCTAAAGAATAAATCTCGTTATATTTGTGCCTGTTTAAAAGCGTCCTTAGCTCAGTTGGTTAGAGCGTTGCATTGACATTGCAGAGGTCACTGGTTCGAATCCAGTAGGACGCACATTGAATTGATTACCTATTTCTTTCTTTACTTACTTCTACTTCTGAGAATACCAAATTCTAAGCCTCTTAACTCAGCCAATCCGCGAAGTCTGCCAATAGCTGAATATCCGTGAAATTTTACCTTCTTGTTGAGATCGTCCAGCATTTGGTGTCCATGATCAGGGCGAAAAGGTATTTTATGATCGCTTCTCCCGTTTTCTTTTCTTTGATTGCACTCATTAACAAGCGCACTCATTACTTCGTACATATCTACACTTCCATCTAAATGATCAGCTTCGTGAAAGCTCCCCGATTCTTCTCTTTGAATATTTCTCAAATGAACAAAGTGTATATGCTCCCCTAAACGTTCTATGATTCCGGGTAGATCATTATCCGGATTTGGCCCCAATGAGCCCGTACAATAGGTAATTCCGTTTGAAGGACTCTTAGCCGATTCAACTAGATAATTTAAATCTTCTTCGGTAGACACTATTCTGGGAAGCCCAAAAATGGAATATGGTGGGTCATCAGGATGGCAACACATTTTAATATTAAGTTGCTGGGCAACCGGAATTATTTGTTGAAGAAAATACCTCAGATTTTCTCTCAGGTTTTCTTTTGTGATTCCCTCATAAGATTTTAAATAACTTCGAAACTCATCCAACGTCAAAACAGCTCCACTGCCGGGCACTCCCTGAAGAATATTGCTGGTAAGTGTATCAATTTCTTTAGCAGAAAGCTTTTGAAAGTAAATCTTAGCTTTTTCTTTTATTTCCGAATCATATTCATCAATGGCCATTTCCCGCTTTAGAATAAATAAATCAAAAGCTACCAAAGCAATAGAATCATATCTAAGTGCTTTCGACCCATCCTTGTAAATATAATCCAAATCCGTTCTGGTCCAGTCTAGTACCGGCATAAAATTATAGCATACAATTTGTATTCCGCATGCAGAAAGATTTCTAAGTGACTCTTTATACTTTTCTATTAAATCGTCCCTATCACCTAGTCCTTTTTTTATGCTTTCGTGAACGTTCAAGCTCTCAACGACAATCCACTCCAAATTCCTTTTCAATCCTTTTGAGGCATCCCACTCTACAACTCTTTTACGCTCCTCAATCTCAGAAGCTTCCCATACTTCCCCTACAGGAATATGATGTAGTGCATGTACGATACCATAGGCACCGGCTTGTTCAATATCCGAAAGTGAAACATCATCATTAGGTCCGTACCATCTCCATGACTGAATTAGTGACATATCAGACTCCACTAAAAGCGCTAAAACCACCATCAATGGGCAGTACAGTGCCTGTAATAAACCTGGCTTCGTCACTACACAGAAAAAGTGTCGGCCCGGCAACTTCACTCTTTTCACCAAACCTCTTCATTGGCGTATTTCTGATAATAGTCTCACCTCTTTCCGTATAAGATCCATCTTTATTCAAAAGAAGAAACCGATTCTGTTCCCCTATAAAAAATCCCGGCGCAATAGCGTTAACCCGAATTCCCTCCCCAAATTTTAAAGCCATTTCAACTGAAAGAGATTTAGTAAAGTTTTCTGTGGCGGCTTTAGAAGCTGAATATCCAATTACTCTTGTTATAACTCTATCTGCTGCCATAGAAGAGATATTTAGGATTACTCCTTCTTTTTTATCAGCAAAAACTTTTCCAAATACGTAGCAAGGTAACAACGTGCCCATTAAGTTTAACTGATTTACACCTTCAAAATCATTAACTGATAAATCAAAGAAAGTTTGTTCTGGACCAATAGTTGCCCCTTTTCGGTTTCCACCGGCAGCATTAACCAGAATATCTATATCCCCAAATGTGTCCAAAACTTTAATTTTGGCGTCGTTTAACTCTTCCTCATCCAATACGTTTGCGCTGATACACAAAACTGAATCTCCGGTTGGGTCAATTTCTTTGGCCTGATCTTCAAGAGATGAAAATGTTCGACCTAATAAGACCACTTTAGCATCCTCGTCTGCAAAACTTTTTGCAATGCTTCCTCCTAGTGATCCACCTCCACCTGTTATAATTACTACTTTATTCTTAAAACGACTCATAGCTAATTTTACATTTGTTTAACAAGAAAACTGCGTATTCAACAATTTCTCTGGGATTAAGCTTGCTCTATAAAAGCATATTAGGTATAATAAGTATATATAATTTTGTTTCAAAAACTATCGAATGAAATCCCTTTACAAAGGTATCCTTTTTATTGGTTTGTTATTGACGTCATTGGGTTGCAACAAATCCCAAGATGTCAAAACAATTAAGCTGGGTCACGGTCTGGATGTTTCTCATCCGGTTCATAAGAGCATGATATACATGAGTGAACTTTTAGAAAAGAACTCAAATGGTAAAATGAAAATTCAGATTTATCCCAACCAGCAATTAGGAACGGAACGGGAGCTGGTTGAATTACTGCAGATCGGGAGTGTCGGAATTACAAAAGTTTCTGCCAGTGTACTAGAAAATTTCGCTCCTTCTTATAGTGTATTAAGTATTCCATTTATTTTTAACAGTGAGCAGCATCGCTTTAATGTATTGGAAGGAGAAATAGGAAAGGAAATTCTAAATGATGGCACAGAATTTTGGTTTCAAGGACTTTGTTTTTACGATGCAGGTAGTCGAAGTTTTTATACAAAAGACAAACCTATTTATTCACCCTCAGATCTCGAAGGTCAAAAAATCCGGGTTATGGAAAGTCAAACAGCAATGTCTATGGTTCGGTCTTTAGGAGGATCCCCCACCCCTATTTCTTTTGGAGAACTTTATACAGCCTTACAACAAGGTGTTGTGGATGGAGCTGAGAATAATCCTCCAAGTTTCTATACATCAAGGCATTATGAAGTTAGTAAATATTATACCATTGATGAACATACTGCAGTTCCTGATGTTTTAATTGTAAGTACACATGTCTGGAACGATTTGACCTCTCAAGAGCAAAAATGGCTTCAAAGCGCTGCTACAGAATCTGCTGAATATCAGAAAAAACTTTGGAAAAAAGCCAGCAGTGAAGCACTTGAAAAAGTGCAAGACGCCGGTGTTGAAATCATATATCCGGATAAAAAGAACTTTCAGGATAAAGTTCAGGACCTCTACGAAACCTACAAGCAGGAACCCTTAAAAAAGGATTTAATAAACCGAATTCAACAGGTAGAAGGCTAATGAACACATTTATACAAAAACTCAATCGACTTCTTGAAATCACTGTTATTGTGATTATGGCTGTGCTTGTAGTCGACGTTTTATGGCAGATTTTTAGCCGTTTCATCTTATCAAACCCAAGTTCATTTACTGATGAACTAGCTCGTTTTCTATTGATCTGGGTTAGTTTACTGGGGGGAGCTTATATGTTGGGTAAGAGACTTCATTTATCGATCGATCTGCTTTCGCACAAGCTTAGTGAAAAACAGTCATTGATTGTAGATTGTTTTGCTCAGATCGTAATCTTACTCTTTGTCGTGAGCGTGCTTATTATTGGTGGTTCAAGATTAGTTTTTGTAACCCTGTTTTTAGAACAAACTTCGGCAGCTCTTAACGTCCCGCTTGGATATGTCTATTCCGTTCTTCCGATCAGTGGTTCTATAATGATTCTGTACTGCATTCATTTTTTAATCGATAATGTCAGAAAAATCAAAAAACTGAATACTTCTTCTTTCTCATTTGATAAAAAGGAGAACCTATAATGGGTGTAGAAAGTGTATTGGTTCTTATTTTAGTATTTGTTGTATTGCTTTCGCTTAGGGTTCCCATTGCATTTAGCATTGGATTGGCAACATTAGCAACTATTCTAATTAGTGTAGATTCACTTCCTGCAATCACTACTTTAGCTCAACGAATGGCAACGGGACTTGACAGTTTTACGCTTCTGGCTATCCCTTTCTTTATTCTCGCCGGACAATTAATGAATCAGGGCGGTATCGCCAAAAAACTCATTGACTTCGCAAAAGTATTGGTTGGCACATTACCCGGAGGTCTGGCCTATGTAAATGTTATTGCTGCGATGCTTTTTGGAGCTATATCTGGATCAGCAGTAGCAGCTGCTTCTGCAATTGGAGGAATTATGGATCCTCAAATGAAGAAAGAAGGATATGATCCTGAATTTGGAGCGGCTATCAATATCACTTCATCCACAACCGGATTGCTGATACCACCCAGCAACGTACTCATTGTTTATTCTTTAGCCAGTGGTGGAGTTTCTATTGCAGCACTGTTTTTAGCGGGATATCTACCCGGAATAATAGTCGGGCTGGGTCTTATGATTACATCAGGATATATCGCTTTCAGAAAAAAATATAAAGTAGCGACACGAGTCCCTTTAAAAACAGCTTTATTTAGATTTTTTGATGCAATACCAAGTCTGTTCTTAATCTTTGTAGTTATTGGCGGAATAATTGGAGGTATTTTTACCGCTACGGAAGCAGCCGCAGTTGCTGTTCTTTATGCATTAGTTCTTTCTTTTATTTACAAGGAAATTACTATCAAAAATATCCCTGATATACTGCTCGAAGCTGCTAAAACCACAGCTATTGTAATGCTTTTGATTGCTACCTCAGTGGCCATGTCGTGGGTACTCTCATTTGAAAACATACCTCAAGCAATATCAGAAGGTCTGCTTTCTATGGTTGAAAGTGGTGTCGCTATTTTATTGATCATGAATCTGATTTTACTTTTTATCGGAGCATTTATTGATATTACACCCGCTATTCTAATTTTCACACCTATATTTTTACCTGTGGCGATGGAATTGGGAATTGATCCGGTACACTTTGGTATAATTATTGTGTTCAACCTTACTGTGGGTTTATGCACTCCTCCGGTTGGTACCGTTTTATTTGTGGGTTGTTCAGTAGCAAATGTTCCGATAACAAAGGTCATAAAACCAATGCTACCTCTTTTTATAGTAATGATACTGAGCCTGTTGCTCATTACTTTTGTACCTGAGATAAGCCTATTTTTACCCGGTTTATTTGGATACTAATCAATTATTTAAATCCTATGAAACTCTATATCAATCCAATTCTTTCAGCTGCTGTTTTAGTTTTGACATTATTGTCGTGTGGCCAAAACAGTAATTTGGAGTACGTCATTGAAAACACAAATGATTTTGCTACAGAATATGCATCATTAACCATTCCGTTTAATGTGAATGACTTCCCTACTTATTTTAAGATTGTTGATGAAAATGAAAATGAGATTCCATATCAATTAGATGACATTGATCAGGACGGAGCTGCTGAGATTCTATTTCTACAAATCAGTTTGGATGCAAATTCTTCATCTACCATTTCCGTTGTAGAAACAGAAAGCACACCTGATTATGTAGCTAAAAGTGATATTACCATCAAAGTAAGAGACCAAAAAGATCCTGATAATATGCAGGTTAGTGATGATTTTAAATCAGTTGATCAGTACACAGAAACGTTTGATTTCAAACAGGACAATGGATTGATATTTTTAGAAGGTCCTGGCTGGGAGTCTGATTTAGTGGGCTATCGGTTATATTTTGATGATCGTAACCGAATAGACATTTTTGGAAAAAGCACGAACGAACTCGCACTGAATGATATTTCTGAAACGTATCATGAGCGTCGGGCTTGGGGAGCTGATATTCTTAAAGTAAGTTCTTCTTTGGGGATTGGTACCCCTGCCCTCTTTGTAGACAACAAGTTTTTTACTATTGAAAATACGGGTACTAAATCAATGAAAATAATTTCAGATGGTCCATTAAGATCCATTTTAGAGATTACATACCCGGATTGGGAAGTAAACAATCAAACATCGGATGTACTGCTGCAATTAGAAATTCACGCAAATCACAGATATACAGAATTGAGAATGAAAACCGATTTAAAGAATGCTGAGTTTGCTACAGGCCTTGTGATGCATCCTGCTATATCTGAAATAATAACTAAGGCTTCTGAAAATTACACGTATGGATACACCTGGGGAGATCAAACCGATCAGGATGAAACATTAGGAATGGCCATTATTATTCCACAAAAATACACTCCAGATTATAAAGGAGAGTTACAGGAGTCTTATGTTTTTAGTTTAGAAAATAGTAATTCTGATATTGCCTATCGCTTTTTAGGAGCTTGGGAGCTTGAACCTGAAAGCGTTAGAATTAACTCAGAAACCGATTTTGAAGTTTATGTAAATCAGGTGGCTAAACAATGGCAAGCTCCGTTTAAAGTCACAAAAAAATAAATTTATGAGCATTTTAGATCAATTTTCACTTAAAGGTAAAATCGCCTTAGTAACCGGAGCCAGTCGTGGTTTAGGGCAAGGAATGGCTATTGCACTGGCTGAAGCCGGAGCTCATGTCATTTGCTCGAGTTCATCGTCAAATGGTTGCGATAAAACTATCTCCATCATTAAAAATAATGGAGGCACAGCCAATCAGGTTGCGGCAGACCTTAGTAATAGAAATGAGATAAATACCTTTATAACAAAGGTTAATGAAATTTCAGACAGCATAGATATCTTAGTTAACAATGCTGGAACCATAACCCGACACCCAGCTACAGAATATCCACTTGATGAATGGGATATGGTACTTCAGGTAAATCTTTCTGCAGTATTTCAATTATGTCAGGCTTTTGGTGCTAAAATGATAGAAAACGGTGGTGGAAAGATTATTAATACAGCTTCCCTCCTTTCTTATTCAGGTGGAATTACTGTTCCGGCATATACTTCGAGTAAGCACGGAATTGCAGGCTTAACAAAGGCTCTTGCCAATGAATGGGCAAAAGATGGAGTTAATGTAAATGCTATTGCTCCGGGTTATTTCAAGACAGATAATACTCAAGCTCTACAAGATAATACGGACCGAAATAAACAAATAACCGGTCGAATACCCTCTGAAAAATGGGGAATTCCATCTGACTTAGGAGGAGCGGTAGTTTTTCTGGCCTCTCCGGCAAGTAATTATATTAATGGTCATCTGCTTACAGTAGATGGCGGATGGATGGCACGATAATTCACATTTAATTTGAATTCAAAATAACAAATACCAATGGTTGAACCACAAATTATAGGATCAAACAGAACAGGAGAATCTAAATCACCGGCAGAACGCAGAAGTGATGCTAAAGTTCAGATCCCGCAATCTGATGATGTTCGAATAGTAGAAACTTATGACGCACTCCCTGTATTAAATAAAAGGGAGCCTATCATAACAAGTGAAAACTCCAGCTTTAAATATCTAAGATTAGCTCGTATTGTTCTTGATCCTGATAAGGACGGTTATGCTCCGCAGGAAGTCAAAACTTCTAATGAAGAGCTAATTTTATATGTAAATCGGGGAGCGGCTACGGTTACTATAAACGGAGAATCTCAAAAGTTAAACACCGGAGATGTAGCCTATGTCGGAATCAATACTACAGCCATAGTTACATCAGATAGTTATACTGATGTGAGCGAATATCGAGCTGTAGACTGTAATACTTCTTATCCGGTTCAGTACATAAAGCACAAAGAATTAGAAAAAACGGAGCTTGCAGCAACGGTTGGTTCTAAACGCCCGATGAGTGTAAGAACTGTATTCAAACTTGTGGATGGCGCTAATGTTCAGGCTTGTCGTCTTCTTTTTGGCGACACTTTTATGAAACAGCCCGGAGCAGTTGGAAGCTATCCTCCTCATTTCCACGGACCGGATGGACCGTCTGGTTTTGGAGCCGATGCTAAAGAAGAGATATATCATTTCCGTGTCAGGTCTACCATCCCTAACGATACAGGATATGTACTTCAAAATTGTTCTCGCCCCGGCGAAGATGTTGGAATTTATACTCACGTTTTCGATGAGCAAGCACTTAATGTAACGCATGGTTATCATGACACTATTGCTCCGCCTGCGATTGAATTCATGTTTACATGGTGTCTGGCTTCATTTACTGAAGGACGAAGAGATTGGTCTGAAGTTCTAAATCGCCCCGGTTACGATAACGAGTGGTAAACATGGATAATTTATCTCCAATAATCCGTGAAATTGAAAGACGAGCTGTACTAGCTGTAGTTCGTCTTTCTGATCCTGATGATGCGCTTCCTTTAACAGAAGCTCTTCTTAAAGGAGGCGTTTCAGGAATCGAAATAACTTTGTCTACTCCCAATACTTTTGAAGTAATTCACAAAATCAGTAGTTCATTTGGAAAGGATGCCCTCGTAGGAGTTGGATCTGTAACAAATAACAATCAGGCGCAACATGCAATTGATGCAGGAGCAAAATATGTGGTTTGTCCCGTTTTTAAACCTGAAATCATGTCGTTTACCAAAAAGTCAGGAATACCCACTATTCCGGGATGTTTTACTCCAACAGAAATTCAGACTGCTTATGAAGCCGGAGCAGAAGTAATAAAAGTATTTCCCGCTGATTGTCTTGGTATGAAATTTTTTAGAGGAATTAAAGCTCCTCTTCCCCATTTGAATTTGATACCAACAGGTGGTGTATCATTGACAAATGCCGGAGAATGGATTAATCATGGAGCTTTTGCAGTAGGAGTTGGAAGTGCATTAATGGATAAAGAAGCTATTAAAGAGAAGAACTTCTCAAAATTAACTGAAAATGCAAAAATACTGATGAACAACATTCATCAGGAAAAAAACTAAGGCCATGCCAAAACAAGTTGTAACTTTTGGAGAAATCATGTTGAGATTATCCACTCCGGGATTTTCTCGTTTTGTACAATCTCAAACCTTTGACATTAACTATGGCGGTGGAGAAGCTAATGTAGCTGCGGCGTTAAGTAATTATGGACTACAAAGTCACTTTGTTTCCAAAATACCCAATCACGAAATCGGGCAATCTGCGGTTAATCAGCTTAGGAGATTCGGTGTTGGTACAGAACACATCATTCGCGGTGGTGACCGCCTTGGAATCTATTTCTTAGAAACCGGAGCCAGTCAACGTCCTTCCAAAGTAATTTATGACAGGGCTGACTCGGCCATTATGCTTATGGAAACTGATGAAGTAAACTGGGATAAAATCTTTGAAAGCAAAGACTGGTTTCATTGGACTGGGATTACTCCTGCTCTTGGAAAACGAGCTCAGGATAATGTTCTTTCAGCGTGTAAAGCAGCTAAAAAAGCAGGTGTCACTATTAGTTGCGATCTGAATTTCAGAAGTAAATTATGGACAACGGAAGAAGCTCAATCTGTTATGAATCCATTAATGGAATACGTAGATGTTTGTATAGCAAATGAAGAAGACGCAGATAAAAGCTTGGGTTTAAAAGCCGGTGTGTCGGATGTAGAATCCGCAGATCTTGATGAAAAAGGATACTTTAATTTAGCAAAAAACCTAAAATCAAAGTACAGTTTTGAAACTGTAGCGATCACATTAAGAGAAAGCCATTCCGCTTCAAAAAATGGCTGGAGTGCTATTTTGCATGACAATAAAGACTGTATTAAACCTGTCAGATCATCTCAATACGATATACAATTGGTAGATAGAGTTGGAGGTGGAGATTCTTTTGCAAGTGGGCTTATTTATGGTCTATTAAGTAAGAATAATACCAAAGAAGCGTTAGAATTTGCTGTTGCAGCCTCGTGCTTAAAACAAACTATTCCCGGTGATTTTAATCTTGTCAGTGTAGATGAAGTTGAAAAACTTTTGTCAAGTGGTGGCAGTGGTCGAGTTGAACGATAATCCAAAAAACTTATCACCTAAGAATCTTACTTTAATTAAATTTACTCCTATTAAACAATCAAGATTTCCAAGTCCATTAATTAGTAAAAATTAGGATTATTAGGTATATTGGGTATGTAGTTAATTATAAGAAAATACTTTGTAATGCCGATAAATTTTCAGGATTCAACTCCTTTGTATATTCAGATCATTCAGGATATTAAGGATAAGATAGCAAAAGGTAATCTTGCAGTGGGTGAACAACTTAGTTCACATAAAGAATTAGCAACTGAGTACGATGTTAGCTTAATTACAATTAAAAGTGCTTTATCCACCCTAATCGACGATGGCTACCTGTATAGCAGAGTTGGAAAAGGAACATTTGTAGCCAAGAGAATTAATAAAACCAATATTTCCCGTCATGATTCCATTGGTTTAGTATTGCAGGATCTTAAAAACCCATTTTTTTCCCTTATTGCTCATATGGTGGAAGAAACAGCTTATTCCAAAGGCTATAATATTTTACTTTCTAACAGTTCCAGCCAGATTAAAAAGGAAGAAGGTCAGATAAATCATTTCAAAAATATTGGAGTAAAGGGAATGATTATCGCGACTTTAAGAAAAGAACCTCATGCCCCTCAAATTATCAGAGATTTACATGAGGAGGGATTTCCATATGTGATGGTGTCTTATGTTGCTGATGATGACATCTGGCATGTTGGAGCAGATCACAAAGGTGGTGCTAAAATGGGAACTCAGCACCTCATTGAATTAGGTTATAAAAAAATTGGCTATATAAACAGCCCGACCAATAATTCTCTTGGGGAATTACGTTTTCAGGGATATAAAGTAGCCTTAAAAAATGCCGGCTTAGAGTTTAACGCCAATTTTACGCTACAACTTGCTACTGAGGGAGTAACCGATGGCTACAAAGTTGGTTATAAATTAGGAGACATATTTGATGCATTGGAAGATAAGCCCGAAGCTTTCTTTGTGTATAATGACTACTCTGCTCTTGGATTTATCAAGCGAATTCAGGAACTAGGCTATACAGTTCCGGACGATATTGCAATTGTTGGCTTCGATGATATTGACCAGGCTAAGTACTCAAACGTCCCACTTACTACCATTCATCAGCCTATTGAAAAAATTGGTGCGAGCGCAATTGATAAGCTGCTGGAAATAATCGAAGGCGAAAAGCCTGAAGTTCGAAGTATTTTGCAACCTCATTTAATTGTCAGAGAATCTTGTGGAGCAAATCTTAAATCCGGTACTAAAAAATCAGAACATTTATCTACCACAGGTACCGGCTGATAAATTATTTTTTGTTAGTTTTATAGCCTACTCATTATTAGAATCTTTTTTTAATTTATACCACTCTGCTTAGAACCCACGCAAGTACTAAGTATCCCGAAACGATAGCCCATGAAATTCCAAAGCCTTTTAGATCTACTTTATAGTTCGTAAAACTGAAGGTGTCTTTCAATTTAAAAAGATCTACAAGCAATAAGCCCTCCCCTGTTTTTAAAGCTGATTTATTATCAAGTAATGGAGGAATCTTGACTGTCTCTTTTTCTTTTTGTCGCTGCTCTGAATTTGGAATCTCAAAGTCAGCTGCTGAAATACCTGCTTCTTCCAATCGATCTTCTTGACCAACCGGAGTGTTCAACAATGAATAAAAGCGATTTATTACAGCCTCATCTTCTTCTTTGGTGAAGTAACTAACAGTGATCATAGTTGCAAATCCAATTGGTAAATAAAGAGCAACTTGTTCTGGAAAACTCCATCCCAAAGCATCTGTTGTAAAAGACAAAATTGCTGTGATTATCATTGAAGACCAGGCTCCATATCGGTTTGCCTTCTTCCAAAAGATTGCCATCCAGAAAGCAATACCAAGAAAAGCCATGATTTTCCAGATCAAGAGCAATCCGTCTACCACGGAAGGAATATATAACGCTATTCCAACACCTATTGCTACTACAAAGAAAGAACTTATCCGAGCCACTGATAAATAATGCTTCTCATTAGCATCAGCATTTAGAAATCTTCTGTAAAAATTTCTGGTGAATAACGCAGATCCATTAACCATAAAGTTGTTGCAAGCAGAAACTACGGCAGCAATCATTGCCGCTATCATTAAACCAACAAAACCGGCAGGAAGTAATTCAACGATTGCAAGACCAAAGGCAAGTTCACGTTCGCTCGCATCCGCATTTGCAATTTGAGGAAATACAACTGCAATAAAAATTCCTGTAAAAGCCCATCCCAAAGTAGCAAAACGCTTTATGAATACTCCGTACGTCCATCCTGATCTACAACTGATCTCGGTTTTACCTGAACCATTTATTGCCATATGATGAGGTTGTACAACGACTCCAATTAAACCATTTAGCACAGCCATAACAATGAAAAATAATGTTACCTCTTCATTAGCAATAAGATTAAACCAATCCTCCGGTAGAGCTTTGTGAACGGCTTGAATACCACCTACATAATCCAATGCAAATGGAATCAGTAGAAATGAAAGTAACAGTATAAAAAATCCCTGAATTAATTGAGTAGTTGCTGCAGCTACTAAACCACCCAAGGCTCCGTACACTACAAAAAATAACATCATCCCAATTACAGCAGCTTCCGTAGAGATTATTCCGCCGGTAATAGCTTCTATGGTAACTCCTGTTCCTTTAAGCACTACACCGATATTTACTGCAAACCAAAGCAATCCTACAAAAGCATAAGCTGCACCCATTCCTGTTCCGTAGCGCTGTTCAAAAAAATCTCCAATCGTTATATACCTCAATCTTCTATAAATCGGTGCTATTAGCCAAAAGAAAGGAGTAGAAAATAAATACAACCATTGATACCAAATTCCCGCCAAGCCAATCTGTGAGGAAGCTCCAATAACAGCCACAGCCTGATCTGCTCTTGTGCCCGCTCCGAAAGCCTGTGCTATCATGAGTAATTTGCCAAATTTACGCCCACCCATAAAATAATCGCCGGTAGACTTGACGCTTCTATTTGCCCAAAGACCTATTCCGGTTATCAAAATGATATAAGCTGCTATGACAATCCAATCAAGCGTATTTAAACCTAAAAAGTAACCATCCATATTTATAAAATTATAATCTTTTATTTACCGGGGTTCGGGTATTTGGTATTTGTATTATTCAACAATTGATGCCTAAAGTTATAATTCTCAACTTTATTGAAAGTCAATGAAATATATTTCACTTCATTATTAATCTATCCATTTCTATAGCAGCATAAAGTAAGGCTCCCAATCCACGTGGATCGCTTTTTCGAGTTCCCCAGTTTTTATATTCTTCATCCGAAAACATAATCGGCGTTCCTCTTACAATTCCGGTAATATCTCCATTCTCATCCATTTGTTTGGTAAGTGCATTCCATCCGCGCATAGTGGATTCTTCAAATTCATCCCGCTGTAGCCATCCTTCGTTTATTCCCGCTGCAAAAGCTCTGATAAACATAGCTGTGGCAGAGGTTTCTAAATAAGAATCAGGATCATCTAACACCTGATGCCATCTTCCGTCTTGAGATTGAACCGCTTTTAATCCTTGAGCATGACGTTTAAAGATTTCCAGTATTTGCTGTCTTTCGGGGTGATCTTCGGGCATCATTTTCAACAACTCAGTTTTTGTCATCATAGTCCAGCCATTGGCCCTTCCCCATTTTGTAGAAGAACGCTCATCCGTTTTTGAAAAATAGCCATGCCAGTACAGATTATCTTCCTTATTTAACAAATAATTATCAAACTGAATGACCTGTTTTACCACTTCATTCATATACTTTTCTTCACCTGTAAGCTCTGACATTTTCATAAGCACTACTGAACCCATAAAAAGGTCATCCGCCCAAACCGACATAGAGTCCGGAGTAAATCTCGCAAATGTACCATCCGGTAATCTTGAAGCTTTATTCATTATATGATCAATTACACGATTAGTAAGCTGATATTCAAAACCATCTGTATCGCGATCATCTGAAGCTGTGTTAATTAATTTGTTAACGTACGGTACTGTTTGCATTCCCATATCGTCTAATAATGAAGCTCTGAAATAATGTCCAAAGGGACCTTCAATTAAACCGTAATCGTTTCTCATTTCTTCAATGTCATCGATATTTTCAGCTATAAAATCTCTGTGTTGTTCAATGTATTTATGATAATCTAATTCAGAAAATTGATCCCCTACCTTTTCCATAGCATCCAGAAAAGTCCCGCCTGAGTAATGCCAATTTTGGTAGGTTAACCAACCCGGAAGACTTTTTACTAAATGAAGTTTTGGTATATCCCAACGAATCATAGATCCTGCTGTACTTTTTACTTCCTGAGCCACCAACTCACTGGCTGTTTTATTGATGGATGTAAGTTCCTTATAGTTTCCATTATTTGGCAGAGGTCCAATCCACCAATATCCATGGTGCTCTAGCTCTTCAATTTCTGATGGTGATCGAAGTGTTACTCCGGGATATGAAAGTGCGTTATCAGAACGAATAAAACTTATTTGCACTCTAGTATTCCCTGCATCTTTTGGTTCAAATTTAATTGAAAGTTGATGTGCGCCCTCTTCAATTATAACGGGAACTTTGTTATGGAACTCAAACAAACCATAATCTACATGATTCAGATATTCATCTTTGTTAATGGAGTTTTCATACACTACTTCCCCATCCAGCATTATTTCGAGTTCACCTGCTTGCTGATTCACCGCTAAGTACACCCCGAAATCAATACCTTCAACTTTCTCAACATCAATTACAGAACGGGCTATAAATGTCCCTTTTTCTGTGGAAGGAAAATCGTATAAATGTACTCCATCCTGTTCAAATTCCTGAAGAGCCGGTTCAAAACGAAAATCTGTTCCATCAACGATGATTTCAGAAACATGTTCGGCATATTCTTGAGGTGACATGCTTTCCTGTTGCACATTTTGGCAAGCAACTCCCAGAAATAACAATTGAAGGGTAAACAGAATTTTTAATGTGGAACTCATAAATCTATAATTTTTTAATTATCGTTTGTAAATCAAAGGATTCAAATCTGTTGCCGCAATATCTCCAGGATTTAATCCGGGTAAAAAAGCATCTCTGTCTGCCGGATGTGCACTATTTGTAAATTCACACACCTTAACTCCATCTTCCATGTAAATAATGGTCATTACTGCCCTAACTTTATCCGAAGTATTTGCACTTGCCCGGTGGAATGTCCATCCCCCATGAAAACTTATTTCACCAACATCGAAAGCTTCATCAACTAACTCCAGTTCAGCATCTGAAAGTGATTTTTGAATTCTTGCTTCACTTTCGTCACTGATCTCCATTTCTCTACCAAAATCATGTTTATGACTTTCCATACTAAAAGCCAAAGGTCCCATATCCGGCGTAGTCTTTTGAAGCGGAATCCAGGCTGTTATAGTATTGTCAGTTTCTAGTGGCCAATAATATTGATCGGCATGCCAAGGAGTAATATTCTTAATCGTTTTGCTCGGTTCTTTATAGAGCGCCTGATCGTGATAAAGCCGAACTCCAGTAACCTGCATTAGGTCTGCGGCAATTTTTCCAATTCTTTTACTCAGTACCAGTTTTTTAATGATGTCATTTGTCTTCCAAAGGTTTCCAATCTGAATAAAGGCTTGCTCAAAGGTGTTTCTTTCTTCAATGGGCTTTTTTAATAAGGGATTTTGCTCTGTTACAACTTTTGTAATTTCATCATTAAAATAGTCCAGAGTTTCTTTATCAAGTACATTCTTGAGCTTTATAAACCCGTTCTTTTTATAAAAATTTATATCTGAATCAGTAAGTAAATATTCTTTATTCAGATTTTCAGTAACGTTTTTCATCTCAATCTATCGATTACGTTTTTGGTTGAGTCTGCATCTAAAAAAAGCCTGCAATTCGATTGTTTTCTTAAAATAGTAGAGGGACAGCTTGTGTCAATTTTGTCGAAAAGAGTCTTTTCCACAGCATTAGCTTTCGCCGATCCGGGAACTACAACGGATAAATACTTTGCATCGAGTAATGTTGGAATAGTAAGAGTAACTGCTTTTACAGGAACGGCTTCTACGTTTTCGAATTCGCCGTCGTTCACTTGTTGTTGTCTGCAGATAGTATCCAATTCTACTTCTTTTATGACTTTCTTATCATTAAAATCAGCAACTGGAGGATCGTTAAAAGCAAGGTGACCGTTTTCGCCGATTCCCATGCAAACAATATCTATGGGAGCTTCTTTGAGAGCTTTTTCATACTTATATAAATCCGAATCTATATAATGAACGGCTTTAAAAGTCTTAAAACTATAAAATGACTCCTTCAAAAAATTACCGAATCGTTGAGGAACTGACTCAGCCAGCGTGTGGTATTCGTCCATCTGAAAGGCTACAATTTTCTCCCAAGGGATTCCTTCTAGCTTTAAAAGTTCATTAAGAAACTCTCTCTGAGATGCCGCAGCAGCAAAAATCATTCTAACTTCATCTTTAGTCTCTAAAACTTTTTTAATCTTGTCGCCCACGTAGGCAGCTGCAGCCACACCTAAATTACCTCTGTTATCGTAAACAGATATTTGCAGTTCTTCAGCTTTATATTCTAAAATAGAATTCATTATTCGATGATTTTGTATCTGTTTTTACTGCTTCTCATTTCTGAATCAGGAAGTTGAAAACTAAATGCCCAATCTCCTTTTTTATTGGTTACTCGAATCATTAAATGGTTTCTTCCTTTTTTTAGTGGCAACATCAATTCATCTTCGTCTAACTTAAAATCCCTTTCTGTATAATTTTTGTGAACCTGTTCGCCATTTATAAAAACTTCAATTCCATCACTGCTACCCACTAATGCTCTTACATCCCTATCTTCATAGATATCGATATGAGCAAAAGCATAACCGACTACATCTTCACTTTTTTCATGAATCTCGGCAAGGTCTACTTTTGCAAAGTAAGGTGTATTTACTCTTCTCCATCGATATTTTACCCCATCGAAATAAAATTCTTCTGTTACGTTCGGGAAAGTTTCTTCTATCCCTTTCATATCTTTTAAATGATCTACTTTGGGATCTTTGAAACCATTTGGGTTAGGGAAAGCCTCACACATCAACCAACCCTGAAAGTACCAACCCTTAGATTCTTTGATATTTAATCGAAGTTCAGAAGCTGTTGGAAGTTGCTCCTCTTTGTCAAAACCGTAGATAGTTGACAAAAGGCTTTCCTTTACATTTTTGAATGCCGCTATTTGTTCATCGTATTTTGAAATTATTCGATCAAGTGCGTACACCCTGTTTTCAAGTATCCATATATGTTGATTATCAAGTTTAAGAGTAATCAGTTCTTCGTACGATTCATTAATCAGTGTAAAAGCTTCAACAAGATTTTTTCTGGCCTCTATTTTATTATTTTTTTGAATCTCTAAAGCATTTGAATACAAATCAGAAGCCTGAACAACGGCCGGTCTGCTTTTTGCCAGAAATTTATAAAGGTCAATCGTATGCTGTATATATTTTATATCATTTGAATATATATGAGCGTCAGAGGATTGCAACAATTTCTCAGCTTCGTCTGCTATTTTGTAAACTTTTGGCCAGTCCTGAATATTTATAAGAACCTGATCTCCTGCTTCCGGAATTACCGAGTCCCAAAGAATACCTTCATTCATTTTCTCTGTGGATTTCAACCCGGCTAATTCATTAATCTTTAGTATTGCTTCAGATAATGCATTATTGGTACTTCCATATAAAGCGCGATTAAATCTTGTGTCGTAAGATTCATCATTTGGTGAACTATTCCAGCTTTGGTCTGCTGCGTAAGCTACGCCATACCAATCTTTTGAAAACAGCGCGAATCCACCGTCATCCCAAACGGTGTTAAGCATTCCCCAAACTTGTTGTTTCTTGGTCTCGGCCATAAATCCACCAATATTTCCCTTCGCAACATTAAAATCAGGAATAGTACTGTATGAATTCAGTATGCCTGTAGAAACAAGCTGTGTAAACCCTGCTTCTTTAAAAGGAGTTATTCGGGGAGCGTAATCATCCAAAATATCATAACCCCATGTAACCAGAATAATATCTTTTGGCAGCAGATCCAGTATTTCCGGATGATCTAAAGCAATATCTCCCCACATCATAACCTTTTTACCCATTCCTGTTATAATCTTGTGGATTCTTTTGATGTGGTTCGCATACACCACTTCTTCGCCCAAACTATCTACCATGGCTTTGGATGCACCTGTACCCAAATCAAAAGTCTCATCTGAATTGATATGAAAGTATTCGGAATGAAAAGCAGGAATCATTTCAGCATAGATGTCTTCCAAGAGCTCGTAACTTTCTTCAAAAGCAGGAGATAGTAACATTCCACTTTCTCCCAGATGGCTAAATTCAGGATGTTTTAAAATTTGATCGAAATGTCCAAAGGACTGGAAATTACCAACAAGCTCTATGTGATACTTCTTTGCATAATCAGCTAACTGAGACCATTCATTGATATCTAAAGCTCCACCCGGAGGCGCAAATTCGGGATGACTTTTTGTTTTTACTACATCTTGAGTATAGTAAGTAAGCATATTGATTTTCATCTCAGCCATACGCTCAATTTGCTGATGCATATAGTCTTTTGTTGGAACAGGTCCTCGACTGATGTCATCCATCATTGCACGAATTTCCATATCCGGCCAATCCTTTATTTCTAAAGCTGGTATTGCTTTATCAAATCGCTTCGTTCTTATTAATTGCTTGAGTGTTTGTACTCCATAAAAAGCGCCCCTTTTGGAGTTTGCAGAAATTAAGACCACTTCAGATGTTACTAATAATCTATAGCCTTCTTGTCCAAGTTCAGGATTAGCAGAAAGTTTGTGCCGATCGATAATTCTCTCGAAATCTTTTCCACTTCCTTTTATGCCAACTATTATCTGTCTATCGGCTTTTTTATCTCCCTCACTAAATTTAAAACCAAGACTTTGAACAAATTCTTTCTGGATTTCATTATGCAGAAAGTCTTCTTCGACTTCATCATTCACATATATTTGAACCGATATTTGATTGTTTAAATCAAATGACCCGGATTTGAAAGTAACTTCTTGTGGATTTGGAACTAGGGTGATTTCCTGACGTGCAAATGAGCTTTGCATAAGCATCAAAAGAAAAAGAACTGCTATGATATATACTCTTGGTTTTTTCATCCGATCTAAATTTTATTTTCTAAAAATATTGCTGCGTTTTTATATGCTTTATCTAAATCACTTACTGCTGATTCTGATCCACCAATATCAATTCCAAAATGTCCTTTGAACTTTATCAGGTCTAGTGTTTCAAAAAAATCGTCCCATCTGATAACTCCGTCACCAATTGCAAGATGCTCTACCCTGTTTCCTCCGTTATCAGAAATATGAATATAGTCGATGTAGTCTGTGAGCCTTCGCAAGGATAGTTGAAGGTTGTCCTTTAAGAAATACTGATTAGCAGTATCAAAAGTAAAGCGCAGGTTATCTCTACCCACTGCATCGTGGAAATACAAAAAAGCGTCAGTTGTTGCAGAAAACACGCCAAGCGCGGGATGCATTTGATAGGTTAAATTAAATTCGGCTGCTATATCGCAAGCCGCCCGATATGTTTCCACCATTTGATTCCAGTACTTATCCCAATTTAAATATTCGGGAAATTTAGCCGCCAGTATTACATCTTCATGATAGTGACGAACAACAGGTATATCATCTGGAAACTGATATGGAGGTAAAGGAGCATTATCCAGTACACCCTTTGACCCAAGTAAATGAGCAATTTCACATCCTTTTCTAAATAGATCGAGATTTTTCCTTCTCTCACTGGCATCTGCCGAAGATAGCCCAGGCAAAACTATACAGAAATATGGAACTTCCAGTTCAAGCTCATTTATTCTTATTACAATCTCATTTCGTATCTTGTATACTTTTTGTAAATGATCTTTTCTGATACCCTCCAACTCTACTGATTGGAAGCCCATACTTTTATATTCATCCAAATACTTTAAAGTATCCTCAGCCGGAGGAGGATATCCATATTTACTTATGGTATGTAGATAACAACAGGTTATTCTGGAATTAATCATCATTATTTAACTCCGGATCATTCATAATAGCTTTGATATCTGACACTCCTTTTATAGCTACAATAGTAGCTATGCCGAAAAAAATGACAGCAAAAATTCCAAATAAAGTCATCCATATTAGCACTCCTTCAGACATACCGAGCCTCCTCTTCATTGATAATTACTGCTGGATTCGATTTCTGAGTTAACAGTGATCCCACAATCATCCCAGCTGCGGCCAGAATAAAACTAAGGAATCCTGCCACATTCACATCGGTAACAAAAGACATCCACCCGGGAAGTACCTCTGAATAACTTTCAAGAATAAGAAATCCGGCAGGTACAACAGCTCCTAATATCAAAGCACACATTGCTCCTACGTTATTAGCTTTTTTCCAGTATAATCCTGCGCTAACTGTCCCAAGAGCTCCGGCAGTATACATCGTCCCCGTAATGAAGATATATTGGAAAGCTGTTTCAGGGATTTTGTACCACAAACCGAAAATCAGTAGAAAGAACCCTATCAAACCCGAAATAACCTGAGTTATTCTAATTGTGGTTTTTTCAGAATATCCACCTTTCTTGATAACGGAAATAACATCTAAAGTAAGTACCGAACTCCATGCTAATACATAAGAACTATAAGTTGACATGGAGGCCGCCAGTAAACCTGCTACAAGCAATCCTAAAAGACCCACCGGTAATAATTCACCCAATAACATAGGCATTGCAGCTGTTGAGTTTTCTCCTGGTCCAAAATATGCGAATGCTGCTACTCCCCAAAACATTGGAATCATAGCTCTGCCTGCAAAAGTCAATCCTGTTACCCAGAATATTTTTTTGGCAACTTTTGGACTTTCTGACGACAAGGCTTTCGACGTTCCGGGCTGCCAAAGAGCTGCAGCAGCAATATTTGTTATAAGTATCCAAACTATAAAGCTCCATCCGAATCGAGGATTAACTATAGGATTTACTCCCGACTCTCCAAAACCGGAAGCAACTGCATCAGAAATAGTTGTTAAATCTACTTCCAAAAGCACAATAATTGTTGTGGCAAGCATAGCGAAAGAGAGCACTACATACTGCATAAAGTCAGTTATTACTACAGAGAACATTCCCCCGAGTATGGTGTAACTCATTACAACTATGAGCATCAAGGTCATAATAAATCCAAGAGCCTGAGGTCCAAAGCCCATAACTTCCGAAAGGAAAATTCCATCAAACTTCAGGAAGATTCCCATATTAAGTACACCACCAATAAATAGTATCAGTCCGCCAACAATGCGAACATTTTTGTTGAATCTAAGCTCATAGAATTGAGGAATGGTCATCATGCCATATTCTCTTAATTTCTCTATGATAAAACCTGTTTTCCCAACAGTGGTATAAGCAATTAGTGCC
>Ga0189291_100230_pt1 | contig 36305 bp, 40 predicted proteins | sample UW1redminimetaG_FD_130331 | JGI IMG/M metagenome (GOLD analysis project Ga0189291, IMG submission 130331) | Marine microbial communities from the Costa Rica Dome - UW179B-red mini metaG | ecosystem: Environmental > Aquatic > Marine > Oceanic > Photic zone | place: Costa Rica: the Eastern Pacific... | reverse complement strand
ATCGCCTTGATCAGTTCCAGCGGGCCGGCCGCATAGCCGATGCGCCAGCCGGTCATCGCATAGGCTTTCGACACGCCGTTCATGGTCAGCGTCCGGTCCTTCAGCGCCGGTTCGATCTGGGCCGGTGTGGTGAAGACGAAATCGCCGTAGGTCAGGTGTTCATACATGTCATCGGAAAGGATCCAGACCTGCGGATGGCGCATCAGCACCTCGGTCAGCGCCTTCAGTTCGGCTTCGGTATAGGCCGCGCCCGAGGGATTGGACGGCGAGTTGAACATCAGCCACTTGGTCTTCGGTGTGATCGCGGCTTCCAGGTCGGCAGCAGCGAGCTTGAAGCCATTCTCGATGGTGGTGGGAACGAAGACTGACGTGCCGCCGCAGATCGCCACCATTTCCGGATAGCTGACCCAGTACGGCGCGGGAATGACAACCTCGTCGCCGGGGTTCAGCGTCGCCATGAAGGCGTTGAACAGGATCTGCTTGCCGCCGGTGCCGACAATCGTCTGCTGCCAGTCGTAGTCGAGATTGTTCTCGCGCTTGAACTTGGCGGCAATCGCCTTGCGCAGTTCGGGAATACCCGACACCGGGGTGTATTTGGTCTCGCCACGATTGATCGCCTCGATCGCCGCCGCCTTGATGTTGTCCGGGGTGTCAAAATCCGGCTCGCCTGCGCCAAGACCGATGACATCGCGGCCCTTGGCTTTGAGTTCCCGCGCCTTCTGGCTGACGGCGATGGTGGCGGATGGTTTGACCCGGGAAAGGGCGTTGGCGAGAAAGGCCATGGGATGCGCTCCGGTGCTATGACGTGATGCGAATGGCGCGGCGCCCGCGCCCGGTGTTTTCTATGTCGCAACCGGACCTCCGATGCAACCCGCCAAGCATCCTTGTTAGGATTGATTTAACCATAACGAAAGATTTGCCCGCCATAGTTGCTGCAAAGACTGCACCCGGATTGGAGACCTGCGCGAAATGCACGAGCGGGGGAAAGCGCATTTCCTGCAAGATAGCCAGGGGTTCTACACAACCTCCTACGGCCCCTTCGTGTTGCGCTCGGCCTTCCAGCCCATTTTCAGCCAGAACGCGCAAGGCCGCCTGACAATCGAGGCCTTCGAAGCACTCATCCGCGCGCAGAAGGGCGGCAAGCCGGTGGCGCCGGGGCATTTCTTCTCGATGATCGAGAAAAGCGATGCGCTCTTCGTCGACACTCTCTGCCGGGAACTTCACATTCTCAACATGGGCAAGCTCGGCCGCCGGAAAGCGCAGCTGTTCATCAATTTCAATCCCGGCCTGTTCGACGGCGTGGCCAACATCGACGCCGAAATCGATCGCATGATCGATGTCACGGTGAAGGCGGGACTGAGACCGGGCCGGGTTGTTTGCGAGATCACCGAACAGGGCAGCGGCGATGAGGCCGTGCTCAACCGGCTCGTCAACGGTTTGCGGGCGAGAATGTTCAAGATCGCGGTCGACGATTTCGGCGCCGACGATTCCGATTCCAAACGGGTCGACGACCTCAGGCCCGACGTCATCAAGTTCGATGCGGCATGGGTGCGCCGCTTTACCGAAACATCAGCGGGCATGGGATTGCTCAAGCTGATGGTGGAACGTTTCATCGAAAGAGGCATCACGGTTCTCTTCGAGGGTCTTGAGGAAGACCATCAGATCGATTTCTGCGAGAAGGTTGGCGTCAACCTGATGCAGGGTTATGCGCTGGCACGGCCGGAAATCGTTCCCACCACGTTCAACGACCGTTTCCCGGAGCCGGAACTGTCCCAGATGGGCGATCCGGCCTACCAGCCCCCGGCCACACTGCAGGAACGCGAAACCCCCACCGCATTCGCAACCGATTTCAGCTCTCGCCACCCCGCACCCCGCCGGACGGCGACCTTCGGCAAGCGAACCCGTTAATCCGAAACACAATCTTGACACCACAATAGTCCGGCATTGCCACATTCCGGACCGATTGGCGACGCGTTCCGCCGGTTATCTGAGCCCCAACGACAACTTGAACGGGGAAAGACCATGCATCCTGAAGACGACTTCCTGCTTCTCAAGCCCGCCCGCAAGGAAAACGTGACGATACTGAGAATTGCACTGATGGCGTTGATGGGCTGCCTGATCCTGCTGTCGGCGCTGGTCATCCAGGTCCGCGCAGAGCCCGATGCCGGGTCACACCCGCAAGGCAGGGCCGTCCATCACTTCGAGCACCCGCACCCATCGGCAGAACCCTCCGGCCGCAGTCCGGCCCCGCGGATCAGGCATGGTGTCCAAACCGTGATCTAGCCCAAGCGACCAGCCGATGGGGTCAGCCCTTGGGATCAGCGACTGGGACCCGGTTTGCGGAACGCGTCGCGGTGGGCTGTCAGATCAGCAAGCACCGCGTCCGGACAAGACAATCCGGAAACAATCACCGGCTCACCAGTGCTGCGTTCGATGACCAGCGAACCGGCGCCGGTGATCCATCCCGACAGACCGCGGCGCAAGGACATCCCGGTCACCGAAGGGTAGGCAACGATCACCGGATCACGCGCCGGAAAGCCCGGATGCGCTTCCAGCTCGGCACCTCGAAGCGTTAGCCGGGTGGTCGACAGCCGCAGCCCGGCATAGGCGAACAGCAGCGGGACAATGATGACCAGAACCATCAGGCAGACCCGGGCCAGCGCCCCGTCTCCCCTGCCGACATAATAAAGCACGCTCCACAGCGCGGCATATCCCGCAGCCACCACCAGTCCGGGAAGAAACAGGGCAAGGGCGCTGGCCCGCCAGGCCGCGTGGCGCTCGGCCCCGCCGGAAGCAGGCAGTGTGGCATCAATCTGCGAATCGGCGCTGTTCATGGGAGGAGAGTGTAGCCGGTATTTCGCCATCGTCACGGGCAGCTTGTCGCTTGCGGGGTTTTCTGACGCCGATAACGCACCATATCTAGCAAAAGACCCGAACACGGACCGCAGCCGAGGTGAAAAATGATCGATGAAAATATCCGGACAAGGCCGTGCGGCACGAAGACCGCCATTGGCCTCACCGCAGCTTTCCTGCTGAGCTGGATCCCCGGCGCGCCAGCCGAGGACATCATTCCCACCCAGGAAATGACAATCCAGGTTGAAGTCCTGGCTTCCGGCCTCGACCATCCATGGGGTGTCGAACCCTTGCCCGACGGCGCACTGCTGGTCACCGAACGCAGCGGTGCGTTGCGCCTGCTGCGCGATGGCAAGCTCTCAGCACCGATCTCCGGATTGCCGGAAATCGCCACAAGCGGTCAGGGTGGATTGCTCGACATCGCCCTGGCCGCCGATTTCGCCGACAGCCGGACGATTTTCCTCAGCTACAGTGCCCGCGATGTGAGCGGGCTGGGCACCGCGATAGCCCGCGCCCGCCTGTCCGAAGACGGCACGTCACTGTCGGACCTCAGGGAAATCTTCCGGATGAACCGGTTCACTTCGGTTGGCAGGCACTTCGGATCGCGCATTGCGGTAGCCTCGGACGGAACCCTGTATTTCACCATCGGCGATCGCGGCGAGAGCGAACGGGCGCAGGACATGGGCGATCATGCCGGCGCCGTGCTCCGGATCGCGGCCGACGGATCGGTGCCATCCGACAATCCCCATGCGGCGGGCGGCGGTGCGGGCGAACTCTGGTCCAAGGGCCACCGCAATCCGCAGGGCCTCGATATCGACCCGAAGACCGGCATTCTCTACTCGGTCGAACACGGTGCCCGTGGCGGCGATGAAATCAACCGGCCCGAGCCCGGGCTCAACTACGGCTGGCCGGTGATCTCCTATGGGCGTCACTACTCCGGAGCCGAGATCGGCATCGGCACCGCCGCCGAAGGCTATCAACAGCCGGTGCATTACTGGGACCCCTCGATCGCACCCGGCGGCATGGCAGTCTATCGCGGCGCGATGTTCCCAGAATGGGACGGCGACCTGCTGGTCGCAGCCCTCAAGTTCCAGATGCTGGTCCGGCTTGACCTCGACGACGAAACCGGAGAAGTGCTGTCTGAAGAACGCCTGCTCAAGGGAGACTATGGACGGGTTCGCGATGTCCGTGTTGCCCAAGACGGCGCGGTGTTGATGGTCACCGACGAGGACGACGGCTCGGTCCTGCGGCTATCGCGCGCACCGGAGCAAAACAACTGATCACGCAAACAGAACCGGACCACGCACGCCGATCAACGGCCAGCGCATGAAAGGCACACCACCACGATGTTCAAAACGATTCTTCTGATCGCAATTGCTCTTGTTGGCGCGATTGTGCTTGGCTTTGTACTTGTCGGCCGGGAACGCAGCTGGGAACTGATTGCCGGCTCGCCCGACACCGGCCCGCGCGATTTTGGCGCCGGCCGCCGCAGCCCCACTCCCAATGACACACTGGCCTGCAGCCCCGGCTTGTGTGAAAATCCCGATTTCGAAATCGCCCCGGTGGAGCAAGCTCCCGCCGACGCAATTGCGCGGCTGGCGCAACGGCTTACCGCGTCCGACCCGCTGTCCCGCCGTATCGATGACCGCAAGGACCCGTCCAGGGCGCGCTTTGTCACCTACTCGCCGCTGATGCGTTTCCCCGACATGATCCACCTGGAAGCCAGGACCATGCCCGACGGCCGCACCGGACTGATGGCCTATGCAGCGGCACAATTGGGAAAAAGCGATCTCGGCAAGAACCGCGCCCGGCTCGAGGCCTTGCTGGCCCCATGAAGGGCGGAACACCATTGGCAGTTTCGGCCCATTGCGGACCTCAGTACGGTAAGCGACGGCCGGCAGCTTTGAGCCATATTGTATATTGCCGCGCAATGCGTCGATGTCCGCATTGGATGCGCACATCTGTAGCCGGTGAAACTTTTACATTCGTTCAGAAATCACGAACATCTGCAAATTGAGAACGGAACGTTCATAGAACGCAAATTGCTGAAAAATTTTAATGAATTAACTTGACCGTTTCAAATCAATACATAACCTCACTACTATGATTGAGATTGTTGAAAAGAAAAATCCTCAGCGGATGGCAATTTGGATTTTTTGCAGACAGGCTGTGGTGATTATTTTTTCAACCCCAGCGGCCCTCAGCATATTGTCGACGTTGAATTATCATTGGGACATGGGGCCTGCGATAAGGCGGATACTCCAAAGCTACCACAGATTCATCGAGGTAATATGGACATATTTACTGCGATTTTTCGGCATTGAGCTTAACATCAGGCCGGAAGTTGCTGTATTTTTCTTCTTTTTGTCTTCTCCTGTTGTCGTTACCTTTATACTTCTTCTTATCAGACAAGAGATTGAAGTCTGCAGACGATTTAGATTGAATAAAATTAGCGCGCCCAGAGACAGTTATTCCATAGGCACTAAAAGAGATGTAGATGGGTCTATATTTAGAAAATGGAATACAAATTATATTTTGAGGGCGATAATTAGGAGGCAAATTGTATCAGAACGCAAAGAAATTGCAAATATCGAGAATAATGTCAATAAATACTGGAACATGGCGTCCCTGTTATCTGTTTTGCTAATTTTTCTTTTTTTTGAACTTTGGATATATTTTGCATTTTTAATTGCTGTATGGTTATCACTCGCCCTGAAGCTGCTTTTATATTTTTCTTTCTACTCGCCAATCGTTTGGGTTGCATGGTTCGTCTCTCCAGACCCTTTTAGTGAATGGGACTTCAAATTCGCCGTAGTGGTTCCAATTAGCGCGGCAGTTTTGTACATTTTTTTCTACTGCGCTTTCCCGGATTGGTGGAATTTATTTCCCGAAGATATCTCTGGGGGTACTTTTATTAGCCCTCTGATCGCTTTATTTCTTGTAATTACACTGATATCTTTCTATATTGTTTCAACAGTATTGCCAATTCGAACTCCTGCTTATGCTCTCCTTTGGGTTTTGGGAATTATTGTATTCACTTGGCTGGCTGACAATATTCTTCCGTGGCCTGATTTGCAAAATAGGTTACTCAACTGGTTGGATCGGAACAACATTTAGTTATGGACATGGATTTGAATCGGGAAGCGGACGTTCTTTAGGCTTCTTGCAAATGCAGCCTCATCCGCTCAGCAGACCTTGTGCAATCTGCAGCGAACTTCTGCTTTCCGCCCCAAACGACCGACAACCGTGATCAATCGAAAGACGACTATGTCCGGCCTAGCCACCCTTCACCAACCGCCGGACTGCTCGACCCTCCCCCTTGCTCCACGCCAAGGCACCTGATAGCCGTCCGGGATTGCCTCTCATTCCGGATCTTTTCATGCCGCGTTATCTTGCCAATCTGCTGCTTCTGCTCGCCGGCGCCACCTGGGGCGCGGGCTTCGTCGCCCAGTCGACCGCGATGGACAATATCGGTCCGTTCCTGTTCATCGGCATGCGCTTTCTCGTCGCCACCATCCTGCTCGCACCTTTCGCCTGGCGCGAATCCCGCAAGGCGGCCACACCGGTGTCCAGCGCCCATCTCGGCGGTTTCGCCCTGACCGGGCTGGTCTTGTTCCTGGGCATGGGGCTGCAGCAAGTCGGCCTCATCTTCACCACCGTGACCAATTCCGGTTTCCTCACCGGGCTCTATGTGGTGTTTGTCCCCTTCATCACATTGCTGGTGCTGCGCCAGCGGCCGCATCCGGTGATCTGGCCGGCGGTTTTGATGACGTTTGTCGGAATCTGGATGCTCGCCGGTGGCAATCTGATCGATCTCAACAATGGCGACTTTCTCACCATCGCCTGCGCGGTGATGTGGGCGCTGCAGGTCATTCTGGTCGGCCGCTTTGTCGGGCCCAGTGGCCGCCCGCTGACACTGTCCTTCGTGCAGTTCGCGCTGACCTCGGCGCTGGGGCTTGGCGTCGGCCTGGTCAGCGAAACCGTCGATCTTGCCGCAATCGTCGCGACCCTGCCTGAAATCCTGTTTGCCGGCGTCTTCGCGACCGGGCTGGCATTCACGCTTCAGGTGATTGGCCAGCGCTACACCACTGCACCGCAAGCTGCGATTTTCCTGTCGACGGAATCCCTGTTCGCTGCCCTTTTCGGCGCGGTTCTTCTTGGCGAGCAGATCCCGGCGCTCGGCTACGGCGGCGGCATGCTGATCTTCATGGCCATTCTGCTGGCTGAAATCGGCCCCATGATCAGGCCGAAGCGCGCGGCCTGATTTTTTTGCCCGCACCCGGGCGGACTTCGTGATCAGCCATCCTCGTGCCGTACCCCAGGCCCGCCACAATCCGGGCGGAAACGGGGCGAACGAGAAGCCTTGCCGCGCAAGTCACAATGCCGCGCAAGCATCGCCGCCTGCCGGTTCCGGTCTGCGCGCGCCTCCAATGTGGCAACATTATGTCGTTGATATCGTTGCTATTATTTACGCCAAGTGATTTGTCTTGCGCCCTCACCGCCACCTATTTTCGCCCTGCACGCACCACTTCCGGTGCGCCAGCAAAGAAAAGGGAGACACGACGATGACCAAGATCCTTGTCACAGCAGTTTCGATCCTGACCATGACCGCCGCAGCCTTCGCAGGCGAGGTCGAAGGGGTGGTGACGAATTATGATCCGGCCACCAAGATGATCGTTCTCGAAAGCGGCGAGGCCTTCCGCCTGGCCGATGGTGTCGAACCCGATGGCCTGGTGCCCGGCGGAAAGGTTGTCATCACCTATGACGACGGTACCACCGATGCCAACTCGATCGCCGTGATGGAATAATCTCAAAACCCCGGCCCGGTGCAAAAACGCCGGTCCGGGGTCATCGAAGCCGAGGCGGATACACGGCCAAAAACCATGATCGATCCGATTGGATCATGGCAAAATTAAGCCAGTTTCTGCCTTGAAAAATATATCTTTTCACCGCTTGCGCGGGCTTCAAACCCTGTGCATATGAGCCCCGTCCCGCCGCGACCGACACCTGTCTGGCACATCTGCCAGCCGGTTGCGGACAGGGCTAACAACCTACGGAAAAAACATCTATGAAAAAGATCGTTGCAATCGCTTTCGCATCCGCAGCCATGATTTCGACCGCCTTCGCAGGCGAAATCGAAGGCATCGTCAAGTCCTATGACGCCGCCACCGCCAGCATCGAACTTGAATCCGGTGAAGTCTTCACCGTCGGCGAAGGCATCGCAGTTGACGCCATCTCGACCGGCAAGTCCGTCACGATCACCTTCGATGACGGCAGCACCGTCGCCACCGACGTCGTAGTCGAAGAGTAATAGCATATGCCTGGCCGGGTCGCTCAGCGCGATCCGGCCAAGCAGCAATGAACATTACCGGCAAGTGTCATGAAACTTTTGCTTGCCAACCCGCAACAAAACAATCATCTTTGATACGTTCGGGCAATTTGCGAACGCGGGAAGACCAGAAAGATGCGAGCCGAAGCCGCACAAAAAACTTCGGACGACTTGAACAAAAGCTCACATGCGAAATGGTGTGGAAGAGCCAAGTCGGTAAAATCAGGACCTTTCCAAACACTTCGAGAACTGCCTGCCATAACCCCCGCGCCAATGCGGGATATGACATGATGCTCGCCAACCGGAAGACCTGAGTGGAGACCGGAAGGCAACCAAAGGACCTGACAGCATGGCCGAAACTGGTACCGTAAAATTTTTCAACGTCGACAAGGGCTTCGGCTTCATCAAGCCGGACAATGGTGGTGCGGACATTTTCGTTCACATCTCCGCCGTTCAGGCTTCGGGGATGACCGGCCTGGAAGAGAACCAGAAAGTCGCCTTCGACACCGAGCCCGACCGCCGCGGCAAGGGACCGAAGGCTGTTAATCTGCGCCTCGCCTGATCGACCGCACATCACATCGATGAAAAGCCCGGCGCCGCACTCGCCGGGCTTTTTTCGTTTGATTGATGCATGTCAGGATTTCGCCGGATTAAGCGGTTAGGATTTTGTTCAGCCGCCGTTCAGCTTGGTCTGGATAGGGTTCATGCAAGCCGGAAGCACCGGCCCCAGCAAGTTCCGCCAACCGGAAAGGACATTCCGATGAATAGGATCTCCAGGAAAATCGGTATCGCAATGCTCACCGCCGCGACAGCCTTTGCGCCCTTGGCGACGACTGCCGCCCATGCAGGTGATGGCCACTGGAACCCGCGCCTGCATCAGCGGGTCGATGACCCCAGCCGCCTGTACAACTACCGCGAATACAGTGATCGCCGTCAGCAGTACAATGATCGGCGCATCTACCGCCGCCACCACAAGGACGATGCCATTGTTCTCGGAATTATCGGTCTCGGCGTCGGCGCAATCATTGGCGGCGCCATCGCCAACAGCAACAACCCGCGAGTGATCTACCGCGACCGGCCGCACACGGTCCAGGGCGGCAGTTATGAGCCATGGACCAAATCCTGGTTCCGCTACTGCTCGAACAAGTACCGCTCGTTCAATGCCGCGACCGGCACCTATCGCGGCTATGACGGACGCGACCACTTCTGCGTGGTCAACTGAACCGGCATCGCTTCCCGCTATCATGAGCTAAAAAAACCGGCCTCGCCCCGCGACGGCCGGTTTTTTGTCCATCTGAACCGGACGCTTACAGCCCCTTGAGGAACGGATTGGTGCGCCGCTCGTCGCCGATCTTGCCACCCGGGCCGTGACCGCAGATGAAGCCGGTCTCGTCTCCGAGCGGAAACACCTTGTCGCGAATGGAATTGAGCAACGTCTGGTGATCGCCGCCCGGCAGGTCGGTGCGGCCGATCGAGCCGGCAAACAGCACATCGCCCAGATGCGCAAACCCCTCGGCGCGATTGTAAAAGATCACATGGCCCGGCGCATGCCCCGGCGTATGCGAGACCTCGAACTCATGGGTGCCGAACGACACCTTGTCGCCGTCGTTGAGCCATTGATCCGGCGTGACATTGCGCACGTCCATCTCCAGTCCGAACATCTTGGCCTGATCCTCAAGCCCCGACAAAAGCGTCAGATCGGCTTCGTGCGGGCCGATGATCTTGACCCCCAGCTTCTCGCGCAACTCATCGGCGCCGCCGGCATGGTCGATATGCCCGTGGGTCAGCCAGATCGCCTCGATTGTCAGGTTGTTCTCCGCAATCGTCTGCATGATCACATCGACATCCCCGCCCGGATCGATGATCACGCCCGAATTGGTGTCCTGGTCAAACAGCACCGTACAATTCTGCTGGAAGGGGGTGACGGGAATGATGCCCGCACGCAAATTGCCCATGATTGAATTCCTGCTCTGATCGACTCACTGCACGCAAGGTGAACGCACGGGCTAAGGATGTCACCATCCCGTGCAGACTGTTTTTCGAGCTGTCCAGCAAAAGCCGCGAATGAGAACCGCCTAGCCGGAGCTTTCCGCCTCGGCACCCAGCGTACCCGTATAGGTGATTTGCGGGAACGGGATCGAGATGCCGTTCTCGTCAAAGGCGATCTTGGCGGCTTTGGTCATGTCGCGGCTGGTGCTCCACCAGTCGGCCGATCTGGTCCAGTAGCGCAAGGTTACCGAAACCGCGCTGTCACCCAGCTCGGAAACAAACGCCACCGGCTCAGGCGCGGCCAGGATCCGCTCGTCGGTCCTGGCCAGGTCGAGCAGAACCGATTGCGCCTTGTCGATATCGTCCTCGTAGCCGATGCCGATGACCAGGTCATAGCGGCGCTCGGCCTGCCGCGAGTAATTTGTCACCGGCACGTTCCACAACAGCGAGTTGGGCGCCATCCGGTACAATCCGTCCAGCGTCTTCAGCTCGGTGGCGAAAAGGCCGATTTCCTCGACTGTCCCCGAAAGGCTCCCGGCGTCGATGTATTCCCCGACCCGGAATGGCCTGAGCACCAGAAGCATGATGCCGGCGGCGATGTTCTGCAGCGTGCCCTGCAACGCCAGGCCGATCGCCAGACCGGCGGCACCCAAAGCGGTGATGATCGAGGCGGTCTGCACCCCGAACTGGCCAAGCACCATGACAGCGACGACAACCAGCACCGCATAGCGGACAAAGACCGAGAAGAAGCCGACCACGGTCGGGTCGACCCGGTGGGTCCGGGTCAGAAGCGTCCGGACCCAGCGGCCCAGAAGCCGCGACATGGTCCAGCCGACAATCAGGATCAGGATCGCGCCAAGCACGGAGAATGCGTAGGTGACAACCAGCACCTGGAGGCTGTCGAGTGCCTCGCCCCAGCCGCCCAACATTTGCCCCAACTGGCTTTCGGATGCAGTCGCCATCAGTTCTTCCATACCGTTTCAAATACCTTTCCGGTTTCGGGCCTTCCGGCAAATTCGACCGATGATGCCTTCACCGGAACGCCTTCACCGCCCCTTTGGTTCCATTTAGAACTGAAATACCGCGTTCCCATTGCTTCCCGTGGTCAGACCGGAAGCCCGCCGCCTTCTTTCAGTGTATCAAGCACAATCGCGGTTTTGACGTGCTGGACCGATTCATGCGGCAACAGCACATCGCTGACAAAGGCCGAGAGACTGCGCAGATCCGGCGTCACCACCTTGATGATGTAGTCCATCTCACCGGTCAGCGAATAGGCTTCCAGGACTTCCGGCAGGCCGCTGATCAACCGGGCGAAGCGCTGGGCATTGTCGCGGTTGTGCGTTGCCAGCGTCACCGTGATCAGGTTGACGATGCCGACCCCGAGCTTCTCCCGGTCAAGATCGGCCCGGTAGCCCTTGATATACCCCTCCTGCTCCAGCCGGGTTCGCCGCCGCGAACACTGCGAGGCCGACAGGTTGATCTTCTGCGACAGCTCATTGTTGGTCAGCCGCCCGTCCTGCTGCAACAGCCGAAGCAGTTTCCTGTCGAATTCATCTAGATGCACAAATCAGGCCTCTTTTGCGAAAACTATGCACAATCCATGCATGATTATTGACACGATCGCGATGAACGCAAGCACTTTGCACCAGATATGCAGCATCATGCGCAACAGTCAACAAGCGCGGGCACTCATGATCGGCGCGAGATAAACGAGGAGAGACAAGATGGGCCCGTTCCCCCACGATGCGCCGCGCGCGAGCATTTCCGAAGACAATCCGGCCGGCACCAACGGCTTCGAATTCGTCGAGTTCGCCCATCCCGAACCCGAGGCTCTCGAAGCGCTGTTTACCCGCATGGGCTATCAGCCGGTCGCCCGTCACCGCGAAAAAGCCATCACCGTCTGGCGCCAGGGCGACATCAACTACATCCTCAATGCCGAAAAGGACTCCTTTGCCGATCGTTTCGTGTCCACCCACGGCCCTTGCGCGCCGTCGATGGCCTGGCGCGTTGCCGATGCCAAACAGGCTCTTGCCCATGCCGTCTCGAAAGGCGCCGAGGAATACAAAGGCGACGACAAGACGCTGGATGTTCCGGCGATCGTCGGCATCGGCGGATCGTTGCTCTACTTCGTCGACACGTGGGGCGACCAGGGATCGGCCTATGATGCCGATTTCGAATGGCTGGGCGAACGCGACCCCAAGCCAGCGGGTGCGGGATTTTACTATCTCGACCACCTCACCCACAACGTCATTCGCGGCAATATGGACAAGTGGTGGGATTTTTACCGCGACCTGTTCAATTTCAAGCAGATCCACTTCTTCGATATCGAGGGCAAGCTCACCGGGCTGGTCTCCCGCGCCATCACCTCGCCTTGCGGACGGATCCGCATCCCGCTCAACGAATCCACCGATGACAAGAGCCAGATCGAGGAATTCCTGCGCAAATACAATGGCGAAGGCATCCAGCACATCGCGGTGGGCACCGACAACATCTATGCCGCCACCGACTGGATTGCCGACAAGGGCGTCAAGTTCATGCCCGGCCCGCCGGAAACCTACTACGAGCAATCCAGGGCCCGCGTCCACGGCCATGACGAGCCGATCGAGCAGATGAAGAAGCACGGCATCCTGATCGATGGCGAAGGCGTGGTTGACGGCGGCATGACCAAGATCCTGCTGCAGGTCTTCTCCAAGACCGTGATCGGCCCGATCTTCTTCGAATTCATCCAGCGCAAGGGTGACGAAGGCTTTGGCGAGGGCAATTTCCGCGCCCTGTTCGAATCCATCGAGGAAGACCAGATCCGCCGCGGCGTCTTGACTGACGCGGCAGAGTAAAGCTCCATTTCCCCATACGAAAAAGGCGGCCTTCCCTTTGGAACGCCGCCTTTTTTCGTTTCGACAGAAGTTGCCTATTCGGCAGCGGCCTTTTTCGGCTGCACTTCGGCCATGTAGTCGTTGACCAGGTTCATCGCGATCTCGCCGACCGTGAAGGAATGCGGGCCGATTTCCGAAACCGGCGTCACCTCGGCCGCGGTGCCGGTCAGGAAGCACTGCTCGAAGCCGTCGAGTTCCTCCGGCATGATCGCCCGCTCGATCACCTCGTAACCGCGCTTCTTGGCAAGCCCGATGACGGTTCGGCGGGTGATGCCGTCGAGGAAGCAATCCGGTGTCGGCGTGTGGATCTTGCCGTCCTTGACGAAGAACACGTTCGCACCGGTGGCTTCCGCCACCTGGCCGCGCCAGTCGAGCATCAGCGCATCGGCGTAACCACGCTCCTCGGCGCGATGCTTGGACAGCGTGCAGATCATGTAAAGCCCGGCAGCCTTGGAGCGGGAAGGCGCGGTGCGCGGATCAGGACGGCGGTATTCGGCCAGGTCGAGGCGAATGCCCTTCATCCGCTCTTCCGGCTTGAAATAGCTCGGCCACTGCCAGATGGCGATCGCCAGGTTGATCTTGTTCTTCTGCGCCGACACGCCCATCATTTCCGATCCGCGCCAGGCAATCGGGCGGACATAGGCGTCCGAAAATCCCTGCCGTGCCAGGAGCTCGGTGCAGGCCTTGTCGATCTCGGCGACGCTGTAGGGGATCTTGAACCCGAGAATTTCACCCGATGTGTGCAGCCGCTCGGTGTGCTCGGTAAGCTTGAAGATCTCCCCGCCATAGGCGCGCTCGCCTTCGAACACCGCACTGGCATAGTGCAGCCCGTGGGTCAGAACGTGGATTTTCGCATCTTTCCACGGCACGAACTCGCCATTAAACCAGATTTCGCCTTCGAGCTGGTCAAAAGGTACGGACGCCATCGCGTTTCCTCCAGGCGGTATGCCGCCGTGATAATGGTTATGTGAAGCCGGTGTCGGTGACCGCGGGACAAGCGCCCGTAGCAGGCGCCGGAAACGGGCATTGGCAAGCCGGCGGGCAAGGCAAGTCCGCCTCGCGCGCAATTCATTGCTAGCAATTGCGCCAAATTATGTCAACATAACTGACATATTCGAAAGGAAAAGTCGCCATGAGCCGCGCCGGCGCAAGCAAGCCAAAATCCGACGACAAACAGCCCGATCCGATGAGCCAGGCCGAAGACATTGATTTCGAGATCATCGAGCTGCTGTTTTTCGCCTATCGCGACTTCATTTCGGATCCCGATGCGATTCTCGACACCTCCGGTTTCGGCCGGGCCCATCACCGCGTTGTCCATTTCGTCAACCGTGAGCCGGGACTGACCGTCGCCGCCCTGCTCGACACGCTGAAGATCACCAAGCAATCGCTCGCCCGCGTGCTCAAGCAGCTCATTGATTCCGGCTACATCACCCAGGTCGCAGGCCCCGAGGACCGCAGGCAACGCCGCCTTTTCCCAACCGACCTGGGCCGCGAACTTGCCCTGGCGCTGGCAAGGCCACAGTCTTGCCGCATCGCCCATGCACTTGAGAGCCTGGACGAAAGCGGACGTCAGGCAGTCAAGACGTTCCTGTCCGGCATGATCAATCCCTCCACCCGAAGCGGGGCGGCGGATCAGGGCGACAGCAATGAGGGACAAGAGCGATGACAAACCCCTTGCCGGATGATGACGCGGCACATCTTCTCGTGGTCGATGACGACACCCGCATCCGCGATCTGCTGTCGCGCTACCTGTCCGAACAGGGCTTTCGGGTCACCACCGCGGCCGACGCCAACGAAGCCCGCCGCAGGCTTGAAGGCATCGATTTCGATCTTCTCATCATCGATGTGATGATGCCCGGCGAAAGCGGCCTGTCGCTGACCCGATCCCTGCGCGAAATCAAGACCGTACCAATCCTGATGCTAACCGCCCTGGCGGAAGGCGAAGCCCGCATCGACGGGCTTGAGGCCGGCGCCGACGATTACCTGGCAAAGCCCTTCAATCCGCGTGAGCTGGTGCTCCGCATCAACAATATCCTCAAACGCGGCGGCCAGCCGGCTCCCCCGAAGGTCGAGCAGGTGGTGTTCGGCCCCTTCACCTTCGTCATTGCCCGCCGCGAACTGAAAAAGTCCGGCGAACCGGTCCGCCTGACCGACCGGGAACGCGAGATCATGGTCACCTTCGCCGAAAATGCCGGAGACACGGTTCCACGCCATGAACTCGTCGGGGCCGACATTGAAGTTGGCGAGCGCACCATCGACGTGCAGATCAACCGGCTGCGCCGCAAGATCGAGGACGACCCCGCCAACCCGGTCTGGCTGCAGACCGTGCGCGGCATCGGCTACCGGCTGAGTGTCGAGACCAAGGTGTAGCTCAATACAGCCTGCCAATACATTTGGCCCACAGCAAAGCGCCGAAGGTCTTTCGGGATACGCCGACTAAAAGCATCAAATCTTATGCCCGGATGTTCAAGCATCTGTCGCCGGTGTGCTAGCCTCGGGATTCCGTGGACTCGCATATGAAATCATTAACCATTGCCGCTTACTTTTTCCCCAATCTTTTGGGGGACATCATGACACTTTTTTCAAGATTCGGGGTGGTCAAGACTGTAACGGTGATGACCATCACTCTTCTTCTTCTCGCACTCGGCGTGGTTGAGCTGGCGGTTAACGCCAACATCTCCGACCGCATTCAGGCCCAGGCCATTGACAGCCAGAATACGAGCCTGCGTACCGCAGCAACGATTGTTGCGCGCGATCTGCCGGGAACGACCGTTACCTGGGCCAAGGACGGCAATGTCAAACGCATCGAGATGGAAACCATCCCGACCGGGTTCGAAAGCCATGAGATGATCGACACGATCGGCCGCATGACCGGCCAGACCGCGACGATCTTCGCATGGGATGCCGAGACCAAGGATTTCTGGCGCAAGACCACCAACATCATCAAGCCGGACGGCAACCGCGCTGTCGGAACCCCGCTGGGCCAGAAAGGCGCGGTTTATCCGATCCTGACCAAGGGCAAGACCTTCCGCGGCGAAGCGGTGATCCTGGGCACCCCCTACTACACCATCTATGAACCGATCTACTCTCCTGCCGGTGACACCATCGGCATCCTCTATGCCGGTGTGCGCTCGGCCGAGATCGATGCGCTTGCCAGCCAGCTGGCCTGGACCATCGGCATCGTTGCCATTCTCGTCCTGCTCGCTGCCACGGCGATCGCCGTTTTCGTGACCAAGCAGGTTCTCGGCGGCATTCCGCGCCTGACCAATGTCGCCACCGCCCTTGCCGATGGCCACCTCGACATCGACATTCCCGGCCAGAACCAGCGCAACGAAATCGGCTCGCTGGCCCGCTCTCTGACGGTTCTGCGCGATGGCGCGGTCGAGAAACAGACGCTCGAATCCGATTCCATGCGCAACCGCGAACAGACCGAAGGCGAGCGCCAGCGTCGTGAAGCTGAAAAAGCCGCCCACGAGCAGGAAGTCGAAGCCGCGGTCGCCGAACTGGGTTCCGGCCTGAGCCAGCTCAGCAACGGCAATCTCGGCGTCAGGCTCGAGCATCCCTTCTCCGGCGAGTTCGAAAAACTGCGCACCGATTTCAACAACACGGCCGATCGCCTGAGCCAGACCATGGCGGAACTGCGTGGCGAAACCCACGAGATCAATTCCGGCGCTTCGGAAATGCAGGCTGCGACGGACGATCTTGCCCGCCGCACCGAACAGCAGGCAGCCTCGCTCGAGGAAACATCCGCAGCCCTCGACGAGATCACAGCCACGGTTCGCAGTGCAGCGGCCCGTGCCGAAGAAGCCCGCGACATGGCCGAAAAGGCCCAGGGAAGCACCGTCAACTCGCGCAGCGTCGTTTCCAATGCGGTCGACGCCATGTCGCGCATTGAATCGGCATCGGGTGAAATCTCCAAGATCATCAGCGTGATCGACGAAATCGCCTTCCAGACCAACCTGCTGGCGCTCAATGCCGGTGTCGAGGCAGCCCGCGCCGGTGAAGCCGGCAAGGGCTTCGCCGTCGTCGCCCAGGAAGTCCGTGAGCTGGCCCAGCGCTCGGCAAGTGCCGCCAAGGAAATCAACGCCCTGATCACAAAGTCCGGCGAGGAAGTGTCGAGCGGCGTGCACCTGGTCAACGAGACCGGTGAGGCGCTGGGCAAGATCTCCGAGCAGGTGACCGCGATCAACGATCACATCGCCTCCATCGCCACCGCCGCGCGGGAGCAGACGACCGGCCTCAGCGAAGTCAATGGCGCGGTCAACCAGATGGACCAGGTCACCCAGCAGAACGCCGCCATGGTCGAGGAAGCCAATGCCGTGATGCACCGGGTTGCCGGAAGCGCCAAGAAGCTCGCCGGCATGGTCGAGCGGTTCGATATCGGTTCGGCCGCTGGCCCGGGAAAGCCCGCCCCGCGGAGCGCCAGGGCCGCCTGAGCGGACAAGGTCTGATCCACTGCCGACAGACAAGCAAGGCCCCGCAAATGCGGGGCCTTTTTCTTGCCGGTCAATCACTGCCCAACCGGCAGCCTGGCCGCCCATATCGCCGCGATGGTCGTTTTTCGCAAACCGGACAGTAGCTCTTTGCCCTTTCGCCTGGCTATAAAGGACAAGGCGCGCGCCGGGACAGGTGCCGCCCGAGGAGGCAACCGGGCACACTGACATGACCAGCATGGACTCCATTCGCAGAGAGTATGAACGCTACCCGCCGAACGGGTTTCGCCGTTTCACGCGCTGGTTTACCAAACGCATCCCGACCCGGCTCTATGCCAGGGCACTGCTGATCATCATCATCCCGATGGTGCTGCTGCAATCGGTGATCGCTTTCGTGTTCATGGAGCGGCATTGGCAGACCGTGACCCAGCGCCTTTCGATGGCCGTGACCCGGGACATTGCCGCCATCATCGATGTCCTCGACACCTTTCCGCAAGACACGGCCTACGATCAGATCACCCGCATCGCCCGCGAACGGCTGGAGCTCAACATCGCCATCGAACCGCCCGGCGATCTCCCTGCCCCGCGGCCAAAACCGTTTTTCTCGATCCTGGACCAGATCCTGTCGGAGGAAATCACCCGCCAGATCCGATTGCCGTTCTGGATCGACACCGTCGGCAATTCGAACATTGTCGAAGTCAGGATCAAGCTCGAGGACAAGATCCTCAGGGTCTTTGCCAAGCGCAGCCAGGCCTATGCCTCCAACACCCATATCTTCCTGTTGTGGATGGTCGGCACCTCGCTGGTGCTGCTGGCCATCGCGATCCTGTTCCTGCGCGGCCAGATCCGGCCGATCCTGAAACTGACCCAGGCCGCGGAAAGCTTCGGCAAGGGCCAGCGGATGCCCGACGATTTCCGCCCCCGTGGCGCCGACGAGGTTCGCCGCGCCGGCCTCGCCTTCATCAAGATGCGCGAACGCATCGAGCGCCAGCTTGAACAGCGCACCGCCATGCTCTCGGGCGTCAGTCACGATCTGCGCACCATCCTCACCCGCTTCCGGCTGCAGCTGGCACTGGTTGGCGACGGACCCGAAATGGACGATCTCAACAAGGACATCGACGACATGCAGTCGATGCTCGACAGCTACCTGTCGTTTGCCCGTGGCGAGGCCGAGGAGGATGTCGGCACCGTCAGCCTGAAGACCGTCATCGAGAAAACCGCCGCCGACGGACGCCTGCGCGGCGCCACCGTCACGGTCTCCGTGCAAGGCGATGATGAGATCAATGTCCGGCCGAATGCCTTTGCCCGGCTGCTGACAAATCTGGTCTCCAACGCCTGCCGCCACGCCGACGAAGTCTCCATCGAAGCGGTAAATCGCGGCAAATGGCTGACCATTGCCATCGACGACGACGGACCGGGAATTCCCGCCGACGCACGCGAGGACGTGTTCAGGCCGTTCTATCGCCTCGATGCGGCACGCAACCAGGATGAGACCGGCACCGGGTTGGGACTGGCGATTGTCCGCGACATTGCACGCAGCCATGGCGGCGATGTGATCTTGTCCGACAGCGCCATGGGCGGCCTGCGCGCCACCGTTCGCCTGCCGGTATAAGATCAATCATGAATGAAGCGGCGCGTAGTCTCCGGGTGGCCCGGAGCTACATCAGCCGTGCGCCGTTGGCGACTTTCTTGTCGACCGACGCCAGCACCACGGCGCCCTCCTCGTCGGCAAAGCCCAGCGTCAGCACTTCCGACATGAACGGACCGATCTGGCGTGGCGGAAAATTGACCACCGCCATCACCTGACGGCCAACCAGCTGTTCAAGCGAGTAGTGCTCGGTGATCTGCGCCGAGGATTTCTTCTCGCCGATCTCCGGGCCGAAATCGATCCGCATCTTGAAAGCCGGCTTGCGCGCTTCGGGGAACGGCTCCGCCGCGACGATCGTGCCGGTGCGGATGTCGACCTTTTCGAAATCATTCCAGGAGATCGTCTGGCTCATGGCAACACTCTGGCTCTGGTTTTGGGACGGATCAGCCGGCAAGCTCGCGCGAGCGGTCTGCCGCGGCACGAAGGGCCTTGTCGAACAAGGGCTGGATGCCATCCTCGGCCATCAGCACGGACAGCGCCGCGGCGGTCGTGCCGTTCGGCGAAGTGACATTCTGCCTCAACGTTGCCGCGCCGTCCGGGGACCGGTGCATCAGTTCACCGGCCCCCGTGACGGTCGCGCGCGCCAGGCGCATGGCGAGGTCCGCCGGCAGGCCGCATTTGCGCCCCGCCTCCGCCATGCACTCGACGAGATAGAAAACATAGGCCGGGCCGCTGCCGGACACCGCCGTGATGGCGTCGATCAGGGCCTCGTCCTCGACCCATTCGACCGGGCCGCAGACCGACAGGAACCGGTCGATCTCGGCCTTGGCCTCGGCCGTGACGGCTGAATTGGCGACAGCGCCGGTAATACCGCGGCCGACCATGGCCGGCGTGTTCGGGATCGACCGGACCACCGCGCCGCCGAGACGCTCTTCGAAATAGGAAATGGTCTTGCCCGCCGCGATCGACAGGCTGACCGTGTTGGGGCCAACCAGTCCGGTCAACCCTTCCAGCACCGCGTCCATGATCTGCGGCTTCACCGCCAGCATCAGGATACCGGCTGTCAGCCCCTCTGGCGCCGAGCTTTCGCAGCGCACGCCAGCCGAAGCCAGCCGTGCCGCCATGGCCTCCGACGGCTTCGGATCGATCACCACGATCGCAGCCGGATCGGTTCCCGCGTCGAGCCAGCCATTGAGCATGGCGCCACCCATGTTGCCCGCACCGACGAGAACAAGGGGGCTGGCGGGCGTAATCATCTCACGCCTCGCCGCGGGTTTCGAACATCACCGCGGTGATCGCCGACTTGGCGTCCATGCCCGACCAGACAACGAACTGGAAGGCCTGGAAATAGGCTTCGCAGGAATCGAGCGCATTCGACAGCAGCACTTCGACCTGACGGTTGGTCGGCTCGGCCCCTCCGGCCAGCAACAGCGACTGCCGGAAAATCACCACATGCTCCTGCTGCCACAGATCGAAATGCCCCATCAGCACCTGACCGTTGACATGCGACAACAGCTTCATCACCTCGGTGACACGAACGTCGGGAACCTTGATGTCGAATGCGCTGGCGATATGCAGCGCCTCGCAATCCTCCATCCAGGAAAACGAGACGTGATAATCGGTCCAGTGCCCTTCGACCGTCATGGCGATCTCGTGCTCTCCGGATCTCTCGAACGTCCAGTCGTTCGCCGCCGCCACGAATTCGATCATGTCTACCGGATTGGAGTGCCGTTCGAATTCGAAATTACTGAGATTCATGCCCCACCTGGTCTTGTATCCTGCGCCGGAAAAACCGCTATCAACGGACCCGGCCAACACGTCATTCGCATATGATTCAACCGCATCCCCGGGGCGTTCGCGCTTGCGACTCCCGGCGGGGCATTTCATCGCCCGATCCGAATCATCATTTAGAATCAGTGTATAAATGCAGAGTCCGAGCGCCAGTCCCCCGGCTGCATTTTGTCACTCATGACCTGTGGACCAACCTGCCAAAATGAATCCGCCATGACTCATAACTGACTCACGCAAAAGGCTTTTTGAGGCTCGGTGCGCGGTGGATAACCTGTGTAAAAAAAACTGGGTATACAGGCCTGCGAGGCGATCTTTACCGGCAGGCGTCCGGCCGCAGCCGGTTTTTAGCTTTCAGCAGCCGATCACGCAGACTTTTCTGAGAGCTTTTGCTCCAGCGCATCCAGCCGCGCGCTGAGCGCGTCATTCTCTTCACGTGCCTTGATCGCCATGTCGCGAACCGCCTCGAATTCCTCGCGCTTGACCAGGTCCATCGAGTTGAGCAGCCGTTCGAGCTGGCTGCGCATCGCGGTTTCCATCTCACGCCGCACACCTTGGGCAGCACCAGCCGCGTCGGTCATCAGCTTGGCAAGTTCATCGAGAAGTCGGTTCGATCCGCTGTTCATGGTCGTCATCCCTGTTTCGGGCCAGTTCCGGGCTGTTGCGTATGGGCTATCAATACCCCTGAGGTAAGCGCTCCAATGAGGACTTGCAAGCCAAAGCATGGGGCGCAAGGCTTGCACAAAGCCCGTATGCCATGTCACACGAGCAAAATGCACCAGAGACGGGCCGAAAATTTGCCTTGGCGCCATGACAAATATACAGGGTCGGGACTTTTGAAGAGCTTCACCGGACAGGAAGGACACCGCATTGGAGCATAGTGCAACACTGTTGTCGCTCATGGTCTTCCCGGACATCGATCCGGTGATCTTCGCCGTCGGGCCGGTGCAGGTGCGCTGGTACGGCCTCGCCTATGTCGTCGGCATTCTGCTGGGATGGCGCTATGCCCGCAAACTTGTCGGCAACGACAGGCTCTGGCCGGCGGGCGGCTCGCGCATGACCGCACTCGACATCGACGACTTCCTGCTCTGGGCGACCGTCGGCATCGTCGCCGGCGGCAGGCTCGGCTATATCCTGTTTTACGATTTCGCCGCGGTCTCGGCCAATCCGGTCCGTGCTTTCGAGATCTGGAATGGCGGCATGTCGTTCCATGGCGGCTTGCTCGGCACCCTGGTGGCGATGATCCTGTTTGCCCGCAAGCGCAACATCCCGGTCTTCAACCTGTTCGATGTGGTCTGCGCGGTCGTGCCCGTGGGCCTGTTTTTCGGCCGCCTGGCCAATTTCATCAATTCCGAACTCTGGGGCAAGCTGACCGATGTCCCCTGGGCATTCGTCTTCCCCACCGGCGGGCCTTTCCCGCGGCACCCGACCCAGCTCTACGAAGCGGCTCTCGAGGGCCTGGTGCTGCTGTCGGTGTTGGCCTGGCTGATCTACCGCCGCCAGGCGCTCGCCAAGCGCGGCCTCGTCGCGGGTTGTTTTGTGGCCGGTTATGCGCTGTCGCGGATATTCGTCGAGTTCTTCCGCGAACCCGATATCCAGATCGGATATCTCGCCGGCGGCTGGCTGACCATGGGCATGGTGCTTTCGCTGCCGATGCTGATAGCCGGCCTCTGGGTCGTCGCCACAGCCAAGTCGCGCGCATGAGCAGGCCGGGAAACAACGCGGCGATGACGCCGCTCGCCGAAAAGATCGCCCGGCTGATCGAGCAGAACGGCCCGTTGCGCATCTCCGATTACTTCTCGCTGTGCCTGGCCGATCCGGAGCATGGCTACTACCAGAGCCGTGAGCCCTTCGGCCGCTCCGGTGACTTCATCACCGCACCGGAAATCTCGCAATTGTTTGGCGAGATGATCGGTATCTGTCTGGTCCAGGCCTGGCACGCGCAGGGATCGCCTGCCGATGTTAGGATTGTCGAAATCGGACCTGGCCGCGGAACCCTGATGTCGGACGCCTTGCGGGTGATCTCCCGCCTTGCGCCTGCGCTTTATGCGGACGCCACCATTCACATGGTCGAAACCAGCGAGCGGCTGCGCAACGTACAACGCCAGACACTGGTCCGCATCAAGCAACGCATATCCTGGCACACGGCCTTCGAGGAGGTCCCGGCAGGCTTCACCCTGATGGTCGCCAATGAACTGTTCGACGCAATACCCATTCGCCAGTTCGTCAAGACTCCGGACGGATTCAGCGAACGGATGGTAGGCCTCGATGACGATGGCGCGCTGGCGTTCGGCCTCGGCCCGGGCGACCTCGACACACCGCTGCTGCCCGTTGACCAGGCGCGCGTTCCCGACGGAGAGATCTTCGAGGTCTCACCCGCGAGATCAGCCGTCATGCAGGCCGTCGCGGCAAAGATCGTGCATGATGGCGGCACCGCACTGACCATCGACTACGGCCACCTGATCACCGGATTTGGGGATACGCTGCAGGCGGTTTACCGCCACCAATTCGATCCGCCGCTGGCGCGCCCGGGCGAGGCCGACCTGACAAGCCATGTGGATTTCCAGGCACTGGCCGAAGCCGCGAAAGCAGCGGGCGCCCATGTGCACAAGCCGATGAGCCAAGGCGACTTTCTTGTCGGCCTGGGAATTGTCGAACGTGCCGGCGCCCTCGGAACCGGCCGCGACAGCTTGACCCAGGCAGCCATTCGCGACGCGGTCAACCGGCTCGCTGGCGAAGGCGAAGGCCGGATGGGAGCGCTGTTCAAGGTGCTGGCGATCAGCGGCAGTCCGGTCAGGATTGCGCCCTTTGATCCCCAGCCTGCTTGAGCCGGTCAATTGACAGACGACGCCCGGATGGCCACCATTCGTGATTGGACAGACGGAATCTGCAGATTCGGCTCGCCCTGGGCCCACGGGAGGACCAAATCATGACGGTTGACCGCAGCGTGCCGAGCCCGGTGCGGAGCGCACTTCTGGATGAGATCTCCACCGCCAGCCGGATCGCCCACGGTTTCTTCAACCGCGGCGGTGGAGTGTCCAAAGGACTCTACCGCGGCTTGAACGTCGGGTTGGGCTCGAAGGATGACCGCACCGACGTGCTCGAGAACCGGTCACGGGTCAGCCGCTGGTTCGAGCTTGAGGCCGACCGGCTTGTCACCGTGCACCAGGTGCATTCGCCGCGCGTCCAGATTGCCACTCTTGAAAATCGCCACGAGCGCCCCGAGGCCGACGCGCTGGTCACCCGGACCCCGGGCCTGGCGCTGGGCGTGCTGACTGCCGATTGCGGACCGGTGCTGTTCGCAGACCCCGAAGCCGGCGTCATTGGTGCCGCCCATGCCGGCTGGCGCGGAGCCTTTGACGGCGTGCTGGAAAGCACCATCGAGGCGATGCAGAGCCTCGGCGCCGAGCCCGCACGCATCATCGCCGTCCTCGGACCGTCGATCAGCCAGCCCAATTACGAGGTCGGCCCCGAATTCGTCGATCGCTTCATCGAGCGCGATCCCGCCAGCGACATTTATTTTCAGGCCTCGGCCAAGCCAGGCCACGCCCTGTTTGACCTGAGGCAACTGACCGTCGACAGGCTGCAAAAAGCCGGCCTGACGGCAGAAATGCTCTCGGACTGCACCTATGCCGATGAAGATGCTTGGTATTCCTACCGGCGCGCCACCCATCGCAATGAACCAGATTACGGACGACAAATCTCCGCTATCGCCATCAAGGAGGACGCCCATGGCCCTGCATTTTGAACGCGAGGAATACGCCGCCCGCCTGGACAAGCTGACCGCCAGCATGCGTGAGGAAAAGCTCGACGCCATGCTGCTGTTCGCCCAGGAAAGCATGTACTGGCTGACCGGCTACGACACCTTCGGCTTCTGCTTCTTCCAGTGCCTGGTGGTCAAGGCCGACGGCACCATGACGCTGCTGACCCGCTCGGCCGATTTGCGCCAGGCCCGCCAGACCTCCAACATCGAGCAGATTGTGGTGTGGACCGACCGGACCAATGCCGACCCTGCCCTGGACCTGAAGAACCTGCTGTCCGATCTCGATCTGCTCGGCGAGCGGATCGGGGTTGAATACGACACCCACGGCCTGACCGGCGCCAACTGCCGCAAGCTCGACAACCAGTTGCAGAGCTTTGCCGAACTGGTCGATGAGTCCTATCTCGTCAGCCGCTTGCGGCTGATCAAGAGCCCGGCGGAAATCGCTTACGCCAAACGCGCTGCGGTGTTGGCCGATGCCGCACTTGATGCCGCCTTGCCGCTGATCAAGCCGGGCGCCGACGAAGCCGACATCCTTGCCGCCATGCAAGGCGCGGTGTTTTCAGGCGGCGGCGACTACCCGGCCAATGAATTCATCATCGGATCGGGCGAGGATGCCCTGCTTTGCCGCTACAAGGCAGGACGCAGGCAATTGACCGCCACTGACCAGCTGACGCTCGAATGGGCTGGCGTCTTTGCCCACTACCACGCCGCCATGATGCGCACCGTCATACTCGGCGAACCGACACCTCGCCATGTCGAGCTCTACGAGGCCTGCCGGGAGTCGCTCCAGGCCATCACCGCCATTCTGAGACCGGGAACCACATTTGGCGAGGTGTTCGATGCCCATGCCGAGGTGATGGATGAACTCGGGCTGACACGGCACCGGCTCAATGCCTGCGGCTATTCGCTGGGCGCGCGCTTTACCCCGAGCTGGATGGAGCACCAGATGTTCCACACCGGAAACCCGCTCGAGATCGCCCCGGACATGACGCTGTTTGTGCACATGATCATCATGGATTCGGAAACCGGTACGGCCATGACATTGGGGCAGACCTACCTGACCACCGCCGACGCACCGGAATCATTGTCCGCCAAACCGCTCGATCTGATCATCGCTGCATAGAGGCATGGTTCCGAGTTTTGGCCCGTCCTTTGCATCACCTCCCGCCCCGCAGAACCTGCCAGCGATTGACAGATCTGCCTCCGGGATTTCATAACGAAGACGTCAAACGGGCGGGAACCATGATGCAACGCATCAAGATCATTGGGATGATAGGCGCATTGGCCATGGGAATTGCCGGCTGCAACAGCACCGAGCAGACCCTTCAGCCAATCCCCGGCGATCAATCCGCGTCCCAGAACACTGACACCCTGACCCCGGTCGGCATTGATCCGCTCTCCGGCGCGGCAAACCCGCTCGCGCCCGGCCAGGCTCCGGCATCGCCGCCGGCGCCATCAACGGCGCAAACGCAAGTCTCCCTGGCTCCGGGCCAGGTACGTGGACAGATCCGGTTCATGCCGGTCATCGGAGCGCCGGTGAACGCGGTGACCCCGCTGTCACGCCAATTGGCCGTCGAGGCACGCAACCGCGGACTGGCCATTCTGAGCGCCTCGGACCCGGGCGGCGACCATGTCCTGAAGGGCTATTTCTCCGCCGACAATTTCAACGGCCAGACAACGGTGTTCTACGTCTGGGACATTCTGGATCCGGCCGGCACGCGGCTGACCCGCATCCAGGGCCAGGAAGCCTTCCCGGGCGGCACCGGCGATCCGTGGGCCTCCGTGCCGGCCGAGGTGATGGAAAGAATTGCAGCGCGCTCATTGGCCGATTACGTCGCCTGGCGCGGACTTTGACCGGCTCGCCCGCCCTTCGACTGTGCTTTGCCGGCGTCACTTTATTAACAAACTCAACAGAAAAGTTGCCCGCTCGCCGGATGCGTGCTTGCAATCATCAAAACCCCCGCTAAAACGCGGGCCAACGGATTGGCGCCCCGTCCTCATGTGTGATCCTGCACATCGAGCGACGCGGCCGGAAAAAACAGGCGGTCCCAGATGAAGGTTTTCGCGGGAAACTCGAACCGGCGTTTGGCAGAGTCCATTTGCAGCTATCTCAATGTGCCGTTGGGCAAGGCAAGCGTCCGGCGCTTCGCTGACCAGGAAATCTTTGTCGAGATCCAGGAAAATGTGCGCGGCGAGGATGTCTTCATTCTCCAGTCCACATCCTATCCGACCAATGATCACCTGATGGAACTGCTGATCATGATCGACGCCTTCAGGCGTTCGTCGGCCAGGCGGATCACCGCGGTGCTGCCCTATTTCGGCTACGCCCGCCAGGACCGCCGCGCGTCCGGCCGTACACCGATCTCGGCCAAGCTGGTTGCCAACCTGATTACCGAGGCTGGCGCCGACCGGGTCCTGACGCTGGATCTCCATGCTGGTCAGATCCAGGGATTTTTCGATATTCCCACCGACAACCTGTTCGCCATTCCCGTGATCGCCCGTGACATCAAGGCCCATTACGAGCTGTCGAACGTCATGGTGGTATCGCCCGATGTCGGCGGCGTGGTTCGCGCCCGCGCGCTGGGCAAACGCCTGGGCTCGCTGCTCGCCATCGTCGACAAGCGCCGCGACCGTCCCGGCGAATCCGAGGTGATGAACATCATCGGCGAAGTTGATGGCAAGGATTGCATCCTGATCGATGACATCGTCGATTCCGGCGGCACCTTGTGCAATGCCGCCGAAGCCCTTCTCGCCAATGGCGCAAAGTCGGTGACCGCCTACATCACCCATGGCGTGTTGTCGGGTGGCGCTGTGGCTCGCGTGTCGTCTTCCAAGCTCAAGGAGCTTGTCATCACCGACTCGATCCAGCCGACCCAGGAAATCCAGTCGGCGCCCAATATCCGGGTGATCACGACCGACGCGCTGATCGGGGAAGCGATCAACCGCACCGCTGCCGAACAGTCGGTCTCCAGCCTGTTCGACTGATACCGGTCAGATCAGCGACGTGACTGCGACGCCACCAAGCGTCGCAGCTCCCAGGACCAGCAACAGATTGACGTGAAAACGCAGCAACGCCACACCCGCGCCAAGCGCGATGGCGAGGGCTGCGACATTGAGCGTGGCAAGATCCGGGACCGGGAACTCGAATGGTCCCAGCACCGCAGCGCCCACGTCTCCGAACAACACATGCAGTCCGAACCAGACCGCCAAATTTCCGATGACGCCGACCACCGCGGCGGTGATCGCCGACAATCCCGCTGACAGCCATTTGACCGAGCGCAGCCGCTCGATATGCGGCGCACCGGCGAAAATCCACAAAAAGCACGGCACGAAGGTGAAAAACAGCGCCAGCGATCCGCCGAGCAACCCGCCCACGAGCGGATCGAGCCCGGCCTCCCGCGCGCCGCCAAGAAACCCGACAAACACCAGCACCAGGATCAGCGGTCCCGGCGTCGTTTCCGCCAGCCCGAGGCCTGCCAGCATGTCGCCGGGCATCAACCAGCCATGCACCTCGACCGCCTGTTGCCCGACATAGGCCAGCACCGCGTAAGCGCCGCCAAAGGTGACAATGGCCGCCTTGGAGAAAAACACCGCCATGGCGGCAAACGCGTCCGGAGCGCCCGGCAGCAGCAGCAAGGCGGCCAGCGGTCCCAGCCACAATGCGCCCCAGACAAGTACGGTTCGCAGGGTTGGACCGGACAGGCCCGGCTGAGCGGCTGCCACCGCGGCATTGGTGACCGCTTCGCTCCCGGACCGGCTTGCCGGCGACAACGCCGAGACCAGGATGCCGATACAGCCGGCGCCGAGCACGATCAGCGGAAACGGCAGCTTCATCAGCGCGATGGCGACAAAGGCGGTTGCTGCCAGCCACCAGGCAAGCCGGGTCTTGAGTGCCCGTTTCGAGACCTTGAGAAGCGCCTCGACAACGATGGCCAGCACCACCGCCTTCAGGCCGAACAGCACGCCTGCCACCACCGGCAGATCGCCATAGTGAAAATAGACGGCTGATAAGGCCATGATCACGGCAAAACCGGGCAGGATGAACAACAGCCCGGCCAGCAACCCGCCGGCAACACCGCGCAGCAGCCACCCCGAATAGGTGGCCAGTTGCATGGCTTCGGGGCCGGGCAGCAGCATGCAGAAATTCAGCGCATGCAGAAACCGTGGCTCGTCGAGCCAGTCGCGCTCGTCAACCAGTTCGCGATGCATCAGCGCGATCTGTCCTGCCGGGCCGCCGAAGGACAACAGCCCGATGCGACCGAAAACGCGGACCATCTCGGACCAGGACGGAGGGGATAGACTGTTCATGATGCGCGGTTCCCCGATGGCCAGCTGTGGGTCTCATGGGCGGCATGACGGCACCAGGCATAAAGCGCGTCATAGATCACCATGCCCTTTTCAAGCTGTGCCAGATCATCCTTTTCCATCGATGACAATCCCAGCGACAGCGCCAGCAGACCCGCCGATTGCGGTTCGAGTTCCAGCTGCCCGGTATCGGCCCCGCGAACGATACGGGCGAGATGGCGCAAGGCCGGATCCTCGATGCCGAAGGCGTCAAGCAACGTGTCGACGCTGCAGAACTCTCCATTTTCGCCGCTGTGCGAGTAGTGGACACCCTCCACGTCAAACGGGATAGCACCAAGCTCGTCGGCGATATCGACCACCCATTCGGCTTCGACAAAATGAAACATCGCCAACGGGTCGATGAAACGCCGCACCAGCCAGGGAAAGGCGATGCGGTCAATCTTGGGCCGTTCGCGGGTGATCCACTGTGTCGGCTGCGACAGCAGCAACGGCACATCCGGCCCGCGCTGCCTCAGCACCAGCCCTCCGACCTGCTCGTAGGCATCGATACCGCCCTCGAGATGCCGGGCGTCGATGCCCTGCGCCCTGAGCCGCGCCACCGCCAGCTGGCTGACATTGTGGCCATGCAGGCAATAGACGACGACGGGCTTGCCCGGCGCGGCGAGCTCAGACCCCCAGGCATCGGTCGCCATGTGGTCGCGCCAGACCGATCCGGCGATGGCGCGACCCTCCTGCTCGAACTTCGCACAGCGTGTCGAGGCGACGACAGTCGGCCATGCTGCGGTACCGGACAAAGAGGATAATTCTGAGGCTGTGATGGATTTGGACATGTGTCATCCCTTCGCATAGATACGAAGGGCGGAACTTGGGCTCTCGCCTGCAACGGGGAGTCCACCCGTAACCCCGTTCGAAAACCTTAGACTTGGCAGGAGCACGCGTCAATTGGACAACGGCTCGTCATCGCTCAGGCAAACGCGCCCGGGATCAGACGATCACGCGTCCAATGATATCGTTGAGAACCGCGACCGCATTCTCCGGCGGCTTGCAGTCCAGGGGACCCAGCCTACCGGAAATGTAGAGTTCGGAAAAACCGTGCACCATGCTCCAGATCGCCATCACATCGGTCATCGCCGCGGGCGCTTCGAAAGGCGAAACACCACGCAGCCGGGCGACACTGTCAGCCAGGTGTATGAACGATGCCTTTGCAGCGGCGGCCAGTTCCTCGGATTTGACGTCAGTCCGGTCAGTGGCGAACATCAGTCTGAACAAGGCCGGAGAGCTGATGGCAAAATCCAGATAGCCCTGGCTGGAGGCAAGCAATTGCTGCCGCGGGTCTTTGCTGGGTTCAGTGGCTTGCCGCGCCTCCATGGCCGCGAGAAAGCGGCGGAAGCCTTCAGTGGCGAGAGCATCGAGCAGCCCCTTTGCATCGCCGAAATGATGCGCCGGCGCCGAATGGCTGACGCCGACGCTCTTGGCCACCGATCTGAGCGAAAAGCCGGCGACCCCGGTCTCCGCCAGCACCGCCTCGCCCGCCTTGATCAGCGCCGCGCGCAGGTCGCCATGATGGTAGCTGTCTTTTGATTTGAGCATAAGCGGACAATAGCCTGCCATCTGGACACCGTCAATTTCATCTTGACAATGACAAGATAAAGCCTCAACCTCAATCTAGTCACTGTCCAGATGGAGCATTCACCATGCAACCCGACACCCTCTTTCAACTCTCAGGCCCGCTGGCGATGGCCGGCTGGCTGGCCCTGGCCGCCTCGCCCTTCGCACCGCGGCTGACCCAGATTGCCGCCAGTCTTGTCATTCCGGTCATCCTGTCGCTCGGCTACACCGCACTCATTCTTGCCAACTGGTCGGGTGCGGAGGGCGGGTTCAGCAGCCTGCCGGATGTGATGCTGCTCTTCACCAATCCGGCCGTCGCCCTCGCCGGCTGGCTGCACTATCTTGCATTCGACCTGTTCGTCGGCGCCTGGGAGGTTCGCACCGGGCGGCGCGAGGGCATTCCGCATCTTCTGGTGCTGCCCTGCCTGGTCCTCACCTTCCTCTTCGGCCCCATCGGCCTGCTGGCCTTTCTCGGCCTGCGGCTGGTGCATGGCCGGTTTGCAACCCAGACCACCACAGGTGCAGAATGACCGACATCGCTTTCGCCCCCGTTTCCCGCTCAGCCCGGAATTCCGGCCTCTTTGACGCCGAGCCGCTGTTTGCAGCAACCGGGCTGCTGATTGGCCTGTCGCTTGCGCCCACTTTGGCGGCCATGGCCCTCGACCAAAGACAGTTCCTGGGTGAAAACGTCTGGCTCAAGCCGGTCAAGTTTCAGGTCGCGCTGTCGCTTTACCTGCTGACACTGGCCTATTTCGCCCGCTGGCTGCCTGCCGGAATGACCGCGCGGCGCGGCTACCGGCTCTATTCCGCCCTGGTCATCTTTGCCATTGCTGCAGAGCTGGCCTGGGTAAGCGGCGCCGCCATGTTTGGCGTCGGCTCCCATTTCAATGTGGGCACGCCGGTGATGCAGGGCATCTACAGCCTAATGGGGATGTTTGCGATCCTGCTAACCTCGGCCACGCTCGTGCATGGCATTGCCATCTGGCGCAATCCACGGACCGGCCTGCCACCAGCCCTGCATCTGTCCATCGCGCTCGGCCTGGTGCTGACATTCGCTCTCACGATCTTGGTCGCTGGGTCGATGGCCTCCCTGCCCGGCCATCTGGTCGGCACGCCGGTCACCGGCGCAACGGTCCCGGTCATGGGCTGGTCGCGTGAAGTGGGCGACGTGCGCGCACCGCATTTCTTCGCCACCCATGCCATGCACGCCGTGCCGATTGCAGGCCTGCTGGCCGCAGCACTTCTGCCGAAAAGACTGGCCTCACGCGCCGTTTGGGGCTTTGCCGCAGCTTTCACGGTCTTCGTCACGGCAAGCTTCGCCGGCTCCATGGCCGGCCTGCCCCTGATCCCGGATTTCTGAACCAGAATATGATGCCGGGCATCGACACCCCCGCAACTGCCCGGCAAAGCTTGCATTCCCGCAGGTCCTCGGCTATAGCGGCCACGTCCGTGCAGACACCCTTGGAGGCAACGCGGATGAGGCGCCGGAAACGGCGCTTGATGTTTTTTGGGACCGGCGCAAGCCGTCCACCAAAGAGCAGCCCCAGTTAGAACCTCGAAAGGTATTGCCATGAGCAACAAGACTTATGAGCTCAAGGCCGAGGCGCGCGCACAGGTTGGTAAGGGGTCCGCCCGTGAACTTCGCCGCAACGGTTTGATTCCAGCTGTCATTTATGGTGACAGCAAAGACCCTGTGTCCATCGCGCTCTCGCGCAAGGATGTGACCAAGAAGATCCACGACGGCGGTTTTCTGACCACCCTCGTGACCATCGAAGTCGACGGCAAGAAGCACTCCGTGCTGCCCAAGGACTTTCAGCTTGATCCGGTCCGCGACTTCCTGATGCATGTCGATTTCCTGCGCGTGTCCAAGAACACCCAGGTGACGGTTGAAATTCCGGTTCACTTCGAAAACGAAGAGAAGTCACCCGGCCTCAAGCGCGGCGGCGTTCTCAACGTCGTGCGTCACACGGTCGAGTGCCACTGCCCGGCCAATGCGATCCCGGAAGCCATCATCGTCGACCTTACCGGTCAGGAAATCGGCGACGGCATCCACATCTCGCATGTCACGCTGCCTGAGGGCGTTGAGCCGACGATCACCGATCGCGACTTCACCATCGCCACCATCGCCGCACCTGCTGGCCTGAAGAGCGACGACAATGCCGCTGAAGAAGGCGAAGAAGACGCAGCTGGCGAAGAAGAGGCCGGCGGCGAAGAATAAGCCCGTTTGGCAGCTTTCTGAGGATCAGGCTCCATGTTGCTCATCGCAGGACTTGGAAATCCCGGCCCTCAATACGCTAAAAACCGGCACAATGTCGGCTTCATGGCGGCGGACGCAATTGCCCGCCGCCATTCGTTTTCCGGGTTTTCGAAAAAATTCCGGGGTGAAATCGCCGAAGGCACCTTGGCCGGCGAGAAGGCACTGATCCTCAAACCGATGACCTTCATGAACCTGTCGGGCGACAGCGTCGGCGAAGCCATGCGGTTCTACAAGCTCAGCCCTGCCGACATCATCGTCATCCATGACGAACTCGACCTCGCGCCGGGCAAGCTCAAGCTCAAGACCGGTGGCGGCAATGGCGGCCACAATGGCCTGAAATCCATCGACGCCCATTGCGGCAAGGACTACAAGCGGCTCCGCATCGGCATCGGCCACCCCGGGCACAAGGACCGGGTCAATCCGCACGTGCTCGGCGACTTCGCCAAGGCGGACCAGGAATGGCTCGAGCCATTGCTTGACGCCATCGCCGACCATGCGGAACTGATCGCGCGCGGCGACGACGCCGGCTTTCTCAACAAGATTGCGCTGGCCACCGGAGCGCAGGCGCCGAAGCCGGCCAAACCGGAAAAAAAAACTGACGCCGCAGCTGACAGCAAGCCGTCAACATCCGGAAGATCCCACATCCGTCAGGCCCGCAATCCGGCGCAGCCAAAAACACTGCCGACATCAGGCCCGATGGCCGACATGCTCAAGAAGCTGTTCGGCAACAAGGACTAGGAGCCGGGCCAACCGCCCGATCGTGGAGGACAGGCCTTTCTGCGTCCCCCACGCTCCTTCCCGCCTGCCTTCACGGCATCGTCATTCCGGGTTGAACGACGAATTTGCTATGTCTGATCTTGCGGAAATCCTGCAGGAGACACAGACATGCCCATGCTCGCAATTGCCCGCCGAGGCCTGGTTCTACCGCTCATTGCCCTGGTCTTTCTCGCAAGCCAGGCCATCGCCGCTGACACCAATCTGACGTTCCACGGCGTCGCCATTCAGGGCCATGACCCGGTCGCCTATTTTACCGACAACATGGCCGTGCCGGGCGACACGGGCATTACCGCCTCCCATGACGGCGCGACTTATCACTTTGCCTCCGAAGAGCACAAAACCGCCTTCGAGGCGGATCCGGCCAGATACACCCCGCAATATGGCGGCTATTGCGCCTATGCGGCCGCCCAGGGCGCCAAGGCACCGGTCGAGCCCGAGCAGTTCACCATCGTTGACGACAAGCTCTATCTCAACTTCAACGCCGATGTGCGCCAGCGCTGGAACCAGGACCGCGCCGGCTACATCGAAAAGGCCGATGCCTACTGGGCCTCGCAATAAGACCCGGCAGGCACCGCCAGAAGCCCTGAAGGGCACGCCCGGATGTTAGAGATACATTCCGCCCGAGACCTCGATCCGCTGCGCCGTCATCCACTGGTTGTCGCCCAGCAGGATGCTGGCGATGGCGCCGCCAATGTCGTCAGGCAGTCCGGCCCGCCCCATCGCGGTGTTGCCCGCCACGAAGGCGTTCACGTCAGGATTGTCGCGGACGGCGCCGCCACCGAAATCGGTCTCGATGGCGCCGGGAGCAATGACGTTGACGGCAATGCCGCGCGGTCCCAACTCCTTTGCCAGGTAGCGGGTCAGAACCTCGACCGCGCCCTTCATGCTGGCATAGGCGGCATGGCCCGGCAGGCTGAAGCGGGCCAGGCCTGAGGACAGATTGAGGATCCGCCCGCCATCGGCAATCAGCGGCAGCAGCCGCTGGGTAAGAAAGAACACGCCCTTGAGATGGACATTCATCAGCGCGTCAAACTGCGCTTCGGTTGTCTCGGCGAAGCTGGCTCCCAGGCCCATGCCGGCATTGTTGACCAGGTAATCAAGCGTGCTTCGCCCCCACAGGCTCTGAAGTGTTCCGGCCAGCTGGTCAGCAAAACCTGCAAATTGTGTGGTGTCTCCGGCATCCAGTTGAAGCGCGGCCGCCTTGCCGCCCAGCGCCTCGATTTCGGTGACCACCGCCGCAGCCTCGTCAGAGCGCGACAGGTAGGTGATGACGACGCCCACGCCCTGGCGGGCAAGATGAAGTGCTGCATTGCGGCCCAGGCCACGGCTGCCGCCGGTGATGAGTGCGATTGATTGGGTCATGATCTACTCCTGCGGTTTGTGTTGACCGCAAGCTAGCCTCAGCATCACATCCGCGCCTGCCGGATCCTCCGTCAGTTCTGCCCGATCCTCCAGAACTGATAATCAGCGGGTGACCCGTTGCCGCTGATGGCTTATCCCTGAAAGACGAAAGGACACCCCCATGACCGTACTGGACCTGGCCCGACGCGTGGATGAATTCACCGGCAAGGGCATGGATACCGTGACCAGCAGTGACACCGGGATTGCCGGCCTCTACGTTCACCGGCAGGCAAAACCGAATGCTTTCGAATCGACGCTTTACCACCCCGTCATCTGCCTGAACCTGCAGGGCCGCAAACAGGTAATGATCGGCGACAGATCGGTCATCTCCGGCCCGGGCGAATCCCTGATTGTCAGTCATGACCTGCCGGTGGCAGCCCGTGTGATGGACGCAAGCTCCGAACGTCCCTACCTGGCGATTATCGTGGCATTGGACATCGCGCTTCTACGCAGCCTTTGCGATGAAGTCGGCGAGACCGCCCTCACCGCGCATCAGGCGCAAGCCCTTGCCGCCAGCACAACCGATGTGGCGCTCGTCGATGCGATTGCGCGGTATTTTGCCCTTACAGCCGATGCTGTTGAAGCCAAGGTGATGGCGCCGCTGATCCTCAGGGAAATCCATTTCCGGGTGCTGATGGCCAAGCACGGCGGCATGCTCAGGCAACTGATGCAGCGCGACAGCCATGCCAGCCGGATATCGCGCGCCATCGGCCGGATCCGGTCCGACTATCGCGCGCCACTGGCTGTCACCGGCCTTGCCGATGACGCGGGCATGAGCCCGTCATCGTTTCACGAGCACTTCAAGCAGATCACCGGAACCACCCCGCTGCAGTACCAGAAGGACCTGCGTCTGATGGAGGCGCGCAGGCTTATCTCCATGGACGGGCTTTCCGTGTCCTCGGCCGCCTATGAGGTGGGCTATGAAAGCGCCACGCAGTTCAGCCGGGAATATTCCCGGAAATTCGGCGCCCCGCCTCGAACCGACGTCTTCCGTCCCGGCATCGCGGTCTGACCGACACGCGACAATCAAACGGGGAGAACCGCCTTTAGGCCCCGTATTTGCAACACCCGGGCCCCATTTGACCGTTTTGTAGGCCGGCGCTGGCGGTAACGGTTGATCGCCCCTTGACGCGGCACGTCACTTCCATACAAAGCCGCAAACACTCACGTGAAGGACATCAATCCCATGGGTTTCAAATGCGGCATCGTCGGACTGCCCAACGTCGGCAAGTCCACCCTGTTCAATGCATTGACGCGGACAGCCGCCGCCCAGGCGGCCAATTATCCTTTCTGCACGATCGAGCCGAACACCGGCGAAGTCGCGGTTCCCGATCCCCGGCT
>Ga0189291_100229_pt1 | contig 36609 bp, 35 predicted proteins | sample UW1redminimetaG_FD_130331 | JGI IMG/M metagenome (GOLD analysis project Ga0189291, IMG submission 130331) | Marine microbial communities from the Costa Rica Dome - UW179B-red mini metaG | ecosystem: Environmental > Aquatic > Marine > Oceanic > Photic zone | place: Costa Rica: the Eastern Pacific... | reverse complement strand
GGTCGTTAGCGCCGTGATCCCGGCGGCCCGCAATGGGCGCACGCCGGAAGGAGATAGACGAGTTCGGCCCTTTCGAGGTCCGGCCCGTCGGCTCCGACATATCGGAGGGCGTACGGCGCATGGTTTGTAAGGCCACACGGTTCTCCGCTCGTATCTCGCCCCGATACCTCCATCAATCGCTTCGCCGGATGGAGCCGCGCGCGCCGTATTAACTCGCCCACCGCCCAATCCACCAAACCCCCGCCAGCCTAAGAGTAATACACTCTCTCGTGTCCGAAACGGGTGAGGGTAAACTGGCATGGGTTGGGAGAGCGGGGATAAGGTTGTGTCGATTGTAGTGGGAGCTGGGTTTGCGAGTGATGATAGGGTGAATATATTTGGGAAGTTCGGCTTTTCCTTCCCTTTGAGGGATAGTAACGAAGCGTACTGGCCTGAGCGTAGCGAATGGGTCGGAAGGGTAAAGTGCCCCCAAGCCACACCGTATGACCTTACCCCTCTGTCTTCGCGAAGGGCTAAGCCATGCACGTCGTGAGCCTTTAGCTCGCTTTGGCGCAAACCCCTCACAGGGGAGGAAGTTCTTTCTTCGTTTTCCGTTAGTGTCCCATCTTTGATTATTACACACACTCACCCTACACCCCGCTCACCCCGACGAAAGTCGGGGTCCAGCTCGACATTACGTGCAGCCGCGGGACTGGATCCCGATTTTCATCGGGATGAGCGTAAGTAGGAGTATGGTTTATTTCTCTGTCATCCCGGTCAAGTCCGCAGGACGCAGAGCCGGGACCTTACGGCAGAAAACCTCGCTAGCTTGATCACACAGCCGTTAGGGCTCGGATCACCCAAACGCGTCTGAGATGACAGAGGTACGCGCGAGCGGTTTTAGGATTTTGGAGATGACCACAGGCTGCGTGAGGTCGCAAAGAGTAGTGAGTTGGAATCCAACACACAGGCCGCTCATCCCGACCCACAATCAAGTTGAGGGTAAACTGTAGTCGGGATCTAGATGCCGGGTTCACGTCAAGCCCTGAGACTTACGCCTCCTCCTCCAACGTCACCAAGGGCTGCCCATCCGTAACCAATTGGCCCACTTCTGCCCTGACATCCGCGACGACCCCGCCGCGCGGTGATTTCAATGTCATTTCCATTTTCATGGCTTCGAGAATGACGAGCGGTTGATCGGCAGTGACCGTGGCTCCGGGTTCGACGAGAACGTCAATGACTTTGCCGGGCATGGGAGCGATGACAGCGTTGCCCGACGCGGCGGCGTTGTCTCCACCCGGAACGAAACGGGGGACGATGATGAAATCACCGTTTCGGGTTAAGGAAACATGGTCGTCTTTCACGAGTGTATCCCACGCATAATTATGTTTGAGAGCTTCCCGATTAGTTTTGAAGAAACCGTCATCACTTAAATTAAGGGTCACAGGCCTACCGTCCACACGAAGTTGTGCTTCACTCTGAGATTGCCGGATAATATCAACAGCCACAGGGCCATCATGGCCGATGAATATATATTGAAACCGAGCCGGAAGGTTCGGACGCCAACCTGTCAGTTGATTGAAGGGGCCAGACCCTTGCCTCCGGTCCATTGACCATAAAGTCATGGCCGCGATGGCGAATGTTTCGTCGCGGGATAAGTAATCCGGCGGCAATAACGTGTCAGCATGCGCGCCGATGAAATGCGTATCAATGTCTCCATCAATGAAGGCCTTCGTCGATAGGCAGCGGTTCAGGAATCCTGCATTGGTTTTAACGCCGCTGACTTCCATATTGCAAATCAGGTCGATCAAGCCCTGGATAGCATCCATCCGCGTGGATGAATGCGCAATCGCCTTGGCAATCATCGGATCATAGAAAATCGTGACGCGGTCTTGCGTGTCGATGCCTGTATCAATTCGGGTTCGTGTGTTGCCGTCGAATGTTACATCTGTGTCAATGTGTCGAATTTGGCCAATGCTCGGCACGAAATCATTGGCCGGGTCTTCCGCATAAAGCCGTGCTTCAACGGCATGACCGCTCATCGTAATCGCGCTTTGATCGGGCAGTGCTTCGCCCTGCGCGACCCTGATCTGCCACTCCACCAAATCCAGCCCCGTAATCTCTTCTGTCACCGGATGCTCAACCTGCAAACGCGTGTTCATTTCCATGAACCAGAACCCGTCAGTGCGTAAGCGTCCGGACCCATCAACAATAAATTCAACCGTGCCTGCGCCTTGGTAATTCACGGCTTGGGCGGCGCGCACGGCGGCGCTGGTCATGGCGGCGCGGACGTCGTCTGTCATGCCGGGCGCGGGGGCTTCCTCGATGACCTTTTGGTGACGACGTTGGAGCGAGCAATCACGCTCGAACATGTGCACGACGTTGCCGTGCGTATCGCCAAAAACTTGCACTTCGATATGGCGCGGGGATTGGATGTATTTTTCGATAAGCACGACATCATTGCCAAAGGACGCGGTTGCTTCGCGTTGGCAGGAGGCTAGCGCGTCTTTGAAATCTTTGGATGCTTCGACCTTGCGCATCCCTTTACCCCCGCCGCCTGCGACGGCTTTGATCAGGACCGGATACCCAATCGTGTCGGCTTGGGCTTTCAGGTGATCCGGATCTTGATTGTCGCCTTGATAACCGGGCGTAACGGGCACGCCGGCTTCAGTCATCAAAGCTTTGGCCGCATCTTTCAGGCCCATCGCTTCCATCGCCTCAGCCGACGGTCCGATGAAGGTGATATTGGCCGCGTGGCAAGCTCGCACGAAGGCGGGGTTTTCGGACAAAAAGCCATAGCCGGGGTGGACGGCATCCGCGCCCGTCTGCTGGGCCGCCGCGATAATTTTGTTGGTGATGAGGTAGCTCTCCGCCGCAGGGCTCGGCCCGATATGCACGGCTTCATCCGCCATACGCACATGCAATGCGCCGCGGTCCGCGTCGGAATAAACGGCGACGGTTTTGATCCCCATTTTCCGCGCCGTCCGGATCACGCGGCACGCGATCTCGCCGCGATTGGCGATCAATATCTTTTTAATCTCGGTCGTCATGATCTCTCCATTACTTCCTTCTCCCTTGAGGGAGAAGGTGGCCAAAGGTCGGATGAGGGTGCTCCGACGTTAGATGGGTACACCCTCACCCGCCGCTTTGCGGCACCCTCTCCCTCAAGGGAGAGGGGAGGTAAGTCTTTTGCCGCGTGGATACGCGGTTCGGAATTAATTTCATCCCCCAGATGAAACTAGCTCCTCACATTCTAAACACACCAAAGTTCATCTCACCTATCGGCGCATTCGCACTGGCAGCTAGCCCCAATCCCAACACGGTTCGCGTGTCTTCGGGTGCGATAATGCCGTCGTCCCAGATGCGGGCGGACGCGTAATAGGGGTGGCCTTCTTCTTCATATTTATCACGAATCGGTTTCATGAAGGCTTCGCGTTCCTCGTCTGACCAACCGCTGCTACCGCGCGCGACATCGGCCAACACGCTGGCGGCTTGTTCGCCGCCCATGACGGAAATACGCGAATTTGGCCACATGAACATTAGGCGCGGCTCGTACGCTCGGCCGCACATGCCGTAATTGCCTGCGCCGTAGCTCCCGCCGACCACGATGGTGAATTTCGGGACTTGCGCGTTAGCGACAGCGTGAACCATTTTCGCGCCGTGTTTGGCGATGCCGCCCGCTTCGGCTTTGGAGCCGACCATAAAGCCGGTGATGTTTTGCAAGAAGAGCAGCGGAATTTTCCGTTGGCAGCACAGTTCAATAAAATGCGCGGCTTTCATCGCGGACTCGCTGAACAACACACCATTATTGCCAAGGATGCCGACCGGATAACCGTGGATTTCGGCAAAGCCCGTGACCAGCGTCGGGCCGTAAAGCGCCTTGAATTCAGTAAAACGTGACCCATCGACGATGCGGGCAATAATTTCGCGGCAATCATAGGGCTTGCGAATATCGGCGGGTACCACGCCGCCGAGCTCATGCGACGGATAAAGTGGTGCGTCGCCATCGCCTGTTGGCAAGAAGTGCGGCTCTTTGGGCTCTAGCGTGCTGATAATGTCGCGCACAATCGCGAGCGCGTGATCATCATTGGCGGCGAGGTGATCGACGACGCCGGACTGGCTTGCGTGGAGCATACCGCCGCCCAATGTTTCCGCGTCAACTTCTTCGCCTGTCGCGGCCTTGACCAGCGGTGGTCCGCCGAGGAAGATCGTGCCTTGGTTCGCCACGATCACGGCTTCATCGGCCATGGCCGGAACATAGGCCCCGCCTGCTGTGCAGCTGCCCATGACGCAGGCGATTTGCGCGATCCCTTCGCGGCTCATCTTGGCTTGATTGAAAAAACTACGGCCGAAATGGTTCTTATCTGCAAACATCTCCGCTTGGCGCGGCAGGTAACCGCCGCCGCTATCGACGAGGTAAATGACAGGGAGGCGGTTTTCGAGCGCGATGTCCTGTGCGCGCTGTTGCTTCTTCCCCGTCATAGAAAAATATGTGCCGCCTTTGACGGTCGGGTCGTTGCATATGATGACGCATTCGCGTCCCGACACGCGGCCAATGCCGGTGATGATGCCCGCCATCGGCACTTCGAACTCATACATCTCATGTCCGGCGAGTTGGCTGAATTCCAGAAACGGTGTGCCCGGGTCCAGCAAGCGTTCCACGCGTTCTCGCGGTAGCAACTTGCCACGCGACAAATGTTTCTCCCGCGCGCGCTCTGACCCGCCTTGCGCATAATGCGCGACAAGGCGTTGCAAATCATCGGTTAGCGTTTGCATGGCGGCGCGGTTCTCCGCGAACTCGGCGCTGGTGGTATCAATCTTGGATTGGAGAATAGGCATAGGCGGATGCGTAAGGGGATGGCGGGGGCAAGGCAATGCGTGAATTCTCACGCAGGCCGAAAGATCATTGCGCGCCTATCCCGCGATGGGGCGGCGCAAGGGTGGGACGTGTGGAGTCCGCTTAACGGCCCATCGCGATAACATGTGCGGCCGTATCCGTATATTGTTGGAATGCCGTGATTTTCCCGCCTTCGACTGTCCAAACATGGACGAAAGCCGCGTCGAGTACGGTCCCGGTCTGCGTAGATTGCGCGTTATACTGACCGATAACGGCCACACGTGGTCCGTCAACAATATACTCGATTGGATTTGCCGTGAAATAATCCCAGTCCCCGCCAAGGCGTGAGAACAGGCCACTTAAAATAGCCTCCGGTCCTACATATGGGTTTAGATCGGCGTAGGGATTTCCTTGCGCTTCATTCCAAATAATATCCGCGCTCATATTGCCCGTAACCATGGCCATGTCGCCCGCCGCAAAACCATCATAGACTGATTGCACGGTGGCTTTTGCATCGGATTCGGCGGGCATCATAGACGATGTTATGATTGTCTCTGTTGGCGTTGTGGTACAGGCGATCAAAACTGAACCGCAGGATGACATCATCATCAATGAAAGAAGAGTTTTCATAATTTCACTCCGATTGCGTACCACTCACCGACACCATGCGACATTCCGTCAAGGAAAGATAGGCGGATCAAACTTTTCCGAGACTGGAACCTCCTCTGACATTCAGGGTTAAGGCTATGCGGCGGCTCCGGTATGATGACGTGGCAGATGTAAAGGAACAAAATGCGAAAATCGATTTGGATGTTAGGGGCCTTGGCGCTCACGCCTGTATTTGTGACAGGCTGCTCCACCGTCGCCTATACGGTGCAGGAGAAATTCGGGATCGAAAAGCGGGACATCCTTGTCGACCGGGTTGAAAATGTGGCGAAGTCGCAAGCCGAAGCCAAAGACGAATTCGAAGATGCGCTGGAAGCCTTCCGCGCGGTTGTCGCTGTGGATGGCGGCGCGCTGGAAGCTATGTATGACGATCTGAAACGCGCCTATGAACGGGCGGATAATCAAGCGGGTGAAACCCGCGCCCGCGTCGCGTCTGTCAAACAAGTCTCTCGCGACTTGTTCCGAGAGTGGGAAGCCGAACTCGGCGAATATTCAGATGCAGGCCTGCGCCGCGCGTCGGAACGGCAACTGCGCGATACACAGCAACGTTATGAGGTTTTGGCGGGTACAATGGACGCCGCCACGGCGTCGATGGATCCGGTGCTGTCTGTGTTCAAGGACCGCGTGCTCTACCTGAAACATAATCTCAACGCGCGCTCCATCGCCGCGATCAGCGGAGAAACCGCGCAACTGGAAACTGATGTCGCGCGCTTGATCACCGAGATGGAGCAGTCCATCTCTGCGGCGGATGCGTTTATTTCAGAGATGCGGGGTTAAGATAACTTCGGCTGAGGACCTTTAGTCTGGCTAAATCGGATTAAGGGGTTGTACGCGTCCGAGGCCGCCGAGGGTGTTCCTGATGGGCCGCGTGTTTCGTCCGCGAACAACTCGTCTGCGCCCCTAAAAGATGACGCCATTGCATGAGCGATAAGCACCAATCGCGTTGGACGCCGCGCGGATGCGCGCCTATGAGACCTTTATGAAAACGCCCAGCATTCTTAAAACCAAATCACAAGCCAGCCCACAGGATGCATCGTTGCTGCCGCGTGAGCGCGGTGTCGGGCTCGATTTTATCACGGATGATAAGCCCCAAGCGGGCGAGGTGCGGGAGATTGCGGACGGGGTGTTCTGGCTGCGTTTCTCCCTGCCCATGACAGGGCTCGATCACATCAACCTCTACGCGCTGCGGGACGGTGATGGCTGGGTTGTTGTCGATACGGGCATCGCCATGGCCGAAAGTAAGCGCCAATGGGAAGGTCATTTCAAGGAATTGATGGGCGGGCGTCCGGTTAACCGCGTCATCTGTACCCATTTGCACCCGGATCATACGGGCCTTGCGGGTTGGATTTGCCGCAAATTTGGCGCGCCGCTTTTGATGACGCGCGGCGAATATATGCTCTGCCGCTTGCTGGTGAATGATACAGGCCACCCTGCGCCGCAGGAAGGCATTAAGTTTTACCGCAAAGCCGGGTTTACGACGCCGCAAATCGATCTTTATAAAAAACGGTTTGGCGGTTTCGGGAAAGCGGTCGAAGAATTACCCCATGCTTATGATCGCCTGACCGACGGCGAATGGGGCAAAATCGGCGGCAAGACATGGCGCGTGATTATCGGGTCGGGGCATAGTCCCGAACATGCTTGCCTTTATTGCGAAGAACTGGGCCTTTGCCTGACGGGTGATCAGCTTTTGCCGAACATTAGCTCGAACGTCTCCGTTTGGCCGACGGAGCCGGAAGGTAATCCGCTCAATGATTGGATATCGTCTTGCCATAAGTTGATTGCGGAGCTGCCTGAAGACACGCTCATTGGTCCTGCGCACGGCGTTCCGTTTCGCGGTGCCCATAAACGGCTGGGTAAGTTGATTGAGCATCACGAAAAAGCGCTCGACCGTTTGCTCGAATTCTGCGCAGAGCCGCGTATGGCGACCGAAGTCTATTCAGTCCTCTTCCGCCGCCCCATCGATGATCGAAACCGTATCATGGCCGTCGGCGAAGCCGTCGCGCATTTGAACTGCCTAAAAGGGCGAGGACTTGTATCGCGCCGTTTGAATGATGCAGGGCAGTTTACGTATAAGGCGCGGGTTCCGAAAACAGGGTAGAGCTTGGCTCTGTCTGTAAAATTGAGGCGTTGAGACTGATGTCTCAGGGCGAGTCTTTTTGTGCCGCTTCCTTCTTTTTACGGTCTTGCCGTTCCGCCATCTCAACGTAATTTGGCTGTTCGTCGCCGCCGCTGTTGGACGAAAAGAACAGAATGCTCATAAAGACCAAACCCAAAATAAAGGCGAGGGGTATCGCGAAATAATGCGCGGCCTTACCGTGCACGGAGACATTCTCGGCCATTGGCCAGAACATAATAAGAAGGCAAATTGGAACGGATACGAGCGTGTAATAGAGCGCAAATTTCCGGAACTTTACTATCGCTTCTTGTCGTTTTTGAGCCTCTTCAGGCCGTGGTCTGGGCATGGCATCAATTTCCAATTTGTTACTGAACCCGTTAATGAGAATTCTTCGCATTCTTAAAACAGAAAAGCCGCGCCACTATTGTGACGCGGCTCACTATTTATTCTCTTAGATGTTGCAAGCGAGTCAAACTGACTCTCTCATTATTCTTGGAACGGATTAAGGGTCCGATGTTTGCCGTGAAGGAACTCATTGCCATGAGTTCTTAGCCTATGCGCGCGTATTACAGGAAGAAATGATAGGATTGGAGCTGACTGATCTGGATGTTTTCGATGATCAAAACGTCTCCATTTGGAAAATTTATCCTGACGTCTGAAACGACTTGCGACATCATACCTTGCAAAAGACTAAAGCTCGAAATTTGGAAATCAGATAGATCAATTATATCAGATGACCCCAGATCAAAATCCAAAATCTTATCTGTGCCGTCCCCCTCTGTCATGATGAATGTGTCAGCGCCTCCATCGCCCCACATCCTATCATTCCCCTCTCCACCGTGCAGGGTGTCATTGCCGTCTCCCCCATAAAGGCGGTCATGACCGCCTCCGGCATTTAACTCATCATTCCCGGCAGCTCCGCCGAGGGCGTCATTGCCGCCTCGCCCGTAGATGACATCATCACCCCCACGACCCCGCAAAAGATTGTTCTCGTCAGTACCGGAAATTGTGTCGTCATATTCAGAGCCATCAACGGCCTCGATGGATATGAAGGTATCAAACTCTGCGTCGCCGCCGCTTGCGACGGGGGTTGTGGTGCTAATGTCAACAATAATGCCAGCAGGGGAATTCATATAGTTGACTGTATCAATGCCATCGTCGCCCCGAAGTTCATCAGCGCCCGGATCACCCATCAAGCGATCATTTCCGTCACCGCCTAATAGCCGATCGTCGCCGTGTCCGCCGAGCAGTGTATCATTACCGCCTGCGCCGGTCAGTTTGTCGTTCCCTCCATTGCCTTCTAATCGGTCGCCGCCGTCACTCCCGCGAAGAGAGTCATCCCCTGAACCAGAAATTATTCTGAACGTTTCAAAATGATTGGCGGCGACAATTGGAGCCGCAAACGGGGATTGCCCATCTGGATAGACAATGAAGAGCTGGACTCCCACGGCCGTTTTAATATCGTCCGTGATATGGTTGAGCGTGACATTCAGGTGATCGTCTCCGTCGCCGCCGTGGGCATGGTGCCTATCCGCAATAGATTTTGGAACAAATTTGACTGTGTCATCACCTTCTCCGAGCTGAAGATTGCTAATGCGTTCTATGTTTGAGACGTGAGTTCCATCGCTCAGTGTAAATTCTGCGCCGTCGGGAAGAAGAAAGTTAAGGGTGACATCTTGCGCATCTGACAGAGTGTTGCGCGGAAGTTTAAGCAGGTAATCAAAACCGTCGCCTCCGTCGATAATGTCCGGACCTATGTCGCCAGCGAAATCCCCGACTGTCAGCCTGTCATCGCCGTCGCCTCCCATAAGCGTATCTTCGCCAAAAAGGCCATCAAGTTCATCATTACCAGAACCACCATTAAGCTCGTCATCTGAGCGTGATCCCGTCAGGCTGTCATGACCGGAACCCCCGATGATTTTGTAACTTTCGAAATTGTCTGCTGTGACAAGAATGGAGGCGGGGTCAGAATGGGTTACTTCATAGGTTGAACCGCCGCTCGCAATCAAATCAGCATTGAGGGCTTGGGCTTCCACGACCAATCTATCTGTACCTGCGCCGCCATCAACAGCGTAATAGTCGCCGAGTGAGAGTAAAATGACTGTGATGATATCATTGGCGCCGGACATTCAGTTCTCCTAAATTTATTAGATTGTTTATTTATATAACACACTTATAACGAGAATAATAGAGGTCTCACGATGCATAAAAAAACCGCGGCATCTTTCGATGCCGCGGCTTATCTTCAGTCTGTTTGAAACTGTTATGCGATGTCGAAGCGATCCGCCATCATCACTTTACTCCAAGCGGCAACGAAGTCCTTTGCGAACTTCTCTTGATTGTCGTCCTGCGCATAAACTTCGGCATAGGCGCGAAGGATAGAGTTTGAGCCAAAGACGAGGTCCGCGCGGGTCGCGGTCCATTTGACTGCTCCGGACTGACGGTCACGGATTTCATATGTGTCGTTGTCCGCCGGATGCCAGCTGTTAGCCATATCGGTCAGGTTAACGAAATAATCCGTCGATAGGCTGCCCTCATTATCCGTGAAGACGCCGTGCTTATTACCGTCGTGGTTTGCGCCAATGACGCGCATTCCGCCGAGCAAGACAACAAGCTCTGCCGCTGTCAGGCCCATAAGTTGCGCGCGGTCGAGGAACATAGCGTCCGCCGCTCCCGCAAACTGGTCTTTCGCATAGTTGCGGAAGCCATCGGCGAGCGGCTCAAGCGGCTCGAAGGACTCAGCATCGGTCATGGCTTCGGTGGCATCACCGCGGCCCGCCGCAAACGGAACGCTCACATTGAAACCGCCTGCTTTGGCAACAGCTTCAATTCCGACATTACCCGCCAGAACAATGACGTCCGCGATGGACGCGCCAGTTTCAGCGGCGATGGGTTCCAACGCTGCGAGGACGCGGTCCAAACGGGCGGGCTCATTGCCGTCCCATGTGCGCTGCGGGGCCAGACGGATGCGCGCACCATTCGCGCCGCCGCGTTTATCAGAGCCGCGGTATGTGCGGGCGCTATCCCATGCCGTCGCAATCATTTCGGCAGACGTTAAGTCTGTTGCCGCGATCTTGGCTTTGACGGCGTCAACATTATACGCGGTTGAGCCTGCAGGAATTGGGTCTTGCCAGATCAGATCTTCGCTCGGAACGTCCGGTCCAATGTAATTGACTTTCGGGCCCATGTCGCGGTGCGTGAGTTTAAACCATGCGCGGGCGAAGCAATCGCGGAAATAGGCTTCGTCGGCCATAAACTTCTCGCAAATTGCGCGGTAGGTCGGATCGACTTTCATCGCCATGTCGGCATCGGTCATGACAGGCATTGTGCGTGTGCTGCCGTCATCCGTGTCGATGGGCATATCGATGTCTTTAATGTCGACGGGCTTCCACTGTTTCGCGCCAGCGGGCGATGTCGTCAGCTCCCACTCATGGCCGAAGAGCATGTCGAAATAACCCATGTCGAACTTGGTCGGTTCAGACGTCCACGCGCCTTCGACGCCAGATGTAATATGGCTGCTGGGTTTGCCTGTGACATTCGGGTTCATCCAACCAAAGCCTTGATCATGGATTTCGCCGCCTTCAGGTTCCGCGCCCAGCGCGCCAGCATCGCCGTTACCGTGGGCTTTTCCGACGGTGTGACCTCCAGCGGTCAGCGCCGCTGTTTCTTCGTCATTCATCGCCATACGGGCGAAAGTGACGCGAATGTGCTCCGCTGTGCGGGCCGGATCAGGATTACCGTTCACGCCTTCAGGGTTCACATAGATGAGGCCCATATGGACAGCTGCGAGGTTGGGGCCGAGCGTGTCCGCATCCTCCAAATTGGCGTAGCGGTTCTCGCTTGGCGCAAGCCATTCTTTCTCTTCGCCCCAGTTAACGTCGATTTCCGGTGCCCAAATATCTTCGCGGCCAAAGCCAAAGCCGAAGGTCTTGAGGCCCATGTTTTCATAAGCGATGGTGCCAGCGAGCAGCATGAGGTCAGCCCATGAGATGGAATTGCCGTATTTTTTCTTGATCGGCCACAGCAGGCGGCGCGCTTTATCGAGGTTGCCATTATCCGGCCAGCTATTGAGCGGCGCGAAGCGAAGGTTCCCGGTTGAGCCGCCCCCGCGACCATCAGACGTGCGGTATGTGCCCGCGGCGTGCCATGACATGCGAATAAACAACCCGCCATAATGGCCCCAATCGGCGGGCCACCAAGGTTGGCTGTCAGTCATCAGCGCGTGAAGGTCAGCTTTAAGAGCGTCAAAGTCGAGGGATTTGACGGCTTCGCGGTAATTGAAGTCGGGATCCATCGGATTGGACCGCGCGCCATGTTGATGCAGGATTTCAACGTTGAGGGCTTCGGGCCACCAATCTTTGACAGATGTGGGCGCGCTGCTTGTGGCGCTGCCGTGCATAACGGGGCATTTGCCGCCTGTGTTGACTGACATTTCGTTCATGGGGAGTCCTCTCGGTGATCGTCTGGGTGGGTCGCTCTTGCGGCGGTTGATACATGATTAGGACATGATGTTCCATTCGTCCAATCGTTGGTTCCAAAACATCTCATTGGTTTTGCCTATAGAAGAAGGTCGTCATTCACTTGGCGTTCAACAAACAAGCGGCACGTCCAATCTGGCAATAGGATGGCAATTGTGGGCCCATCTGTTCTGCCAACGGAGTTCGATAAGAAGCGAAGGTCATGGGGGTGATCGCCGCGTCTTGTCGTCTGTCTCCGTTCCCGGCCTGCCGTCCCCCGGCAGGCCGGGTTTCCGGGGGCGCAGGTCTTTATTTCTTCAACCCGTGCTTTCGCAATAATCCTCGAAATTGATGATAACTCAAATCAAGCCGCTCAGCGGCTTTGCCTTGATGATCATTCGTCACGCGCAGGGCTTCGTCGATGAGGCGGCGCTCAAACGTCATCACGCGGTCCGTGAAACTTTCAGAACTTGGCGCGGTCTCAACGGGCGTTGATGGTAATATTGTTTCGGTCTGGACGAGTGAGGGTGCGGTCCCGATGGGCGCGGTGGCGGCGATAGGCGGCGGAGCCGTATCACGCAGGCGGTGAGGGCTATCGAAAGGATCGAAATCAAGAGTGTCTATGGGATTGGTCAGACTCTCATCATCGAGAAACGCCTGCACCGTGCTACGCGCGATAATGCTTTTGAGCTCCCGGACATTCCCCGGCAGCGGATGATCTTGCAGGGCTTCATGAGCCTCTGCTGTGAGGCCAGGGAATTGTTTAGCGCCAAGATCACGCGCGACGGCGCGGCCAAAATGATCGACGAGGGCGGGTATATCTTCTGTGCGGGCGCGCAGGGGCGGGAGCGTAATGACGTGAAAGGCGAGGCGGTCGAGCAAATCCCCGCGGAATGTGCCCCGCAAAACGGCAGATGGCAGATCTAGGGACGTTGCGGCCACAACGCGGACATTGACCTCTTCATTATAGAGCTCCCCCGTCGCTTGCACTTGGCCATGTTCAATCGTGTGCATCAGCTTTTCTTGCAGGCGAACTGGCATGAGCTCGATGGCGTCTAGAAATAGCGTGCCGTCATCCGCTTCAAAAAAACGACCATTCGTATCGGCGCGGCCATCCATGAAAGTTTGGCCGAACAGTTCGCGGTCAAGCTCACGCTCAGTAAACGCGGCGCAATTCACGCGGACATAATCTTTCTCCCAACGCGGTGAGAGGAAGTGAACGCGCGACGCGATCAGCTCTTTGCCGGTTCCCCGCTCGCCCGCGATTAAAACGGGCCGATCTGTGGATGCATAGTCAGACACGCGGTCCATAAGGGCCATGAAAGACTGGCCGGAGCCGATAGGTTGGGAGCGAAGGGGCATATTTGGATTATTTAGCCAATTATTACTGGTAAATCCAGCCAAATATTAGTGTAATACACCAACGCATTTCTTGTTTATCAATAATAAATTTCAAAAATCTATATATTTCAATAGTTTAGTTTTTCGTGACAACGCTCGCTCAATTGGTCATCTTGTAATCACTGAAGCGGAGGCAACAGACCGCCGCCACAACCAAGGCCCTAGCCACCGGGCCACAAAGAGAGAGACGAAAGGAGACGACAATGACTTATCGGACCATCGATAATGACCTGAATGCGATCAATGGAGCGGCCTCGCCGTCACGATCTGTACGCCGGGCTCGGGCTCGCCGCGGTTACGCTGCGATGAATGTCCGCAACATCGGCAGCTACGGATTTATGCCAATGCACGGTGCGGCGAACACGTATGAGGAGATCCTCTAATGGACGACCAAAACTATAGTGCCGGTGATTGGCGTTCAAAAGGCGCACGGTTCGTTCGTTACGTCACAACCCGCGACAAGGAATGCTGGGGTTTTTTCGCCGCAGGCTTCCTCATCGCAGTCATCTTAACCTAACGGTTAAGACCCCTTCTAAACTCAGACTTCGAACCTTCCGGTTCGACCCCAACATTCTCAAAGGAGACGAGACACAATGGGTATTTTTTCCCGCATGGGCGACATCATTAATTCCAACCTCAACGCTATGATTGAGGCGGCTGAAGATCCTGAAAAGATTGCCCGCCTAATCATCCAGGAAATGGAAGATACATTGGTCGATGTTCGCACTGACGCCGCTCGCCACATTGCCGAGCGCAAAGAGCTAACGCGCCGCGAAGACGACTATCGTAAACGCGCCGATGATTGGGCTGCCAAAGCTGAACTCGCGATCACTAAAGACCGGGAAGACCTGGCCCGCGGTGCGCTGACAGCTCGCCGCCAGGCTGAAGATATGGCCGATGTCGTTGGTAAAGAGATCGAAGTTTTGGACGAAGCCATTGGCAAAGCCGACGGTGACCTATCCAAGCTACAGACGAAACTCGATGAAGCGAAAGCCAAGCACAAAGCGCTCACCATGCGCAGCACGGTCGCCCGCAGCCAAGTGAAGATGCGGACCAAGATCGTTGATACCCGCGTTGATGATGCCTTGTCCCGCTATGAGCGGATGGAGCGCAAAGTCGACGAGCTTGAAGCGCATGTTGAAGCGTTTGATCTCGGTGAAGGTGAAAGCCTTGAATCACAATTCGCGGCCTTGGAGACCAATGACGAACTTGAAGATGAGTTGGAAGCGTTGAAAGCTCGCATGAGCAAGCCGAAAGCCGCCAATAAATCAGAAAAGCCGTCTAAAAAGGCTGGTTGATCGGAACGCGGCCTCGCGTAAAGCAAGGCAGGCACCTAATGCGCCCGGGGGATCCTTCCCCCGGTGACCCGGAATTACCCTTCTTCGGTCACACTCCTTCGGGCGCAACCCACCCGATCAATATATAACGAAAGAGAGTCCCATAATGTTTAGGCCCGAAGTTCTGGTCTTCATGATCCCCATCGTCGCAATCGTCATGGGCGTCGCATCCTCGATGCTGAAGACACACTACGAACATAAAGAACGCATGGGCGGTGGCGGTACGCCGGAAAACGGTACCCACCGCGCAGAACTCGAACAAATGTCGCGCATCGCCGACATCCTCGATCAACGTGTCAAAGTGCTGGAACGCATTCTTGACGATGAAATCCCCAACTGGAGGGACAAAGCATGACCCGCCGCAACGACGATTATGATTACGACTATGACTATGGCGACCAAGATGGCCGTCCGAAGCTCCGCCGCAATAAAATCGACGGTATACTCGGCGGTGTTTGTGCCGGTCTTGGTGACTGGCTTGGAATTGATCACGGACCAATGCGGATATTCGTTGTCCTTGCGATCATCTTCGCTGGATTTCCTGCCCTGCTTTACTTCTTAATGTGGATGTTCATCCCGTCAGACAAGCGCGCCCCGTATAATCGCGAAACCCGTGGAAACCGCCGGGCAAAACGCAAGGCCAAACGTCACGGCCGCGTCGAAGTGGATCCAGGTGATACGACGAATTACTCGGACGTTCGGTCCAAGTTCCGCTCACTCGAAGAGCGCTTGCAAGACTTAGAACGCTCCGTGACCTCGCGTGAATGGAAACTCCGCCGCGATTTCCGGGACCTCGAAAGCTAGGCCCCGCATGAGATGATCGCCGGAGACGAAAGCCTCCGGCTTGAGTGCCAGACGAATAAAGTATGACGATTAAACGCTACACGAAATAAAGGGAGAGACACATGAATATTATCGTAACAACAATGATGGCCGGCGCGTTTGCCGCGACGCCGCTCACGTCCACCACGTCACTTGCTGACCTTTTGCCGGAAAACCCGTTTGACGGCCTATCCGTTAGCGCCGCCGGAATCGGGTTTGAAGTTTCAGGCGACGGTATTGAGACGCATCCTGCGACCAGCTCTGACTTCGAAATTGAACTTCGGCTTAAATCCGGTTCACCCATCCGCGTGAGACTCTAATGACCCAGATAATTAAAAAACGCGCGATGATCCTTGCCGCCTTGATGACCAGTGCCATGGTCGTTCCGGCCGCAGCGACAGACATCACGATTGAGAATTTTGTCGGCATGGTCAAAATTGTCGACGGTAATGACGGTGTAGAGGTTGTTCGCCAAGGTGACAAACCTGCTGATTACCGCGACAGCCGCGGCGACATTTTCATTGATGGCGGCCTGTCTGACCGAGAACGCAACAAGGCATGCGAAGGCTCAGGCATTAGCTGGAACTTGAATTTTGGTGGGCGTGGATCCGAAGGAAACTCACGTTTGGAGGATTATCCAGAACTCATCATTAGTGTGCCGAGTGGCTCTAGCTTGACAATTCGTGACAGCGCTTTGCAACTCGACTCTCAAGTCGATTTGGGCGACGCTGATTTGGATGTCAGTGGATGTTTTGACATTAAAGTCGCGTCTGCGGATCGGCTGACAGTTGATAAGTCCGGCTCCGGTGAAATTGAGATCGGAACAGTCGGGATGCTAAAAATTGAAAAATCCGGCTCCGGCGATGTCGAAATTGGCCAGGCGAGTTCTTTCGAACTCGACCAATCCGGTTCTGGCGATGTGGATGTTGACCGTGTTGACGGCCCCGTGATGATCGAAAAATCCGGTTCCGGCGATATTGAAATCGGCAGTGTGGACGGTAAATTCAGTGTCGATAAGTCCGGCTCCGGCGATGTCGAGGTTCAAGGGGGTACGATTTCAGATCTATCGATCCGCAATAGCGGTTCCGGTGATGTCGATATTAATGCGGCCGTCGGCGATGCTTATGTTCGGGCGTCTGGTTCCAGCGACGTCTATGTTAAATCCATAAGTGGTTCCGTTGACGAGTCCACATCAGGGTCGAGCGACTTCACACGGGGAGACGACTGATCCGTCGTAAAAACTTTTGGTCGAGCGGTGAGGGTTCCCCTAAATAAGCGCTGACAAGCGCTTCCCCCAAGAGGGGGGCAAAGACAAAACCGCGCGATCCAAGGCCGGACAGGACCCACATATCCTGTCCGGCCTTTTGTGTTTTGAGCTGCGTAAGGCGCGGCAGTGTGTCAGGCGAATTGACGCGGACACTCGCGCGGTGTGGCCGAACATTCGGGCCGACAGACAGGCCTTGCGCTTGGGCTTGGCCGAAATTCTTGGCATCATCTGTTTCGGTCAGGTCAAACGCTTTATCGTGATCTTCAATCCGCTCATGCGTCGCGCCAAGCAAAAGATCACCGCGAATGGGAATGACGTAGCCGCCATAGGTGACAGGCTGGGGTACAGCTCCCGTGGCCCAGCTTAATTGTCCACGGGAGAAGCGGAATGCGGCGTCCGGCAAGAGGGTGCGAATGCCGTAACCGCTGGCTAGAATGACAGGGCCGTCAATGGCGTCGATGGTCTCCACACGGCGGGACTCAACTGTAATACCGCTGAGGAATGATTGCCGCGCCGCTTCCGTATCAATGACTAAGGAGCTGCCGAGATAAACGTCCTTATCGCTCATTTTTATATGGCCGCGTCCGAGGACATCTTGATCAATAAGCCGTTGATGGCGATCGCGTTCCTTCGCGCTTTTATTGAGGTGCAAAACGCCTTCATGACGAATGGCATCTCCATAAGCGTGGCGAGCATAAAGGAAACTTGAGAGGAAGAAGCGTGAGGCCGGATTATCCTGCAAATCAAAGCGCGGTTTAATCAGAGCGGCGCCATTGCCCGACGCCGCAACATGGTTTGGGTCTGAAATTACAGCAGGACGCAAACCCCTGCGTAAGAAGGCCCGGGCAATTGATGCGCCCGCAATGCCAGCGCCTATAATGGTCGGGAGAGGGGGCGCTGTTGGTGCGGGCGGCTCGCCCGGCATAACCGCTTCAAGCCGTTGGCGTTTGCTCCCGAATCCGGGTTCGCGGGACACGGTAAATCCGGCGTCACTCAAACCTCGCCTGACATCGCCTGCAACTGTAAAGGTCGCAACACGCCCGCCGGGCGCGGAGAGGCGCGCGACCTCAGCCAGAATCTTAGGGCTCCACATATCGGCGTTTTTGGCCGGCGAAAACCCATCGAGAAACCACGCATCCGCGCGAAATGTTTGTGACGTGAGCGCGGGCGTAACCGCGTCGTGGACCAGCGTCAGCGTGACGCTGCCGAAATGCCGACGATGAATGCCGCGCACAGGGCCGGGCCACTGTTCTATCAGGGATGCGGCAAGATCCGAGAGTTCGGGAAATTGGGATAGGGCGCGGTGAAGGTCATCGCGGTCGAATGGGAACCCTTCGACGGATATATAATGAAGGCGCCCGCGTGCGCCGCTGTCGCGCCACGCTTGCAAGGTTGCGAGGAAGTTCAGCCCCGAGCCAAAACCTAGTTCCGCAATCGTAAAGACGTCGCGTTCCATCCACCGCTGCGGCAAACCACAGCCTGTCAGAAAAACGGCGCGGGCTTCGTCCAATCCGCCATCGGCAGAGAAATAAATGTCGCCGAAGTCTTCTGCGGTGGGTGTTCCCGGAACGCTGAAATCAAGGGAGGGAGCAGGGGTGCGGGTAAGGGGTGTAGGGCCGGGCATGGGATTGCCTATAGCGGTCTTATGCTCGGCAAAGGGGAAAGATTATGGGTTAGGCGCAGTAATCTTTATTGCCCCATAATTCTGCGAAACAAAGTTTGCTCAACATAGCCATCGGCTGGAACGCCGTTGGCGCTTTGCCATGCACGGATCGCTCTGCGCGTCGCAGGTCCAATCATACCGTCTACGCCTTGTGTGTCATAGCCCATCGCAGTTAGCCGCACTTGCATCGCTTTTTTATCCTCAAACGAAATTGGCGTGTCGCTTTCGGGCCACGGATTGCGGATCGCTGTTTCGCCGACGAGTGCATCGCCAAGGCTGGAAATGCCCATGACGTAGCTGGTTGAATTATTATATTTCTTGATCGCATCAAAATTGCGGAAGGTCAGAAATTTCGGGCCGCGGTGGCCGGCGGGTGCGAGGAGTTTGGCGTCCAGTGCGCTGGCGGCCGGACTATACATCATGCCGTTGGCGGGCATAACGCCCATCGCAACCCATTCGGACACAGGTTTTCGTACGGTCTCGCTCGCCGAATAATCAAAATCATTCGGCAAAATCACTTCGGACATAACGGGTTGCCCGACTTTCCAGCCTGACCGCGTCAGATAGTTGGCGGCGCTGGCGAGCGCGTCGGCTTCGGAACCCCAAAGATCCGTATTGCCATTGCGGTCAAAATCGACGGCATAGTCGCGGAATGTGGACGGGATAAATTGCGTCATCCCCATCGCGCCGGCCCATGACCCTTTCAATTGATCAATTCGCACCGCGCCTGATTGGATCAGATCTAGAGTCGCAAAAAGCTGTGTTTCGCCAAAATTCGTCCGGCGGCCTTCAAAGGCAAAGGTCGACAGGCTGTCGATAATGTCGTGCGTACCAAGAATTTTACCGTAAGCGCTTTCCAGACCCCAAATCGCCGTCAGGATTTGGCGAGGAACACCGTAAATGCGTTCAATATCGTCAAATTCGGCTTTATGCTCCGCCATTTCGGCTTGGCCATTACGAATGCGGTCCGGGTTGGCGGCGGAATTAATGTAGGCCCAGACGGGGCGGGTGAATTCCGGTTGGCTGCTATCACGTTCCAATGCGCGTTCGTTCATCTGTGCGCGCCCAACCGTATCGGCGAGCAATTGCGGGGAATATCCTTTGGTTAAGGCGCGAGCGGTGAAATCCGCCTGCCACATTACGAACCGCTGCTCGACGGGCAGCCCGTCCATTAGCGTGCTGGCGGAGGCGTTCATCACAGCGGTCGGCGGGCTGACGGGTTCAGCGCTGACGCTGGCTGTCGTAGCGGAGGCGACAGTCGATGTGGTGGCTCGCGGCAACTCTGTCGCGGCTGTGGCGCATCCGGCGACAGTGAGAGCGATTGGCAGGGTTAGGAATAAATAACGCATAAACAGAGACTACCAGTCGTTTGCGCCTTGCGGTAGAGGGGAGTTATGACGAATGCGTCAGAATTATGGGCTTAAAGCAGGTGTTTTGGGTTAAGAACACTTACTAAACCCTGCGGCCATGCATTGACTCCGCCCGCCCCGCTCCATATAGGCCCGCTTCCGCTGAAAATGCGCCAGAATTTTATGAAAAGGGCACCGAGCCATGAAAGTCCGCAGCTCGCTGAAATCACTGAAAAACCGTCACCGCGATTGCCAAGTTGTGCGCCGCAAGGGCCGTCTTTACGTGATCAACAAGACAGACCCACGCTTTAAAGCGCGTCAAGGTTAAGGCCGTCAGGTCTAAGATGTCGGCGGCGCTATCGCGCCAACGTGACATGTCTATCATGAATCAGCCTCTTGCCTTGTCGGGCGAGGGGCTTCATTTTGTTGGTGTGAAAGCTTTTCTCTCCTTATTCTGTTGTTGTCTGCTGACGGCTCCCGCGTGGGCGCAGGTCGAAGAGAGACAGCCGGAGACGCAGCAGGATTCAGAGGGTAATCAAGACCGGTCCCGCATTATTCTTGAACCCGGTCCGTCGCTTATACTGCCAACCGAACCGCTGCCCGCGCCGGACCTCCCACCAGATGTGTCAGGCTTGCCGGATCCCGATCAATCTATTCCCGAAGCGCCGACGCCAGACATTGACGCGCCCGATTATTCGCGCCTGTCCTCGAATCAAGAACGTGCGGCGAAACTGGCCGAAATTTTCGAGCGTTTGGCAGAGGCCGAAGACGCTGAGTCAGGCAATCTGATTGCCGAGGAAGTTTGGGCTATCTGGCTCAATAGCGGTAGCCCGTCCGTCAACTTACTACTCCGGCGCGGCGCGGACGCCCAAACCCGCAGCCGCAATGAACTCGCGCGCGTCATGTATGATTATGTGACGGAGTTGGAGCCGGATTACGCCGAAGGCTGGGCGCGGTCATCACGATTGGCGTTGGAAGAACGCGATTTTGCCCGCGCAGCTAGCGAAGCCGTTCGGGCGCTAACGTTAGAGCCGCGTCATTTCTATGCGCTCTGGACGCTCGGCAATGTGTTGGAGCGTTTGGGCCGTCAGGATGATGCGCTCGAAGCCTACCGCGAAGCGAACCGTCTGTATCCGGCGCTCGAGTCCGTCAAAGAACGCGTTGACGCGCTGGAACTCGTTTTGGGCGGCGGCGTCCTTTAATTCCCGAATATATTAGTCAATGAAGACGGCGTCCGCTGCGACGCGGTCTTCAATACCGGCCTCACTGGCCGACCAATGATCAAAATAATCAGCCCCGGATCGGCCTGCACCAGAGGCCAAGGCCGCAATGCGGCCCATGCCGGAGAATCGTGTGTTGGGTAATTGCGCGGCAATCGGATCCGTAAACGCGTCATCCGGATCAATGATCGTCCAGCCTTTGGCCCGAAGGGCGCTGACCATATCAGCCGTGAAAGATGCCGCGAGATCATTTTCGTGAAGCAACAGAACGTGCGCCGGGCGGCGCCCCAACAGGTCGGTCGCCATAGCGTCATAATGTTCCGCCGCGTCAACAACCATATCGCTATAGACTTTTGATAAGGCAGCTTCGTCGACCGTTTTTCCATCGCGCAATGCGTTTTGCCATAATCCCTCTAAATGCCAATCATATGTATCGACGGTGACGTAGCCGCTCATAATTGACCGTGCGTCCAGGGCTGCTCGTAGGGCATCTCGTTTCGGGAGAGCGGCATCTGCGTCGCCGTAACCACCCTCATCTAAATAAGGAAAACGGAACCACGCGCGGCGATTGGCGAACGGGGCGAGCGCCGCTTCGGCCTGATCAATATCGGCAATGTAGGCGTCCACATCCGTCCGGCTGGCCCACATATGTGTGCGGCTGTGGTTTGCGATCCGGTGGCCAGCGTTGGCATAGTCATGAATACGGTCGCGGCCTTCCTGCGTGTCCAATCCGCGCGTCGTGACGAACATGGCTACGGGACCTGTCTCAGCGATTTTGAATTGTTCGATTAAAGCCTGCGTGCGCTCGACGCCTGAAAACACACGCCCATCCCCGCGCGGACCGTCATCATAGGTCAGTGCTATGCGTTTTTCCGACGACAAATCCGTCTTGGTCACAGGCTGTGAACATCCCGCAATAATAAGGAAAGAAAGGAAAATCAGGACAAGACGTATCATGCGCCGTCGTAATCCGCGCAATCCGTGCGGTGCAATGCGAAAAGTCGTGCGAAATAGGCACAATCATGCGCGTAAATGGTTGCGCCGCTCCAGAAGCCCGCTACACGCCCGCCCCATGCCAGTCCCTACGCTCGTCCTGAATTTCGGCCATTCGGTCCTTCGCTCGCTCACCGATTATACGGAAGCGGCGTCAGAGATTTACCGCCATTACCGCAATGGGTGGAACATTGTTGCCGTGACGTCGGCGCAAGGAGACCAGACGGATGTCTTGATGGCGGAGGCCCGCCGCGTCGGACCGGAAGAAGACGCGCGTAATCTGCCTGAATTGCTTCAACTTGGTGAGCGCCGCTCAGCCGCACTCTTGGCCTTGGCGTTAGAGCGCATCGGCGCACCCGCTTTTGTTCGTCAAGCTCGCGATTTGGGCCTGACAGCCGAAGGCGATCCGATGAACGCTGTGCTGACAGGATTAAACACCGGCCAGCTTATGCAAGACCTGAAAGACCACGATATTGTTGTCATGCCGGGGTTTGTCGCCATTGGCGAAAAAGACCGCGCTGTCCTTCTCGGTCAAGGGGGCTCAGACCTGACCGCGCTATATGTGGCGGACCAATTGGGCGCGCCCGCGCTTCTGCTCAAGGATGTCGACGGCGTTTATGACCGCGATCCGCGCGAAACCTCCGATCAACCACTGCGCCGTTATGGCCGCGTGTCATATGCTGACCTTCGCCGGAAGGGCGGGCCGCTCATCGCATCGCGCGCGCTAGATTACGCGGAAGAGACCGGACAGAGGTTCCGGATTGGGAAACCGGGCGTGGCCGGATCAACGCAAGTCGGCGATGTGTCAGGCAAACCTGTTGAGGTCGCGGCCCCAAAGAAACTCCGCATCGCCATGATGGGCCTCGGCATTGTCGGCGGTGGTGTCTGGCGCCGCGTCGCGGAACATTCTGATCGGTTTGAGATTGTGCGCGTCATGGTCCGCAGCCCGCAAAAATATATCGATCAAGGCTATCCGGAAGCCATCCTAACGACCGATAGCGCCGATCTCTTTGCGGCTAATCCAGACATTTTTATCGACGTGTCCGGCCCGATTGATCCCGCGCTCCAAATGACTCGCGATATGCTGTCCAAAGGGGTTCATGTTGTCTCCGCAAATAAACAAGCGATGGCGACAGGCGGGCAAGACCTGCTTGATTTGGCAGAAGCCTCAATAGCGCAAATGTTGTTCTCCAGCGCGGCGGGCGGCGGCATGCCAGTGCTAGAAATGTGCATTCGCGAAAAAGGCCGGATCGCGCGCGTCGAAGCGCTGCTAAACGGCACAACCAACTTTATGCTGGGCGAGATGGATGGCGGCATGTCTTATGATGATGCACTGAAATTGGCGCAGGATCGCGGCTATGCCGAAGCCGACCCGACCGCCGATGTGGACGGCCATGACGCGGCGGCGAAAATCCGTTTGGTGAGCTTGCTGGGGTTTGGGGTCGAACTGACGCCGGACCAAATCGAGCGCGATACATTGGCGCAAGTGGACGATAAACTCAAACCAGGTACGATCCTCAAGCGGGTCGCGCGGGTGTCGGGGGATACGGGCGCGATTGTGGCGGACCTACGGTTGCGCGCGCTATCGCCGAATAATTTCCTTGCGAAAGCAGACGGCGAAGATGCCCACGCGGTCTTCGATTTTACCGATGGAGACCGCTATGTCATTCGCGGCAAAGGCGCGGGCCGCTGGCCCACGACCGAATCCGTCATGGCCGATCTTTATGATCTGTCTAACGCTGTGCCGGAAACTTAAGGGCGTTTCGGGTTTAGACGAAAATCGTGATGGATTGCATACCTTCGACGACGAGTTCGCCGTTCGTGTTCCAAATCCGCATCACTTGCGAGCTATAACCGCCGCGCGCGGCCGTCAGGTCGGCCTCGATCATATACCAGCCGTCCCGCGTCGTCGGCTCACGTAAGAAATTGCAGATCCACGTCATGGAACTGACGGGACCCATCTTTTTCATAATCGGGAATGTCGCGGGCGGCAGGATGTCTGCAAGGCATAGGAGCGATGTCTCGCCGTTCCGTGATGCAGGGTCCGAATGGCGCGCCCACATGCGCAGGTAACCTTTCGTTCCGCCCTCCATTGGCCGGGTGCCTTCAATCAGCCGCGTTTCGAAATTGCGCAGAAAAGGCGGGACGAAAGCCGAGTCTTTTTTTGTGTATGGGGTGCACTCATCCGGAGCAGGTGAGTTTGGTGCGGTGCATTCCACGGAGAGGTGGCTTTCACGTGAGAGGCCGAATGAAAAAGTCCCCGTGCAAACGGCGCGCTTTTCGACATTGGCGCGGGCATAGATTGTCGTGACGTTACGGCCCTGACGCAAAACTTCGGTGCCGATATCAGGTGAACTTGTGACAGGTCCCGTAAAATTGATGAGTGCTGAACGGAGTGGCGGGAGCTCGGGGTGATCGCCGCGCGCCCTCGCCAATAAAAGCCCTGCGCTGAGCCCGCCGTAAGCGGTGCGTCCCTGTTTCCAACTTTCAGGCAAGTCTGGGGATCGGGTGGCGGCTTGATCGGCCAATGTTTTGAACGTTTGATTCATGGGGCGAGCTTAGCGAGTCATAGAGCGGCGCTCCAGACCTATCCGAGTTTGGCAGGGCTTCATCTCTGAAGCCCGTCGGGCCCTTGTGCGGGCGCACGTTCCGCTCCACAACACTGACTATGAACACAGGCGCAGCACTCATCATTGGCGCAGGGGCAGATACAGGTAGCGCGATTGCGCGCGCCTTTGCGGCGCAGGGCTATCATGCCTGCGTCACAAGGCGTCCGCGTAACTTGGACCAATTGGAATCACTCGCCGACACAATTCGGGCGTCGGGCGGCGCGGCAACTCCGTTTGGTGTGGATGCGCGGGACGAAGACGCGATGACGGCGCTGGCCGTGCAAATTGAAGACGATATTGGCCCGATTGAGGTCTGCGTTTTCAATATTGGCGCGAACGTCCGTTTCGGGATTGGTGAGACCACGCCGCGTGTATTCCGCAAGGTTTGGGAAATGGCGTGCTACGCAGGGTTTATCACCGCGCATAATGTGCTGCCGCGCATGGCCGCGCGGGGTCGCGGGACAATGATTTTTACAGGCGCGACCGCGTCGGTGCGCGGTGGTTCCGGCTTTAGTGCGTTTGCATCTGCTAAAGCGGGCTTGCGTAATTTGGCGCAAAGTGCGGCGCGAGAATTTGGGCCGCAAGGCGTTCACGTCGCGCATACGATCATCGACGGGATGATCGATTCAAATTTCATTCGCGACAATGTGCCAAGTGTGGATGCACTGCGCGGTGAGGACCGCATCCTGAATCCCGATCATATCGCGCGAAATTATGTGCATCTACATCAACAACCCCGCGACGCGTGGACGTTTGAGCTGGACCTGCGCCCCTACGGAGAAAACTGGTCATGAAGACACTCGAGTTTTATTATGATTTTGGCAGCCCGAATGTTTACCTCGCATGGAAAGCCCTTTCGCAGGTCGAGGGGATGACCCTCACGCTGAAGCCCGCTCTCATCGGCGGGATATTCAAAGCGTCGAACAATCAACCGCCTTGGCAGGCGTTCGCTGGCGTTCCAGCCAAGATGAACTATATGATGTTGGAAATTAAGCGATTTGTAGAGCTGTACGCGCTTACCGACTTCAAGATGAATCCGCATTTCCCTGTGAACACACTGCTCGCGATGCGAACGGCGATGGTTGCGCATGAGGATAGTGTCGTGAACATTTTCTTCCCCGCCGTGCAAAAAGCAATGTGGGAGAGAGGCAGCGATATTTCTAAGCCCGAAGTTCTGGCCTCTGTGCTGGATAAAGTCGATTTGCCCGGCGCGTCCATGGTCGCCCGTGCGCAGGAGCCAGATAATAAACAGGCTTTGATCGACGCGACCGAGGACGCCGTTCGGTGCGGCCTGTTCGGCCTTCCGACGTGGTTCGATGATAAGGACATGTATTTCGGTAAGGATAATTGCTGGATGTTCGGTGCATTTCCTGAGCGGAAGCAATGAGCCGGATTACCATTTTCGGGGCCGGGTCTATCGGCTGCTATCTCGGCGGGCGCATGGTCGAGGGCGGCGCGTCCGTACGTTTCATCGGTCGGGACCGCTATAAAAACGCCATCGCAGAGAGCGGCCTCTCATTGAGCCAGTTTGAGGGGCCTTTGACTCGGCTAAGTGATATTGATTTTCAAACGGATGTATCTGCTTTGGCAGGCTCCGATATCATCGGGTTGTGCGTCAAGAGTCAGGACACAGCAGAGGCCGCCGCGCTGATCCAAAAACACGCTCCGACCGCCTGGGTGATTTCATTCCAAAATGGCGTGTCGAATCTGCCGACATTACGCGCGGCACTGCCAAACGCCTGCATTAGCGGAGCCGTCGTTCCGTTCAATGTGACCTCGCCTGCGCCGGGGCATTTCCACCGCGGCACCGCGGGCGATTTAATTATCGGCCCTGACGTGCCCGATGCGCTGCTTGCGTCCTTTAAGCATGCTGAGATCGTCGTGCAGGTCGTCAATGATATCGAAGGTCACCTTTGGGCGAAGCTGCTCGTCAATCTCAATAATGCGCTTAATGCCTTGTCAGGCGGTCCTTTGCGCGATGGCTTGATGCAGCGCGGTTATCGCCGCGTGTTGGTCAAGATGATCGAAGAAGGCTTATCGGTTGCAGAGGCGGAAAATGTCACGGTCGCGACTTTCAACGGTCGTCACCCCAGCGCGCTCATAAAAATGATGTCGAAGCCGGATTGGCTCTACCGCATAATTATGGACCGGATTGCGAAAATCGACAAAACGGCGCGCTCCTCTATGCTCGACGACTTGGAATTAGGGCGGGCTTCAGAGCTGGATTATCTACAAGGTGAAATCGTGCGGCGGGCCCAGCGGCTTGGTCTACACGTGCCTGTGAACCGCGCGGTTATGGCTGCCGTTGAAGCGGCCTTCGCGCAGGAAGCCTCGCCTCGCATGAGCGGCGCTGCGATGGCGGACAGCGTCTTAAAATAACGGATTATCGAATGTGAGAATAATGGGCGGCACCGTGTGACTGGGAGGGGGATGTACACACGGCGCCGCTTTTGTGCGTCCGGAACCACTCAAGGGGGAGGAAAGGGGTATCGGTTCGCTCAACTCTATTTAGGCAGCCTTTGCCTTTCCGCTAGTTTTCGAAGCGATTAATTTTTCGCCACGTTCAGCGGCAGAACTAATTGTGCCGATTTCAATTTTTCGCGGCTTCAGAGCTTCGGGCAGTTCACGTTTCAGTGAGATAGACAGCAGTCCATTCGCCAATTCGGCCCCTTCGATGATGACATGATCAGCGAGTTGAAAGCGGCGTTCAAACCCGCGCTCGGCAATGCCGCGGTGCAGATAGTCGCCTGCATCATTCGCGCTTTTATCGCCGTGGCTGCCCGTGATGGTCAGGTGGTTTTGCTCGCTCTCGATATTTAAGTCGCTCTCGGCAAAACCAGCCACAGCCAGCTCTATGCGGTAAGCATCATCCGATAGGCGGACAACGTTGTATGGGGGATAACTGGCTGTATTCGTAGCTTGTGCGCTGGCGGCATCAATCATGCTGGCCATGCGGTCCAGTCCCACAAAGGAACGGTAAAGGGGGGTCAAATCATAGGCCCGGTTTGTTGCGGTTCTCATAGTGCATCCTTTTCAAAGCAATGCGGTTAACGATAGCGCGCAGCCCATTATGGCGCTGCGCATCGGAAAATGTGGGATAATGATTTGGCGTTTCAAGAGGGGTGCTGAGTCTTGGCTTTATCGAAGCCGGAAGCGGATGCAGACTTGAATTCATCCGCAGTGTAGGTAAGCCACGCGGGCGAAATGATAACATATATCAACCCCCGATGGATAAGGCCCCTTCATGAAACGACTTCTACTGACTGCCGCGATTCTGCTAACAGCATGCTCAAACGGATCTTCTGAAACCATCGAAACGGTCGAGGTCGAAAGCCAGCCTGTTGCAACGACGCAGGCCGTCGAAGCGCCAATGATGCTGGCCGACGCCATCGCTCATCCGCGCCGTGCCGACGATGCCGCGCGTGATCGTTTCCGCAATCCGCAAGCGACGCTAGACTTTTTCGACATCGCGCCGGGACAGACTGTGGCAGAAATTTGGCCCGGTTGGTACACGCAAATCCTTGCACCTTATTTGGCGGATAATGACGGCACTTACGTCGCCGTATTATTCCCCGACGGCGTCTCGGACCGCATTGATGATCGGAACGCGGCGTTCAAAGAAAAATTTAGTGAAGAGGCTGGTTACGGCACGCTCGGTTATGGGAGTTTCTCTAAAGATACGGGTTTGTCGCTGGCCGATAATTCGGTCGATACGATTCTGACTTTCCGAAACGTCCATAACTGGATGAGCGGCGGTTATGCCGAAGACGCGTTTGCCGAATTTGCACGCGCATTAAAGCCGGGCGGAATGCTCGGGATTGTCGAACACCGCCTGCCGGAAACACAAACGCAAGACCCGAGCGGGTCAACCGGATATGTTCAGGAAAGTTATATGAAAGCGCTGGCAGCAGAAGCTGGATTGGAATTTGTTGAAAGCTCCGAAGTGAACGCCAACTCGCTCGATACCGCTGACCACCCGATGGGTGTCTGGACGCTGCCGCCGCGCTCTCGCACGCCGGATGAAGGGTCTGCTGAAGCGAACGGCTTTGACGCAGAGCTTTACCTCAACATTGGCGAATCTGATCGCGCGACACTGAAATTTCGCAAGCCCGCCGAGTAATAGTTTTCGACAATAATTTGCACGGCGTTTCATCCTGAAGCGCCTGCATAGGGGCTAGACAAATTTTAGGCTTGGCGAGTTCGTGCCCTATCCCCATATACGCCTAACGATTAACCCGCTTACCAATAAGCTTATGGAGAATTTTCATGGATAATGCAGCAATTGCGACCCGTATGGGCGAAGCTCTCGTCAAATCTGGCGGTCTCGACAAATCCGTCAAATTTGATTTTGGCGGCGAAGGCTCCGTCTATGCCAACGGCACAGAAGCCGAAGTCGATAGCGCGAAAGAAGCTGATTGCACGATCAGCGTCGATAAAGCTGATTTCATCGCTTTGGCCGAAGGCAATCTCGACCCAATGATGGCCTTCATGTCCGGCAAGCTCAAAGTCGCTGGCGACATGAGCGTGGCGATGGGTCTTCAGTCCATTTTCTCGAACATGTAACGTCATTTGCGAGCCCCGTTCGGGGCTTGCAATTATACGCATCTTGATGCTCGATTTTGAAACGGCGGATTTGGTCCAGCCGGGCGGCCATGCCGTTCCGGATGGATTAGAATCGCGCCTTTCTGTCTATTTCCTTGACCGTCCGGCCGGGGATCATGGACCTGCGCAGCGATTGCGCGTGCTGCTCGCAACACAGGCGAGCGAAGACGAACCCCGCGGGACGATTTTTTTCTCGCCGGGCCGCACTGAATTTATCGAAAAATATCTCGAAGCCATTGATGATCTGACGAAGCGCGGTTTCTGGGTCGTGGTGGTCGATCCGCGCGGGCAAGGCCTGTCCGGGCGAATGCTCGAAGACCGCTTGAAATCCTATGTCGAGACATTTCAGGATTATGCCGATGATCTCGGTTGGGTCTGCGACACGCTCGCGCCGCAATGCCCTAAACCGTTTATCGCCATGGGCCATTCGATGGGCGGCACAATTGTGCTGCAAGCGGCTTTGTCGGGCGTGTTGAGCCCGTCCGCCGTTATCTGCTCCGCGCCCATGTTGGGATTGGTCGATATTGATAGCGGCCTGATGCGCGGCGGTATCCGCGCGCTTTCCGCTTTGGGCTTGTCGCGCCGTAGCCTCCCGTTTCAAAAACAGCGCAGCGGCCTTCCCGTGGCGTTCGCGGATAATAAGCTGACGTCCGACAAGGACCGCTACAAACGCTGGGCCACCTTCTTCCAAGACACGCCGCGCCTGCGCGTGGGCGAACCGACCTTCGGCTGGATTTCCGCGGCGCTCAGCTCAATGGGATTCATCAACCGCAACGCCGCCCAACTCGGCATCCCCGGCCTCATGGTCGCGGCAGGCGGCGACCAAATCGTCGATCCGGCGTCCGTCGAAATGTTCGCCATCAAAGCGGGATGCGATTTTCACGTGGTTCCTGGCGCGAAACACGAGTTGTTCTTAGAGCGCGACGGTATGCGGAACGAGTTTTTGGGGGTGATTGATAGGTTTTTGGAGGAGCAGGCGCTTTAGGAGTGGATAGGGAAGGAATTTAAAATTTGGCTAAGCTCAAATTATCCCCAAAGCGGACGTTAGCGAGAGTCTTATTCGGGGCGAATTTAAGCCGCTCGCATAAGTAAAAATATCCGCTTCGCAGGCCATAAAAAACCGAAGTCAAAGTGACGAAAGCGCCAGCATCAAGTTAGAATACTTCCTCAAAGTTCACGCTAATATATGCTGGGAACCAAGCGTTCATTGAATTTGCGAAAATTCCGTGAGTAGGTCGCAGGCCTTCGCTTCTCCCATCTGACAAAGATTATTGAGCAAGGTCTTCGCGCCTTCTAGATTCCTCTCTCCGACATTGCCCGCGGCTAACATTTTGGCGACTTCGAGGCAGGCACCAACGTTTGAAGCTTCGCAGGCCTTCAACATCATGGCGCTTCCTCTCATCATATCCTGAGGCTCACCGTGGCCCCCGATTAAGTAAGCTGCCCACAAATCGCAGGACTGGTGAGCTAAGGCACATAAACGTTCAGCATAGGGCCGCGCTTCTAATAAGCCGCGCTCAGTTTTTTTGGCCAAACCTTGATTGACGGACCATTGACAAGCCTCGGCGACAAAGAGCTGACGCATTTTTTCGTGGGAGCCTAAACATACAGACTGAAGCGCCGCAACTGCAGATCCCTCGTAATCTTTTAAGTGCTCGGGCGTGAAGTCTGCAGTCATGAGATATCGACAACTCTCATCGGAGAGTCTGTTGCCACAGCTATATGTTCGCAGCCGCATAATGCGTTGTTCAAAATTCGGGTTTCTAGGCTCATATTGTTCAAGAACGACAGCAACTGTTCCGCAGTCATCACTAGCGGATGAGGCCAGACAACTATCGTAGTCTATCAGTAGTGGAAGTAGCTCCGCTGCGTCCTTCGCATGACGACAAGCCAGGGAGTTTTCAGGATCCAGAGAGCAAGCTTTTCTGGATATCTCTAAACGGTTTTCGAGGTATGCCTCGGGCTTCGGATTGCCGGCATTGAGAAGATCGAAAGCCGATTTGCAACTTTCTAAATCGTTCATCTGCAGGCAAAAACTTTTATAGGTCTCACGGGCTTTGGGTAAATCTGCCGGATGGCCCTGATCACTTTCCAGAAGGCTGGCATATGCGCGGCAAACCTCCAGCCTGTCGGGCGTACAGTTACTTTTCAGAATGTTCTCGGCAAGGGTGGGAGACTTTCGCCGCCCTTCTCCTTCTGCATCCATAATCGCTTGCAAGATGCAGCCCCGATCTTCAGCGACCATGCAAGCCCTTTCGGCATAAATATAACCGGTAATGTTACCCCGCTCGGCTAAGGCGATTGAGAGACACGCCAATCCCAATTCTTCCCGACTGCAGAGTCCTGCGAGACCTTCTCGTGCAGAATACATTTGCGAGGAGACCCTGTCTTTTTGGGCTTTGCTTATATTTGGATCATCCTTGATCGACTCCCATTCCGCTTTAGCCGTTTCATAGTCTTCTTCATATCCGTTCAAGAGCAAATAATTGGACGTCTGGCTGAAATCCGGTTGGCCTGTTGACGTCTGAGCCAGTGTCACTTCGGACACACAGCTCATCAGGGCGACTGTTAGCAAGATGAGAAAATAGCGCATGATTTCATCCTTCTTGCTTTTGAAATGAGTTTGAACAGAGGCTCTTGCCTTCAGGCGTTCCGAATGATGCCGTGATGCCCTCAAACAGATTATCCGATATCACTATGTTACCGCTTGTCACATCAGGCGGAATAGCATTGCCCGCCTCAACATTCAGGGTAAGGCCTCCGGTCTCAGGTCCATATTCAAACTGCCCCCAATAGTCTTTATAGGACTCAAAGGGCTGCCAAGTGACAGAGAACGTACCGTCAGCCGAGAAAATTAATTCCTCTATATGAGACCCGGGCTCACAATTCGCTTTATCTTGGGACCATCTACCGATCAGGGGCGTCGCAGCGGGATCATAGGCCGTGTATCGCCCGATAACGGATTGGGTCAGGTAACTCGCCGTTATATAAACGAGACTGCCTGTTTCCGCATTATCTGAGACTTGAATAAGAACCTTATGATTATCAGCCTTCTCAACGCTCCCAAAACCGGGGTCACTGACTTTTATATTGCTCAGACAGGCGGGCGATAATGGCTCGAAAGAGCCGGGGCGCTCAGTGAAGTATGGGCGCAATTCGAAACGACCACCGATTTTGACGGATTTTTTGTCAATATTGAAGAGGTATCCGCCACTTCCAAATTCTGGGCATGCATTCGCTTGCGCACTTTCAGTCTCGTTAAGGCTTGTGCAGCCAGCAGAGGCACTGAGTAGCAATACGAACAAGATCCAACTAACACGCATATGTACAGTAGGTGCCTCTTCGCTCAAAATGCGTCAAGTGCATATACATGGTAATGTTGTTCATCGCCTTTTATTGTCTGCTTTGCCCCTTTTGCAGAAGTGAGCCGGGAGTCCTGTTTTGAGCGTTTGGAGATACTCAGCGGATGTCCGCTATGCCCCCGAAGGCGACGGTCGAGAAATGGTTTTTTTGTCATTGCACCTAGCGGCAGGGGGCATGGTTTCACAGAAAGATTTGTCGGTTTGAATGGTGATGGCGTTTTGCTGGATTGTGTAGAAAAACAATATGCCTGCCCCAACTGCCCCTGCCCCTTGGCCTCTCCACCACCGCTGCTAATGGCGCGGTCCGATGACCTCTTCTCCTCACATCATTATCCTCGGCGCGGGGTTGATAGGCCTGTCGAGCGCGGAGGCTTTGCTCCGGCATGGCGCGAGGGTGACTATAGTGGAACCCGCAGTCGCCGTGATGCGCGGCGCGAGTTTTGCGAATTCTGGTATGATTCATCCGTCGCAAGCCTGTAACTGGGCGGGGCCAGCGAATGATGCGGCCGTCGATGCGGCGGTACAGGAACTCGCATTAGAATCGATGGCGCTGTTGCAAGCGCGTATGGCTGACTTGGGTTTGAACGCGATGCTCACCCGCTCAAGTGGCTGTTTCCAAATTTTCGATGATCCGTCCGACGTTAACCGCGCGGCGACCCGATTGCGGGTGAGGGGCGTTGCGGCGGAGCACCGCGTCGCCACACCAGACACATTTGGCCGCGATGCGCTCTTCTTTCCGGCGGACCGTTCGGGCGATGCGCGCCTCTATGGCGAGGCGCTGGCTCGATCTATTCCAGCGCAAGGCGGTGACATCCGCCTGTCCGCGCAAATGCCCGAAATTGCGATTGGCGATGACGGACTCGCAGAACTCCGCGTCGGGGCCGATGTCCTGCGCGCAGACGCCATCGTCGTGGCGTGCGGCGCGCAGAGTGCGGATGTGCTGCGCCCTGTCGGGATCGATTTGCCTGTGACGCCTGTTCGCGGGTGGGCTGTGGATTATGCTTTGCCGGAAGGCTTGGCGCTGCCAGACGCCCCCATCATGGACGCGGCGTCGCGGTCCGCTCTGACACAATTCTCAGATCGCCTGCGCCTGTCTGGCACATGGGGTGAAGAGACCGCAGAGCCTTTGCTCGAGCGTTGGCGCGTCATTGCGCCGGGTCTCATGGCGGCGGTGGGTGAACCATTGCAAATCTGGTCTGGTCTGCGGCCCGTGTCCGCGGCGGGGCGACCGTTCATTGACCGCACGTCTGTGCCGAACCTCTGGGTGAATGCGGGACATGGGCATATGGGATGGACCCTCTGCGCAGGGTCAGGCGCGTTGCTGGCGGACATGATTTGTGAGGGGCGTGAGGATGAACGCTTCAGTCTTGCAGAGTAGCCTGTAACGAATGAACTCTTGCGAGAGGGCAAAGCCTCGTTATTGACGGTCATGACCTTACGATATCTGATCCCCGCTCTGCTCTTATCTGCGTGTGGGGCGAATAGTCCCGGAACCCCGGACGCGGCGGACACGCCCGCCGCTGTCCAAGCGCCAAGTTTTGACACAGCCGCGATGGACGCTTTGCTCTCAGGCGCCGTCGAAAGCGGCGATGTGATTGGCGTTTCTGCCCTTGTTTTTGATGGCGGGCAAACTGTTTACAAAGGTATGTTCGGACTAGGCGACCGTGAACGCGGCGTCGCCGTCAATGAAGATACGGTTTGGCGTATCTATTCGATGACCAAGCCCATCACCTCGGCCGTAATTATGGATTTGGTCGAAGAGGGTAAGCTCTCGCTCGACGATCCGGCCTCACAATATATTCCGGCGCTCGGACAAATGCGCGTGGCCAGCATGGGCACAGACGGCGTGCCAATGTTCACAGAGCAATCGCGTCCGATGACGATTGAAGATTTGCTGTTGCACCGTTCCGGCATTGCTTACGGCATTTTTGGCGGCAACCCGATTGAAGACGCCTATATCGCGGCGAACATGTTTGATCTCTCTGAGACGTTAGAGACAAAGATCAATAAATTGGGCGGGCTACCGCTTGTCGCACAGCCCGGTGACGCTTGGTATTATAGCCTGTCCATTGATGTGTTGGGGCGTGTGATCGAAGTCGTCACGGGTCAGCCCTTTGATGATGTCATGGCAGAGCGTATTTTCGAGCCGCTCGGCATGGCGGATACGGGATTCTATGTGCGACCGGATCAAAAAGAGCGGTTCGTCTCCAGCTATCAGCTTCAACCTGATGGCAGCTACATCATGGCCGAAGATGGACAGAATAGCCCCTATTTGATTGACCACCCTGCGAATTCTGGCGGTGGAGGCCTAGTGTCGACCTTGGGTGACTATGCAAAGTTCTCTGAAATGATGCTGAACGGCGGGTCATTGGGTGACGTGAAAGTCCTAGAACCTGAAACGGTTGAGCTCATGATGCAGGATCATATGGGCGAAGGCTTTGCGACAATGTTCCCATGGATCGGCGGCGAAACGGGTGCGGGCTTTGGTTATGGTGGTTCCGTGCAGATAACAGCGACTGAATCGCAGCAGTTAGAGGCGGGCCGCTATCCGGGCCAGTGGGGCTGGGGCGGCGCCGCGCGTACTAATATGTATATCGATCCGCAAAACGGCGCTTATGGCGTCATCATGTTGCAGTTCTTTGGCGGCGACAGTCCCGACATCCATGATGATTTCCAAGCCTTGGCTCTGAAAGAAACGCGGGATGACTAGCGGTCAACGCCGTCACTGCAGACGGCCTGTGCACTAGGCTTCCTTTTCTGTAAGGGGTCTCTATTGGCTCGCTCGAAGTGCGTGTTTGAGGGGCTTATCTGGCCGCGATAATCTTTGTGAGATAAACATCATAAAGGCTGTTGCGTTTATGATTTCTGTTCTTTAGAGGCGCGCTCGAACTGAGGACTGGCTGTTGATTGCGAGGCGATTGACGGCTTTGGAGTTGATCTCCGGGTTTTTGGTTTACCTTGGATCGTTGTCCTGAATTGGGCTCAAGCAATTGGGCTTTGGATTTCGTTTCGCGTTTGTTTGTGGGTTTGGTTGCTTTGGCGAACTTATCCACAAGGGGATGCAAAAGGGTGTTGCAAAGGGAATTTGTTTTTCCTAAGTAGCGCTCCTCGCTGATGACGGTGTCATCACGGCGCGAGCCGAGAGTGAGGGGGTCTCCTTCGAGAGGCCTTTTGTTTTGGGTTAAGATTGGATCTTAATTCGAGCTGTTTGACATCGTGAATATTGGGAAGAGAGACGCAGGCGGCGTTTGGCGGCGCGCAGATCTGGTAACAGACTGCACATATTGTCGAACGTCACGTTTGACGTTTCTTTTCATGAAGTTACGATCGCTTGATCAATTTATATTGATTAGAGCACTCGTGATTTCTTTGAACGCACAAAGCGCTTGATACCTTTGGGTATCGAACGTCAGTGAACAATGAATGTGACGGTCAGACAAACACTCAACCTGAGAGTTTGATTCTGGCTCAGAACGAACGCTGGCGGCAGGCTTAATACATGCAAGTCGAACGAGAATTTGGAGCTTGCTCCAAAGGACAGTGGCAGACGGGTGAGTAACGCGTGGCAACCTACCCTTTACTACGGGACAACAGTTGGAAACGACTGCTAATACCGTATACGTCCTCCGGGAGAAAGATTTATCGGTGAAGGATGGGGCCGCGTTAGATTAGCTAGATGGTGGGGTAAAGGCCTACCATGGCGACGATCTATAGCGGGTCTGAGAGGATGATCCGCCACACTGGGACTGAGACACGGCCCAGACTCCTACGGGAGGCAGCAGTAGGGAATATTGGACAATGGGCGCAAGCCTGATCCAGCCATGCCGCGTGAATGATGAAGGCCTTAGGGTTGTAAAATTCTTTCGCTAGGGAAGATAATGACTGTACCTAGTAAAGAAGCCCCGGCTAACTCCGTGCCAGCAGCCGCG
>Ga0189291_100228_pt1 | contig 36634 bp, 33 predicted proteins | sample UW1redminimetaG_FD_130331 | JGI IMG/M metagenome (GOLD analysis project Ga0189291, IMG submission 130331) | Marine microbial communities from the Costa Rica Dome - UW179B-red mini metaG | ecosystem: Environmental > Aquatic > Marine > Oceanic > Photic zone | place: Costa Rica: the Eastern Pacific... | reverse complement strand
GCTACCTCGGCCCCGCCGTGCTGCTGCAGGCCTATCGCTGGCTGATCGACAGTCGCGACGAGTCTACCGGCGAGCGGCTCGATGATCTCGAGGATCCGTTCCGGCTCTACCGCTGCCACACCATCATGAACTGCGCGCAAACCTGCCCAAAGGGTCTCAACCCGGCCAAGGCGATTGCCGAGATCAAGAAGATGATGGTCGAGCGCCGGGTTTAAGTCCGGAAATCGCTACCAGCAAACACAAAGGCCACCCTCTCGGGTGGCCTTTGTCGTTTCGGCTTGCGCCGAGGTTTTTGTTGCTTCGTCATCCTCGGGTCAAGCCCGAGGATGACGAACGATGGAGCTGACGAAGGCGTGCCCGTATCGATGGTGCGAGTACCAGATCCTGCCAGCTCACCCCAGCGCCTGGGTCAGGTCGGCGATCAGGTCGCCCGCATCCTCGATGCCGACGGAGACGCGGATCAGACTGGGCGGAATGCCGGTGTGCGGTTCGATGGTGTGGCGGTGCTCGACCAGGCTTTCGACGCCGCCCAGCGAGGTGGCGCGGTGAAACAGCTTGAGCCGGCCGACGACGGCGAGCGCTTCCGCCGCGCCGCCCTTGACCAGGAACGAAAACAGGCAGCCGTAACCGCCCTGCATCTGCCGCTTGGCGATGTCGTGGCCGGGATGGCTTGCAAGACCGGGATAATAGACGTCCGTCACCTTCGGGTGGGTGCTCAGATACTCGGCGATCTCCTGAGTCGAGCGGCTCATGCGTTCCATGCGCAAGGGCAGGGTGCGCATGCCGCGCAAGAGCAGCCAGGCCTCGAACGGGCCGATCACCGCACCGGCATCGTGGCGGTCGGCCTTGATGTCGGTCCAGATCTTTGCGGCCGGGGCGTTCGTGGCGAGCACACCCGCCAGCACGTCGGAATGGCCGTTGATCGCCTTGGTGGCGGAATGCATGACGATGTCGGCGCCGTGCTCCAGCGGCCGCTGCAGGATCGGGGTCGCGGCGGTGGAATCGACCGCCAGCAGTCCACCGCCCTTGTGGGCGCAGCCTGCCGCGTGGGCGATGTCGACGGTCTTCAGCCAGGGGTTTGACGGCGTTTCGATGAAAAGCAGATCCGGGGTGTGAGCGGCGCAGGCCTGTTCCAGCGCATTCCTGTCGGCGGCGTCGACCTCATGCAGGGCGATTCCGCGGCGGGCGGAGAAATCCCTCAGCCATTTGGTGGTGCCCCAGTAGATGCCGGATTGGACCAGGATCGTGGCGCCGTTCGGCAATGTGCGGAACAGGGCTGCGATCGCCGCCATGCCCGAGGGAAACAGCAATGCTTCTTCCGCCCCTTCGAGCCGCGCCAGCACATCCTCGGCGATGCGGACAATGTCGGAATTGTCGCGCAGGTAAATGTTGTCCGGATTGACCAGCGCATAGTCCTCGTCGCGGACGAAGGTGGTCGAGGGTTGCACCGGCGGCACCACGCCGCCGCTGGGGGTATCGATGGCACCGCCGGCCTGGGCTGCGATGGTGGCGGCTTTGAGATCGTTCGGCAGTGTCATGCGGGGACGTCTTTCGCTGGGTTGCACGGCGGTTGCGCCGGACGGGGGCGTCCGGGCCTATGCGTCGTGTCTATGCCGTCCACTCGTGGATTTCAACGCCCCCTGTTTCCCGCCTTAGCGACCGTATCAGCGGGCATCGAGGACGACGACCACATTGCCCTTCTTCTCGCGGCTTTCGAAATAGCGGTGCGCCTGGGGCATCTCATCGAAACCGAAACGCCGGCCGATGAAGGGCCTGAATTTGTCTGCCTCGGCCAGTCCGGCGAGACAGCGCAAATCCTCGGCGCGCTCGGGTGCATAGCCGCCACTCGCCTTGCGGCCCTGGCTCTTGCGGGCAAGGAGGGTGGCGAGCAGTTGCCAGAGATTGGCGGAGACCAGAAGCAGCCGCCCTCCGGGCTTCAAGGCGGCTCCATACTTTGCGTATGTTGCGGTTCCGCTGGTGTCGAGAATGATGTCGTAGGCCGCCTCGGCGTCGGCGGGGTCAGTCCTGGTGTAATCGAGCACCGTGTCGGCGCCGAGCGCGCCAACCATGTCGCGGTGACCCGGAGCGCAGACGCCGGTGACGTGGGCGCCGAAGGATTTGGCGATCTGCACGGCGGCGCTGCCGACACCGCCGGCAGCGCCTAGAATCAACACCTTGTCTCCGTTCTTGATGCCGGCCTTGTCGCGCAGGAAGTTGAGCGCAGTGGCGCCGCCAAAGGGTATCGCCACGGCCTCGTCGAGCTCGAGATTGTCGGGCGCATGGGCGATGGCCGCATCCTGGCTGATCGCAACATACTCGGAGTATCCACCGAAACTGCCGCCCGGATAGGCAAACACCCGGTCGCCCGGTTTGAACCGCGTCACCTGAACGCCGACCGCCTCGACGATGCCGGCGAACTCGGTCCCGAGCACCTGCCGGCGCGGCCGGAAAAGTCCGAACACCAGCCGCCCGATCAGACCGAAGCCTGGCGGCATGTCGAGGCTGCGGGCGCGGTAATCACCCGAGGTGACGCTGGTGGCATGAACCCGGACCAGAACCTCGCCGGGCTTTGCAACAGGTTTTGGAAAATTGGCTGGCTTCAGAACATCCGGCGAACCGTAGCTTTGATAGGTGATTGCTTTCATGGGACATGATCTCCGTTTTCGAATGCGGATATATCCATGCAGTGACGCAGAATAAATTGACCAATAGCGTCGTAATGATATGCATATTCGCATGGATTGGAGATCTGTCAATTTTGACTGGAACCGGGCGCGGGCGTTTCTGGTCACCGCCGAGGAGGGCTCGCTGTCGGCCGCGGCGCGGGCGCTGGGCATGGCGCAGCCGACGCTGGGGCGTCAGGTCTCGGCGCTGGAACAGGAACTCGGCGTGGTGCTGTTCGAGCGGGTCGGGCGCGGGCTGACGCTGACGCCGAGCGGGCTCGAGCTGATGGACCATGTCCGTGCCATGGGCGAGGCAGCGGCCCGGATGTCGCTTGGCGCATCGGGCAAGGCGCAGGCCATCGAGGGCACCGTCTCGATCAGTGCCAGCGAGGTCGACGCAGCCTTCCGGCTGCCGCCGATTGTCAGGCTGCTGCGAGAGACAGCGCCGGGGATCGACATCGAGATTGTCGCCACCAATTCGGAAAGTGATCTGAGGCGCCGGGAGGCCGATATCGCGATCCGCAATTACCGGCCGACACAGCCCAATTTGGTGGCCCGCAAGATCCGCGATATCGAAGGCCGCATCTACGCCACGCCGGCCTATCTCGACCGCATCGCCCATCCGCTAACGCCTGAAGCACTGTCGAAGGCCGATTTCATCGGCTTCAACCGGTCCTCCGAGTTGATTGCAGCGATGACCCGCTTCGGGCTGACCTTGACGCAAGCCAATTTCCCGATCGTGTCGGAAAGTCACCTGGTGCAGTGGAGCCACGTCAAGCAGGGGCTTGGCATCGGCATCATGGCGGCCGATATCGGCGATGCGGAGCCGGATGTCGTTCCGGTGCTTGCCGATCTCGACCCGATTGTCATCCCGGTCTGGCTGGTGGTGCACCGGGAAGTGCACACCAGCCGGCGGGTTCGGCTGGTGTTCGATCTGATCGCCAACAAGCTGGCGCAGCCCTATGGCGGGTGAAGCGGTCTGCGGCCCGGATGAACGCCATGCTGCGATCAGGGCCTTGCAGTCAGCCGGATGAAGCGCCAGACCAGCACCACGGCTGCGACCAGCAGACCGAGACCGAAACCGATCCAGATCCCGGGCGGGCCAAACCCGAAGGTAAATCCGAACAGGTAGGAGCCGGGCAGGGCGATGCCCCAGAAGGCGACAATCGAGATGATGGTCGGCGCCCGGGTATCGACCATGCCGCGCAGCGCACCGAAGCTCGAGGCCTGAATCCCGTCGACAATCTGCATGAAGGCCATGGTCAGGAACATCGCGGTTGCCAGCGCCACGACCTCGGAATCATCGGACAGGCTGGCGGCGATGGTGCCGCCGAACAGCACCAGCAAGACTGTAATCACGGCCATCCAGGCGATGACGGTGAGGATGGCGCTGAAACCGATGGGGCGAAGACGTTCAGGTTCACTGCCGCCACGGGCCTGGCTGGTCCGGATGCCGACGGCGGCGGCCATGCCGAGCGGCGCCATGTAGATGACGGCGCTGATCGAGCCGACCACCTGACCGGCGGCGAGCGCTTCGGCGCCGAACCATCCGAACATCAGGCCGGCCAGCGTGTAGGCGCCGCCTTCGCCGATATAGGTCATGGCAATCGGCCAGCCTTGAATGAACTGGCTGCGCATGGCCCGCAACGACAGCCGGGCTGGCAGCCTGAATGCCGCCATCGCATCGGCCAGGCGCCAATAGGCAAAGGCTGCGGCAAGCGCCAGGCTCTGGGAGGTGAGGCTGGCGATGCCGGCGCCGACCAGGCCCAGGCCAGACCAGCCGAAAGCGCCGTGGATCAACAGCCAGTTGAGCGGAATGTTGATGCCGACGCCGGACATGGCGAAGGCAACGCCGAGCCATGGCCGGTCAACCGCATCGAACAGGCCCTTGAACAGGGCAAGGCCGGAAAACGGGATCAGCATCAGCGCCATGCAGCTCCAGTAGGGCAACAGCAGGTCGAGCACCGGTTGCGGCTGCCCGGCAAGCCCGAGCAGCGAAAACCCGGCAATCATTGCCAGGGTCGCGGCGGCGCCGGCACCGAGTGAGAGCCACAGACCGTTCCTGACGGTCGCCGACAACGCCAGAGCATCGCCCGAGCCACGGGCATGGGCGATCAGCACGGAGATGATCGAGATCAGGCCGTAGAGCCCGGAATACATCACCACCAGCGTGTTGGCGGTCAGGCCGGCGGCGGCCAGCGGCCTGGTGCCCAACGGCGCGATCATGATCGTGTCGACAACCTCGATCAGCGTGGCGGCGGACAGGCCGACGATGATCGGAACGGCCAGTCGGATGGTATCGGGCCATTCGCGCATGATTGCCGCGAACATTCCGTTCGTTTGCTGTTGGCTGTGGGTCATTTCGAAGCCGCCTTGCCGAAAACCAACCGGGATCGGGGAAATCCAACCGGCTCCGCGTGAGGCCCCGTTAGGTCCGATGGGTAAGTCAAACCGGTGCGCCAATCAACCCGCTCGTGCCCGGGAATGTGGCGGTGCGACCTTGTCTTGACCGGTCCGCCGCCACACATTGAAAAGCAACCGCCTAGCCGCGGGCGCCATGCCCCGGCGAAGGCGGACATCTTTTCGCCCTCCCGAAAGGCATCGCCATGATCAAACCGGACTACAGCACCGATCACCCCGTCCTTGTCACCGGCGCGACCGGCTTCGTGGCCGGCTGGCTGGTCAAGCGGCTGCTTGAGGAAGGCTTCACCGTTCACGCCGCCGTGCGCGATCCTTCCAACTCGGCCAAGACCGCGCATCTGAGAGCGCTGGCCGAGCGGCTTCCGGGCGAGCTGAAGCTGTTTCAAGCCGATCTTCTTGAGGACGGCAGCTATGGCGAGGCGATGAAGGGCTGCGCGGTGGTGTTTCACACCGCCTCGCCCTTTACCAGCAAGTTCACCGACGCGCAGCGCGATCTGGTCGATCCGGCGGTCAGGGGAACCCGCAACGTGCTCGAAACCGCCAACCTGACAGAAAGCGTCGAGCGTGTGGTGGTGACCAGTTCCTGCGCCTCGATCTATGGCGACAACATCGATGTGGCGGCCGCGCCGGGCGGCGTGCTGACCGAGGAGATCTGGAACACCACCTCGTCGCTCACCCGCCAGCCCTATTCCTTTTCCAAGGTCGAGGCGGAGAAGGCGGCCTGGGAAATCGCCAAGGCACAGGACCGCTGGCGGCTCGTCACCGTCAATCCGTCGCTTGTCATGGGCCCGACGCTTTCGGGCAACTCAACATCGGACTCGCACACCATCATCCGCCAGTTCGGCGACGGCACCATGCGAACCGGCGCACCACCGCTGGAAATCGGCATGGTCGATGTCCGTGATGTCGCCGAGGCGCATATGCGGGCGGGCTTCGTCAAGACCGCGCAGGGCCGCTACATCACCTCGGCGGAAACCGTTTCCTTCCTGGATCTTGGCAAAAGCCTGCGCGGGCATTTTGGCAAAGCCTGGCCGTTTCCGACCCGCGAATTGCCCAAGTGGCTGTTGTGGCTGGTCGGTCCGCTGATGAGCAAGTCCCTCAACCGGCAGATGGTGGCCGACAATATGGGGCATCCGTGGAAAGCGGACAATTCGAAGTCGCGGCGCGAACTTGGCCTCGACTATCATCCGGTTGATGCCGCGGTGATCGAGATGTTTCAGCAGATGATCGACACCGGTGTGCTCAAGCGGCGGTGAAGGGGTGTTTCCGGTCGATCGCTGAATGCCGGAAAACCGGGCCGGCGGACAATGCGATGATCCGGTTATGATTTACTTCAGGAACAGCAGGATGCTGACGGCCATCAGAACCGAGGCAAGGGCATAGCGAAGCCCGACCTCGGGCAATCGCGGCGACAGAAGGCTGCCGATGATGACACCGGGAATCGATCCGGCAAGCAGCGAGGCCAGCAATGCGGTGTCCACGGTTCCGATGCTCAGGTGCCCGAGACCGGCGATCATCGTCAGGGGTACGGCATGGGCAATGTCGGTTCCGACGATGCGGGATATGGGAACGTTGGGGTAAAGCAGCACAAGGACACTCATGCCGATCGAGCCGGCGCCGACGGAGGTCATCGTCACAAGTGCTCCGATCAGCATGCCAAATCCCACCGTCGCTGCAGCGCGCTGTCCAGCTGTGAGCGTAAAGGACGACTGCCTGACCACGCGTTGAACGGAGCGGTGGAACACCAGGCTGAACGCGGTAATGATCAATGCGCAGGCCAGGACTTTGGTGATCAGGGTTCCGACCTCGACACTGGCGACATCGAGCCTGTGAAGCAGCACGGTCATCACCATCGCCGCGGGAATGCTGCCCGAGGCCAGAAGGCCGACAACAGACCATTGGATCGACCGTCCGAAACCGTGCACCATGGTCCCAAATCCCTTGGTGACCGAGGCGTAGAGCAGATCAGTCCCAACGGCGGATGCGGGGTGCAAGCCAAAGACCAGAACCAGAACCGGCGTCATCAGGGCGCCGCCGCCGACGCCGGTCATTCCAACGACCAGGCCGACGCCGAGACCGGAAACCAGGTAGGGAATTTGGATGATGGAAAGCAGGTTCATGCCGCGATCATTCTGGCAGAAGCCGGTTTGAAACAAGCGAGATTTTTGCGTAGATCACTGCATTGCGGAAAAGAACAACTTCTTCGGGCTTCCGGTCATCATGCGACCTCGCAGGAATATGGGGTCCGGGGTCATCGGCGGCTTCCGCGCAACAAGGCTGCATTGCAGGATTACGCATGATCGAAGTTCTCAGACACCCCGTCTATGCCCGCCTGTTCGCAGCGCAGGTGATCGCTTTGATCGGCACCGGCCTGTTGACGGTGGCGCTTGGCCTGCTGGCCTATGATCTTGCCGGGGAGCAGGCCGGGGCGGTACTCGGCACAGTGTTCGCCATCAAGATGGTCGCCTATGTCGGACTGGCGCCGGTCGCCAGTGCGCTGGCCGAACGCTGGCCGCGCAAACGGGTGCTGATCGGGGCGGATATCGTCCGCGCACTGGTGGCGCTGATGCTGCCGTTCATTGACGCGGTGTGGCAGGTCTATGTGCTGGTCTTCGTGCTGCAGGCGGCGTCGGCGACCTTCACCCCGGCGTTTCAGGCAACCATCCCCGATATCCTCACCGACGAGCGGGATTACACCAGGGCGCTGTCATTGTCGCGGCTGGCCTATGACCTGGAAAACCTGCTGAGCCCGGCGCTGGCGGGTCTGCTGCTGGTCTTCATCAGTTATCACTGGCTGTTCGGTGGCACCGTCATCGGCTTCGCCGCCTCTGCTCTGCTGGTGCTGGCGGCTGCCATTCCCGTGAGCAAGCGGCAATCGAAGGTCCGTTCCTTCAAGCAACGCCTGACTCGAGGCATAAATATATATGTCGCTACACCACGACTCCGCGGATTGCTGGCGCTTAATCTTTCGGCCGCGGCGGCGGGGGCTTTCGTGCTGGTCAACACGGTTGTCCTGGTCCGCAGCGGGTATGGTGCGGATGACCGCGATGTGGCCTTCGCGATGGCAGCATTCGGTGGCGGATCGATGCTTGCCGCCCTGGTTTTGCCGCGGCTGCTTGAAACCATGCCAGACCGTAAAGTCATGGTGGGTGCGGGGTTCCTGCTGGCGGCACTGACACTGTTGCACGCGGTCTATCAGATGAGTGCCGGTCTTCCTGCCTGGAGTGGATTGCTGATCGCCTGGGCGCTGAGCGGTGTGTTTTATGCGGCGATCCTGACGCCATCGGGACGGCTGTTGCGCAATTCGGCCCACGCCGAGGACAGGCCGGCGCTGTTTGCGGCCCAGTTCACACTGTCGCATCTGTGCTGGCTGGTGACCTATCCGATCGCCGGCTGGGCCGGGAGCGCGCTCGGTCTGCCGGAAACGATGGCGGTCCTTGGCGCTATCGCTTTTGCCGGGGCGCTGGCGGCTGTCGCGGTCTGGCCTTCAGATGATACGGCGGTGATCGAGCACGATCATGCCGATCTTCCGCCGGACCATCCGCATCTGCGCGATCACCCGGCGCCGGGCGCGCGGCACCGGCATGTCTTTGTCATCGATGACGAGCACCGGGCCTGGCCGACACATGGCTAGGCCGTGCCATCGCGGGGAGGCCTGCCGGTGCTGATTTAGGCCTGTGTCCGATTTGGTGGCTGGTTTGACCGCGATCAAACCATAGCCGGCCACGGGCTGGTACCTGTGCCATCCATAATCCTAAACAGGGGGCAGGCAGATGGCCGAGACAAACTGGAATTCCTTCATCGACCAGACCAACGCGCGGATGGCGGAGCTTCGCAAGGCGATGCCCGAGCCGGCCAAGGGGTTTGGCCAACTGGCGCAGGCGGCGATTGCGCCGGGTGTGCTTGATTCCAAGACCAAGGAACTGATTGCGCTGGCGATCGGGATTACCGCGCGTTGCGACGGGTGCCTGGCCTTCCATGCCAAGGCGGCGCGCAAATATGGCGCCACCCGCGAGGAGATTGTCGAGACCATCGCGGTCGCGGTCTACATGGGCGGCGGGCCATCGATGATCTACGGCGCCGAGGCACTGGATGTGTTCGACGCGGTCGGTTGAAACAGGCGTTTTCGAGCTGGCCGGACCTGCTCGCGGGGGTTTCACGGCTTTGTGCGGAAGCGTGAATTGTCATGCGCCCGCTCTGGGTTAGGTTTCCTTCAGATGAAGGAGACAACCATGCTCAGACTGCTGCTCTCGTCCGCTTTGATGACCTGTGCCTTGATGCTCGCTCCCGCCAAGGCCGGGGAGACCGGTGTGGCGGTGTTCGCCGGCGGTTGTTTCTGGTGCGTGGAATCGGATTTCGATCACGTCAAAGGCGTGCTTGAAACCACATCGGGCTACATTGGCGGCAAGTTCGCCAATCCGACCTACAAGAGCCATGTCGAGGGCGGCGACCGGGAAGCCGTCGAGATCAAGTATGATCCGGCGGTGGTATCCTACGCCGATCTGCTCAAGACCTTTTTCCGCACGGTCAACCCGACCGATGATGGCGGGCAATTCTGCGATCGCGGCCACAGCTATACCACCGCGGTCTATACGCTCAATGACGAGCAGGCAGCACTTGCCGAAGCGGCCAGGGCGGAAGCCGAGGCAACGCTTGGCAAGACCATCGTCACCGAGATCGAAGCGCCCGCCAGGTTCTGGCCGGCGGAGGACTATCATCAGGATTTCTACAAAAAGAGCCCGGTGCGTTACAACTACTACCGCCGGGCCTGCGGCCGCGACCGCGACGTCAAGGCACTTTGGGGCGACGAGGCAGGCTTCGGCGTGGTCAAATAGGCGATCTCGACAGACCGGGCAGCCTTGTGGAAGACTCCCATTGCCGATTCGCAAAGCCATGCCGGGGTCCCCTGCGTTGCAAATCCGCAGGTGACAATTGCGGCATGATTGGTGTATTGCCGCCAAATAATATTGGATTCTCGTCCTGCTAATATGGTCCTGGGGCCGGTTTGCCTTGCAATTTCCATCCTATGGTCATTTTATGCGGTGTAATGGGACGAACAGCGAAGCACATGTTTCGCGTAACCGGAGCTTTTCTATGAAGATGCACACTTTGCTGGTCGCAGTTGCGGTTGCCGCGGTCCTTGGCGGATGCCAGCGGACGTCATTTGGCGGTCTGAACACCCAGCAGCAGCCAGCTCCGTTGATGCCGGCACCGGTCGGCGGCGTCCAGTCGGGCCAGCTTCCGCCTCCGATGGCGCCTCAGCCGGGTGAATTCCCTGCAGCGCCGACCGCTCCCGATCCGACGGCAGCGCCGCAGACGGCGGCAGCGAATGCGCCCGAACTTACACGTGAAGCGCTGATCGGCCGCTGGTCGGCGGGAACCGCCGGCGCCAGCTGCGATGTGTTCCTGTCGCTGACCAAGTGGACCGGCGGTTACCGCGCCGCCTCGCGCGGCTGCACCGGCGATGCCGCAGCCATCGCGGCATGGGATGTGCAGGGCAAGCAGGTGATCCTTGCCGATTCGAGCGGCAACCAGATCGCACGGCTCTATCAGTCGGCCGCCGAGCGCTATGACGGCTCGACCACGTCGGGTCAGCCAATCTCGCTTTCCCGCTAAGATCAGGGCGCGGCGTCACGCGATAGGCCCAGATCGATGAGCTGGAAGAGACACGACACTGTTGCCAGTGCCTACGCTGCGCGGGTGGCCAGCGGCGAATTTTCCGAGGATCCGGCCCAGCTCCTGCTTGCCGGGCGTCTCGATACGCTGCTTGAAGCGGTCGCCAACCGGCGGCTCGCCACCAAATCCAGCGCGCTCGGCTGGATGTTCGGGCGCAAGCAGGCCTCCAATGCGGTGCCGCGCGGGCTTTATGTCCATGGCGCGGTCGGGCGTGGCAAGACCATGCTGATGGACATGTTCTTCGAACTGGTGCCGGCCAAGCGCAAGCGGCGGGCGCATTTTCATGATTTCATGGCCGATGCTCATTCCCGCATCCATGCGCATCGCCAGAAACTCAAGGCCGGCGAAACCAAGGAAACCGATCCGGTGCCGCCGGTGGCGGCGCAGCTGGCCGATGAGGCCTGGGTGCTGTGTTTTGACGAGTTCTCGGTCACCGACATCGCCGACGCGATGCTTTTGTCGCGGCTGTTCGAGCAATTGTTCAAGCGCGGCTGCGTGCTGGTGGCGACCTCGAATGTCGAGCCGGACCAGCTTTACCGCGACGGCCTGAACCGGCAATTGTTCCTGCCGTTCATCGGGCTCCTGAAGGAAAATGTCGAGGTGCTCAATCTCGATGCGCGCACCGACTACCGGATGGAGACGACCACCCGGTTGCCGGTCTATCACCGGCTGGGCGACGGGGAGGCAAGCGGCGACACCGACAGCGCCATGGACCTGGCCTGGACGCGGGTGACCGCGGGCAAGCTGACGGCGCCTTCCACGGTTCGGGTCAAGGGCCGCGACGTGGTGGTGCCGGTGGCCGGAGCGGGTGCCGCGCGATTTTCCTTTGCCGATCTTTGCGAGACGCCGCTGGGCGCTTCCGATTACGCGGCAATCTCCGATCAGTATCACACGGTTTTTGTCGACCACGTGCCGGTGATGGGGGCAGCCAGCCGCAATGCGGCCAAGCGGTTCATCACCCTGATCGACACGCTCTATGATCGCAAGAACCGGCTTTTCGTCTCCGCCGAAGCGGATCCGGACGGTCTGTATCTTGGTGCCAGCGGCACCGAGAGTTTCGAGTTCGCCCGCACTGCATCGCGTCTTAATGAGATGCAAAGTGAGGTCTATCTGGAAGCAAGCCGGGCAAATCAGTAGCGCAATCTGCTTGAGCGCCTGTGAAATATTTACGTTTACGTAAGACTTTCAGAAGCTAACCGATTGAAAATACACATATCGAAAGTTTGAGTTGCCAGTTCTCGGCATTCGGTCTATGCGAAATGCCGAAACCGGGGCCGGGCATTGGGCGGGTTCCAGAACACAACGACCTGCGGAGAATTTCGATATGGCGCGTAATAAAATTGCTTTGATTGGCTCGGGAATGATCGGTGGCACGCTTGCCCACCTGGCCGGCTTGAAGGAACTGGGCGACGTCGTCCTGTTCGATATCGCCGAGGGTACGCCGCAGGGCAAGGCGCTGGACATCTCCCAGTCCGCACCGGCTGAAGGTTTTGATTCCCGCCTGTCGGGCGCCAATGATTACTCGGCAATCGAAGGCGCCGATGTCTGCATCGTCACCGCCGGTGTCGCCCGCAAGCCGGGCATGAGCCGCGACGATCTGCTCGGCATCAACCTGAAAGTCATGGAACAGGTTGGCGCGGGCATCAAGAAATACGCTCCCAACGCGTTCGTCATCTGCATCACCAACCCGCTCGACGCGATGGTCTGGGCGCTGCAGAAATTCTCTGGCCTGCCGAAGAACAAGGTTGTCGGCATGGCCGGCGTGCTCGATTCGGGCCGCTTCCGTCATTTCCTCGCCGAAGAATTCAACGTCTCGATCGAAGACGTCACAGCCTTCGTGCTCGGCGGCCACGGCGACACCATGGTTCCGCTGGCGCGCTACTCGACGGTTGCCGGCATCCCGCTGCCTGACCTGATCAAGATGGGCTGGACCTCGAAGGAAAAGCTCGAGGAAATCATCCAGCGCACCCGTGACGGCGGCGCCGAAATCGTTTCGCTCTTGAAGACCGGCTCGGCCTATTACGCGCCGGCCGCCTCGGCGATCCTGATGGCGGAAAGCTACCTCAAGGACAAGAAGCGGGTTCTGCCGTGCGCGGCTTACCTGTCGGGCCAGTATGGCGTGAAGGACATGTATGTCGGTGTGCCTTGCGTCATCGGCGAAGGCGGCATTGAGCGCGTCATCGAGATTGAACTCAACAAGACCGAGCAGAAGGCATTCGACCACTCGGTGGGTGCGGTCGCCGGTCTTTGCGAAGCCTGCATCGCGATTGCCCCGAACCTGAAGTAATCGGGCCATGGATACTGAACGGAAGGCCACAAAACGGCTTTCCGTTCAGACTTGCGTAAGAACAAGGCGTTAAAGCGTTTGCAAGCTTAACAGAACGTCAAGGCGCTCTCGACCGTTCACTCAATCCAGGAGTTCCCATGAACATCCATGAATACCAGGCCAAAGCCCTTTTGAAGGGGTTTGGTGCACCGGTGGCCGAAGGGGTCGCCATCTTCTCCGCCGACGAGGCGGAAGCGGCCGCGAAATCGCTGCCAGGCCCCCTTTACGTGGTCAAGAGCCAGATCCATGCCGGTGGACGCGGCAAGGGCAAGTTCAAGGAACTCGGTCCGGACGCCAAGGGCGGCGTGCGGCTGGCGTTCTCGATTGACGAAGCCAAGGCACACGCCAAGGAAATGCTCGGCAACACGCTTGTGACCAAGCAGACCGGCGATGCCGGCAAGGTGGTCAATCGGCTTTATATCGAAGACGGCGCTGATATCGAGCGCGAACTCTATCTCTCAATCCTGGTAGACCGCACCGTCGGTCAGGTGGCTTTCGTGGTTTCCACAGAAGGCGGCATGGACATCGAGGCGGTCGCGGAAGAAACTCCCGAAAAGATCATCACAGTCGCGATCGACCCGCAGGCCGGCGTCACGGCAGCCGATCTGGCCAAGCTCAACGGCGCGCTGAAGCTTTCGGGCGAGGCTGCCAAGGACGGCGAGAAGCTGTTCCCGATCCTCTACAAGGCGTTTGTCGAAAAGGACATGGCGCTGCTCGAAATCAACCCGCTGATCGTCATGAAGACCGGCCGTCTGCGTGTGCTCGATGCCAAGGTGTCGTTCGACAACAACGCGCTGTTCCGTCACGACGACATTGTTGAACTGCGTGATCTGACCGAAGAAGACGCCAAGGAAATCGAGGCGTCGAAATACGACCTCGCCTATGTCGCGCTCGATGGCAATATCGGCTGCATGGTCAACGGCGCCGGTCTCGCCATGGCAACGATGGACATCATCAAGCTCTATGGCCAGGAGCCTGCCAACTTCCTCGACGTTGGTGGCGGCGCCACCACCGAGAAAGTCACGGCTGCATTCAAGATCATCACCGCTGACCCGGCCGTCAAAGGCATCCTGGTCAACATCTTCGGCGGCATCATGAAATGTGACGTCATCGCCGAAGGCGTGGTTGCCGCGGTCAAGGAAGTCGGCCTCAAGGTTCCGCTGGTGGTTCGCCTCGAAGGCACCAACGTGGCGCTCGGCAAGAAGATCATCAACGAAAGCGGCCTCGACGTGATCGCGGCTGACGATCTCGACGATGCGGCGCAGAAGATCGTCAATGCGGTGAAGGGATCCTGAGACCATGTCCATTCTTATCGACAAGAACACCAAGGTCCTGGTTCAGGGTCTGACCGGCAAGACCGGCACCTTCCACACCGAGCAGGCGCTGGCCTATCACGGCACGCAGATGGTCGGCGGTATCCACCCGAAGAAGGGCGGCTCCACCTGGGAAGGCTCGGGCGGCCAGAAGCTGCCGATCTTCGCTTCCGTCGCTGACGGCAAAGCCCAGACCGGCGCCAACGCTTCCGTGATCTACGTTCCGCCGGCGGGTGCTGCGGCTGCGATCATCGAAGCCATCGAGGCCGAGATCGAACTGATCGTCTGCATCACCGAAGGCATTCCGGTGCAGGACATGATCCGCGCCAAGGCTGTGCTCGACAAGTCGAAGTCACGGCTGATCGGCCCCAACTGCCCCGGCGTGATGACGCCTGACGAGTGCAAGATCGGCATCATGCCGGGCAACATCTTCAAGAAGGGCTCGGTGGGCATCCTGTCGCGCTCGGGCACGCTCACCTACGAAGCTGTGTTCCAGACCACCAATGAAGGTTTGGGCCAGTCGAGCGCTGTCGGCATCGGTGGCGACCCGGTCAAGGGCACCGAGTTCATCGACATTCTCGATCTGTATCTCGACGATCCGGAAACCGAATCGATCATCATGATCGGCGAAATCGGTGGTTCGGCCGAGGAAGATGCAGCCGAGTGGCTGATCGAACAGGCCAAGAAGGGCCGCAAGAAGCCGATGGCTGGCTTCATCGCCGGCCGCACGGCACCTCCCGGACGCACCATGGGCCATGCCGGTGCTGTGATTTCGGGCGGCAAGGGCGGCGCCGACGACAAGATCAAGGCCATGGAAGCCGCGGGCATCCGCGTTTCTCCGTCGCCTGCGCGTCTTGGCAAGACCCTGGTCGAAGTCCTCAAGGGCTAACCGCAAGGACGAAAACAATGAGCGACGCCGTGCGCGAAACGCTGGACCGCTACTACGCCGCGCTGAAAGCCGGCGACAGGGTGGCCCTGCGCGGCGTCGTCTCCGACGATATCGAGGTGCATTACCCGGCGCCTGAGGGGCTTTTGCCCTGGGCCGGGGACTGGACCGGGTTCGACGGCTTTGAAGCGTTTATCAAGACCGTGGGCGATCACTTGGTGATCGACACGGTCGAACCGCTTTCCATCCATGTCGCCGGCGACACCGTGATCACGGTGCTCAAGGGCGAATGGACGGTGAAAGCCACGGGGCGCAATGTGCGCACCGAGACTGCCAACATATTCACGTTCAAGGACGGCAAGATCGTCCGGTACCAGGTTTTCAGCGACACGGCGGCGCTGGCGACCGGGTTGGGAAGGCTCGCGGCGTAAAGGTCGCGCAAGCCACGAAGTCTAGGGAAAAGGGCCGGAACAGATGGCCCGCGGAAAAGGTGAGATCCATGGCACGCAACGACGAAGCCAACGACATCATGGCGCAGACCTCGTTCCTGTATGGCGGCAACGCTCCTTACATCGAGCAGATGTATGCGCGCTTCCAGGATGACCCGGGCAGCGTGCCGGCCGAATGGCAGTCGTTCTTTGCCGATCTGAAGGACGATCCGGACCAGGTCCGCAAATCCGCAGCCGGTGCGTCGTGGAAGAAGCCCAACTGGCCGGTTCAGGCCAATGGCGAGCTGGTCTCCGCCCTCGACGGCGATTGGGGCGCGATCGAGAAGGCCGTCAGCGGCAAGCTCCAGGGCAAGGCAATAGCCGAAGGCAAGCCGGCGAGCTCGGGCGATGTGACCCAGGCGACGCGCGATTCGGTCCGGGCGCTGATGATGATCCGCGCCTACCGCATGCGCGGCCATCTGCACGCCAAGCTCGATCCGCTCGGAATTGCCCAGCAGCCGGACAATGACTACAACGAGCTGTCGCCGGAAGCCTACGGTTTCACCGAGGCCGATTATGACCGGCGGATCTTCATCGATTTTGTGCTCGGGCTCGAATACGCGACCATCCGCGAGATGATCGACATCCTGCAGCGGACCTATTGCTCGACGCTCGGTGTCGAGTTCATGCACATCTCCAATCCGGAAGAGAAATCCTGGATCCAGGAGCGCATCGAAGGCCCGGACAAGGGCGTCGACTTCACCGAGATGGGCAAGAAGGCGATCCTGCAGAAGCTGATCGAAGCCGAAGGGTTCGAGCAGTTCATCGACGTCAAGTACAAGGGCACCAAGCGGTTCGGTCTCGATGGCGGCGAATCTCTGATCCCGGCGCTTGAGCAGATCATCAAGCGCGGCGGCAACATGGGGCTGAAGGAAATCGTCTTCGGAATGGCCCACCGCGGCCGCCTCAACGTGCTCACCCAGGTGATGGGCAAGCCGCACCGGGCGGTGTTTCACGAGTTCAAGGGCGGCTCGTTCAAGCCTGACGAGGTCGAAGGCTCAGGCGACGTCAAGTATCACCTTGGCGCCTCGTCGGACCGCGAGTTCGACAGCAACAAGGTGCATCTGTCGCTGACCGCCAACCCGTCGCACCTGGAAATCGTCAATCCGGTGGTGATGGGCAAGGTGCGCGCCAAGCAGGACCTGATGGCGACCGTGTTCGAGGGTGACATCATCCCGCTGAGGGAGCGGGTCAAGGTGATGCCGCTGCTGCTGCATGGCGACGCGGCCTTTGCCGGCCAGGGCGTTGTGGCCGAAATCCTCGGCCTGTCGGGTCTGCGCGGCCACCGCGTCGGCGGCACCGTGCATTTCATCATCAACAACCAGATCGGGTTCACCACCAATCCGGGCTTCTCGCGCTCGTCGCCTTATCCGTCGGATGTGGCGAAGATGATCGAGGCGCCGATCTTCCACGTCAATGGCGACGACCCGGAAGCGGTGGTCTACGCGGCGAAGGTTGCCACCGAATTCCGTATGACCTTCCACAAGCCCGTGGTCGTCGACATGTTCTGCTACCGCCGCTTCGGCCACAACGAGGGCGACGAGCCTGCGTTCACCCAGCCGAAGATGTACAAGAAGATCCGCAGCCACGAGACCGTGGTGACGCTCTATGGACGCCGCCTGATCGAGGAAGGTGTGATCACCGAGGGCGAACTGGAGAAGATGAAGGCCGATTGGCGCGCCAACCTGGAAACCGAGTTCGACATCGGCCAGAGCTACAAGCCGAACAAGGCCGACTGGCTTGACGGGCAGTGGTCGGGTCTCAGGACCGCCGACAATCAGGACGAACAGCGCCGCGGCAAGACCGGGCTGCCACTCAAGCAGTTGCGTGAACTGGGCAAGAAGCTGTCCGAGGTTCCCGAGGATTTCAAGGCGCACCGGACCATCCAGCGGTTCATGGACAACCGCGCCAAGATGATCGAGTCCGGAGAAGGCATCGACTGGGCCATGGGCGAGGCCCTGGCTTTCGGCTCGCTGGTCCAGGAAGGCACCAAGATCCGGCTGTCCGGGCAGGATGTCGAGCGCGGCACGTTTTCGCAGCGGCATTCGGTGCTCTACGATCAGGAAACCGAGGAACGCTACATTCCGCTTGCCAACGTGTCGCCCACCCAGGCGCGCTACGAGGTGATCAACTCGATGCTGTCGGAAGAGGCGGTGCTCGGGTTCGAATATGGCTACTCGCTGGCACGGCCCAACGCGCTGACGCTGTGGGAAGCCCAGTTCGGCGACTTCGCCAACGGCGCCCAAGTGCTGTTCGACCAGTTCATCTCGTCGGGCGAGCGCAAATGGCTTCGCATGTCGGGTCTCGTCTGCCTGCTGCCGCATGGTTACGAGGGGCAGGGACCGGAGCACTCTTCGGCACGGCTCGAGCGCTTCCTGCAGATGTGCGCGGAAGACAACATGCAGGTCGCCAACTGCACCACGCCGTCGAACTACTTCCATATCCTGCGGCGGCAGATGAAGCGCGATTTCCGCAAGCCGCTGATCATGATGACGCCGAAATCGCTGCTCAGGCACAAGCGGGCGGTGTCGACACTGGCCGAGATGTCGGGCGACACGTCTTTCCACAGATTGTTGTGGGACGACGCCGAGGTGCTCAAGAACGAGCCGATCAAGCTGGTCAAGGACAACAAGATCCGCCGCGTCGTGATGTGCACAGGCAAGGTCTATTTCGATCTTTACGAAGAGCGCGAAAAGCGCGGCATCAACGATGTCTACCTGCTCCGGCTGGAACAGCTTTATCCGTTCCCGGCCAAGGCCTTGATCAACGAACTCGGCCGCTTCCGCAACGCCGAGATGGTGTGGTGCCAGGAAGAGCCCAAGAACATGGGCTCCTGGTCGTTCATCGATCCCTATCTCGAGTGGGTGCTGGCGCATATCGACGCCAAGTTCCAGCGCGTGCGCTACACCGGCCGGCCGGCCTCGGCATCGACCGCAACTGGTTTGATGTCACGCCATCTTGCACAGCTTGAAGCCTTCCTTGAGGATGCGTTGGGCGGGTGATGCCGCTGACGCCTATTCCTTGCGACCTGTCTGACTGAAAAAGAACGGAAACAAATATCATGGCTACTGAAGTTCGCGTCCCGACTCTTGGTGAATCCGTCAGCGAAGCCACCATCGGCACCTGGCTCAAGAAGGTGGGCGACACCGTCAAGGTGGATGAGCCGCTGGTTGAACTGGAAACCGACAAGGTTTCGATCGAGGTTCCCTCGCCGGTTTCGGGAACCCTGAGCGAGATCCTCGCCAAGGACGGCGAGACGGTCGAGGTCAACGCCCTGCTGGCGCAGATTGCCGAAGGCGAGGGTGCTGCTGCGGCACCGGCCAAGGCCGCGGCACCCGCCGCAGCGCCTGCTGCAGCCGCGGCCCCCGCCGCAAAGGCCGGTTCGGATATGCCGGCTGCACCTTCAGCGCAGAAGCTGATGGCCGAGAACAAGATCGACGCTGGCGCGGTTGCCGGCTCGGGCAAACGCGGCCAGGTGCTCAAGGGCGACGTTCTGGATGCCATTGGCAAGGGCACAACCGCGGCGCCTGCTGCAGCTGCTGCGCCGCGCGCCGCTTCGTCTGCGGATGATGCGCCGCGCGAAGAGCGGGTGAAGATGACCCGCCTGCGCCAGACCATTGCCCGCCGTCTGAAGGAAGCCCAGAACACGGCGGCGATGCTGACCACCTACAACGAGGTGGACATGACCGCGGTGATGGACCTGCGCAAGAAGTACAAGGACCTGTTCGAGAAGAAGCACGGCGTCAAGCTCGGCTTCATGGGCTTCTTCACCAAGGCCGTGTGCCATGCGCTGAAGGAAGTTCCCGGCGTCAATGCCGAGATGGACGGGACCGACATCATCTACAAGAACTTCTGCCATGTCGGCGTTGCCGTTGGCACCGACAAGGGGCTGGTTGTTCCCGTGGTGCGCGATGCGGACCAGATGGGCATCGCCGGTATCGAGCAGGAAATCGGCCGCCTGGGCCGGGCCGCGCGCGATGGCGAATTGTCGATGGCCGACATGCAGGGCGGCACCTTCACCATTTCCAATGGTGGCGTTTACGGATCGCTGATGTCCTCGCCGATCCTCAACTCGCCGCAGTCGGGCGTGCTCGGCATGCACAAGATCCAGGAACGCCCGATGGCCATCGGTGGCCAGGTGGTGATCCGTCCGATGATGTATCTGGCGCTGAGCTATGACCACCGCGTGGTTGACGGCAAGGAAGCCGTGACCTTCCTGGTCCGGGTCAAGGAAAGCCTGGAAGATCCCGAGCGTCTGGTTCTCGATCTCTAGGGAGCAGGTTGATGGCTTCGGCCCGCCTTCCAGCATTGGCGCTCGCGGCCCTTTCGATGGCCGGGAGTGCCGGCCCGGCGACCGCCGCCTGCCCGCAGGCGCTGGCGGTTTATGCCGGGGACGGAGCCGAGATCGCCTTTGCCGGCCGGTTGAGCGACGCCGATGCCATGTTGCACCGCTTCAGCCTGACCTTCGGGAAGAACGATGTTAGAATGGATGGCGTGGTGATGATGGCAGGAGAGCCGGACCGGCCCTGGGGCGTGGTTCTGCACGATTGCCCCGAAGGCGACGTCACCGGCGCCGAGATTGCCGCCTGCACCGTCTGGGAAGGCGTCATCTATACGATCGGCAGCAGCGGCGAGGCCAACTGGCTGCCCGTGTCGGACGCAGACCACACTGCCGGAGACAGCCTGCTGCTTCCGGATTTTTCAGCCGCCGTGATGCAGTCACAGGCGTGGCGGGCCGAACAGGTCACACAGCTTCCGGGCGATGTGTTCCGGTTGAAGGCCTGCCAGCAATGAATTTCTGATCATAAGGAAAAGACCATGAGCTACGACGTCATCATCATCGGTTCCGGGCCTGGCGGCTATGTCTGCGCCATCAAGGCGGCGCAACTCGGCCTCAAGGTGGCCGTGGTGGAAAAACGCGCAACCTTCGGCGGCACCTGCCTGAACATCGGCTGCATCCCTTCGAAAGCGCTGCTGCATGCGTCGGAAGTCTATCACCACGCCAGCCACGGCATGGACAGTCTCGGCGTCGAGACCGGCAAGCCGAAGCTCAATCTTGCAAAGATGATGGCGCACAAGGACGCCACGGTGAAGTCCAATGTCGAAGGCGTCGCCTTCCTGTTCAAGAAGAACAAGATCGACAGCTTCATCGGCTGCGGCAAGGTGCTCGGCGAAGGCAAGATCTCGGTCACGGCCGACGACGGCAAGGTCACCGAGCTCGAGGCCAAGAACGTGGTGATCGCCACCGGGTCGGATGTCGCGGGCATCCCCGGCGTCGACGTTGCCATCGACGAGAAGACCATCGTGTCATCGACCGGCGCCATCGCGCTCGACAAGGTGCCGGGCCATATAGTGGTTGTCGGCGGCGGCGTGATCGGCCTCGAAATGGGCTCGGTCTGGGGCCGTCTGGGCGCCAAGGTCACCGTGGTCGAATATCTCGACAAGCTGCTCGGCGGCATGGACGGTGATGTCTCCAAGCAGTTCCAGCGCATTCTGGCCAAGCAGGGCATGGACATCAAGGTCGGAGCCAAGGTCACCGGCGTGGAGAAATCCGGCAAGGGTGCCAAGGTCTCCTTCGAGCCGGTCAAGGGCGGCGACACCGAGACGATCGAGGCCGATATCGTGCTGATCGCCACCGGCCGCAAGCCCTACACCGAAGGCCTTGGACTGGAGAGAGCCGGCGTGGTGCTGGATGAGCGCGGCCGGGTCCGCACCGACCATCACTACCAGACCAATGTACCCGGCGTTTACGCCATCGGTGACGTGATCGCCGGCCCGATGCTGGCGCACAAGGCCGAGGACGAAGGCGTGGCGCTGGCCGAAATCCTGGCCGGGCAGGCGGGGCATGTGAATTACGACGTGATTCCGGGCGTGGTCTACACCCAGCCGGAAGTGGCGGCTGTCGGCAAGACCGAGGAAGAACTGAAGGCCGAAGGCATCAAGTACAAGGCCGGCAAGTTCCCGTTCTCGGCCAATGGCCGGGCGCGGGCAATGCTGGCGTCCGACGGCTTCGTCAAGGTGCTGGCCGATGCCGAGACCGACCGGGTCCTGGGCGTTCACATCATCGGCTTAGGCGCCGGCGAAATGATCCATGAAGCCGCGGTGCTGATGGAGTTCGGCGGCTCATCGGAAGATCTCGGCCGCACCTGCCACGCGCACCCGACCATGTCGGAAGCAGTCAAGGAAGCCGCACTGGCGACCTTCTCCAAGCCGCTGCATATCTGACCCGGATGATACCGGGGATCGATTGATCGCGGACCTTGCCAGAATGAAAAACCGCCCTGAGCAAACCGGGCGGTTTTTTGGTTTCGGAGCTTGTTGTCAGTTGCCGGCGGGAGCCGGGACAGCGTCTGCAGGGGCTGCCGGTGCGATCTCGGCCGGTGCATCGGGGGCCGGGACCGGGCGGGCCTGTTCAGCGCCAGTCTCGGGTGCGACCTGCATGTTGGTTTCAGCCGCCGGGTTCGCGGTGTTGTTCATGCGCGCTTCATCGGCGGTATAGACAACGAAGCCGGCGATCAGCAACATGATGAACAGCACCACGGCGGCTATCACGCCGTTGCTGTTGCCTGATCTGATGACGGTGGTTTTACGAGTATAGTCCGCGGCATAATCTGCGGGATGGCATTGTTCGCCGGGTCGGGTACGGGTTGTGTATTCGACCATCTGACATCTCCTTGTTCGGTCACAGGGCTAGAACGCCGGACCACGGAGATTAGTTCCGGCGCCACCTGACGCCGGCTTTCACGCTTTGTTACCTGACCGCAATCACCGTGTAGCCGGCATCCTGCAACAGCGCGACGACGCCCTCGTCGCCGGGCAGATGCAGTGCGCCAACGGCAATGAAGGCGTTGCCTGCATCGAGGATCGGGGCCGCGCGCTCGGTCATGACATGGTTGCGCATCCGCACGATGCGCTCTTCGAATTCGGCGTAGCCGTCGATGTCATCCTTTGAACCATCCGGTCCGGCGGCCAGGACGACCGGCATGATCAGCGCGATCTCGCCTTCGAGATAGAGCTCGGTCATGGTGGCCATGATGTCGGGCATCAGATCGGCAAGCCTGATGGTCTCGACCAGACCGCGAATGTGGAACTCCATCGGCAGATCAGCCATGGCTGCCATCTGCTCGCCGATGCTTTCAAGTCCGAGCAACTGTTTGCCGGCTTGTTTCGCGGTGTTGGCAATCTTGATGTCGAGGAATTCGACGCCGCCGGCCTTGCGCGCCAGTTCGCAGGCTGGCAACGCCACCATGCCGGCGATCATCCACGGCTTCATCTGCGAGACCAGCGCCAGCGGGATGCCGCGGCGGGAAAGCTCGGTCTCGACCAGCCTGGTTTCATCCGCGTTGAGAAACGAGGTCAGCTTGCTGCCATCGGTGAACATGGTCAGTTCCGGCTTGGCCAGAAGGGCCGCCTGGGCCTTGGCCGGGTCGAGGATTTCAATCGTCTCGATCACCACGGTCCCGGCGGCATCGAATGCTGCCTGGGCAGCATCGGGCAGCCGGGTGACCCGCGGATCGGTGATATGCATGGTGCCAAACAGCCAGGACGGTGCGGTCCCGTCCTTTTCGATTTTCCACAACAGGCCCTTGCCGTTTTCTGTGCCGGCGGCCTCAGACCGCGCGGCGGCAAGCTTGTCCGGTGCGGTGGCCGCGAGCTGTTCAACCAGGCTGACACCATCGCAGGCGGCAACATCTTCGGCCTGCGCCCTGCCAGCGCCCCAGATCAGGCCCACGGCGAGCAGGATCAGCAACGCGACGGGCAACGACGCCGCAACCGTGAAGACCAGGTTCGGAAATCGCGCGCATGTGGTCCGGACTTTGGACAGGACGGGGGCCAGAACGGGGGACAGAACAGGCTGGTAGTGCATGGCAGGCCATTCCTTGAGGGATTTGACCTGCCACTCTAGGGCTTTGCCCTGACGATCAGGTTAATCCCGGCCGAGGTTTCGGACCATGGTAAACGCGGCGTTAAGCCGTGGCTGTCAGCGCCGGCCCGCAAGCGTCCCGAGATAACCGAGGATCAGGCCGGGCGTTGTGTCATCATCGATGATGCGGAGATGGGTTTGGCCATCGAGCAAAACATAGCCTCCTTCGGAGTTTACGGGTCGCATCAGCGGCTCGTAGGCGGAGGCGATGAAGGCTTCATCCTCAGCCCCTGCAATCAGCAGAAACGGTGGCAGGGCGGCGATATCGGCGAGGTAATCATTGCGCGGCGCATAGGAGGTGTTCAGCCGGTAGCTGTAGCTTGCCGTCGCGGTTGCGCCCTGCGGGCCATCCAGCACCCCGGCGGGAAACTTGAACTGGATCGCGGTGAGATGATTGAGCGCTTTCAGGCCAACATTGTTGAGCATCGTCAACCCGATGATCCGCCGAGTCAGCGGTCGGGCCCAGCCGCCCGAATCGGGGCGCATGGTCGGCGCATTGTACTTGAGATAGGGCGCCAGCAGCACCGCGCCATCAAGTGTCTCTCTATAGCTGCCGCCAGCATAGCGGACGACCAGCCCGCCGCCACTTGAATGGCCGCCGAGCAGCAGTTTCTGGCCGGGTTTACGCAGGGTGGCGACTAGATCGGCGATGTCATCCTCGAGCTGGCCGATATAGGCAACGTCGCCGCGCCTGGCTGGATTCTCGCCATGGCCGCGCAGATCCGGCAAGACGACCTCGATTTCACCTTGTTCGGCCAGGCTGCGGGCCAAGCCGTCATAGGCGCCACCATGCCAGCCTGATCCGTGGATGAAGATCAGCAGCGGCGCATCCGGTTTGGCGCCTGGATAATGGCGGTAGCCGAGGCTGGTGCCGTCGCGGGCCTGATAGGTTTGAAGCGCGGCCGGTTGCTGGCCGGTGTCGCCGGACTGGCTGGAAAAATCGATGGTCTCGCCGGGGAGGGTATCAGCAGGCCGCTGTGACAGGATCAATCCGAACGCGATCAGGAAATAGATGATCGCCGAGATGGCCGCGAAACGCAGGACAAAGGCAAAAATCTCTGTTGCCGACATGGTTCTCTCACCGTTTCTGGCGGTTGATAGACTTGGGCTCGTTCTGGTTTGGGACAAAACTGCCGGCCGATGCAAGGGCGGACGTTAGGAAATGGCCGAACAAGGCTCCGAATCAGGCGCGGGGGTGGGCGCGGTCGTAAATGTCGAGCAGGCGGCTGGCGTCGACGCCGGTATAGACCTGGGTGGTCGACAGGCTGGCATGGCCGAGCAGCTCCTGGATGGTCCTGAGATCCCCGCCGCCGGCCAGAAGATGGGTGGCGAAGGAGTGTCTGAGCGCATGCGGAGTGGCGGTGTCGGGCAGATCGAGCGCGCCACGAAGACGGCGCATTTCCTTCTGCACGATGGCAGGCTGCAGCGGCCCGCCGCGGACGCCGCGAAACAACGGTGCATCGGCATCGGGGGTGAACGGGCAGAGTTTCCTGTACTCCGTGATCGCCTGCAGGGCGGCGGGCAACAGCGGCACGATTCGCGTCTTGCCGCCCTTGCCTGTGATTCTGAGTGTCTTTCCGTCTTGCGGCAAATCGTTGAAGCTCAGCGACAGGGCCTCGGAAATACGCATGCCGCACCCGTAGAGCAGGGTCAGCACGGCGGCGGTGCGGGCTGCGACCCAGGGCTCATCAGAGAGCTGCAGGTCGGCGTCGACCACCCGCATGGCATCGCGCGCGCTCAAGGGTTTGGGCAACGATTTGGGTTGGCGCGGAGCCCGGGTTGCCGAGGCGCCGGCGGCATTGGCCATGCCCTTTCGCTCGAGATGGCGAAGAAAGGAGCGGATGCCGGCCAGGCCGCGTCCCAGGGTCCTTGCGCCGGCACCGCCGCGCCGCCGCTCGGCCATGAAAGCGCGCAGATCAAGCGGTCTGAGATCGGCAAGGTCGGCAAGTTTCGGCGGGCCACCCAGATGCGTGGTCAGGAAACCCAGGAACTGCCGCAGGTCGCGTTCATAGGCGTCGGCGGTCTTGGGCGACAGGCGCCGTTCATCAGTCAACTGACTGAGCCAGCGTTGCTGCTCGGCCATCACATCGGGCGCTGCTGTGACAAGTGGTTGCTGCATCATGGGTCCGTTTTTGAAGGCCGCGGATTGGCGGAACTTGGGCCTGACTATTGCATTAGGGCCTTAGCGGGGGGTAAACGGGGTCGGTTGTGTGATGTCATCATGATATCATATTTCGTTGCCATAGGTTTTATCAGCGCGGACTTAAGAGGGGTCGAATCCATGGCGTATGTGGCTGAGATTTCAGACCGTCTGCAGGTGCTTGCCCACGGTCGCCCGGGGCATATCATCGATCAGCTTATCGCCGAGCGCGGTGGCCGGCTGGTCGACCATCCGGCCTGGCCGCTGATGCGACCGCTGCTGTATGCCACCTTGAAGTACGGTGCTGCGGTTCGCATGGCCGATGCGATCGGGTCCAAATCCGGTCACGATGCTTTCCAGCACATGAGTGATCTGCTGCAGCTCGATATCCAGTCGGTTGGCGAATCCCGGATTCCCAAAAAAGGCAAATTCCTGCTCGTCGCCAACCATCCGACCGGCATTGCCGACGGGGTGGCGATGTTCGACTTTCTCAGCCGCCACCGCCCCGACATGATGATGTTCGCCAATCGCGATGCCGTGCGTGTCAGCCCACGGTTCAACGAGATCATCATTCCGGTCGAATGGCGCGACGATTACAAGAGCCGTGACAAGACCCGCGAAACACTGCAGCTGACCAACCGCGCCATGCAGGACGAGAAGGCCACGGTGCTGTTTCCGTCCGGCCGCATCGCCTTCTGGAACGACGGCAAGCTGACCGAACGCCCCTGGAAGGTCTCGGCGGTGACGCTGGCCCGCCGTCACGAGCTGCCGGTGGTGCCGGTCAATATTTCGGCGCGCAATTCGGGGCTGTTTTACTGGCTGTCAAAGCATTCGACCGAGCTGCGCGACATGACGGTGTTCCACGAGCTTCTCAACAAGAAGCACCACACCTTCCGCTTCACCGTCGGCGAGCCGATCATGCCCGAGGCGCTGGATGGCGATCCGGCGGAAGCGGTCAAGGCGCTGGAATACCACACCGTGCACGGGCTTGCGGCAAATCCGGACCGGGTGTTCGAGGCTGCGCCCAAGGGCTGGAGCCAGGCGGCCTAGGGTTCCTTCCGGGACCCCGCCGTAACCGGCTGTTGCCGCCTGCCATCCCATCGCCAATCCGGTTTTGAAAAGCAACTTACGCCGCCGTTGAAACGCGGGCGCGGACCGCATTCTTTCCAGTCGAGCTCCCCGGCAATCAGCGAGCGGCCGGTTGTCGTGAGCGCGAACACCGCCTTGCCCCATTCGGCTTCGGCGATGTCGGCCGGATCGCTGGTCACGGCCGGATCCAATGCATCGCGCAGCCGCAGCATGGTGCCGAGAAACATCAAGTCGCCATGCCAGGGCAACGGGTCGAGCTCACGCATGAAGCGGGCGAAGACCCGGCCCCAGGGCAGCGGGCCGTCGGCAAGGGTTTGCAGGATCGCGGTCTCGGTGAAGGACAGGCCGGTGCCGAGGCCGGGCAATTCGGCGAGATAACGCAGGATCGCAGCCGGCAGGTAAGGCATTGCCGGAGAGGGGTGCAGGGACAGCTCGTACAGCGGCATCGGGGTGCCGGCACAAAGCGCCCGCCAGGCCTGTTCTGCCACGTGATAGGCGGCCTCGCTGACCGGTGTCCGGCCGGCATAAAGGTGGCGCAGGGCGGCGGGCGACAATTGGCCGATGCCGATGAATTTCGAAATGCCCGGAAACCGGTCGAGGCTGACCAGCTCGACCTTGCGCCGATGGGCTCCGGCCTGCTTGAGCCGGGTCAGGACCTTTGCCAGCAGCAGCTGGTCATAGGGGTCGTGCTCGAACCACAAGACGATGCGGCCATAGTCGCCGGCGCCGAGCAGCCTGTCCTCGGCGTCCCGCAGCTTGGCGAGGTTATCGGCCTCGTCCTCGCCGGGATATTCGGTGGCGATGAACCGGGCCCGTTCGGCGAAGGCCTCGGGGCCGTCGGAGACCGGGCCCTGGCAGATCGGGTCGGCGACCATCAAGAAATCCCCGCCAAACCCGGCCCGGGTCAGTGCCTGCTCGATGTCGTTGCCGCAGCGCAGATGCAGTGTCGGCAGGTCGGCGTCGGGGATCTCGTTCCCGGCCTCAATGGCGGAGCGGGCTCGGTCGATCTGGTCGACATGGGCCTTGAGCGCCGGCCAGCTCCACAGGCCGGCTTCGCGGGCGACGACGAGCTGGGCGTCGGTCAGCTTGAGGTCTGCCGGCTTGATCCGGGTTACCCTCGGGTGATGGGCCGCAAGCCTCGCAAGCGCTTCTGCATCGCCGGAGCGAACATCATCGCGCAAGCGTTTGGCAAGCTGGCGCTGGCGGTCGAGATTGAGTGAAAGATCGGTTTCGCTGAGCAGCGGAAAGGGATGCGCGTCGCGCCTGTCATCTGTCATGGGGACCCCCGGACTCGGTTATCGTCCAGTGTCCGCATCTCCGGATCGAGCGGGAATCGAATGTCATGGGCACAATCGCACCCGGCAAAGGACTGGCGTGGAGATCTTTCCGCGGACCGGAGGCCCCGCCATGGGCCTTGTCAAAAACTAGTCACGCCCTGTGGTGGTGTCAACGATCGGCAGCCCGGACGCAAAAACGGCCCGGGATGACCGGGCCGTTGAAGTCTCGGTCTGAAACGCGGGTTCAGAGAATGCTCTGGCCGGTCTTCTTCCAGTCGGCGAGGAACGCCTCGAGGCCCTTGTCGGTCAGCGGGTGCTTGACCAGCGCCTTGATGGTCGACGCCGGAATGGTCGCCACATCGGCGCCGATCAGGGCTGCTTCCTTGACGTGGTTGACGGTGCGGATCGAGGCGGCGAGAATCTCGGTCTCGAAGCCGTAATTGTCATAAATCTGGCGGATTTCGCGGATCAGGTCCATGCCGTCGATGGCCATGTCGTCGAGGCGGCCTATGAACGGCGAGATGAAGCTGGCGCCGGCCTTGGCGGCAAGCAGCGCCTGGTTGGTCGAGAAGCACAGCGTCACGTTGGTCATGTGGCCGTCCGAGGTCAGCGCCCGGCAGGCCTTCAGCCCGTCGAGCGTCAGCGGCAGCTTGATGCAGATGTTGTCGGCGATCTTGGCCAGAACGGCGGCTTCCTTCATCATCGCATCATAGTCGGTGGCTGCGACTTCGGCGGAGACCGGACCGTCGACGATGGAACAGATTTCCTTGGTGACTTCGCGGATGTCACGGCCGGATTTCATGATCAGCGAGGGGTTGGTGGTGACGCCATCGATCAGGCCCAGGTCGTTGAGCTCCTTGATGTCGTTGACGTCGGCTGTGTCGACAAAGAATTTCATTTCTAACTCCAAAGCTGCATAAGCCGGGTCGATCCGGCGCGCCAATGTACAAATCCGGGTTTCCTTTAGCTCAAAGCGGGGGCAAGGTCACGCCACATGCATAAAGATTCGCGACAAATCGAAGCTGGATTGTTTCCGCGCAAGGTGGTGCCGGTGCTGATTCCGATGCCGGCCGAGCGCGCCTACTCCTATGCGCTGCCCGAGGGCGTCGATGCGCGCCCGGGGCAGATCGTCCAGGTGCCGCTCGGCCCGCGGTTGGTCTCAGGCATTGTCTGGGACGGCGAGGCGGACGTGATCAACCCGGACAAGCTGCGCGAAGTGACCCAGGTGTTCGATTGCCCGCCGATCGTCGAGCCGATGCGGCGCTTCATCGACTGGGTGTCGGCCTACACGCTGTCGCCGCCGGGACTGGTGGCGCGGATGGCGCTCAGAGCGCCGGCGGCGTTCGATCCGGAACCGATGATCGACGCGCTGCGGCTGACCAGTGCCCGGCCGGAACGGATGACGGCGGCGCGCGAACGGGTGCTGGCACAGGCGGATAACGGACTGTCCTGGACCAAGAGCGGGCTGGCACATGCCGCTGGCGTCACCGCCAGCGTGATCGACGGGTTGTTCGCCCAGGGCGTGTTCGAACCGGTGAAGCTGCCGCCGCCGCCGGTGGTGGCAAGTCCCGATCCCGATTACAGCCCGTCGACGCTGGAAGCCGGGCAGGCGGAGGCTGCGGATGCGCTGCGCGAGACGGTGGCCAAGGGCGGGTTTAGCGCAACGCTGCTCGACGGCGTCACCGGCTCGGGCAAGACCGAGGTCTATTTCGAGGCGATCGCCGAGGCCGTCCGCAAGGGCCGGCAGGTGCTGATCCTGCTGCCGGAAATCGCGCTGACCAACGCATTCCTCGACCGGTTTCACGACCGCTTCGGGGCGCGGCCGGCGGAATGGCATTCGGAGCTGGCGCCCAGGACGCGCGAAAAGGTCTGGCGGCAGACGGCGGAAGCCGGCGTCAGCGTCGTTGCCGGCGCGCGGTCGGCGCTGTTCCTGCCGTTCAAGGATCTCGGGCTGATCATCGTCGACGAGGAGCACGACCCGGCCTACAAGCAGGAAGACCGGGTGTTCTACAATGCCCGCGACATGGCGGTGGTGCGCGCCCGGCTGGCCGGGATCCCGGTGGTGCTGGCGTCAGCGACGCCGTCGATCGAGACCCGGGTCAACGCGAGCCAGGGCCGCTACAATCATCTGCTGCTTCAAAGCCGCTATGCCGATGCCGAGCTGCCGGACCTGAAGCTGGTCGACCTGAGGCGGCACGCGCCGGCGCGCGGCGGGTTCTTGTCGCCGGTGCTGCTCAAGGCGATGGCCGAGACGCTGGAGCGCAAGGAACAATCGCTGCTGTTTTTGAACCGCCGTGGCTATGCACCGCTGACGCTGTGCCGGGTCTGCGGCCACCGCTTCGAGTGTCCGCAATGCTCAAGCTGGCTGGTCGAGCACCGGTTTCGCGGGCAATTGCAGTGCCATCATTGCGGCTACGGTGAGCCGGTGCCGCAGGCCTGTCCGTCCTGCGGGGCGCTGGACCACCTGACCGCCTGCGGGCCGGGGATCGAACGGATCGCCGAGGAGGCGGACAAGCATTTCCCCGATGCACGGACCATCGTGCTTTCCTCGGACATGATGGGCGGCACGAAACGGCTCAGAATCGAGCTCGAGGCGATCGCCAAGGGCGAGGCGGATATCGTCATCGGCACGCAGCTGGTGGCCAAGGGGCACAATTTCCCGCTGATGACACTGGTCGGCGTGGTCGATGCCGATCTGGGTCTGTCGAACGGCGACCCGCGCGCTGCCGAACGGACCTACCAGCTGCTCTCGCAGGTGACCGGTCGGGCCGGGCGCACCGGGCGCAAGAGCCATGGTCTGATCCAGACCTTCCAGCCGCAGCACCCGGTGATGCAGGCGCTGGCCTCGGGCGACCCGGAGGCGTTTTACGAGCGCGAAACCGACGAGCGCAACCGCGCCGCATTGCCGCCATTCGGACGGCTCGCCTCGGTGATCATCTCGGCGGCCACCAAGCTCGAAGCCGAGGGCCATGCCCGCAACATCCGGGCCGCGGCACCGTCTGCGCCTGGCATCATGGTGCTCGGACCGGCGGAAGCGCCGCTGGCAGTGATCCGCGGCCGCCACCGCTACCGGCTGCTGGTCCACGGCGAACGCGGCCGCGACATGCAGGGGTTTGTCCGGGCGATGCTGGCCCAGGGCCCGAAGGCGCGGGGATCTGTTCAGGTGCAAGTGGATATCGACCCGCAGAGTTTTTTGTGAGGGGTGTGATTACAGGAGGTGGAAGGCCGGTTTGGGCGGGAAGCGGACGTTTGGTGCGTCACGCGATAAAGTTTGCACCGCAGACGAACCTTCCGTTGGCCGCGGTTGCGCCAAGCGCAGCTTTATAGGACTCAAGGGCTAAAACAGTAGTTGTGCCCATAACAGAGTGACTGATTTTTGGCGCTTTCGCACCCAACCAGACACGCGATCCAAATTATACGCGCTTTCATGATCGGTCGTTCAAATGCAGAACAGCACATGGGGTAAAATATTATGACGCGGTTATGTACGAAACAAATGTAATAATAATAATTACTGCAATAAGAACTGAGAGATTAGTTGCAAAGGATATTACGAAATTTCCCTCAATCCTATACCACATATCATCATCAAAATTGTGATCGCATCTAGGGTTATAACCAGCCCATTTTGCAGCAGGCATTAGCTCTAAAACTGTCCGCGCGTTGCTTGTTATTGTACCTATCTCTACGCTCATCATTGGACTGGTATTATCTAGGTACCGATGCCAAATATTCCGCCAGAAAAGAGAATATTCCAAAACGAGAAGCGGCCAGAAAAAGACAATGATAGCTGTGTATAATGCCCTTAGAAACAAATTTGCGGACACATGATTGCCCAACAATAATGTTTTAGAAATCCTTCCCCAAAATCCTTTTATTACCATTGCGGAAGACGGGTTATATATTTTATAAAAGGTCCTGACTGTACTTGATCCAAAAGCAAAATAGAATATTCCAAATGCGACTGCTTCGCGCGTTGGAGAGTACCCAACAAATTCGAGCAATCCCCGCAGAGGAAAAACAAAAACGCTATCAAATACTTCGAATAATCCATTGAATGCGCCCTGTTCAATAAACCGAATTATACTTCTCAATGAAGTGCAAGCGGAAATTCCTGAAAACAGGATACCAGCAGTAGAATATGCATCTCGGAATATGGCGGCGGCTCCATTCATCTACAAATATCCTTCTCTTGGGCAAGCACTAACAAATATCGAGTAAAAGCATATCTAGGTCATGTCGTTTCGACCATGGAGCGTCATAGGCATTTGTTGTCATATCGACACTGACTGGGCACGGGAACAACACAAGAGCCAGTTGGAACTCTGACGTCAAATTGTGGTCGATTTTGTCATGTATATCGCTTGCGATCACCAAAGAGTCTAGTATCGTATCTCTTGGGCAAAATCCGCTTCCTTTTGTCACGTTTTTGGCCGCAAACTAGGAAGCCTACATTAGTGCAACGCGTAGCATCGGTTGATTGGGCTCTGAGCCGCCGTTCGCTGTGTATGACGCGAAGGTCCGCAATGGGCCGAAAGTGTCAGTGCGATGACTCATGTAGATTGCCGTTGATGGGCTAGCCATCACCGGCTTAGCCGTGCGCCCTCACACCCTTCCGCCACCAATCCCCCACCGCACCCGTGCCCACAGCCGTTCATGCAGCACGAAAAAGGCCAGGCCGCTTGCGGCGGTGGTCAGCGCGAAGCTTAGGGCGGTTGTGATGGAGCCGGTGTGGAGCCAGGCCAGGGCGCTGGTGGTGAGCAGGCCGAGGACCTGCCAGGTTATGGCCTTGGTGATGGTTCTGAGTTTCGAGTCCATGGTCTGTGCGGGTGCCCAAGCTGTTGTTTCGATTGGGCGTTTCTAGCGGTTGCGAGGCATTGCCGGAATTTGGTATCTTCGCTGCAAAAACACACGTTTGTTGATTAAATTCACCAAGCATGTGAATAATCACCAATGCACAGACACGACCGCGCAGATCTGTTTCGCACCCGGCTGGCCTTGACCGGGATGAGCCGCAGCGCCCTGGCGCGGGCTGCCGGGGTGGATCGTTCGACCATCGCGCAATTGCTGGCACCCGACGAGGTTCGGCTGCCGAATGCGCATCTGGCGGCGGAATGCGCGAGCGCGCTGGGGGTGAGTGCGGACTGGCTCTTGGGCTTGTCGGACCGGCCGGAGCCGGCGGCGGAGGTGCTGTCGGCGAATTTCCGGATGGAGACGGCGCAGCGGACGCCGGCGGACGAGCAGATCATCGCCTGGCACCAGGAGGCCGCCGGCCACAAGATCCGCCACGTGCCGGCGACGCTTCCCGATATCCTCAAGACCGAAGCGGTGCTCGAATGGGAATATGCGGCGTTTCTCGACAAGACGCCGGAGCAGGCGCGCGGGGCGATGCGCGAGACCATCGACTGGCTCAGGGCGCCGGGGTCGGATTATGAAATCTGCGTCTCGATCGACAAGATCCGCGCGCTGGCGGGCGGTCATGGCTACTGGGAAGGGCTCGACCGCGATGTCCGCGCCGCGCAGATCGACTTCATGGCGGAGCGCTGCGAGCGGCTCTATCCGTCGCTGCGGCTGTATCTCTATGATGCGAAGAAAGTGTTTTCGGCGCCGGTGTCGATCTTCGGGCGGTTGCTGGCCGCCGTCTATGTCGGGCAGTTCTACCTGGTCTACCGCGACAGCCGGCAGGTGAGCGCGCTGACCGAGCACTTCGATGCGCTGGTGCGCGAATCAGAGGTCGAGGCGCGCAACGCCGGCAAGATCATCCGCCAGATGTTCGACGAGACGGCCGGCTCCTGACCGCATTCCATGGCTTGGGATCGCGGGGGATCGGGAGGCTTTGACAGAAGTGTCCCGGCGGTGCATGTCTGCCGGGACTGTTACCGTCTTCCTTGTTGCCGCGCACAGGCTTTCCAGCCCGCGGCCCGCCCGCATTTTTTAGAAAGCAGCGCCTTGGATCTCAAAGCCTCTGACCGCCCGGCGCGGCACGACGTCGATCGCGAAGCCATGCCGGCGGCGGCGATGGTGATGGCGCTCGGCACATTCATGTGTTTCGCGGCGCTGGATACGTCGGCCAAGTACCTGGTGACGGCAGGCTATGCGGCGGTGTTCGTGGTCTGGTGCCGGTTCTTCAGCCAGGCGGTGCTGTCGTTCTTTGCCTTCCAGGGCTGGCGCCGGGCCGACATGTACCGGATGAAGAACGTGCGGTTGCAGGTCTTGCGCGGGCTGCTGCTGCCAGGCACCACGATGTTCAATTTCCTGGCGCTGCGCGATCTGCAGCTGGCGCAGACGGTGACCATCTTTCTCACCGTGCCGATGATCGTGACCGCACTGGCCGGTCCGCTCTTGGGCGAATGGGCCGGTCCGCGCCGCTGGGCGGCGATCATGGTCGGGTTCATCGGCGTGCTGTTCGTGGTGCGGCCGGGCACGGAGGTGTTCTCGCTGCCGATCGTCTGGGCAATCCTGGCCACCATCACCCACTCGCTCTACGCCATCCTGACCCGCAAGCTGGCGCGGCAGGAGACCCAGGTCAGCCTGGTCTTCTATTCCTGTATCTTCGCCACGGTGCTGCTGGCGCCGCCGGCATTGGCCTACGGTCAGTTGCCGGAGACGATCTTCGGCTTCGTGCTGCTTGCCGGTCTCGGCGTGTTCGGCATGACCGGGCACACGCTGCTGGTCAAGGCGAGCAGCATCGCCAGCGCCTCGAAGCTGGCGCCGTTCGTCTACAGCCAGTTGTTGTGGATGACGGCGCTCGGCTTCATCGTGTTCGGCGACGTGCCCGACGGCTGGACACTGATTGGCGCCTCGATCATCTGCGGGAGCGGCTTCTACATCATGAACCGCGAGCGGCAGATCGCCCGGCAGGCGCGCAAGCTGGCCGCAGCCAGCTGATCGCGATGCGGCTTTGGCGCGGCGGCGGCTCCATGGTAATGCGGGATGGGTCGGATGCGTGCCGGACCATGGCGCGCCAGATGTGGAGATGCCGGGATGATTGAATTTTATTGGCCGACGACCGAGGGCGAGTGGCTGGCCTGGAGCTCGGCGCTGGTGACGATTGTCTTCGGCCTGATCCTGTTGTTTGCGCCGCGGCTGTCGCTGAGGATCCTCAGGCTGCAGACCGATCCGGCACATCCCGAAGCATTGTCTGAAGTGCGCGGCACGATGGCCGGGTTCTATCTCGGCATCGGCGTCGTGGCGTTGCTGTTTGCGCAGCCGCTGATCTATCTGACGCTGGGGGCGGGCTGGGCGTTCACCGCCTTCGGGCGAATCATCTCGGCGATGTCGGACCGCGGCTTGACGATGTACAATCTGGTTTCCGTGCTGATCGAGATTTTGCTGGCGGCCGGCCCGCTGCTTTACGCGCTGGGCTGGATCTGAAGGGAAGCGGCGCAATTTAGCGTCCGCTGCAAGCCGGAAGATCGGGCATCTCATCCTAAAGCAGGTGCGTTATGCCGCACCCGGCGTGTTGCGACTCCCCGCGCTCTATGCTAGACGGACCGCGCATTTCGGGAAAAACAAGCTTTGCCGCTTGGGAGGCCTGAAAATTACCGTAACAAATTCAGAGGCTTGCCTTTCCGGCTTTCGGACAAGTGCAGGGGTCTGGATGGCAATGAGAGACAATCCCGCCCGTGGCAGATAACTCCCATCTAATTTCCGGTGTTGCCGGACGGTATGCTTCCTCGCTTTACGAGCTGGCGGCTGACGCGAAGTCAGTCGACGCCGTGGCGAAGGATCTTGACCGTTTTCAGGCAATGATCGACGGCAGCACTGATCTGCAGCGCCTCGTCAAGAGCCCGGTATTTTCGGCTGACGACCAGTCGCGCTCGATTGTCGCACTGATCGGCAAGGCAGGCATTTCCGGCCTGGTCGGCAATTTCCTCAAGGTCGTTGCCCAGAACCGCCGGCTGTTCGCCCTGCCGGCGATCATCCAGGCCTATCACGAGACCGTCGCGCAAGAGCGTGGCGAGGTGACCGCCGACGTCAAATCTGCTCATGCGCTGTCGGCGGCGCAGGAAAAAGAACTCATGGCCGCGCTTTCGGGCGTGACCGGGAAAACCGTGACGCTCGACGTCACAGTCGATGCGTCGCTTCTGGGTGGCCTGATCGTCAAGATCGGGTCGCGTCAGGTCGACACATCACTTCGCACTAAACTTTCCACCCTTAAGCATACACTGAAAGAGGTTGGCTGATGGATATCCGCGCCGCGGAAATTTCCGCAATTCTCAAGGACCAAATCAAGAATTTCGGCAAGGAAGCCGAAGTCTCCGAAGTTGGTCAGGTCCTGTCCGTCGGTGACGGTATCGCCCGCGTTTACGGTCTCGACAATGTCCAGGCTGGTGAAATGGTCGAATTCCCCGGCGGAATTCGCGGCATGGCGCTCAACCTTGAAGCCGACAATGTCGGCGTCGTGATTTTCGGTTCCGACCGGGACATC
>Ga0189291_100227_pt1 | contig 36700 bp, 40 predicted proteins | sample UW1redminimetaG_FD_130331 | JGI IMG/M metagenome (GOLD analysis project Ga0189291, IMG submission 130331) | Marine microbial communities from the Costa Rica Dome - UW179B-red mini metaG | ecosystem: Environmental > Aquatic > Marine > Oceanic > Photic zone | place: Costa Rica: the Eastern Pacific... | reverse complement strand
GTCTGTGCGAAGGGCAAATACCCCAGTTCATCCAGGATCAGGAAGTCGAGGCGCGAGATCAGATCGGCGGTTCGTCCTTGCCGTTCCGCGCGCGCTTCAGCGTCCAGCTTGTTCACGAGATCGCGCTTGGGTTTTCCAGCATTGTCCTCAAGCAGGCTATCAAGCTGGTCCTTCCAGGGATCGATCTTCGGCCGTGGTTGAACAGATCGGTCATAGCTGAACTCTGTGTCTCCGGACCGCACAACCTTGCGCACCGTGTTCCGCGACAATCGCAGGTCGCGGCAAATCTGCTTGATCGATTTGCCCTCAACGAAAAATGCACGCGTGATCTTCGCAATCGTTTCCACAACCAACATCTCCAATCCGCTCCCAAATATCTCTTGGGAAGCATCTGAACAGAATTGTCAGGGGGGTCAATTTTGCATGCCGTTTCACACCCAGATCGGACATTAACGTCTTGATCGTGTCGCGCTGCGCACCGTCAGAATTATTTTCCAACGCGGACCCGTAGACGTCGCCTGTATCCGCAGGCACCAGACAATTCACAACTGATTTTGGTAGTTTGTAGATCCTGCTCTGCGAATCTTCACCCTTAAGAACTTCATCAATCATGATCTTCGCACAACGCAGGAAACGACCTTCCTTAGGCCGCGAAGACTTTGGTTTAGCGGGGGCAGGCTTTGGTTTTACCCGGTCAGGCTCAGCCAAATTCGTCCGCAACAACCGACCAGATTGTCGCGAATAATCCTGGCCTCGCCCACGCGGACGGTTTGCCCGAGCGCGGCCCGAGCTTTGACGCGGCGCGTTAAGCCCATGTCCTCGTCATCTGGCAGCCGATCAAGGATTTCGTCGCAAAGCGCGAAGAATGTAAGCACGTCGCCGCGATAAGGTTTCGAGAAGCGAATCTGATAGCGCGCGTCCGCCCCTACAGTGTCCGGCGTTTTCTGATCGCAGGTAATCGCATTGATTTGGTCCAGCGTGGGCAGAATGCGTTGCCTTAAATCCTCGGCACGCATGCGCAATGTTTGGGCCTGCCCGCAATATCTTTCTCTCTCTGTTTCAATGGCTGCCGTGATCTGCGCGTTGACACAATCCGCATAGGTATGAGGCAGCTCGTTCCACGCAGGAAGCCCATACACGCTGCTAGTCCCGCTGCCCGTAAACACGACAAGCCGCTTAAGATTAATCGCCCGCCAGATCGAAATTAGGCTTTTCCGGCGAATAGATGTCGCGGTATTTTCACGAACCAATTCCGGATGCAAATGTGTAAACAAAGTCACTTCCACTTCTAATATTGGTAAAGCTTCTAGGAACCAGTGCAAACCGTCAACCGGACGTGGTAGAGATGCAATGTTTTGGCGATTGCATATTTGACAAACCCGTTGGTGCTAGGCGCGATTGCGCCTTAACTCCTGCCTAACAAGGCCTTCAACATCCATTGTGTCATGAGGATGCCAGCCGAGATAGCGCGCCTGAAGGGCTATCGCTTGCCCCGTGACGTCGCGGCCTATGCCGTATGGGCCTATCATCGCGTCGCGCTTAACACGGCTCACGGTCATTCCGTTTCCCATGATCCATTATCCCTAATTCTGGCTCTTCGGCAAACAAGGGGCGGTTTAGATAGGCGGCTATAGCGCTTAATGTAAAGATTTCCTTCGGGTCGACAGAATTCGTATCTACTGCGGTTGCATTCCTCTAGTAACTGCGTAGGTTGCGTGAAAACACACGCCTTTTTTGGACCCGCATTGATGCCGCTTGCTCATCCCTTCTATGTCTTCAGCTCCCCATGCCAAGGCTTAGCTTTCTGCATCAAGACTGCGCTTACGCCATGATGCACACTCTAAATCGCAACCTTGGACAATGTAACCTGCGGCCGCGTCACTGTCAGAGTGATCCGATGGAAACCCGTGACGGTTTGCCAGCACTGGTGCGCCAATGGGTCGCGCAGGCGGCTTTGCCTTGGTCTCCCACCTCTGATCGCCGTATCTGGTCCAAATCATGCGCAGAGGGGCTGTTGCATAATGCAGCACTCGCGCGCTGTCAGGCTGGCGCGTGCACACCGGCCCGTGATCAGCAATCCCCCGCTCTTAAATCCAACTCAATGATCTGAAGGAAATTCCATGTCGTTCGTTTCCCGTTTGGCCTGCGCAACAGCGCTCGCCCTTAGCACTGCCCTCCCGGTGTCTGCACAGGAGGGCAGCCTGACCATCTCAATCGGCTTTGGCCCCACGGCTGAAGTCCCTGATCCGCGCGCCGGTTATAACGGCTGGATGTCGAACCAGACCGGCGTGACCGAAACGCTGATGGGGATCGATTATGAGATGAATCTCTATCCCCGCTTGGCGGAAAGGGTTGAGCAAACCTCCCCGACAACATGGCGCGTCACACTGCGCCAAGGTCTGAGCTTTCACGACGGCACGCCGGTCACAGCGCAAGCGGTTATTGATGCGATTGCCCCAATTTCTGATGAAACGCATCCTGGCCACAATGCGCGGATCGCACGCTTGCTTGATCTGGCCGGCATATCCGCAGAGGGCGACAACGTGGTTGTTTTTGAAACAAACAGCCCAAACGCGGCCTTCCCCTGGACGCTGTCTGAACCAGGTATCGCGATCCTTGGGGCCGCGTCAGAGGCCTTCCCGATCAATGCAACGGGTCCGTTCATCTTTAAGGAGGCCGTACCAGAGCAGCTTTACCGCGTGGAGGCCAATGGCAGCTATCGCCTTGGCGCGCCGGGGCTTGAAGAGGTGCGCGTTGTCGTTTCAACCAACCCCGCGACTGCCGCATTGGCCTTTGAGGCGGGCGAGATTGATCTCGTGATCAACTATCCTGAAACCGATTTTGTACGCATTCAGGAAACCGGTGCGCAGGGCTTTGCGGCACCAACGGCGCGGCTTTATTTCTACACGGTGAACGCGGCCAGTGGCCCGATGGCCAATCCATTGATCCGTCAGGCGGTGTCCTATGCCATAGACCGTGAGGGCATCGTAGCTGCGGCCTTGTCCGGTGTCGGCGGTGAAGCTGCTGGTACACTCTACCCCGAAGGAACTGGCTGGGCGGCTGACATCCCTGCAACCTATGATCCCACGCGGGCCGAAGCGCTCCTTGCAGAGGCAGGGGCGGTAAAAGAAGGTGGCACATGGATGCTGGACGGCGCACCGCTTGAGATAGATATCGTCACCTATTCCTCCCGCGCGGCCCTGCCGTCCACGGCGGAACTCACACAAGCCTTTCTTGCGGCAATCGGTGTGAAGGCGAACATCACCGTGGGTGAATGGGGGGCCAGCAATGACGCGATTGCCGCTGGCGAGGCTGATCTGTTCTTGCAAGCTTGGGTCACGACGCCACAGGGCGATCCGGGTGCTGTGCTTGAGACGCTGTTGCGCTCTGACGGCGGGTCCAATTCTGGCAAATATGCCAACTCACGGCTGGACAAATTGCTGGACGATGGCCGCCTGACTTTTGAGCATGATGCCCGCAAGGCGATCTACGATGAGGTGCAGCAGATTATCGCGGACGAGGCCGCAATGATTCCCGTCTTTCATGTTAGCCAGACCAATGTTGCAGTGCCGGGTTTGACGGGCTACCGCGTGCATCCAACCGAGACCTATTGGATCACGCATGAGACAAAGCTGGTAGAATGATGCTTATCGCAACTGGCTTGACGGCAATCCGCTCGGGCCGGACAATCCTGCATCCCACATCGCTAAGGATCGAACCACGAGACCGCACTGGCCTCGTTGGTGCGTCTGGGTCTGGGAAGTCAACGTTGGGCCATGCGCTGATCGATGATTTGCGCGCACGTGGTTTTAGCGTGGCACATGTCCCGCAAAGCCCGGATGAGGCGCTTGATCCGCTCAGGTCCATGGTCTTTCATTGGCGCGAGGCGGAAACCGCATTGGGGATCAGGCCCGGCGCGGCGGATCAGGCAGGGCTGTTCAAAGCGCTTGGGATTGATGGCGCTGATTTGCGCAAGCGTCCATGGGGCTGGAGCCGGGGGATGCAACAGCGCTTTGTGATCGCCATGGCGCTGATCGGCGCACCTGATCTGATCGTATTGGATGAACCGACTTCCGCGCTCGACCCAGTGGTGGCGGCCGCAACGATGGACTTGTTGGGTGAATTTCTGAAAGACAAAGAAACTGCAATGCTTCTGATCACCCACGACCTTGGGCTGGCCGCGCGGCGCGTTGACACGCTTATGGTGATGGCAGCGGGACATTTGGTAGAGCAAGGGCCCACTGAGACCATATTGGAGCAGCCACAGACACAGGCCGCCGCGGACCTTTCGGCGCATCGCAATTGGATGGCCCTGCCATGTTAAAGGTGCGTGATCTGGTGGTGAAACGGGGCGCGCGGGTCACGCTAGCGGACATCTCGCTGTCCCTTCCAGCGGGTGAAACCCTTGCCGTTGTTGGCGAAAGCGGTGCAGGTAAATCGACATTGATCGCGGCTGTTCTTGGGCTGCTGAAACCCGCATCTGGCAACATCACCTGGAATGGTGCGCCAACAAAAGCCATACGGCCGGCCTTGGTCGTGCAAGAGCCTCGCGCGGCCTTTAACCCGGTGCTGAGCCTACGCCGCTCGGTCATGGAACCGGTTGTAGCGCAAGGCATTGCTTTGGCGGAGGGGCGGCTGGAGCGGCTGTGCGCCGGACTGGAATTGCCGCTTGAATTGCTGGCGCGCCGCCCGGGTCAGGTCTCCATCGGGCAAGCGCAGCGGGCTGGTATACTGCGCGCGCTGATCGCCGCACCCCCCTTGGTGCTATTTGATGAACCACTCTCCGCCCTTGATACGGTGACCCAAAAACACACCGCGCGGTTGATTGCAGAATTGCAAGCCGAGGAAGGGTTCGCAGCACTGATCGTCACCCATGACCTTGGCTATGCCGTGGCACATGCGGATCAAATCGCGGTCCTGAAAGAGGGCCGCATGGAAGAAGTCGCAGACGCTCAGACTTTTGCCCTCAGCCCTAAATCTGCCTACTGCCGCACACTGCGCGATGCCGCAATTGCCCTTGGCGCGCTTGAGGCCGTGGCATGATCAAACTGATCAGTGGTCTGTTATTGCGCGCCCTCGTGGTCCTGTCGGGCACCGCAATCCTGACCTTCGCGCTTTTGTGGAACGCACCGGGCGATCCTGCGACAGCCATTGCGATGGCCCGTTTTGATGCGCTTTTGAGCGACGAAGTCATTGATCAGGTCCGCGCAGAGGTCGGCCTTAACAGATCTTTCTGGCAGGCTTTTGGCGATTGGCTGGGACCGCTGCTTCGGTTGGATCTGGGATATTCGGCGGTGACCGGCCGCGCGGTCTGGCCCGATCTGCGGACCGCTATGGGATATACCTTTCCCCTTGCTTTCGCCGCTCTGGGCCTTGGTTTGGCCCTATCCGTCCCCCTTGCCCTTGTGGCGGCGAAACGCCCCGGTAGCCTTTTGGATCGTATCGCGGTCGGAATTGCCTCCCTTGGAAACGCGATCCCGGCCTATTGGCTTGGTCTGATCCTGATCCTTGTCTTCGCTGTGAAACTCGCGTGGCTGCCCGCGCTTGGTGCAAGTACGCCTGCCCACGCCATTCTTCCTGCGCTCACCTTGGCTTTGGGTGTTGCAGCCTCTCTGACGCGGATCATCCGCTCTGGTATTTTAGAAGCACGTGGCCAGCCTTTCCTGCCTGCCATTCGGCGCAGAGGTGTCAGCGCGCGCGCGCTCGGTCGCGATCACATCGCCCCTCATGCGGCCATCCCAGTGATTACCGTTTTTGGGCTGGAACTGGCGTTTCTGCTGGAAGGCCTTGTGCTGGTCGAAGTGATTTTCGGCAGGCCGGGGTTGGGGACGTTTTTGGTGCAGGCGATCCTCGCCAGAGACTTTTCTCATGTTCAAGCTGTCGTGGTTCTGACGGCACTTATTTTCGTGACGGTAAACCTGATCATCGATCTCATTTACCGCGTCATTGATCCCCGGATCGGAGAGAGCAATGCGTAGCGTCTGGGCCTTGGTTATCATTTTGATCCTTCTTGTGGGTTTGGGGCCGGCGCTTGCGCCTTATGATCCAACAGCCATCAATATCCCCAAACGCCTGTCCCCTCCAAACGCAGAGTTCCTGTTGGGCACCGATGCATTGGGGCGCGATATCCTATCGCGCCTTTTACACGGTGCGCGCTGGTCGCTTGGGCTGGCTTTCCTGATATCGCTCATCAGCCTTGTGATTGGCACCATCATTGGACTGGCCGCGGCGCTGTGTGGCAGGGTTACCGATTGGGCCTTGATGCGCACGACTGATTCCTTCCTTGCTTTCCCCGAACTGGTGGCGGCCATCGTCATCGCGGGCCTGATAGGGGCTGGTAGCTGGAGCCTGATTTTTGCCCTCAGCATCACCGGCTGGATGCGGTATGCACGGGTGGCACGTGGCATCGGTCTGTCGGTTCAAAATCGGGGCTATGTGGTGCAGGCCAGATTGGCCGGGCTGCCGGGCTGGGCGATTGCACGCTGGCACTATCTGCCATCACTGATCCCCTCTCTGACCGTTGTCTGGACGGGCATGTTTGCCCGCGCGATCCTTGGTATCTCGGCACTTGGGTTTCTTGGCTTTGGCGTGCAGCCGCCCAACCCTGAATGGGGCTCCATGCTGCTCGATGCGCGCGTTCATTTGCGCTCAACCCCGCTGCAAATGATCTGGCCCGGTCTTGCGGTGGTGATCTGCGTTTTGGCCATCAACCTGACCGGAGACGCCCTGCGCGATGCGTTGGCCAAACAGGACACACAAGCATGAACAATCCTGAACGACCGGTCTTTGGAATCAGCATGCGCATACTGTCCGGCCTTCTGATGGTGGGCATGTTCCGGAGCGTATAGGCGGTAAGCGATGACACCCCCCTTCACCTCGCACACGCTGCTGTCCTTGGCTCCGTCCGCATGGTCGTCATCGAACAGCTACTCAGAATGATCTTATTCTGTGCGCCCCCGAAGCATGACAAACGACGCATTTGCTCGGATGGTGGCGCTGCGTAGCGGCAAAGATACATGCCATTCATTGGCAGCACAGCGGCCATCTTGTGGGCAACTCACAGGTCGCGGACAAAGCCACCCTTTGGCCGGCGTAGGTATAGGCCTGCTTCTAGCTACCAACGCCAGGTTTTCTGGATTCTAGCAGATCAGTTTGGGCAGAGCTCGCATCACATCGGAATCCCGCCGTGCTCGGGCCAATGTCCATGACCCTTCCAGTGAGAGAAATAATCTTTGGGCGTTTTTTTTCGCCTCGGCCTGACTTTGCCCGAGGCGCATTGCGTGCGCTTCTAGCAGGTCCATCCAGCTTGTAAAAATAGTGTCGAGCGTATCGCGGAACACCTCATCGTTTTGCCCGCCAAGCAGGGTTGCAGAGACCGGACACCCGATATTGCCGTCATGGATGTCGAAGTACTTGGCCAGCTTGTGGCAGAACGTGGTCACGCCCTCTCGATAATCCTTAGCGGGTTCAAACGCCGCGTTGATGATCCGCAGCACCTCAGTTGAGGCAACGTCGGCGGCGGCAAGTGCGAGATCGGCTTTACCGTTGGGGAAGTGATGATAAAGGGACCCTTTGGGCACGCCCGCATGGCTAAGTATCTCGGACAAACCTACTCCGTGGTAACCCTTTTGCTGAAATAGGTGGCTAGCTTCTGTCGCTAGTTTGATGCGCGTGGATGTCATGCAATGCGGTATTGCATGAACGGACTGTTCGGTCTACACATAGCAATAGACTGACCGGTCTATTAGTTGGAGAAGCCCTATGAATGCACATTTAGATGTCGGATACGAAGAGCGGTTTTTTTATTCTGGTGGCCACAAGCTGCATGGGCGTTTGTACCGGCCCGCGAAAGCCCCGCGCGCTGTAGCAGTATTGCACGGAGCGACAGGTGTTCCGCACAGGTTCTACCGTGACTTTGCCAAATGGCTTGCTGAAACACAGGACATTGCATGCCTTACATATGATTATCGCGATTTTGGCGCATCTGCCCGCGGCCCTATGAAAGCCTCCAACGCGACAATGGCCGATTGGGGGGTGCATGACCAACAGGTGGCCCGTGACCATTTACGCAACAGCTTTCCCGATATCCCGTTGTGGGTAATCGGGCATTCTTTGGGTGGTTTTATGCTGCCATTTCAGAAAGATCTGAATCAGATTGATCGAGTTATCACCGTGGCGTCCGGCCCTGCACATGTCACCAGTCATCCTTTCCCCTACCGGTTTCTTGCAGCAACCTATTGGTATCTAACGGGTCCCATCGCCACATTCTTGGCTGGATATATGCCGGGCAAACGCCTGCGGCTTGGCGACGACATCCCGTCAGGTGTTTTCTGGCAATGGCGGCGCTGGTGCACATCGCGTGGTTTTTTTGCCGCTGAGATCGGGAACGGCCTACCGATGCCTGATTGGACCGGCCTCAAGGCGCCGTTAAAGGTTGTGGCAATTAGGGATGATGTGCTGATTCCACCTGCCACAATCTGGAAGTTGATGCAGTTCTATCCTGAGGCCCCAAAAACTCAGCTGACCATCGACCCGCTGTCTTACGACCTAGAACAGGTTGGTCACATTGCGGCGTTTTCCGCTAAGAACCGTGCGCTGTGGCCAGACTTGATCGCCTGAAACCTTGACGCCAAATGTTGAATAGAAGCCTTCTGGCCACTCCGTGGGGGTCTGTCGCAAAGTTTTCACCTGGCCGAAGAGAGTTCATCGCTGGACATACTTATGCTGCTCCATGCGCGAACTGGTAAACCCCGGATTTGCGACATTTCGCTGCGGTTGCGCGAATGACTTCTTGCTAAGATGGTAGTGCCCGATTTGCTGGCTGCGCCTTCAAGAACAACGCGAGCAAACCGGCCCCCACAGCCAACCAAATTGAACCCGTCCAAACGAGATGATAGCTCCCCGTCGCGGTGAAGATATATCCGCCAACGAATGCTCCCATCGCCCCACCCAGTGCGTGACCGGCGGATATCAGCCCCATCGCAAGACCCATCATCTTGATCCCAACATGGCTTGCCACCAAGCTGGCTGTGACGGGTACGGTAGAATAATCCACGGCCCCAAAAAGGACGGCGAAGAGAAACAGCATCTCGATGGACGTTCCGGGAAGACTGGCAAGAAGGATAAACGTCAGCGCCCGCAGCATGTAGATCGCAGCCAAAAGCATAGGGCGGTTCACGCGGTCCGTAAGCCATCCGGCCGCGATCATACCCATAAGATTGACGAGTGAAAGCAGTCCATATGCCGTCGCACTGGGAACGGGGGGAAACCCACAAAATGAGGCGAACGGCAAAAGGTGGGTTTCGATAACACCAGTCGTTGTGAACCCACAGATCAGGAAACTCCAAAACAGCAGATGGAATGCAGGTTGCCGCACAATCACGGCAAAATCCTGCATCATGCTCGAAGGGGTCACATCTAACTCTGCCACATCATCAGATGGGCTGTCAGCCCGCATGCTCATTCGAATACAGGGGATCAAAGCAAGGCTTGCCAAGGACAATGCCCCAAAGCTCCAGCGCCAACTGGCGAAGGCCAGTAAGGCTGCAATCATCGGGACGATCAGGAACTGGCCGCCCGTCGCACCGGATGTACCAATGCCCGTTGCGAGACCTTGATTTTTGGAAAAGCTGCGTGTGACAGCGGTCGCAACGACATGCGTTGCAACGATGCCAAAACCAACGGCGCAGAACCCTGCAAAACCCACGACAAACATGGCCTTGCCATTCGTCAACGCCACGATTGCACAGCCAACCCCCAGCAAACCCATACCAAGATTGAGGGTAAACTGTGAACCACGCCGATCCACAAGACGGCCCGCGAAGGGCGCCACAATCGCCATAACGATAAGGGCGGCAGCGCCAACGCTGGATATGTAACTGCTGGACCAACCAAACTCCGTTTGCCAAACAGGCATAATCAGCCCAAGCGCGGCCCGGCTGGAAAACGCAAGCGAGAGGGCCAGAAATCCGAAGATGACGACGGTCCAGTTTTGGCGGTGCGGTATAGCAATTGTGTCTGACATGTGCCTCTCCTTTTCGGACGGACGTGCCATGACCGGAGTGAAATGCCTAACGATAAACTGGCAATATCACTTTAGCTCAGCTAATGTTATTTATGGCACTGCGCATTCAAGACTTGTACACATTCCATGTCGTCGCTCGCAGGGGCGCGATGCAGGACGCGGCAAAGGAGCTGGGCGTCACCCCCGGCGCGATCAGCCAGCGGATTAAAGCAGTCGAAGAACGCCACGGATTGCGCCTGTTCAGCCGCAGCAAAAACGGCATTGAGCTGACAGCGGCAGGTCATGCGCTGCATTCTGATATCGGCCACGCATTCACAACCATAGAGGCCGCTAATGAAAAACACCTGTTAGGGCAAAGCCGCACCGTACGCATCAGCGCCTCCGCGACTTTTGCCCATTCGATGCTGGTGTCCAGCCTGGGCCGCTTCGCGGATGCACACCCAAACATCAACGTCTCGGTCGAGACCGAGGACCGACTGGTCGACCTAAGATCGGAACCCGTTGATCTGGCGATCCGGCATGGGCTTGGCCAGTATCCGGGCTTGGCGTCAGAATGGCTGTGTTCGCCAGAGCTGGTCTTGGTTGCCAGTCCTGATTTGCTGAAAAAATACGGCCCCCTGACAACACCTGCCGACAGTCTCCGATACAAACTGCTGCCGGACTGCACCGGTAAAGATTGGTCAATTTGGTTTGAGGCCCATGGCATCGATGCCAAAGGGGCCAACTATGGTGCACAGTATGGCAACGACTTTTTGACCGTCAAAGCTGCAATTGAAGGCCAAGGGTTGGCCCTGCTCAAGGATGTTTTCGTGCATGAAGGCATTGTTACTGGACAACTGGTCCGGGCCTTAGATGCCGCGTGGCCTACGGCCTTCGCATATTATGCGGTGGCTCTGTGCGAGGTGCGGGAAAAACCATCCGTTTCGACTTTGGTTGACTGGCTCAAAAAAGATCTCGGCTGATCAAAATGTTAGGCAAATGGCTTTACCATAACGCATTGATACATCCACCTCGATCGACCAAATTCAAATCGAAATTTCTGTCGTGTCAGCGGACCTTCAAGCGCCGCACAGCATCGCAAAGCGGGCTCTTCCGACATTCTTACCGTGTAGGTCATGAAGGGCCGAACAAGCAACATCGTTGTTGTCTACAAGAACGGTAAGTTGCGGGGTTCTGCCAGTCGTCAAAACAGCTTCGTTGAGAGGGGCACAGCGTGGGAGATCGAAACGCTTTTGTCTATGGAATTCATTCGAACGACGCTTCCCATTCGGGAAGCGACTGCGGAGTTTAGGTTTCACCCCGTATCTTCAGACACCTAGCGTGTTGAAATTCACGTCTGGTTTGAGATGTCCAACTGGTTAGCGCCTCTAATAAAACCGTTTGTCCGAAAGAGAATGCGGGACAGATTTAGTCGTTTGTTGGTAAGCACCAAACCAGTATTTATAGTATTTTCAGATATATATATTAGAAATGACTTCTATTGCCTATGAAAGAATTGGGGCAAGCTTCTTCCACTGCCTTTTAAACCCGTGGGGAAGACCTCTTGAACACCGTCTATCTGGAATACACGCAACAGGAACTAGACCGGGCGTATCAACAATCCGACTGGGCACCGTCGATGGATCAAACCCTCGCCGAGTATGGTTCCATCAGCGAGGCCCAACGCAAAGAAACGCCCCCGGAGGTTTTGGGATACGCAACCGATGAAATGGGCGATATGGATTTATTCATGGGTGACGCGCCGGGCCCACTCATCTATTTTATCCACGGTGGCGCATGGAAGACTGGTGATCGGTCTCTCTACAGCTTTCTTGCAAAGAACCTAGACCATATCGATTGCCCGCTTGCGGTGCCGGATTTCCCTAAAATCCAGTCGATTGGATTGCCGGGGATAGTGGACCGCGTGGCAACGGCACTGCGCACGCTATTAACCGTCCGGCCAGATTATCAGCAGCGTGGATTGATTTTAGCCGGGCACAGCTCCGGCGCACATCTGGCCGCTTGTTTGGCGACAGGTGCAGGCGGGACAGACATCGCGCATCAAACCACCGGGTGTCTCTTGGTGTCAGGTATCTATGATATGGAACCTGTGCTGATCTCAAGCCGGCGTAGCTATGTAGACATAACATCCAACGAAGCGCGAAAACTCAGCCCTATTCATCACTCCAACGGGTTGAATGGAACCAATCTTACCTTGGCTTACGGGGCGCATGAAAGTCCTGAGTTTATTCGACAGGCCGAAGCCTTTGGCAAAACCCTGATCGACAACGGAAAGGCAGCACGAACACTGCACATCCGCGGCCATGACCATTTCAGCATCCTTTTAGACAGTCTCAGCCCTGACGGCTTTTTCTGGCGAGCGCTGAATGAATTGATACACGATCACCCATAATGGGGACCCTAGCGGCGATAACACGCAGCAGGCAACAAACGATCCAACACGGGAGTAAAAAATGAAACTGACATCATACATTTTTGCTGGTGCAATGCTGGCCAGCACAGCGCAAGCCGATCAATACGCGATTGGGACATTGCCACAGGGAAGCGGCGGGTATGTGATTGCTGCGGCCATCGCATCCACCGCCAGTGACCATACGAAAAACGATTTGATAGCTGTCGCAACTGGTGGATCGAACCTGGTGCTGCCGCAGGTCAATTCCGGCGAAATGGATTTTGCTACGTCAAACATGATCGAAGCAGCCTATGCAACGAACGGCACGGGCAACTTCGAGGGGATGCCGCTACCCAACATTCGGGTGGCTGCGGTTCTACCCCGATATCAGGTAGGCTTTCTGGTTCGACAGGACAGCGATATTCAATCCGCTACTGATCTCGTGGGGCGTCGTCTCCCTACACAGTATAGCGCAATGAAAATGATCGAGTTAATGCAGGACGCAACCCTCGCGGCAGAGGGGTTGGATACATCTGCATTCGAGCCTTCTTCTGTACCCAATTTCGCCAAAGCAGTTGAACTGCTGACGTCTGGGCGCGTCGACGCCGCTTTTGCTGCTGCGACCAGCGCACAAGTGCGCGAAGCGGATGCGGCGGTTGGGATACGTTTTCTTGGCATCCAACCCACGGAAGGCGGCGAGGCAAAGATGCAGGAAATAGCGCCGGGTTCCTATCTTGCGACAATGGAACCGGGCCCGGGCTTGATTGGTGTTGAAAAGCCACTGACAATGTTCAGCTATGAATATACGTTGCTGGTGGGCACGCATGTCCCCGATGACGTTGTACATGACGTGGTAAAGGCGTTGTACGAAAACCAGGTGCAACTGGCTGAATCCTCGCCTCACTTTAAAGGCTGGGATCCACAAAATATCTTTCGCCCAATGGAGGCTGCAGCCTACCATACTGGCGCATTGGCTTTCTTCAAAGATGCCGGCCTATTGAAGGATTAATCGCCCTGCGACAAGGCGCTGATGTTTTGCGCCTTGTCGTTAGCCATATGAAAGATCAGAAAAATGCCCATCATAGAGACTGATACAGTCATCTTGTCACCAGCAACCCGCATTTTCTCCGCGCTGACAACAATCTTGGCAATCGCCATCCCGCTGACTGCGGTGGGTTTTGCTCTGGGCTTTTCACGCGCTTTAGGTTTGGCCCTCTATGACGAACAGTTTCTGTCATTCCTACTTGGGCTATGTCTGGCGTTGGTCTTCATTTCCCGAAACACGGATGGCAGTAACCGCAACGGGCCTGCGCCTTGGTACGACACTTTGGCAGCTGGTCTGGGGTTTGCAGTCTGCGGTAGCATCGCATGGGACTTTGAAAACATATCGATGTCTTCGGCAATGGACCCGGCGACCTTTTTTATCCCTGCTGCCATACTCATCGTCTTGCTGTTGGAAGGCGTACGCCGCGTCGCTGGTGTGGCCCTAACGGTCATCATCGCAATTTTTCTGTTCTATGGAATCTGGGGGCATATGATGCCTGCCCCTCTGACAGGACGAGAGGTCTCTTCCGCGCGGCTGGCCGTTCAAATCGCATTCGACCCAAGCGCGATCCTTGGTACTGCGCTGTTCATCTGTGCAACTGCTGTGGTCAGCTTCATTCTGTTTGGTGCCGTTCTGCAACGTGCCGGTGGCACTGATTTTTTTAACGCTATCTCACTGGCGCTATTTGGCGGTTACCGCGGCGGGGCGGCCAAAATCGCGGTCGTTTCATCCGCCTTGATGGGATCCATTTCCGGCAGTGCTGTTGCAAATGTCGTATCTTCCGGGGTTATCACGATCCCACTTATGAAACGCAGCGGATATCGCGCGCGGACCGCAGCCGCCATTGAAACGGTCGCCTCCACGGGTGGGCAACTGGCACCCCCCGTGATGGGGGCCGCCGCCTTCCTGATGGCAGATTTCCTTCAGATCGACTATTCAACCGTGGTTATTGCGGCGCTTGTCCCATCCTTGCTGTATTTTCTGGCAATCTTTTTCCGCGTAGATCTGGCGGCAGCCCGTCATGGCCTATCTGCACTGCCCAAGTCTGAATTGCAGTCACCGCGAACGGTCTTGCGGCAGGGGTGGTTTTATTTCCTGCCGTTTGTTGTCCTGATTTACGCAATGTTCGGCCTCAACCTTCGAGTTGAGGAAGCCGCGCTTTGGGCAAGTGCTACGATGTTACCTATTCTGATCATAAAGGTGGGGATCCTGAGCAGCCCTGCTAGAATTTTCGACGCCCTTATCGCGGCAGGGAAAACATCGCTGTCCGTTATCCTCATTGCGGCCGCGGCAGGAATCATCATCGGTGTCCTGAATCTTACCGGCCTTAGCTTTACACTAACCCGGATTCTGACGGCGCTGGGAGAGAACAGTCTGTTGTTGCTCCTGCTTCTATCTGCCGGTCTGTCCATTATTTTGGGTATGGGGATGCCGACGGTCGGGGTTTATGTCCTGCTCGCGACACTCGTCACCCCTTCTATGGTGCGTTTGGGGGTCGAACCCATCGCTGCCCATATGTTCGTACTCTACTTTGGCATGATGTCGATGATAACACCGCCTGTCGCGGTAGCAGCCTTTTCTGCGGCAAGCCTCGCGTCCAGTCCGCCGATGCGCACAGCACTTGAGGCAACAACACTGGCTTGGACGGCTTTCGTCGTACCCTTTCTATTCGCCTTCTCGCCTAGTCTTCTTGGTGTTGGTTCGTTCGTTACTGTAGCGACATCGGTTCTAACAGCCATCGCGGGTGTATGGTGCATAACTGCTGGAAGCGTCGGTTACATTCGAGGTCACGCCGGGATGGTGCCACGGCTGATCATCTTACTGGCCGGGGCGGCGCTATTGTTGCCAACGGATCTGTTTAATGGCGCGATGTGGATCAATCTTGTCGGCGCTATGGCAACAGTCGCGTTGCTATTGGGCCGGTCCGGGGCAAATCGACCGCAGGTGATCTCGTGACCAAGATTAGAAGGGACCATGGATCTGCGGGCACCACCTGTTGCGGGGCGATTTTTAGCCGCCGACCGGTTCTGTGGAAATACCCGCCTGCCGCAGGACCATTCGCAATTGTTTGATGAACGCCACCCCGGCGGGGCTAAGGGTCCGATTGGCAGGTTGAATGCAGGAGATATTGCGCGCGATGCGTGGATTGGTAAGCGGCAGCATGACGATCTGGCGCGTTTCAGCCGCAAGGATTGTATATTGCGGAAGAATGGCCACACCCAAATTTTCAGTAAGAAATCCAAAGATCGTGGAAATTTGTTCAACTTCCCATGCAGGGCGGAAGGTCACACCGGCATTGGCAAAACCGTCTTCCACCAACTCTCTCAAACCACTGCCCCGGACAAATGTAACGACAGGAAAAGCGGCGGCCTCCGCCCAACTTGGCGCATCCATCTTTGTCAGCGGGTGGTCTGCCGGACAAAAGACCATCATGTCTTCATGTAGAAGCGGCGTGGACCGGACATCGGCCTGTCCCTCTAGGATCGTCCCAATACATAGGTCAATTCGCCCGTCCTTTAGCCGCAACAGCATCTCGTCATTTGTCACATCCGACACGTCGATATCGATGCCCGGATGTTCGCGAGAAAAGGCAGCAACAGCACGCGGCAAAATGGTGCTGGCCAGAAACGGCGGGCCAGCCACACGCAAGAGGCCCCGTTTCAACAAAGTCATGTCGCGCACTTCGGACAGAGCCCCTTCAAGCTCTCGGATGGTACGCAGCGCGCCAGCGCGAAAGATGAGCCCCGTTTCCGATAGTTCCACCTTACGCGTGGTCCGGTCGAACAATGTCGCCCCTAATTCTGCCTCCAGATTGCGGATGGTCTGGGACAATGTTGGTTGGCTTAAGCCAATCCGCTCTGCGGTACGTGAAAAACTTCCGCTTTCTGCCACTGCAAGAAACGCGTTGATTTGCCGGAGAGTGATTTTCATACACCTGAAACCTATCATGAAATGCAATAAATACGAGAATACTGTCACATTTATCGATAGGTTCAAATTATTCTCTTATCGGTTTCCCGAACGCAATGCCGGCCTCCGGGCATCCAGCAGAATGGAGCAGTAACATGAACCTCAACCCAAATCGTGCAGAGCTGCTTTTGTATGGTGCGCACCTTGTTGATCCTGCGTCCCATGATCCCAAGGGCGACTCTATCGCAATTAGCGACGGGCGCATTCTGGCGACCGGTTGGAAAGAGCAGCTCACCACGCTGTGTTCGCCGGAAACCCGATACATAGATTGCACGGGCCTTACGCTGTTACCGGGCTTAATCGACGGGCATGCCCATCTAGATCGCGAAGGGCTGAAATCGGTTTTACCCTCTATTTCGGGTGCCCGTTCAATCGTTGAAATCCAACGAATTCTTGGCGAGGTGGTTAAGGCAACACCGCCCGGTGAATGGATCGCACTATCGCCACTTGGAACGCCCCCGCTTTTTAAGGACGGTTGGACAAAGCTGGCGGAAGGGCGATGCCCAAATCGGCATGATTTGGATATGGTCGCGCCGGACAACCCTGTTTGGATCCGGCCCATCTGGGGGTATTGGAGCAATCAACCGGATCTGGTTTCGGTCGCGAACACTGCCGCGCTTGAACTGGCTGGCATTGGGCGCACAACAGAACCGCCACATCCGCTTGTCACGATTCACCGCGACGCGACAGGGCTACCTGATGGTCGTTTTCACGAACGAACACGGGTATCGATCGTGGAAATGACCCTGATGTCCGCTGCACCCGGATTTGACGTTACGACGCGCAGCAAGGCAATGGATGTCTCGATGCAGACATATGCACGCTATGGCACGACTGGCATCTACGAGGGTCACGGGGTCGCAGAGGAAGTCATCGAAGCCTATGGCAACCTACAACAGCGCGGAACGGGTTGCCTTCGTGCCACGCTCGTCGTTAGTCCGAAATGGTCAACCGCTGGCGATGACACCGATATGAAAGAGATGATCCTTGACTGGACAGCTTGGGCAAAGCGCGGCCTTGACGAAAGTGATCTGCTGCGAGTCGAAGGCATCTATGCTGAAATTGATGAAACTGACGAGGGCATTTTGCGTGCAAGTGCGGCCCCATGCACTGGTTGGGCGGGATTTCACCTCGACTGTGGTGGCAAACCAGCACTGGTGCGCGAACTTTTGTTAGAGGCCGCGCGACAAGGCCTGCGTGTTTCCACAATCTTTGACGATGTGATGGCATTGATGGGGGAGGTTGACCGTATTCACCCGCTGGCCGGATTGGGCTGGGTTCGGGGTCATGTGGCGACACTGGATGATGCCGCAATCGGTGCCATTGGTGATATGGGATTGACCTTGGTCACCCATACAAACCGGCACATTGCCAAAGCTGGTTCAGCGCATCTGGCCCGTTTGGGCCGGGGTCGAGCACAAGAAATTGTGCCGATACGCCGTCTTCTGGACGCCGGCATTCCGATTGCCCTCGGTTCCGATAACCTGCCGCCTTCGTTGTTACATCCAATCGCAGATCTGGAACTTCGCAGGGATCACAGCACGGGAGAAACGATTGCCCCTGATCAGGCCATTACCAGACGCGAAGCCTTGGCATTGGCCACTACCGGAGGTGCTGCATTATTGGGTCATGCTGCGGACCTCGGGCACCTCAAAGCAGGTTACTTGGCTGATTTAGCGGGATTTCCCACAGATATTCTAAGCATCCCAGCTGAGGAATTACGCCATTTAGAGGCAAAGCTGACGCTGGTTGGTGGGAAGGTACTGCGCCAACCAAATGCGAAACGCGATGACGGTTCCTAATCGAGAAGGGACAATAAGGATCCAGTATGAACTATTTGAAACGTTTGGGCATCGATACATACATGTTGCTGCTGCTTGCCACAGTGGCAGCGGGCATCATCCTGCCTGTGCACGGCACCGGTGCCGAAAGCTTGCGGCATGTTACCTATTGGGCTGTTTCACTGCTGTTCTTTTTATATGGTGCCAAACTCGACCCGGGTGCGGTACGTGCAGGGCTACTGAACTGGCGACTTCAAGGGCTGACTTTTGGTGCAACCTATGTCCTGTTTCCCTTGCTTGGGCTTTTACTGGTCGCGGTTTTCGGGGGTGTTTTGGGAACAACAGTCGCAACCGGTGTCTTGTTTCTGGCGGTATTGCCGTCAACAATACAATCATCCGTTGCCTTCACCTCTATTGCCGGGGGCAATGTGCCTGCCGCAATCTGTGCCGCCTCTGTGTCGAACCTTGTGGGTGTTGCGTTGACACCTGCGCTTGTGGCGCTGTTCCTACATCAAGGCGGTGGCGGCGTCAGCCTAGATGCGATCAGCAAGGTGGGGATGCAGATCCTGTTGCCCTTTGTCATCGGTCAGATCTTACGGCCATGGTTGGGCGGTTTCGTAAACCAACATAAAACCGTGACGATGTTCGTGGATCGTGGTTCCATTGTGTTAATCGTTTATGCCGCGTTTAGCGCCAGTACCGTATCCGGCCTTTGGGCTGCGGTTCCTCTGTCTACCCTTGTCACCGTGTTTGCGGTTGTCTGGCTGTTTCTCACACTCGCCATGGCCGCGATGGTCGCCATCGGCAAGGTTTCCGGGTTGGACAAATCGGATCGTGCAGCTTTGTTTTACTGCGGGTCGACGAAAAGTCTTGCCAGCGGGCTACCTATCGCAACGGCTCTTTTTGCGCCGGACATATTGGGGGCTATTGTTCTCCCCTTGATGATTTATCACATGTCGCAACTTCTGGTCTGCGCCTTGGTCGCAAAGCAAAATGAAGCGCCCTAGGTTTGAGGGCGTTTCGCTCACCAAATTTCCGAAGCATATGTGTGACAGAAATAGAAATGTGGCCCCAATATCAAATGCCGGTGCGGTCACATCGATTTAACCGGCTCTCGCCGAGATTGGATGCCGGATGATCAGCCGCGCACGTCCTTTAACACCTTCGCCGCACCTTGAACGAGTATGCCCATATCAACCGCGGCGGATACAAATGCATACCCCCAACTACGATACCGTTTGGCATCCGCGCTGTTCGTGGCCAGAATGCCAGCGGGTGTGTTGACCGCTTTCAAGCGGGTTACAGCATCTTTCAATGCGGCCTGCACCTCCTGCGCGCCCGGATTACCCAAATGCCCGAAACTGGCAGCCAGATCAGACGGGCCAATGAACACGCCATCTACCCCCGGAACTGCGGCTATTTCCTCAAGCCTAGACAGGGCTTCCGCTGTTTCTACCTGAACAATTACCGCAATCTGGGAATTTGCCTTTTCAAAGTAATCCGCCGCCAATCCAAACCGGCTGGCACGGGTTCCGCCCGCAACACCACGAATTCCATAAGGTGGATACCTTGTTGCCGCGACAGCTGCGGCGGCTTCTTCTGCGGTCTGCACAAATGGCACAAGCAAGGTCTGCGCCCCGATGTCGAGCATCCGTTTTATCAGAACCTTGTCGTTCCATGCGGGACGCACAGCCAGGCTCGCACTCCCGACCGACGCGGCTTGCAAAAGCGGTTGCACTTGCGCCAGATCAACGGCGGAATGTTCGGTATCAAACAACAGCCAGTCAAAACCCAGAAGACTAAGCGCTTCGGCAGCGATGGGGCTGGAAAGCGACATCCAAAGACCATAAAGTGCATCCCCCGCCAAAAGGCGGCGTTTAAATTCATTCTCTGGAGTATGCATCAGACGAACTGCACCGCTACAGAGCCCAACGGCCCAAAATCAGCATGCAAAGTGTCACCTTTTTCTGCCCAAACCGGACGCGTAAAGCTGCCCGATAACATCATATGACCCGGCTCAAGGACGGTGCCAAATGGTGCGAGTTTGTTGGCAAGCCAGGCAATCGCCATTGCCGGATGCCCCAACACACCGCAGGCCAATCCGGTCTCTTCGATCTGACTATTACGATAAAATGCGGCTCCAACCCAACGCAGATCAACATCTTCGGGGCGCACCGGGCGTCCACCCAGGACGATACCCGCTGCGGCACCATTATCCGCAACTGTATCAAAGATTTTACGTGGCTCTGTCACCCGCGCATCAATGATTTCGATTGAAGGAACAACCCATTCCGTTGCCCGCATCACGTCGATCAATCCGATATTCGGCCCCTTAAGCGGCTCTTTGAGGATAAACGTCAGTTCAGGCTCGACCCGTGGCACACAAAAGTCCTCAAACTTAACTTTTGCACCATCTTGCAACACAAGATCGTCAAAGAGATAGCCATAATCCGGTTCATCAATCTTGGATGCCGCTTGCATCGCTTTGGACGTCAGGCCAATTTTATGCCCTACGATCTTGCGCCCTTCCTTTTCTTTGGCGGCAGCAACACCGCTGGAAATGGCATAGCTGTCCGCGATCTCGATCTTGGGAAACATTTCCGACGGGCGGCGGCCTTGCACTTTGGTGCGGTGGCTTTCCAGCAACCCATCAATGCAGGTTTGGCGATCTTTTTCAGATAACATTTTTACGTCCTCAAAGCTTGATGCACACATTGCGCAATTCAGAATAAAACTCGAGCGAGTGAACCCCGCCCTCGCGGCCGATACCGCTGGCTTTCGACCCGCCAAACGGGGTGCGCAAGTCACGCAGGAACCAGCTGTTCACCCATGTAATGCCAACCTCGACCTGTTTGGCGACGCGATGCGCCGTACCAAGATCACGGGTCCAAATCGAAGCCGCCAACCCATAGGGGGAGTCATTGGCAAGCGTGATGGCCTCTTCCTCTGTGTCAAAAGGTTGAATGTGGGTACAAGGGCCAAAGATTTCGTCGGTCACAACGGGATGGTCTTCTGCCAGCCCTGTCCAGACTGTGGGTTCAACCCAATAGCCGCCTTCATGCCCCTTGATGTCGGGCACACCGCCCCCTGCAAGAACCTCTGCCCCCGAAGCGCGGGCTTTCTCGTAAAAAGACAAAACCTTATCGCGATGTTCCGCGGAGATCACAGTGCCCATTGTTGTGGCCGTGTCGAAAGGGTCGCCCATTTTATAGCTGCGTGCTTTTTGCGCCAGACCTTCACAAATCTGTTCATAAATACCGCGCTGGACATACAAGCGTTCCGTGCCCAGACACACTTGGCCGGTATTCGCAAAGCAGGCGCGGCCAATCCCCTCCAGGGTTGCTTCAAGGTCAGCATCATCAAAGATAATTCCGGGGTTCTTGCCACCAAGTTCCAGGCTGACCGGGCGCAACCCGTTGGCCGCAGCCTTCATGATCGCTGCGCCCGTTGTGGTCTCGCCGGTAAATGTCACGCCATCAACATCTGGATGGCTTGTCAGGAATTCGCCAGCCGCACCGGGCCCAAAGCCGTGCACCACATTATAAACGCCGCGCGGAATGCCGACCTCGTTCATCACCTCACCCAACAGCGTTGCGGTCGCCGGTGTTTCCTCAGAGGGTTTCACAACCACGGTGTTGCCACAGGCCAGCGCGGGCGCAACTTTCCACGTCATCAACAACAATGGCAGGTTCCACGGGCAGACAACCGCAATAACACCGCGAGGGCCCCGCACCGCATAATTCAGCGCCCCACCCCCATCTGGAGTCGCCATTTCAAAAGTCTCTGTTGACGCGGTGAGGATCTGGTCAGCAAAAACATTGAAATTAGCCGCCCCTCTGGGAATATCAATGTGGCTTGCGATGCTTCTTGGTTTGCCGGTATCGTGAATTTCCGCCGCTAGAAATTCGTCAAACCGGGCGTTTATGCCATCGGCCAGTTTGCGCAGCAGTGCAACACGCTCGGGAACACTCATCTGACCCCATGGCCCTTTCAGTGCCGCCTTTGCGGCCCCAACGGCGGCATCTACATCATTTTGGCCGGCGGCTGAAACTTCGGCAAAAACCTCTCCGGTTGTCGGAAAGTGACAGGCGAATTCACCGCCTGTTCCCTCCACAAATCTACCATCGATGAAATTTTGGATCTTTTGCACAATTCTGTCCTTTAGTTCAGGTTCGGCAACTCGGGGTCGCCATAACTCAGGTAATCCCACATGCGTTCGAAAATGCGCCCCTGACGGGTTGCACGCATCTCGGCTTGTGCTGTGTGAATGATCGGCGCGTCAGGTAAATTTGCCGCCAGTGCCGCCAGTTCGACGCGACACATATCTTCCAGATACCAGGCCAGACCAACGGCTTCGGGCAAGGTTGTCCCGGCAACAACAGCACCATTCCCGCGCATGATCACCCCGGCACTGTCCCCCATCGCGTCAATGACACCGACCGCACGTTCGTCGTCTCGCACAAGCTGGATATCGTCCCAATACCCGACAGCAGAGGTAAAATAGGTGCCAAACCCATGCCGAATTTTCGGCACGCGCCCCAATGCGGCAAGGGCCATGAGATTGGGCCCCATAAATCGCACCACCCCACCTGCATTGGGCCTGCGGGCATAGATTTGTTGGTGCAGACGCACCTCTCCCAATACCCCATCAGGTAGCGGGCCGGTAACCGGCACCACAGGACAGGTTGCGCCAACCTCTACATGCTCCATGGGGACCGACGGGCAAACAAGAAAACTCTCCTGATCCACCCGGGCCGAGCAATGACCATAGGCATGAACCAAACCAGCACGTCCAAGGGCGCGTGCGGCGATACGGGTTGTGCAAGCAAGATCAACCATCAGCATCAATTCTTGAAGGCCGCGATATTTGGGGCCGAACCCCACTCGCAGAATCCCTTGGGTTCAAAATGAAACTGCCTGTCCCGCCAAAGCGGTTCGTCATGGATTTCCACCACGCCACTTGAGTATTCAAAGGTCATCCCCTCGGGGCCGGTGAAATATAAAAACTCTGCCGAAGATGTGGGATGACGCCCCGGCCCAAAGGTAACATTCACGCGGTTTTCGCGCACGAAGTTGAAACTGCGTTGAATGTCATCTGTACCGCCAACCTGATGGTTGATGTGTTGGATGCCGGGCTTATGGAACGGAAACAAGGCAATCGAATGGTGGATTGTGCCGAGGCGCATCAAAGGTGCATCGCCAATCCGGTCGGACACGCGAGCGTTGCAAACCTGCGTCCAAAAGGCCTCGTCACGTTCCAGATCATTCGAACAAAGCCCAACATGGCTAAAACCCGTGATCCCTGCATCACGTGTGCCGTGATAGGCTTGCGCAGAGGTATCTGGGCGCAGCACGAATTCGATCTGGTTCCCCATCGGATCTTTGAACGCGATAAATGCCATCACGTGGCGCAGTTCGCACTCTTCCCTTGTCCCGTAACGAACAGAATGCCCCAGACGGTCCAGCGTGGCCCCTGCTAGGTTCAAATCCTGAGCAGAGCCGATTTCAAACGCAGTTGTCTGATCCTCTGGGTTGCCTTCAAAATAACACAGGGTGTGTTGCCGCTCGTCAGACTTGAAATAGACGGCACCGGGTCGGCGGCCCGACACTTCGAGTCCCAGAATGTTTACGGCATACCATTCAGCACCTTGCAGGTCAGTTGTTCCCAAACGGCAATATACAACATCTTTCAGTTCTATCATTTGTCGAGTGCTCCTTTGAATTCATCCAACATGCAGGGTGAGTTCCAGGCACAGTGGCTTTGTGCGGTATCGGGGAACTGGCGCGGGCCGTTTGCATGCGGCGCGTCCATCGGCGTAGCGTAGCTGTACAGGATGTCGCCCACCCCTCTGGTTGAGACAAAGGACGCACCGGATGTTGGCTGGCGGCCCGGCCCATGCACAACAGGCAACTGGCTTTGTTGAAAGAAATACCAATTGCGCATGATGTGGTCAGTGTCCTCAACACCAAAAGTGACCCCCAGCACACCATCACGATCGGAGGGGTAAAGCGCGATGCGGTGATGGGCACCGTCGATATTGAAAAATACTGCCTGCCCGGCCCAATCAGAAACAATGCCCCCGATGGCGTTCATCCAGAATGCCTCGTTTGCCTCAATATCTGTGCAGGCAAGCTGCACCGCCGCCAACTCTGTTATCCCCGTCGGGCGCGATCCGTGAAAGGGCCAGCCTGACGTCAAAGGGCGCCAAACCACATCGACCATCACGCCATTGGGGGCTGCCACGGTCAAACCCGCTTTGATCTGCCTTTTCTCGGCATCCCCTTCGGACAGCCAGAACGGGGTGTACCCCGCCTGCGAAATCTGGTTGAAAACGCTCTCCAGATCCGCCTTTGAACCAACAGTAATAGCAACGGCCGGTGCGGTGTCCTCAGTGTAAAAACAAATTGCATGGTTGCGCGCATCCGAACGAAAATACAGCGCACCCTCTGTTTGATCCTCCAGTTTAAGGCCCAGAATATCCGCGCCATATCTTGCGGCAGCATCCAGATTCGGAACCTTCAAACGCAGATAGCGCAAGTCGCGATATAGTACGGACATCGTAAACTCTCCTCCTGGAGGGCCGGACGGTAGGCGCCCGACCCTTTTGGTTACTTTTGGGCTTCGGCTTCGAGGGCAACCAACATGGGTGCCTTTTCGCGCCATTCTGTGTACCATGCATCAATCGCCGGTCCGAACCAGTCGCGGCCTACGGTTTTTACAGAGACATCGGTTGCTTCCAACTCTGCCTTATATTTCGCATCGATTTCACCATAACGCGCAACCAATTCATCAAGCTTGCGCGCAAAGACTGTATCGATAACCTCACGATCAGCCTCTGAAATGCCCTGCCATTTGCGGCCTGAACCGACAGCAGCCATTGGAAACATCATGTGATTGGAAACGATGATCGACTGGGCATGCTCATAATACTTGGTGTTCCAGGTCCCTTCGACGTCAATTTGCATCCCATCAACCTGACCATTGGCAAAGGCATCATAAAGTGCGGGCAATGGCATGGGCGTAGGAGCGGCACCCAACGCTTCCCAAAAGGCCAGTTCGGGTGCAAATGGAATTGTCCGGATTTTTTTGCCCGCCAGATTTTCGACTGTATCAACCGTTTCGCCGGTCACGATGATCCGCATACCTGCCATACCCCAACCAAAGCCGACCAAGCCGAAATCGGACATTTCATCGAGCAGCGTCTGCGCGGTCGGACCTTTCAACAATTCACGAGCACCAGCCACATCATCGACAAGGTAAGGTGCAAGGAAAATACCGTAGTTCGGGCTACGATTGGCAAATTCCCCAAGCGTGAAAAACGCAAAATCCATGGCCCCTGTCTGCAACTGTTGAAGCATCTGAGATTCATTTCCCAGCTGTCCAGACGGGAAAATCAGAATATCCACGCGGCCTTCCGTTTTCTCTTTGATCTCGGCGGCAGCTTCGGTTGCGGAAACCGTCCACTGGTGTGGTGGTGGCGTGATCAAGCCAAGGCGATATTCCTCTGCCTGTGCCCCAAATGGCAGCATTGCAGCGGCACATCCCAGTACGAATTTTTGAAGTCTATTCATTTTCTCTCTCCCCTTTTGAATAATAGTCAGCCTTGATTGGTTTCAGCGCTTGCATCAGTGACGGCAATGCGGCGTCACGTGCGCCCGCCAATGTCAGAACGGGCCGCGGATCAGTGTCTTGAATACCCAAAGTCAACGCAGCCCCAGCTGTCACCAGATTTGGAGTGCCAAGGTCCGCCCATATTTCGGTGGTGGCTTCGCCAAGCGCACAGAGATACCCCTCCATGCCTTCGGTGCCACCGGACAGGTGAAAAACACCACCCGGCCCCATCAAGCACCAGCGCGGGGCAAGACCCTCTGTGACGGCCCGCTCAACATCGGCCATACTGGCCACACCGGTTTCAACCAAATGTACCGCCTCGCGCCACAGGGCGAATTGCAATCTGTTCAACAAATGCCCCTGTACCGGCCTTGCCATACGCAGAACGGTTTTTCCCATGTCCGAGAAAAACGCTTCAGCACGATCAAGGATCTGCTTTGACGTTGAAGAATGGCCAACCAATTCCACCGTCGGCATCAAATACGGCGGGTTGCAAGGGTGCGCGATGAATGCCCTTTCCGGTCGCGCCAAACTTTGGGCGATCATTTGTGGCGTAAACCCGGAGGACGACGATATGATCGGCACATGAGCTGCGATCTGCTGCTCCAGCGCGGCCAGTACCCTATGCTTAAGGTCAAGGTCTTCTGGCAGCGCTTCCTGTACCATTTCAATGTCCGTTAACCCTTCAAAGGACAGCACATGTTTTGGGGCGACAACATCATCGCGCAGGGTTTCAAGGCTGGCCATAACCGGCTGCGCCGCTCGCCAGAGTTCGTCCAGCCGCAGTGATACTTTCGGATCAGGATCAGACACCACAACATCATGTCCTGCACCGGTGAAAGCAGCCGCCCAGCCACACCCAATCAAACCACCACCAATGACAAGGATACGCGCCATCAGAAAACATCCTTCAACGCGGTCGACAGCGCGGGAACGAATGCCAGCAAAATCAACACCAAAGCGATGGAGAACAGGAACGGAAGAATAAGCCGTGCAATGCGCTCTGCTTTGACACCTGACATCAATGCCGCGGTAAACAGACCGGTTCCAACGGGTGGCGTCAACAAACCCATTGTGAGGTTAAGGCAAATGATGACCCCAAATTGGAACGGATCGATCCCGTAGACACCCATCGCTACTGGCAAGAAGACCGGCACAACAAGAATAATCGCGGGAATGGGGTCCACAATCATACCCAAGAACAGCAGGAGAATATTCAACATGAGCAAGAACAACACCGGTGATGTCGTGAGTGATTGCATCCATGTGGCAACCATAGCAGGCAGGTTTTCATAGGTGACAACCCAGCTGAACACCTGTGCAGCGGCAATCAGAAACAGGACAACCGCAGAGCCGCGTCCTGCGCTCACGAAAGCAGGAAGTATCTGTTTCCACGTCATCTCGCGGTAGACAAACAATCCGATGAAAGCCGCCAGAGCAGCGGCAATTGCAGCGGCCTCTGTCGGGGTTGCGATACCGCCCAGAATAGACCCGACAATAAGCGCCGGTATCATCGCCGCAGGCAGTGCATTCCAAACCGCGCGCCGGCGGTCTTGCAGGGGCATCTTCGGCGTTGCGGGGAAACCGTGCTTGCGCCCCAGTGCGGCCACAACAACGATAAACCCGATAAACATCATCGCGCCCGGCACAATGCCGGCGATAAACAGATCCCCAATGGGAAGCTGCGCAATCACGCCGAAAATGATGAACATCATTGAGGGTGGAATGATGGGGGCCAGCAGCCCGCCCGCCGCCGTGATCGCGACGCTCAGATCTTTTGGATATCCTGCACGCACCATTTCCGGCACAGCAATCCGCGACATGATCGTGATCTGCGCAACTGTCGAGCCGAGGATCGAAGCCATCATCATGTTGGCAACCAGATTGACATAGGCCAATCCCCCGCGCAGCGAACCCAGCAAGGCCATCGCCAAAGCCATCAACCGCCGCCCGATCCCCCCGGCATTCATGAATTCACCCAACAGAATGAAAAGCGGCAGCGCCAACAAACCGTAGTTTTCCATGCCGCCAAAGAACTGCTGTGGGAAAGACTGTAGAAGGATCCAGTTGCCTGTCATCGCAATATAGACCAGCGCCAGAAAGATCAGCGCAAAAGAAATTGGCACGCCTGCGACCAAGAAGGCAAAGAAACTACCGGCTGAAATCATGGGGTCACGTCCTTGATGCGCAGAAGTTGCGCCGCTGTATGAACAAGGCCCGTCAGGCAGAAGAGCGGCAGGATCAACCAAAACCAAATCTTGCCCACGCCAAGCGTAACGGTTGGTTCCTGATAGATGAAATTGAAGGTTTCGCGCGCAAATGCCGCTGCGGAGTCTGCGTGCCAATAGGTAATTGGATCAAACCAACGCCAAAGGATGACCGCAAGAACAGCGAAGAACAGGAACAACATCAGATCAACGATGGACGATAAGATGGAACGCGATTTGCGAGGCAGCGCATCCGAAACCAAGGTAACTGAAATATGTTCGCGTTTCGCCAGCGCCAGAGATGCACCAATAAGCGCAACCCAGATCATAACAAAGACCGCAGCTTCATCCACCCAGACGACTGGAGAGCCGGCAGCGCGCGACACAACATTCAACATCAGCAGCGCAAAAATCAGCACCATTAGCGCACCGATCGCCACAACTTCGACGCGCGCCAGCACAAGGCTCATGCGCATCAGCCATGGCTGCACTGGAGTGTTTTGAGAATCTTCTGACATTGCTACCTCCCAGCCCCTAAAAATATCGATATTATCTCCCAGTCAACAAAAATATTTATATTTATGGTATTTTTTCAGAATTATTAAAATTCTGGATTGCTCAACAAGAAACGTTTAGGATCAACCAACAAACGATCAGGATGCCTCAAATGAACACTCAGGACGTGCCTAGCGCAGAGAAAACAACAGCCGAACGGGCTTATCGGCTGATGCGCGAGGACATCGTGTCAGGCGTGCTTGTGCCCGGCCAGAAGCTCAAAATTGAGATGCTGCGAAATCTGTACAAGATTGGTGCTGGCCCCCTACGCGAAGCCATGTCGCGTTTGGCCGGAGATCATCTGGTTGAAATCCTTGGTCAACGCGGTTTTGTCGTGGCGGCTTTCAGTGCGCAAGACGCCCGTGAGATTGGCGATTTGCGAAAACTGGTTGAGGCTGAAGCGCTTGCGCTTTCTATTCCACAAGGCGACACCGCCTGGGAAGAGCGTGTAATAACCACGTTTCATCGATTAGAACGGGTGGAAACCGGATCAGAACAGGGCGTAGAAGTTCTGGCAGAATGGGAGCGACGAAACCGGAACTTTCATCAGGCGCTTGTTGCCGCCTGCCCCTCCGTTTGGCTGCTGCGCACCCGGACCAGCATGTTCAATCATCACGAACGTTATCGCCGCCTGAGCCGCATTCGAACAGTTCTGACGCGCGACATTCACGCAGAGCATCGCGGCCTGATGGAGGCCGCACTGGACAGGGACATAGCGACATGCCAGCTGGTCATTCGCAACCACATCGAAAGCACAACCCAAGCCGTGATCCAGGCGATAGAGGCCATGGAAACATCATGATGGCATTGGGAAAGCAATGTTGGATTAACTGACGTAGCTCGGAATTGGCTGACCCTTGATTATCCCTTCCCCTTTGAAATCGCCTGCGGCCTAATCCGCAGGCATGGCCCTAACCCTAAGCAATCCAAACACACTGCGTTGCTCACCATCGATTTTGTCATCGCTGACAATCAGGAAAAGATCATCCGTCAGCCGTGCCAGCCCCTCAAAATCTGCATCCGATATTTTTGAAATTTCCACCTTCGCAACCTCTGTCTTGCAGAGCAAACCCTTTGTACAATCACCGGGGTTCAGGAGTCTAAGCCAAGGAACCAGACTTACACCATCCGCTGCGACATCGCGTTCAAGAACGATCAGACGGCCATCCGGCAATGCATCCATTGCTTTGATACTGGTTGTACCGATTTCCGCAGTATCATAGGAAAAGCTCTGCCCGGTTGCGGCATAGATCGTTTGGGTCCTGCGCTCCCTATGCTCAAGCGGTTCTTCGGGGGCGCTGAGCAATCCAAGTGTGGGATGCAGCGCCAGCGATTCAAGCCCATCCTTTTTGCTGCGCTGCGCCGCAGGGTCGCGCAGGGCGGCCGGGACATTTACATTTTCTATCCAAACACCTTGCCGCGAAAACCGTGCAATTTGCGGGCCAGTTTCGCTTACAATGGCCAGAGTACCATCCTCATAAAGGGCTATGTCTTCGGCGTTGAAACCCTGATCAATCATTCTTGCACCATTGGGATCAACCAGGCGATGCCCCGCCAAAGGTAGCAATGCAGCAATGTTATCACCGGTAAGATCAAGCTTGAAACTAAACAGGCGCCCTTTGTCCGAAACGGCAAACAGGACATCTTGCATGTGATCAAAGGCGAGCCCGGACAGCTCTGAGATTTTCAGACCGTCAACCCGAGGTGCATCAAGGACCAATGTGTCAAGAACATCGACCTGCAAGGAGGATTGTTCAGCCATTGCAGTTTTCATTGGGAGGAAGAGGCTTGCCGCGAAAAGCAACGTGCCAAGGATTTGGCTAAGCAAGGTCATTTGTTATCCTATTCTGTGCTTCAAAGCGCGGAAATTGAGAACCCGCAAAGCAATTTGGTGGAGTCTGGGGTATTAGCGGTTTGGACATCGCGCATTTCTCATGCCGGTCCGACCAGCTGCAAACGGCGCAGCGCGGGCAAAAACCGATTGTGCCGAGGAACCTGACCAAGGGCGGCCATGCCAACACAATATTTTGAACACCGCCGCGTCGGGTGAAGGTGCAGACCACGCAGGATCTTATCTGCAACCCCGTTGCCCCGTGCTGATTTTGTCTCGACGATGAACATATCTGGCGACACAGCACGGCTTGCATCATTTGCTCTGAATGCCAGTGCCGTATCGACGGTCATCCGCTCGCCGCCTTCTTTTGCGACCAGCGTGATGCGTTCATATTCCATCTCGATGGCAGGGCGCAGCCGGTGCCCGAAGGGCGCACCATAAAGGCTACGATGGCAGGTTTCGACAAAATCGGTACAGCGCTGGTCAAGTTGTTGCAGGTCATATTCCACTTTCAGCCGCTTTTTGCGTGTCATGCTGCGTTTGTCTTTCAGCTTGACTTCAAGGTAGCTGAAACCCGCATCAACATATCGCCGGATGCGCACTTTGATACGTTTACGCCGCCCTTGGTGATGATGGTAATAAGAGCTTCGTGCCGCGCAATCGAAGTAGCGTGTGGCGTAAGTAAATGCGTGGATTTCATCGATCTCCAGCACATCGAAATGGTCCCTGAAGGCGTCGAAGGCGGGGGCAAGCCGGGTTGCCGGGATGATGTATTTGTTATCCAGCCGCTCCAGCATGGCCGCTTTGCCATTCAGCTCATCCAGACCCAGCGATGTGAAGTTATGCAAATGTTGTGCGATAGACGGATTCATTGAAACCTCCGTATTCTGGTGTTTATTGACGGTAGAAAACTTTGAGCCGGGCCATGTCATTGATGTAATCAAGCGTGGTGATCTGGAAGGACATCACATCCACACCCAACCGCTCTGACAGGTCGTCGCGCATCCGCTGAGGGTCAGACAGGGCATCGGTATCGATCTTATCGAGCGTGATCTTGACCCCTTGCGCGGAACTGAGGATGCGTGGATGATCCAGAACCCATGCCCCCAGCAGCACGATACTGACAACGATTCCGGTGAACAAAAGCGTTGTACCTTGCAGCGAACAAATCACGGCGATGGCAATCGAACCGAAGAAATAGGTGATTTCGATTTTCGATATCTGTTCCGACCGCAGGGTGAATAGCGCGAGTATGGCAAATAGGCCAAAGCCTGCCGTAAGACTGAATTCAACCGACGACAGCACCGTCAAGACACCAAAGGCAAAGACGTTGAACAAGGAGGCGGCAGTCACAAGTTCCTTGTCGCGATAACGGCTGTAGTACAGACCAAAGATCAGCGTCAGCATGGCGGCGATGTTAATGCCAAAGCGTAGCAATGTTTCGGGGGCGGGGAGTTGATCAAACATGAATTCTTCCTTCTTTCGGCAAATCCAGCCGGTTTTGTTTTGCGTTGGTGAAGGGATTACGGCGCAGCTGCGGAATTATTCCCCGGCGCACGGATTTTTTTGTTCCCGATGCGGAAATCCGCGCAAGGCGGCAGTTGCACCATCCCGCATGACGCGCACAAAAACGCCGCTGGCCCTTATCCGGGCAGCGGCATTAAATCCTTCTGAAAACTTGTTGTTCTTCGGCTTAAGGCAACTTGCCCAGTGCTGCAGCTTCGGCATCGGGCGACAGTGGCGCACCGGCCTGAGATGCGGATAGATATGCATCCAGTGTTTCCAAAGAAGACGCCGGCGCATAGCCCGTGTCATCCGCAGTGGCGGCCGCAACCGCAAATCGCACGGACCAGCTTGTTTCCTCAAAGCAGGAAACCGAAACAATCGTACGCCCCGCAAGCGGGCGATATTCTATCTCCCGGCAAAGTTCACCTTGCGCATTGGTAAAAGATGCAATCGCGGCGACTTCGCCACCTCCGGTAATTTCCCTCGATTTACCTGATGGTAAATCATCCAGCGCCGCCAGAAACGCAGGATGCTCCAAACCAGTGACATGCAAGGCATGGTCTATTTCAGAAACATCTTTGCGCAGCAAAAGCGTCCCAGCCACGCCAATCCCTAAAAACAGACAAGCGGCCAATGGCAGGTGCCAGAGCGGCACTTGACGCGCCTTGCGTTTCGCAGACAGGTCCACCACGGGATCCGGCGTATTGGTTTCCGCAGCCAATGCCCGCACGCGATCTTCCAACCCGGCAGGCACATCCGCTTTCAGTGCCGTCGAAAGATCCGCCAGCCGCGCCGCCGTTTCGCGAAACATCAGGACACGCGCCGCCAACAAAGGCTCGCGTCCCACCGCCGCCTCGACCTCTGCCGCCTCTGCATCAGACAACATGCCATCAGCGTAGGCCATCAGTCTTTCATCTGTCATCTCGCTGTCTGGCATTATCGCTTTCCTTGCAGCACTTCTGTATACGGGTGGATCACTGATTTATTCCAAGTTTTTCTGCCAGCGCCAGCCGTCCCCGTGCCAGACGGCTCATGACAGTACCGGTTGGGATCTCCAGAATATCAGCTGCTTCCTTATAGGTCATTTCCTGAAGGCAGATCAAAATCATGACCTCGCGCTGCTCCTCAGGCAGGTTTTGCAGCGCAGCATTAGTTTTACCCAGCATAAGCCGCGCTTCGATGTCGCGCACACCGTCCACCGCGGGCAGGTCGAGGGCCGTTTCGGCATCCACTTCAACACCGCGCGTTTGATTGCGCCGCGCAACATCAATCCATTGGTTGCGCAAAATACGAAACAACCAGGGTTCCAGCCGAATGCCGGGATCATAGCTGCTTTGGGATCGAAAAGCGCGCTCAACAGCGGATTGCACCAGATCATCGGCCAGATCAGGACGACGGCAGAGCGAAATGGCAAAACGCTTGAGGTTAGGCAATAATTTGATGATGTTGGCGGAAAATTGATCAGACATGACAATCTTGGCCTGGGCTCCCCATCACCTGTTTGAGAAAAACAGTGGTCGGAAACGTAAACATGGCAATCATCGATCCCGAATTTGGACGAAAAGGCAGTCTATGATGTTAAAAGCAGTATTCAAGTCCTTGGCGGTCTTATTGTTGGTTTCCACGACAATGGTTCCGTTTACAAATGATCACTGGCAAATGGTAGGCCCCGCAATCGCCGATGACGACGGGGGGGACGATGGAGACGACGGAGATGATGGGGACGACGACGACGATGACGGCGGTCGCAGTGGTGAGCGAAACTCACCCAGTGCAGGAGAAGGTTCGGGCGCGTTAAAAAGAGATTTAAACCGCCTTCGAAATATTTTTCAGCCCCGCCGCTCGGAAGGTCAAACACCGCGCAGGCAACGACAGTCACCCCGCCGCAGCGCCGCGCCCCAGCCTGCACCGCCACCGCCGGAATTCGCAGAAAACGAAATTGTGACCTTCGGATTAACTACTGAAGATTTGGCACAGTTGCTGGCACAGAACTACAGGCTGATCGAAGAACGAACACTGGCAAGTCTGGCAAATACCACAATCCAACGGCTGGCGGTCCCGCAGGGACAAACTCTGGCAGACGCACGTATATTTGTGCGCAGCCTGCCAAGCGGCGGCTCTGCCGATTTCAATCATTTTTACCGCACAAATGAGGAATTAGGCGCGGAATTGATCGCACAGCCTGCTTCCACTCCCTGCAAGGGACCTCATTGCGCCAATCGCGCGTTGGTTGGTTGGTCCGATGACTTGTTCCAGCTTGGCACCTGTTCTGGCGATGTAACCATTGGCATGATCGATACCGGCCTGAATGAAATGCACGAAACTTTTGCGAATGTGGATCTCACCGTTCACAGGCTTACCTCCGAAGATACACCCCCTTCCCGCGCCTATCACGGCACCGCAGTTGCGGCGCTGTTGGTTGGGGCACCCGATAGCCGTTCCCCCGGTCTTCTGCCCAAAACGCGCATGGTGGCTGTTGATGCGTTCCATCGCGCCGGAAGTGACGAACGGGCGGATGTCTTCACCTTGGTTGACGGTCTGTCCTATCTGGCTGACCAAAACGTTAATGTGTTCAACCTCAGCTTCGCCGGCCCGCCCAATACTGTATTGGAACAGGCGGTCGTTGAACTGGTTCAAACCCACAATAAAATTCTTGTGGCCTCGGCAGGCAATGCCGGCCCGCAATCCGACCCGCTCTATCCCGCAGCATATGAACCCGTTATCGCGGTTACAGCGATTGACCGCAGAAACAGCATCTATCGTCGCGCTGTGCAGGGCGCGCATATCGACATCGCGGCGCCCGGTGTCGAAATCTGGACCGCAGCATCAGTCAAAGGCGCGCGTTGGAGAACCGGAACATCTTTTGCAGCACCCTACGTTTCCGCCGCCGCTGCATTGCTATTGTCGCAAAGCTCTGCCCTGACCCCTCCTGAAGTGCGCAGGATCTTAACGGATGGCGCAACCGATCTTGGTGCTGAAGGCAGGGATGACGTCTATGGCCATGGGGTGGTATCTTTTGACCGCCTTTGTGAATAACTAAAGCATTTCGGTTTAACCTGAATCGCAAGGGATTCCTTCTGAGCGTGGAATGTGTTTCATCCTTACTGAGAGAATACCAGGTCGGCACCTTTACCATCAGCGCTGCGGGCGTGGGGCGGCGCTGCGGTTGAAATTGTCTCGCTCCACAGGTGCAAGATGCGCGCACGAGGTTCGCACCAAGGGCAATGCGGAGCCCGCCCCGCAGGGACCTCCACGCGGCAAGGGAAAACTAGCCCCACATCAGACGTTCTTAGAGGAACTGTTCGCATAAGACCCCGACATCACCCTCTTCGAGTTGCGTTACGCTCTCGCCGAGGCAGAGGGCGTGCGGGTGCAGCACTCATCCATTTCAAGCCTGCTGTCCCGGCTTGGTTTCACGTGCAAAAAAGTCACTGGTCGCGACCGAGCGACGTCGTGCTAAACTAAACATCCTAAACCTTACCCGCAGTTCTCTGCACATACTCTGCACAAGCTGGCAAAAAATTCTGCAATCTTTGTCTGTCTCTCTTTGGCTAAGCATTCAGCCGGGGGAAACCAGAATGACAGGACTTACGATACGTGGCTTACCAAGTTCGATTAAAAACGATGGTTGGTGGTTGGTCAGCACGCCAACATCTGATTATGCCACAGCGCGGCAAGGGGCAGAACTCTCTGACAAAATACGCAAAGCACCTCGCATTGGTATTCCGATCCTCCTTGCGCTCATAGGGCTGGCTGATTTTCTATTTTGGGGTCATTCAATCGGCCTCTCGATGATCATTTTTAGCGCGGGTTTGACGGGGCTGCTCTAATTAGCCTGCGACCGCAATTCACCACTGCAAAATGGAAGCTCCTTGTGGCAATCTGGCTTCTCTGCGCGGTTCCGGTTGTTGAACATACGCAGTTCATGTCCTTGACCATCCTTTGGGGCGAGCATCTGGGGCTCTTGGTATGGTGCGCGTTGCAGTCATCTACACTGGGGCCCGTTCTGCGGAATCTAGCGCGGTTGTTCTACCTGATGCCAACGTTCTCGGTGCTGTGCGCCTGAGCCACAGCCGGATGCCATATGTCAGAGCTTATCCACGCGAGACCCAGGAGATGGTCTTCGACGCACATGACAAAGCGTTTGCGTTCTTCGGTGGGGCCTGTGCGCGTGGCATCTACGATAATATGAAGACGGCGGTAGACACGATCTTCGTCGGGAAAGACCGCGCCTATAACCGGCGCTTTCAGCAGATGTGCGGTCACTATCTGGTCGATCCGGTCGCCTGTACTCCGGCCTCGGGTTGGGAGAAGGGTCAGGTTGAGAACCAGGTGGGTGTGATCCGCCGCCGGTTCTTTGTGCCGCGGCCAAAGTTCAAATCCTATGCCGAGCTGAATGCTTGGCTTGAGGATCGCTGCATCGCCTACGCTAAGGCAAACAAACATCCCGAGATGCGCGATAAGACAGTCTGGGAAGTCTTCCAAGAAGAGCGTGCCAGTCTGGTGCCATATGTTGGACCTTTTGACGGATTCCACGCGGTTCCATGCGGACGGCTTACGACGAGATCATCACGACAGCCGTCAAACGCCAACATGAGCCACAGCAGATCATCGGCGACCTGCTTCATGCTGAGATCACCGAGAAACAGGGGCGCTCAGTCAAATACCAAATGACCATCGCCAAGTTGCCATTGGCAAAAGAGATCAACGAGTTCGACTTCGAAGCGGCCGAGGTCAACGAGACCCTCATCCGCGATCTGGCAACTGGTGACTT
>Ga0189291_100226_pt1 | contig 36720 bp, 33 predicted proteins | sample UW1redminimetaG_FD_130331 | JGI IMG/M metagenome (GOLD analysis project Ga0189291, IMG submission 130331) | Marine microbial communities from the Costa Rica Dome - UW179B-red mini metaG | ecosystem: Environmental > Aquatic > Marine > Oceanic > Photic zone | place: Costa Rica: the Eastern Pacific... | reverse complement strand
GGTGGCAATAAAAGACATAGAAAATGAAAAAATTTGATGTAGTCATCTTAACAGAATCCAGATATTTAAATCCGGAGAAAGTGAATGACTACATTCAAAATATTTTAACGGAAGATGATCTGCTTAAAAAGGCCTTAGAGAAGCACGGGTTGAAAGTGACTCGAAAGGACTGGGCAGATCTTGATTTCGATTGGTCTTCTACAAAGTGTGCCATTTTTCGTACGACGTGGGACTATTTTGATCGTTTCGAAGAATTTAAGTATTGGCTGGAAAAAGTCCGGGATCAAACGCAATTTATCAATCCAATATCTATCATTAGATGGAATATGGATAAGTGGTATCTGAAGGATTTAAAGGATAAAGGTGTAAGGGTTATTGAGACTGAATATGTAAAGAGAGGCGATAGAAGAACATTAAATTCTATCATTACTGAATTAGGCTGGAAAGAAGCAATTCTGAAACCTACTATTGCGGGAGCTGCACGGCATACTTACAAACTTAATACTGAGAATATTGCAAGCTATGAAACTGTCTTTTCGCAACTGATCGAAAAAGAAGACATGATGCTTCAACCATTTCAGCTAAGTATTGCTACAAAAGGTGAGGTTTCGTTTATGGTAATGGGAGGGAAATTTACTCATGCTATTCTGAAGAAAGCCAAACCGGGCGAGTTTAGGGTACAAGACGATTTTGGTGGAAGTGTTCATAACTATGAAGCTTCTCAAGAGGAAATTAAATTTGCTGAAGAAGTAGTGAAAGGGTGTGATCCGTTGCCGGATTATGCTAGAGTGGATGTAATGTGGAATAATAATGATGAACTTGCAGTTTCTGAAGTAGAATTAATTGAACCTGAATTATGGTTTAGAGAATGTGATTTTGCTGCTGGTATGCTTGCAAAAAATATCTTTAAAAAATATTTCAGTTAGATATTATCCATGAATCCTCGAAAGGAATATTAGACTACTCCTGAAATACGTAGTAATCCACAAGATCGTGGATAATTAAAGAAGATAGAGCTTGAAATAGAACCAGGTTACTGCTTCCAAAAAGATGGAGAGAAAATTATCAATACAGTAAAGATTTCAAGTCTTCCAATCATCATAAGCATGATCATTACCCATTTGCCGAGATACGGCATTTTTGCAAAGCTATCAGTTGGACCAAATTCACCCCAGCCCGGACCAATATTACCAAGTGCTGCTATACTTGCACCGGCTGAAGACATAATATCGTATCCAAACAAAGAGATAATAAATGCACCAAGCCCAAAAATGAACATGTATAAAATAAAGAAGCTTAATACTGTTCGTTGAATATTTTGATTGATGGCCTGATCACCTATTCGAACCGGGAGAATGGCTTTAGGATGAATAATTTGCTTGATTTCACGCCCTGTGTTGCGGATAAGTATCATCCAACGGATCATTTTAATTCCACCACCAGTGGATCCTGCACTTCCACCTGTAAAAAAGAAAAGAAGTAATAAGAATGCTCCAAAAGAATACCAAAGTTCATAATCATCCGTACCAAAACCTGTAGTGGTTATAATAGCTACTGCCTGAAATGCACCCGAGCGAATGGCCTCTAACAAAGTATAGCCGTCGAAAAACCAAAGTGAAAATGAGATACCGAGAATACCAATCATAGTTATGAGGGTATAAAATCGTGTTTCTCTGTTAGCAAAGAAAGGAGTGAATTCTCCACGCAACAACCGGAAATGCATAGCAAAGTTAATACCTGCTAAAAACATAAAAACTGTAATCACGGCATCAATATATCCTGAATTAAAAGCTGCAATACTAGTATTTTTAGTTGAAAAACCTCCCGTCGCCATTGTCGCCATTGAATGATTTACAGCATCAAACCAATCCATTGAGGGATGTAACCATAAGAGAACGAACTCGGCTCCGGTAAAAGCAACATAAACTACCCAAAGTAATTTTGCAGTTTCTTGTACACGAGGAGTAAGCTTGTCAGCTGTTGGCCCGGGTGATTCTGCCTGAAATAATTGCATTCCTCCAATTCCCAAAAGAGGTAATATTGCCAAAGAAAGCACAATTATTCCCATCCCACCTAACCAGTGAGCTAATGATCGCCAGAATAAAAAGCTTTTTGGAAGGTCTTCAATTGCTGGATTGATAATTCCTGTGGTGGTAGTACCGCCAAGTATTGTGGAACCGGTGGTAGATAAACCACTCATTGTTTCAAAAACTGCATCTGTGTAATTGGGAAGTATTCCGGAAATTGTAAATGGAAGAGCTCCTACTAAGGAAAGAACCAACCAGGTTAAACTAACAACTAAGAAGCCTTCTCTGATTCGTAATTCTTCATTAGGCTTAAAAAAGAACCATAAACCACCACCTAAACCAAATGCAATTCCTGCAGAAACTAGAAATGGAAGCCAGGTATCCTGATTGTAAATAAGATCAATTGCAACGGGCATTAATAATGCAAAGCCCATAAAAAAGATGAAAGCTCCTAATACTCCTAAGACCACAAAAAAGTCGATAGTAGGACGATTAAAAGCGTTAATAACACTTTTACTTTTAGGCATTACTAAATAGCTTAGTTATTTTTTCGATAGCCTCTGGTAAACAAAACACCATTACACGATCACCGGCCTTGATTTCTGTCTTTCCGGTTGCGATTTCTACGGAACCTTGACATAATACACCTCCGATTATACATCCATCAGGTAGCTTTAACTTCTGAATTTGTTTTCCTATAACTTTAGATTTTTCGGCAGCTAATAGTTCTATTACTTCAGCTTTAATTCCTCGTAATTCAGTAACAGAGATAACCTGTCCACTACGTACGTGCCTGTGAATCTCATTTGAAGCAGCTACTTTTTTATTTACTACTGCATCTAACCCAATTGTTTGGGCTAGAGGAATGAAATCAGGTTTTGAAACTAAAGCTACGGTCTTCTTCACATCCAAATGCTTTGCCATTAAACATGATATAATATTGGATTCCTCATCGTCAGTAACAGCAATAAAGGCATCCATATCTGTTATACCTTCAGAGGCTAAAAGATCCGGATCGGTTGGGTTTCCATGTAGAATCATTGCATTTTTTAGCTCAATGGCTAATTCTTCGGCTCTTTCATAATCTGGCTCAATGAGCTTTACGGACCAGTTTTTTTTAGAATCTCCACATAATATTCTAGCAATAGTAGTGCCTATTCCTGATCCTCCGGCAATCATAATTCTATTCAAATCTGTTTCTGATTTGCCTGTGGTTTCAATGATAGCCGGGATATCTTCCGTTTTGGCAAGAATAAAAATCTGATCAAAAGTCTGAAGTTTCATTGGGCCCCGTGGCATAAGCGTGCGGCCTCTTCGAGCAATTGCTACAACTCTGAATGTGATCTCTGAATTTTCGGATGCATATTCAATTAACGTCTTTCCAATAATGGGAGCGTTTCGATCTAACCGGATGCCAATTAATTGCATCATATCATCTGCGAGATTAATTACATCACTTGCAGCAGATCTTTTTAAAAGTTGAGCAATTTCCTGAGCTGCACTTAACTCAGGGTTTATCATCATGTCAATTCCAAGATCAGTAGCTTTTAATGGGGAATCTTTTTGAGAGAATTCATCATTTCTTACTCTGGCGATCACCATTTTTGCTCCCAGCTTTTTACTGATCATTGAAGCGATCATATTTACTTCATCTACGCTGGTAACAGAAATTACAATATCGGCTTGTGAAACTCCGGATTTATTGAGATCGGTAGCAGAAGTGGCATTTCCTTCTTTAACAAGTACATCAAGTTTTTCAGAAACTTTTGTAAGCGATTCTTTTTCATGATCAAGTACAATTACATCATGTTTTTCCTTGGAAAGCACACTGGCTAAGTCGTAACCAATTTCTCCTGCACCAATAATTATGATCTTCAAAAAAAAACCTCTTTAAGTAATTTATTATAAAATAAAACTACTGTGTTTTTGGGTTAAATGAAAGAACTTGAAGTACTGTATTATTATAATATTATTCAGTTATAACTACTACATCAACAGTTACCGGAGAAGACCTTGCTACCTTTTGATCCATCACCTGAACAGTAAATCTATTTTCACCTTTAGATAAGGTAACGCCAATTTGTTTTCCAGTCCCTAAAGTTTTGCCCTGACTCTTCCAAGTGTATAGTACATCTGCATTGTCACGATTAACTGAAGGTCCGGTGATAACGAAAGAAGGGTTCGCGGGGTTCCATTCTAGGGTAATTGGCTCCGGATTTTCCTCGAACTTGAGAGGAAGGAGTACTTCAACATCAAAAGTCTGGCTTGTAAGCTCGTTCCCATTAAGGACGTAAGCAAGAGTAATTTTCTGAATACCGGAATTTCGAGCAGTCCATGTTAGATTATACCTTGTTTGATTTTTAAATCTCCAAGGCTCGTTAACGTTGATATCCGGAAGAGACAGCGCTCCACCAACTGTAATTAGTTTAGGTAAATAAGGATCGACAACAGGAAGGGGCTTAGGAGTAACATCTATTACTGCAGAATCAACGGAGTTAACAAATCCTCTTCCGTCATCTTGAATTAAAATTAATGTGTGACCCGTTGGTTTTGTAACTGTAAAAGAAGGATTAGGTATAACCTCACCATCTAAAACCCAGCTTGATGTTAAAAGATCCTGATCGGCATCTAAATTGCCTTCACTTCTGAATGTAACCATTTGGTTTAAGTACACGACTTCAGGAGCTAAAATGTGAGGTGAGGGCTTACTATTCGCGAAGAATGATTTTTCCTGAACTACTTTATTGTTATTTGCGGTGCTGTTATCAGTTATTTCAATCTTAACGGTATGATCTCCGGGCTCAATAGCTTTGATAATCTCAGCGCCATTTTCACTGATTAATTTTCCGTCAAGATACCATTTATAAGATTTTATAAATCCATAAGGATCTTTTGAATTTAAAGCGTTCAATTTAAGATCGGTGCCGGCGGAGATATTTGAAGGAAGGTCCCAAACTAAAGTGGGTTGTGCATTAACTTTTATCGTCTTGGTTAAACTTACTGTATTACATGCAGTTTGAGAATTAGTTTGAAGTTCTAAAGTAACCAAGAACTCTCCGGGAGTATCAAAAGTGTATGAAGAATTAAGACCCTCAACTATGTTTTGCCCCTTTTCAGAATCAATTAACCATCTTGCAGTTTTAATTCCACCTTCAGCTATTGATTCAGTTCCATCCAAAGTAACAGATTGACCAGGAGTGGTAAATTCAGGTAAATTAAAACTAGCTTCAGGACCTTCAACCACAGTAACTTTTGCTGTTTTTTGGCTTACGTTACTACAGCGTCCAGATCCTGAACCTTCTACCGTAAGAGTAATAGTATACTCGCCGGGTTCTGTAAAAATGTGATCTACAATTGCTCCGGTTTTAGAAGTTCCGTCGCCTGTATCCCAGCTAAAAGAAGGCAAAGATCCGGAAGGATCAGAACTGGAGGAACCGTCGAAACGAATGCTATTGTTAACACAAATAGTTGTATCAGATAAATTAAGTTTAGCTACCGGTGAGCCTTCAATAATTACCGGAATTGTTGCGACAGATTGTTCGGCAGTAAATCCATCGTTTAAAGTAAGTTTAGCTTCATATATACCGGGTTTTTCATACACATAGGAAGGATTAGCTTGATCGGAAGAACTTCCATTACCAAAATCCCAATTTACGCTGAAAGCATCGCCATCAGGATCAAAGCTTTGCGAACTATTGAACAGAACAGTTTGTCCCGTGCATGAGGAAATTTGAGAAGCAACTACTGCTTTAACAGGGCGGTTTATAAGTACTCTTATTGATTCTGATGTGATACTATTTTGTAATCCAAGTCCATCATCGATTGTTAATCCAATAATATGTACACCTGGCTCCGGAGCTTGCCATGTAAATTTAGATTCGTTTCTTTTACTGCCATCAGGTAATGTCCACTCAAAAGTTAAAGGGTTGCTATCCAGATCATAACTCGCAGCAGCGTCCATTTTTACAGCAAGAACATTTGAGCGAATGACGGTTTCAGTAATTATTATCGGTTCGTGATTTACTTTTAATTCACCACTTAGTGTCGATCTGGAATTGTTGAGATTGTCATTATCTACTACAGTAAGTGTAAATGATTTAGATCCACTGTCCTTAAAAGTTCTTTGTACTATTCGTCCTCTTAATTCTACTCCATCATTAAAACTCCAGATGTATCTTGAAATACTACCATCCGGATCATAAGAATCAGCTGCGGAGAATTTCATTTCCTTTTTTGGTGAAATATAATCTACATCCGAAACCCAAACGGGTACAGGAGGAGTATTTACTCTTACTTTTTTAGATTTTATACCTTGAGCAAGCTCATATCCCGAGTCATCTTTAACAAGTAAAGAAATATTGGCGGTTCCGGTTTTGGAAATACTAGTTGATATTTTGCTTCCGGTTCCAATTAATTCGCCATCATTATACCACTCATAACTTGTAATTAGCCCATCAGTGTCAGAACTTAAAGATCCATCTAAAGTAAATTCGTCGCCCGGACCAACCACGGTTGGAGCCGTAAAGTCAGCATTCGGATATTGATTAATGAGCAATATATGCTCTGTAGTTCTTACACTGTTCGAAAGACCTTCACCATCATTTACTCTAAGAGTAACTCGGTACTCACCGGTTTTAGCAAATACGTGTTCTACTCTTGGACCAGTAGCTTTGCTGCCGTCGCCAAAATCCCAATTATAAGTGGCCAACGTGGTTTCGGAGTCTGAACTTTGTTCCGCAGAAAAAGCTACTTTCGAATTAGAAGTTACTTTAGCAGCCGTTATAACAGGTAAAGGAGCAGTATTGATTCTAATTGTTTTTGTTAACTCCTGGATTGAATTGGAAACACCTCTTCCGTCATCAACTACTAGTTTTACTTGATAATTACCAGGATCAGAAAATTGGAAATTTGCAACTGATTCTGATGCAACTAAGTTTCCATTTACAAACCACTTGTACTGCAGTGGGTTGTTATTATCATCAGTTGAAGAGGTTCCGTCAAATGTAAGATTATCTCCCGGAGCGGCTTTATCTGAAAGTGAGAAAATAGGAGTAGGGGGAGCGTTTACTTCGTATTGTTTTGTAATCGAATAAAACGCATTACTCGAACCAGATCCATCATCTAATGTAACAGTTAAAGGATAAAATCCTGGCTCAGAGTGATTTAATGTAACAGAAGTCATTCTATCGTTTCCACTTACTCCTTCACCTTGCCAACTATAAGTTAGAGAATCATTATCAGCATCTGTTTGATTGGAAATCGTTGCAATTACATTTTTATTTGTTCCAATTAGTGGAGAAATATTTAGCTCAGCGTATGGCTGTGTATTAATTCTGACTTGAACTTCTTGTTCATCAATGGAACAGGTAGGATTACTTCCGCCATCTGATACTCTTAATGTTACGGAGTAAACTCCCGAAATTGTACTTGAAAATCTGTATGAAGGTTCATTTCCACGAGGGGAACCATTAACAAACCACTGATAGGTTAAATTTTTTCCTTCTATGTCATAGGAATTTGAACCTCGAAATAATAGTATTTCAGAAGGTGAAATAACTCTTTTTGAGACATTTATTCGTGCAACAGGAGGTGAATTAATAAATACAGTTTTTTGATAGGTCCAAAATTCCGGTAATAATGATCCTCGATTTGGTATTAATACTGTGTATTCAATTTCTCCGGGGGTATCAGAAGAAATTATCGGTGTTTTTCCTGAAGCAACCTGCTCATTGTCGAGCATCCATCTGGAGTTACTTAATTCAGCATTTGAAAAGTCATTTCCGGCAAGCTCGAAAGTTTTTTCGGTACATTGGTTAGTAGGGACTTCGTTTATACCTAGATTTGGCTTCCTGTTTTGGTCTGTTACAAAAGGTTCGAACAGCCAGAGAACAGGTTTATTTATACCATATACAGTTAAAGTATTAATTCTATCAGTTGATCCGGTAACTGTGATACCCCAATTATTCTTAAGGCCATATTTTGTTGTGGGAATACTTGTTTGATTGAGCTCATAAACCTCACCAAAAGAATCCATTTTCTTAACTTTAGAATCTTCTTCGCCACTTGATGTCAATCTTGTAGAGGTAGAAGACTCGCTCAACGAATAAGGTTTTAATTGAAAAACAGAACTTCTTTGAGAATTAAATAAACCTATGGAAAGATCAAAAGTGATTATTTTCCAACTTTTGCCGGATAAAATTCGACCATTTTCAGAAGTAACTCTGAAATTAAAGCTGTTTACATCGTCACCATCATTAGCTTTAACTCTTATTATATAACCATTATTTACTGAAGAGTTAATCTGCGACAATTCAACCCAGCGATTCTTAAAGCGTTCCTCAGAATTCGTAGTAAGCGAAGTAACTAGATTAGAAGGATTAGCTTTAGAGCGTAAGTTTCCATTTTCTATTGTATAAAGGTCGTTGAAAGGGAAAAGCTCAAATGTTGTAGTGGTATTTGAGTTATTCTGAGTAACAACATCTACAGCTCCTCCTAACCCTGCGTCAAAAATTTCGAGCTTTGCAATTTCAGATTCATTTTCTGGTTTTATCCAGATATCATATTGATTTCTCAGGTCACCACTTTTAATAGCAGTGCTTTTGCCTGAAATAGAAAGATAGATCTCTTGTGAAAAAACAGAATGCGAGATAAATAAAAAAGTAAGAACGAGTGTTAGTCGTTTTATCATATGTAACCCGAGGCTTATTTACTTAACCGTTAAAGATTTGGTTAATGTTGTGGTGCTTTTCTGATTTGTTCTAAATGTAATGGAAAGTTTGCCTTGTTGCACGTCCATTGTTATTCCCCATCTACCTTTTGAATCAGTTTTTACAATCTTTGTTGTTCCTTCGTTTTTAATCTCAACTTCCATTTCAGGAAACGCAGTACCAGTAATTGTTTTTAAAGAGTTTATTGATGAAATATCACTATTGGCACTTGCTCCATTTATTTTTATATCAAACAAATAATTTTCTGTTAGCCGGACAATTCTGAGTTCTTTAAGTGTCTGGTTTTGAGAGTCATCAGTTGATGTAACAATTATTGTTTCATCATTAGATGATAATGAAATTTGAGCAGAAAATTCACCAGACCGAGATACCTTTGCGGGCTTACTCATTACAGTTACAACGGCATCAGGTTCAGTGATTCCGGTAACTGTTAGAGTTCTTGAGTCAGTAAAATAAATAGGACGATTAAATTGGTCTCCAAAAATTGGAGGTGCTTTTGTGTCTTCATTTCGAATTACAAACATAGGTTCAGAATATGGCCCTTTAAGCCCCAGTTCATCAACAGACTGAATTCGTATAAAAGTAGTTCCAAGCTCAAGATTCTCTATAAGAATTCTGGTGTTTGTAATTTCTTTAACAATAACATTTTCGTCAAAAGAATGAGAAGTGCTGTATTCGACGCGATATTTGACTGCTTTAGGAACAGATCTAAAAGCGAGAATATAGTCTTGCTGGTATAAAATAGTGTCCGTTTTCGAAGCTAAATATTTAGGAGCTGCTAACAGCTTTACAGGAGTTAATGGCGCTTGGTTACCACGAACAATAGTTCCTTCATCCTTTTTTATTTTTACAATCACGTTGTTTGCAGTAACCTCTGCATCTCCGTCATAATTGGATAATTTAACTATGTTGTTATCTGAATTTTCTGCGTAAAAACTTTGGGTGTTTAATTCGGTAGTTGAGCTGCCTGCATTTAATATATATTTACTGCGTTCTTTTCCTGCAGCAGAAAGTTTGGAAAGTAAGCCACCACTGACCAACGTAATTTCTGCATCGGCACTTTTATCAAGTTGATCTATTCTTGATTTTCTTATAACTGCAGTTGTGTTGGGATTTACTACTATTTTTGAGCCATCAGTAAAAGAAAGAGTAGCATAGCTTTCTTCTTTAGTTCTTACTCCATGAGACTCTTCAAAGAAATCTCCTAAAATCGCAGAATTCCATTCAGCCAATAAACCAATTCTTTTGTCCACAAAACCATCTTTAGCAGTGAGCTGAGCTTGTACAGAGGTTAACCTATTTCGCATTAGGGTTCTTTCTAAAGCATCCGTATAAGGCTTCATCAGTTCACCAAGTTGAAGTGAATTTTCGAGTTGACCGTTTTGGACCTGAAATAAATAGTCTTTAAATAACTGAGTAACTTCCTGAAGTTCATTTTTAGCAAAAATAGTGGCACCTTCGCCAATCAATTTATTAACCCGTTCTTGCTGTTTTTCGAATATTAAAGATGTATTTGAAAGTCTTCTAAGTTGAAGCAGATCGCCGGATGACAATTCAAATGTATTAGATCCAATATCATGATCTGCAAGGCTAACAAGTATAGGCCAGTTAAGAATATTTCCACTATACCTAAGCGACATTTCCTGGAGTTTACTACTTGAAAATGTAACGGCTTGTTGAGAGAAAGCATCTGAGGATATAAAAATAATAAAAAAGAAAATCGATAGCTTCTTCATTCGGTTGTTGCGTACTTTTTAGGGAAAGTTAAGGTAAACTTACTTCCTATTTCAGATGATGACTCCAAAGTTATGTCTCCATTATGGCGTTGCATGATCTCCTTTACGTATGCAAGCCCCAACCCCGTGCCTTTTTCTTTTGCTGATTTTGAATTTGATTTAACCCGAAAGAATTTTTCGAAAATTTTATTCTGATCTTCTAAAGAAATACCATAGCCATGATCAGTAATTGATATAGTCACTTCTTTTTTGTTCTCGCTTATATTTAGGTCAATGGAACGTTCAGTATCACCATATTTTATAGCATTGCTTAAAATGTTTTGAATAGCATCAAAAACAAGATCTTTATCTCCCTCAAACCTAAAATCTGATCCTTTCGTCGAAACGTTAAGAATTAATCGTTTTGAAGAGAGTAGGGGTTTAGATAACTGGGTTACACTTTGAACAGTCTCGATTAGATTAATAATATCTACATTCAAATTAATGTTTCCTGCTTCTAGTTTTTGAACATCCAAAAATCGATTTACAAGTTCGTTCATTCGTTCGCCGGAATTTAAAACTTCCTGCATAAGAGTTTTAGATTCATTGGCTTCCATGGAATCACTTTCAATTATCAAACGAGAGAGACCAACTACTCCTGTAATAGGGTTTTTTAACTCATGTACAATTACGTTAATCATATCATTACGCTTAATGTCCAAAAGCCTGTCTTCAGTTTTATCATGAATGATTACATAAGCTCCAACTTCTTTGTTTGAATCATCAAATATCGATACATACTGAAAGTCATAGAAATATACTGAACCATCATTGACAGAATGACTTAATTCTGAAAGATTAACTTTAACAGTAAAAGGTTCAGGATAATGCATCGATTGATTAGATTCTGTGATCTTAATACTCGGATGATTCAGAATTTTGCCTAAAGATGTGTTTTTAGGATTTAGCTGTAGAGATTCTAAAAATGAGGTGAGTTGATTATTAATGAAAGTAAAGGTTCCTTCTTCTCCGATTATTCCAATGAAATCGTCTGAGTAAGTAACCATATATTTATTTTTCCACTCTTCGAGGATAATCTTTTCGACATTAATTTTTTGATATCTGCTTAACGTAGCACGGATGTTTTCTAAAGTATCGTGCATAGGTTGGAATTCAGGTAACGAAACCTGCTTAATACGATGATCAAAATCCAGGTTTGACAAATAGTCAACATCTTCAAGCAGTAATTTAATTGGTTTATTTACGCGATGGCTTACATACCAACTAAAACCAAGCATTAAAAGCAAAACCATACCTGCAGTGATATAAGAAAATTTCAATAATTGATTAACCGGTTCAAGTATGTATGAATCTTCAACCGCAATCAAATGCCAAAATGGAATTGTTTCGAATCTTGAAGCGAGGATAAACCAGTCTTTATTATTAATGGTCAATATTTTCTGATCAGAAAAACTTGTTTCGCCTAGTAGCTCAGAGGGAAAATCAAAAAATGACGAAAGAACGACATTGGTTCCATTTCTATCTTGAATATTAGCGAAGTAGGAGTTCTTTTTTAATGGGATATTTATAAGATTATCACTCAAATTCTGAGCATTAAAGTACATTCGGAGCTTGAATATATTTTCTCCGATTTGAAATGCTTTTTCAGAAATAAAGAAATCTACATTTTGAGTGCTGTCACTAACCCAAGCTGTATTTATCGTGGGGTCAATTCTGGATGGGTACCATGTTAGCTCACTATTGGGAAAGGTGTATGAATTGAATATACCTCTTATGAGATCAATCTCTTCTTCGCTTTCGGTATCTGATATTAATACTCTCATTAAACCAGGAGTATAATTAATTGCTTTATTTGAAAGTTCAGGAGCTTTGGCAGGTTCTATTATTAAGTCTGATGATAATTTTATAGAGGCATTTAGCCAGTTCCTTATTGTAAAATCAGTTTGCCGTAATGTATATTCCTGCAATTGAGATACGATCGTAGTTCGTTCATTTACTACCGCTCTTTGATATTCAGGTTTCACAAAAACCCAAATCAAAGTGATTGCAGCTAATATAAGAAGAGATGATATCAAGAAGATTCGATCTCTTAATGTAAGCTTTTGATACATGTACCTGATTAATTTATTTGTGCTAAGGTCTGCTTTTCCCGTTAAAAATACGATTAGAAAGATATCATATTTGATAATTCCGGAATTTAACTGACTGAATCAAAATGAATTTTCAGAATGATAGCCCGTTTTCTAATCAATTTACAATAACTTAACATTTAGTTAACGATGTGTTGAGCTAAAAATAAGATAATCCTTCTAATTCAGATAAGGGTTATGATCATAGGAAATAATTTTAATTCCAAGGCAAAGTCTATACTCAAAAAGATGCTTGAGTATTGTGATGGAGAAGAAGGAAAATGGGTGCCGGTTAAAAACCTTTGCGATGATCTCGGTATTGATAAAACAGAGGCTAAAAATTTACTAGAATACCTGGAGTCCAAAGAATGTATAAGTATCGAAACAATGGGTGGACCTTATTTGTACGGTGATGTTTCTTTGACAAAGAAGGGTATTTATAAATCGCGGAAATAAAAAAAGGCTTCCTACTTAAGTAGAAAGCCTTTGATAAATTCATTTTTTAAAATTATTCCGTGTCCAAAATCTCATCAATTCTGATCAGTATATCTCTTAAATGAGCTTGCGTGTCTGCATTTAGTCGAGTAGAAATGTTACTGGTTACATCTTTTCGAAGTTCAGTAAGCTCATGGCGCAATGCAGGACGAATGTCTGAATCTTTAATATCCAATGTAGGACCTCTGAATCCTCCACCTTGAGTGTCTTCTTCAAACATAGTAGCAATAGAACTCAAGTATTCTCTTTGAAGATTTCTTCTGAAGGCATCTATGTTGTTGTTGCCACGTGTGTATAACTCACCCCAAATACCTTTTCTGAGATCTTCCAGCGCTTCAAGCAAAGCGTATGAGTTATCATCAAATTCTGCTTGTTCAGAAAGCCTGATCATAGCACCAGCATTCATTGTTGAGCGGAGAATACCTGATTGTAGGTTTTTGATACTGTTGGTAGCTCCCTGAGCTTGGATTCTATACAAAATATCTTCATCCAGCAACCAGTCAGGTGTTGTAAAAGCATGATCATTCAGGAATTTCATTGCTTGCTTCTGGTAATCTTTTGAAACAGGAGTATAAACCCAACCTTCCTGATCAGAAGCTTTTCGAGACTGATATACACCGCCTATATTTGTGGCAACGTGCCTTGCATAGCGAGACCATTGTCCAATTAATTCGCCATAAATTTCTTCCAAGTCATCATATCCTTCACCATCTGTTGAAGTCCATTCAATGAGATTCGGTACTACTCTTTTCAAGTTCATCAAACCATACGTACTTGATTTGACAGGATCATCGCCCAAGTCTTCCGTTTGTGCTGATGGATCGTATCCTGTTGAAGATGCAAACCTATAAACAGGATCATCCGCTTTAGCTTCGATCCAGCTGTCCAACGTATTCAGTTCGTCTTCAGGAGTTTCAGCGTTTGGAATTACACGATATCCCCAATTAACAGAATACTTATCATAAGGCCCAATTTGACGAATAAAACGAATGTTTTCATCGCCGGGCTGTGCAATATAGTTTTGACGAGCATACTCCATGATTGTTGTAGCAATTCCCCATTCTTGAGTAAACTTGCCTGATCTTAATGAATCGGTTGGATAAGCTGAACTTGATTGCATGTTATGAGGAAGGCCGATGGCATGACCAACTTCATGAGAAATAACACGTCTCATTGTTTCACCGATAAGATCATCTTCTAGTTTTAACTTTCGAGCAGCCGGATTAGCAGCTCCGGTCTCAATCATTAGCCGATTTCGATACGAACGCATGTGATTGTGATACCAAACAATATCACTTTCTATGATTTCACCGGAACGTGGATCAGAAACACTAGGTCCCACAGCATTTCTAACGGTGCTGGCAACCCATCTAACTGTTGAGTAACGAATATCTTCAGCACTCCAATCAGGATCTTCTTCTTTAGTAGGAGGGATCTTTGCTTGAACTGCATTTTTAAATCCAGCAGCTTCAAAAGCTTCGTTCCAGTCTAAAATCCCTTGTATTATATAAGAACGGTATTTTTCAGGAGTAGCAGGATCGAGATAATACACGATTGGCTTGACCGGCTCTACTAATTCACCGCGAGCATAAGCTGCCGGATCTTTTGGCTCTAATCTCCATCTACGGATATATTCTTTCCGAGCTGCTTTTTGTTCATCTGAACCATAATCAATTTGTCGGATACTAAAATAACCGACTCTATAGTCAGCAAATCTTTTTTGCATAGGCTCTTCAGGTAAAAGCACTAAAGATTGGCTAACCTGAACCGATAGAGTTTGAGTATAATTAGCGCTTGGTGGGTTTGCAGCTACATATGTCATTACCTGTCTTACTTCCAGATTCTCAGGAAAGCTTTTTACTGATTCTACAAAACTACGGCTGGCATCTAACCGGCGAACTTGGTAGGCTCTTCTTAAAAAAGAAGGAATACCACTAATTGCTTCTACATCTTTTGTGAACAAATCAGTTACATCAATTACAACTCCTGAAGAATCTTTGCTCAGAGCTTCGATGTCAAAAGCGGCAATTACGGGTTCAAAATTGTTTGCACGAACGGATTCATAAACCGGAAGTTCTTCATCTGCAATAGCTTCATAAGACTTTTTTCTCATCAAGATCATGTCTTTCTCTCTTGAAAAACTAACAACTTGCTCAGCTGATTTTGAACCGGCAGAACTAAAGCCGGAAAACCCAGGTGGTACACCTGCGATCCTACTTACCATAAGCATTTCACGGTTAAGCAGATCGTTATTGATCTCAAAGAAGAATTTTCCTTCTTGTTCATACACAGTAAAAACGCCTTCGTCAGTTTTAGCACTACTTTTAATGACTTTATCAAAAGGTTGAATTCCGTCTTTACTTATAGATCTGGAAGGGATATTAGATTTCGATGCACTGTTTGATTTGGTTGCCTTTTTAGAGCTTGTACATCCTGCCACTAGCAGGGAACAAGCAATTAATAGGCATACATATATTGGGCTTTTCTTCATAGGGGATTATAATTGGTAAAATTTCGAAAGTTAAAGTAGATAAAAAAACCAAAGCGATTCGTAAAATGGTTTTATTTATTTACTATTTGGATAGAAGCGCTGCTTTCAAATCCAAATCTGTTTATATAAGTAACTTGTATTTCTTGTAAAATTGAAACTGTAGAGATTTCTAATGAGTCAATATCGTCGGAGGCTATCTCAATCGTATAAGGAAGAATAAGCTTTTCACGGTATTTACTAAGTACTCTTTCAGACCAGGTGTCACTATATTTGTAATAGACGATCCAGTTAGTCATTTCCTTTTCATCAATATTTATTGAAATAGCGACATCTTCTAATGAAAATTCATAGGAAACATCAGGAATATCAGGTGTTTTATGTGTTATCCACGAAAGTGAAGGTACAACTGCTTTCTTTCGGTAGGCCTTAGTTGACAATTCAGTTTGCAGGGAATCGTTTCCAATCAGAGGAGCAATACTCCAATGCACAATTCCCGGTGATTCCGGCATCATTCCGCGGGTTATCATAATATTATTTAGCACTTCGTCTATTTGTTTTTCGCCCTCAAATCTGCCAATACTTATACCGGGCCAAAGGTGTCTGTTTTTATAATTTTGTTCATCCCACCAACCTAAAAGCACAGGGAAACTTTGAGCGACTTGATTGATCGGCCAGTATAGCTGTGGCGAGAAATAATCTACCCAGCCTTCATTTAGCCATTTTTTAGCATCAGCATATAGCACATCATATTGATCGAATCCCTGAATGGATGTGGGATTTCCCGGCCTCCAAATTCCAAACGGGCTCAATCCGAATTTTACATGCGGTTTTTCTTTTTTAATAGAGGAATACACGTCTTTAATAAATGTATTAACGGAGTTTCGTCGCCAATCGCCTCTGTCTGAATAGCCATTATTATTTAGAAATTCTTCCCAGCTTTTATCATCCGGAAAATCTTTATCGTTATTGTAAGAAGGATAGGGATAGAAATAATCATCAAAATGAACACCGTCAATATCGTATCTTTGAAGAACATCCATTACAACATTAAGAGAATGTTCCTGGGTTTCTTTTATGGACGGATCAAACCACCAATAACCATTTTCTAGTTCTACAACAAGATCTCTTTTAGTATTTACAAGAGAGTATTCTGTTATTGGGCCTCCTTTTGGGTGATGCGCTCGATATGGATTCATCCAAACATGAAGTTCTAACCCCCGTTTATGAGCTTCTTCAATCCAAAATTCAAGCGGATCGTAATAGGGTAAAGGAGCTTCTCCTTGTTCACCGGTAAGGTAATAAGACCAGGGTTCCAAAGAACTCTCATACAAAGCATCAGCTTGGGGACGAACCTGAAATATTACAGCATTAAAATTATTTTCCTCCAGAAGATCCAGTAACTCAATGGCTTCCTTTTTTTGAACCGTAACGGGTAAACCCGGTGAGCTGGGCCAATTGATGTTATCAACAGTAGCTACCCAAGCTGCTCTGAATTCTCTATGCACTTCAGGATGAGTAGGGGAGAGATTTTTTTGATTATTCTTAAGAAGTTGACAATTCGAAATTAGTAAGACTGCACAGAGCAATAAGGAAGTTCTTTTAATCATAAATCAATTCTAAATGGTGTTCAATAAGTAAAAAGTTGTGCAAAGTTGAAATATAGACCCGAATATATTTCAAATAAGATCAAATTAAACATTTAACAAAAAATTGGAAGCGTTTTTTTGTGAAAAATACCTACCTTTAAGTCTTTCAAATTTTCAAGCAACTAAATTTACAGCGTTATGATTATTGGTGTACCAAAGGAAATTAAAACTCATGAAAACCGAATAGCTCTACAACCTGGTGGCGCTTTACAAATGAAGAGAAACGGTCACGAAGTTCTCATCCAAAAAGGAGCGGGGGATGGAAGTGGGTTTTTTGATGAAGATTATATAAATGCCGGTGCTACCATTATTGATGATGTTGAAGAAGTTTGGAAACGAGCCGACATGATCATGAAAGTAAAAGAACCTATTGCTGAAGAATATCCTCGTATGAGAGAAGGTCAGGTTCTGTTTACGTATTTTCACTTTGCAGCTGATGAAGCACTTACTAAAGCAGTTGTTGAATCAAAATGTATTGCTATTGCATATGAAACTGTAGAAAAAGCAGATGGATCTCTTCCTTTGTTAATTCCGATGAGTGAGGTTGCAGGTAGAATGGCTGCACAAGAAGGTGCTGTGTATCTTGAAAAACCAAAAGGTGGTCGCGGTATGTTAATGGGAGGAATTCCCGGTGTACAACCTGCAAAAGTTTTAGTACTCGGCGGTGGAATTGTAGGAGTTAATGCAGCTAAAATTGCTGCCGGAATGGGAGCAGATACAACTATTATGGATATCAACATGCCGAGACTTCGCTATCTTGATGATGTGATGCCGAAAAACATTCACACTTTCTTTTCTTCAGAAGCAAACATTCGTGCAATGTTACCAAGTGTTGATGTTATTATTGGTGCCGTTCTAAAACCCGGAGCAAAAGCGCCTCATTTGATTACTCGTGCAATGCTTAAAGAAATGCGTCCCGGAACTGTACTTGTGGATGTAGCTATTGATCAGGGTGGGTGTTTTGAAACATCAAAGCCAACTACACATACAGATCCTGTTTATATGGTTGACGATGTAGTTCACTATTGCGTAGCTAACATGCCTGGAGCTGTTCCTTACACATCAACTTTGGGACTTACAAATGTAACTCTTCCTTATGCAACAACTTTAGCTAATAAAGGATGGAAACAAGCTCTTAAAGATGATAAAGAATTATTGAAGGGCTTAAATATTGCTAATGGTACTATTGTGTATGATGATGTGGCAGAAGCTTTTGGAATGGATTGGGAACCTGTTGATTCTGTTTTGAACTAACTGTTTTCCTCGTTAAGAAAGCATTTTATAAAAGCTGTTTTATAAAAATGGACGTGATTTATCACGTCCATTTTTATTTAAAAAAACTTACGGCACTCGATGACCGGTAGAAGCAACCCAAATCTTATACCACTGCTCTAAACTCATTTCAATTTGAACAGAATCAACAGCCGTTTTAATTCGTTCTAGTTTGCCAGAACCGACAATAGGTGCTATTCGTGAAGGATGACTTAACAACCAAGCATAGATCACAGAATCTATGTGTTCAAGATTAAGTTCTTTACCAATTTCTTTTAGAGTTGTTACCAAGCGATGTGCTTTTTCATCTTGAGGATTGAACAAAGAACCTCCGGCTAGGGGAGACCAGGACATTGGGGCAATCCCTTCTTTCAAAAAGAAATCGATATTTCCATTATCGAAATGCTCGAGATTGTAAGGAGAAATTTCAACCTGGTTGGTAACTAATTTTTGATCAAGGTGGGATTGCAGTGATTGAAACTGAATAGGAGTAAAATTCGAAACACCAAAGCATTGTACTTTTCCTGATTGTTCTAGGTGATCAAAAGCTTTTGCCACTTCTTCCAGATCAAAAAAGGGAGCAGGGCGGTGAAGCAAAAAGATATCAATTTTCTCAATCTGTAGTTTCTTTAGTGAGTTCTCGGCAGATCGTACAATATGTTCGAAACTATAATCATAATGCTTGATCGATCTTTCGGGATACTTATCTGACAATAGCTTAATACCACATTTCGTAACAATTTCGATGTTTTTAGAAACAGAAGTATCCAGTTTTAATGCATGTCCAAAAATTTCTTCACAAGAATAATTCCCATAAATATCAGCATGATCAAAGGTGGTTACTCCAATCTCTATGCATTGTTTTATAAAACTCAAAAGCTCCTGATCAGACAGATTCCATTCCGGTAATCTCATTTCACCATGAACAATTCGGGAAATACTCAGTTCGTTCGAAATATGCCTTCTTTGTGACTTCATAAAGTGGATTTAATTCTTTTATCAGGATTAAGATCTGCTTTTATAAATAGCTCTCATTCAATGGTCCAATCAAATTTAATTTGAAAAAGTAGTAATCAAAGAAAGTTATTTTCCTCTTAAGCTAATAAGCATAACAAATTAGTACAATTACCTGCCGTAAGAAATAACTTTAAGAGGATCTGTTTTAGCGGCAATTCTGGCGGGGATCCACGATGCAAGTCCGCATAATAATGTTGTGATTACAGTAACAATTAGGAAATCCAGAAAATGAGGTTCTACGGGAGCATAACTCATGTAATAATTTTCTTCGGATAAGGGGATGAGTTGAAACTCTGTTTGTAAGTAAGCAAATAGTAGAGATATAGATATTCCAAAAAGAAGACCTACAAATGAGACGATCAATCCTTCAAACATGAAAATCTTTTTTATCATGGAAGATTTGGTTCCGATAGTTTTAAGTATTCCTATATCTCTGGTTCTTTCTAATATCATCATTAGAACAGCGCCAATCAGATTAAATGCAGCTACAATGATCATAACTCCAATTACGAGCGGAATCATTTGTTCTTGAAGTTCAACCCATGCAAAAATTCCTTCAAACTTAGCAAGTATTGATTCCACAAAAAATGGAAATGAAAGTGTGGAAATAAGCTGTTCTTCAAAATTCTCAATGTCAGACTCATCCCTTAATTTTACTTCAATAGCATTAGCTTCGTTTACTTGCATATTAAACAATTCCCGGGCTTGCTCTCGCTGAACGATTACAAAGACATCATCAAATTGATCGATACCTGTTTGGTATATACCGGTTATTGTAAATTGTTTGATCTCTGGAGAATTCAGTAAACTCGGAACTCCGGTTACGGTGTATGTGGTAACAATATCTCCAATTCCCGCACTTAATTGAGTAGCTAATTTTGATCCAACTACTACCCCAAACATTCCATTTTTCTGTTCTGAGAGGTCAAATTTTCCGGTAGTCACATATTCATTTAAACTTGAAACTCCTCCATCAGAATCAACGCCTTTCAAGATAGTACCGCTTATCTCATCTTTAGTTTGGATCATCACCTGCCCCTGAATCACAGCTTGTTTTTTTGATATTTCAGGTAACTCTCTGTCTAGAAAAGCAATAAGTGTATCAGCTCTTTCAATTGTCGGGGTTTTGAAAGATTGAGTGGCTATTGTGTAGTGTGGAGCGAACCCCAGAACTTTATTATTGATAGTAGATTTAAATCCATGAACCACTGATAAAGCAATCAACAGTCCCGCAGAACCAATTGCCACGCCGGTAATAGACATGATCTTAATGAATGACAAAAAGCGAGCACCTTTTCGGTTGCCTTTAAAGTAACGTAGCGCTAAATACCATTCAAAATTCATGATTTAGTGATTAGTTATAAGTTTTTGATTATTAGTTATACTTTCTAACCAATAACTATTCACTTTTCTCAGGTTTCATTTGTGGAAAGAAAAGCACATCACGAATAGATTGTGAGTTGGTCATAATCATCGCTAAACGATCTATTCCAATACCGATTCCTGCCGTTGGTGGCATTCCATATTCTAAAGCACGGATAAAATCTTCGTCAATGGTCATTGCTTCATCATCTCCATCAGCTCTTAAAGATGCTTGCTCTTCAAGTCGTTTTCTTTGGTCGATTGGATCGTTCAACTCTGTATAAGCATTGGCAATTTCTTTTCCATTGCAAATACACTCAAATCGTTCTACTAAACCTTCTTTAGAGCGATGCTTCTTTGTTAACGGACTCATTTCAACAGGGTAATCAGTAATAAAAGTAGGTTGAATCAATTTTGATTCCACATATTCACCAAAAATTTCGTCAATGATCTTGCCTTTACCGAAACTTTCATCCATTTCGATGTGGAGATCTTTAGCAACAACTTTCATCTCATCCAGATCCATACCGGAGAGATCTTTTCCGGTTTCTTTCTCAATGGCTTCCAATAGAGGAATACGTGGCCACGGAGCTTTAAAATCTATTTCATGCTCACCAACTTTTACTTTAGAAGAACCATGCATATCAATGGCGATCTTTTCGATCATTTTCTCAGTAAAATCCATCATCCAATTGTAATCCTTGTATGCTACATACAATTCAACTTGCGTAAATTCCGGATTATGAAACCTTGAAAGACCTTCGTTTCTGAAATCTTTTGAGAATTCATACACACCATCGAAACCTCCAACAATCAATCGCTTTAAATATAATTCGTTCGCAATTCTGAGATACAGATCCATATCCAGAGAATTGTGGTGAGTTACAAAAGGCCGCGCAGCAGCTCCGCCATAAACCGGTTGAAGAATCGGAGTTTCCACTTCCAAATATCCACGATCGTTCATAACGTTTCGCATGGTTTGCACCATTTGAGTTCTTTTTTTGAATGTCTCTCTAACCTCAGGATTTACGATCAAATCAACATATCGCTGTCTGTAGCGCAATTCTTTATCAGAAAAAGCATCATAAGTTACTTTTTCCCCATCTTCATTTTCAACTTCTTTTGGGATGGGAATAGGGCGTAGTGTTTTTGTCAATAACTCAAATTCTTCCGCATGCACTGTTGTTTCTTTAGTACGGGTTTTAAATACAAAACCTTTGATACCAACGATGTCTCCAATGTCAACCATTTTTTTAAACACGGTATTGTAATTTTCAACACCAACATCATCACGGCGAATATAAACCTGAATGGTTCCTTCAGAATCCTGAAGATTAAAGAACGCAGCTTTCCCCATAATTCTGCGAGTCATAACCCGCCCTGCAACTGAAACTCCCTCGGTTTTAGGATTTGATTCTTCGTCTCGAATCAGATCGTCATCGCTCAGAATCTGTTTACTTGTATGGGTAACATCAAAAGAGTAAGGGTAGGGATTTACTCCCAGTTTATTAAGTTCAGTAAGTTTCTCGCGGCGTATTTCTTCTTGTTCAGAATGTGTAAGTTCCTGGTTCGACATGTAATCGTTTTGTTAATGTGTTATGTTACGAATCAAAGACCTCAAAAATACCGAATTAAGCGGATAATTGTGGCATTAACCTTAATCTTTATTCAATCTTTTGAAACTGCTGGATACTTCTTCAATTTCAGACTTTCCTGAGTACGTTAAGCTAGCTTATACTCAAATCGAAAACGGACTTTCTTCGAATATACTTTCAGGAAAAGAACTCAAAGAATGGAAATCATTTACTAATCAACATCGGAAAGATGAATTCCTTTCTGCTCGACATCTATTTTTTGAGATGATTTCTGAACTGGAAGAGAACTCAGAATATGTTCTACGGAAACATCCATTAGGAAAACCTTATGCAACACATGGAAAAGAAGAGATTTTTGTGAGCTTCAGCCATTCAAAAGACAAAGTATTCTGTGCATTATCGAAAAAAGTAGATATTGGATTGGATACCGAATGGTTAGATAGAGTAGTTGACGAACGGATAGTGAAGAGAATTTTAGGAGAAAGTGAGTGGAAAGTGTTTTCAGATGAAGACCCTATCTTATTATGGACGATCAAAGAAGCAGCTGTAAAGTGTTTGGGCACAGGGTTAAGAACGAATTTGAAAGAACTTGAAATTCAGAAAAAAGGAGAGGCTGAATTCTTAGTAAGAATTAATGATGAAAAATCCTTTCAAATTTGTAGCTTCCAAGAACTGAATCATCAAATTTCTATTGCTTATTAAAGCTTTAAAATACGGTTCTGAAGAAAGTAAGCCTGAAGAGACTTATCTCATCTGATGGGAAAAGTGTCTTTAGGTTTTTTTATGTCAAAGAGTTAAATAAAATATCATTACATGGCTTTTGCAAAAATTACTAAGCAGGAATTACAGACTGCTTTAAAAAATACGAAGCAGGTTTCAGAGAGAGTAAAAAACATAAAACTCCTGTTTGTACCAACACATATCGATCCGGAAAATCCCGAGGAGCTTACATCAATCTATAAAAATGTATGTTCTTCAAAATTCGATACCGTTGTGGTTGTGGAATCATATAAAGGGGAACTTGAAAAGAAATTAAGCATCCCTACAAATGAATCATTTACTACTCCATTCGGGGAAGTTAAGGTAAATGATAAACTCAGAAATGAATTATGTGATGAAGAAGACGATTTCTACATCAATGATGGGGGAATGAGTGATGAAATGAGCTTACATACGCAGCTTATGATGATGCAAACCTGCCAGGATGACTTCGACGTGGTAAGCATTCAGATTGGAGATTATGATCCGGCAATTGTTAAAGAACTGGCTTTTGCGCTGGATGAATTGTTTATGTCCAGAAATGCACTTTTAATTTTTTGTTGTGATTTACCAAGTTCAGATACCGAAGAGCTTGAAAAGGTGAAGAGATTAATTGAGAGTAACAACGAATCTGGTTTACATCATTACCTGAACAGTAAAGACAAAAAAGTTAATGGAGCCCGGGCTTTTATGACAGGTGTTTTGGTTTCAAAATACTGGGAATTGGATATCTGGTTTACACCGATCAATCTGAAATCTACTTTTTTGGGTGGATTTGCACATGTACCTATATCTGAAGTTGTATTCAAATGACAAAACCAACCATCACAATTTTTGGACAGGGAAGAGTAGGAAATGCTCTGATCAAAAGTTTAAGTGATAAGGGTTATGAAATAATTTCAGTTTTTAACAGACAAACATTTCCCGGAAATAAAGATGATCTTGGAGATTTAGTTTTTCTTGCTGTTCAGGATAGAGAAATTGAAACTCTTTCGAATAAAATTGTTGAAAGAATCTCCGGCTTAAAGGGCAAAAAATTTGTGCATTGCTCAGGCTCTCTGGATTCATCTGCACTAAATAGTCTTACAAAAAAAGGGTGTATAACAGCCTCATTCCATCCTTTAAAAGCAGTCACTGAAAATGACCATTCATTTAAAGACGTTTGGTTTGATATGGAAGGAGATCAGATGGTCTTATGCGATCTGAAAATGATTGCAGAAGATATTGAAGCCCATAGTTTTGTGATCAAACCGGAAGCAAAGCCTCTGTTACATGCAGCTGCGGTTGTTTCAGCAAACTATGTGGTTACTATTATGAAGATAGCGGTGGATATAGCCGAAGCAGGTGATATAAATTCTGAACATGCGTTGAAAGCTCTTTTGCCGCTAATGGAATCTTCAATGATGAACATCAAAGAAAAAGGTTTTGAAAAAGCATTAACAGGACCGATTGCTCGTGGAGACTTTTATACAGTAGAAAGGCATGTTAAATCTTTGAAAAATTACCCTGACTTATTGAGCATATATAAAAAATTAGGTTCATTAACGCTAGAAATTGCTCATCTTGATGAAAAATCTGAGCAAAAACTGAAAACTTTGCTAGGTTAATACTATGAAGTCTGTAATTGCGACATTATTAATTCTGTTAATGGGTTGCTCATCCAGTGGTGAAAAGAAAATATTGGTTGACACAAGCGCTGCTCAACTTGTTGGTCATATTGAATCTTTTAAAGGAGATAAACCTGTTCTGGTAAATTATTGGGCAACCTGGTGTGTTCCCTGTATTGAAGAATTTCCTTATATCATGAAACTGAAAGAGAAATACGGAGAAGAATTTGAACTGATTTTTGTATCAGGAGATTTTGAAGAAGCAAAGGAAGAAGCAAAAGAGTTTCTTAAAGAACAGAATGTAGACTTTACCACTTATTATAAGACCGGAAAAGATAACGAGTTTATACAGACAGTTTCGGAATCTTGGTCAGGAGCGCTTCCGTATACTGTAATCTATGCGAAAGACGGAACGGTTTCTACAGAATGGGAAGGAAAAGCAGAATACGAACAATTTGAAAGTGAATTACAAAAAGTCATAAATGAGGGTTAATACTATGAAAACATTTAAAAATATAGTTTCAGGATTATTAGTAGCCATTTTATTTACAAGCTTGGGGTTTTCTCAGCAAATGAAAGAGTTGGAAATTGGTTCTAAAGCTCCGATGGTCGATAAAAAAATGAAAAATGTATCAGGAAATGAGATTTCTTTACAGGATGCAGCCAAAGAAAATGGATTGGTTGTAATTTTTTCCTGCAACACCTGCCCGTGGGTAGAAAGATGGGAAGACCGGTAACCGATGGTTTCTAACATTGCAAGTGAAAATGAAGTCGGAATGATCGCACTTAATCCAAATGAGGATTATCGTGACAGAGGCGACGGCATGGATGACATGATAAAGCGAGCAAAGAAAATGAACTACGATTTTCCTTATACGCTCGATAAGGATCATGAAATAGCAGATGCTTTTGGAGCCACCCGAACGCCTCATGTCTATTTATTTAATGCAGATATGAAACTTGTGTATGTGGGAGCCATTGATGATAATGCCAGAGATGCCAATTCAGTAGATAGTTTCTATTTGAAAGATGCCATCGAACAAATGACAGCCGGGAAAAAAGTTACAGTGCCTGCAACCAAATCGTTGGGTTGTACCATTAAGAGAGTAAGTTGAAACCCGAGACCAAAGATTTTTACCAACGAGTTTATGAAGTGGTTGCCAAAATTCCGGCAGGGAAGGTCACGTCTTACGGAGTTATTGCCGGTTACCTGGGAGTAGAATCAGGCGCTAGGATGGTTGGTTACGCTCTGAATAATTATGATCCTGAACAATTGGGATATCATATTCCGGCGCACAGAGTATTGAATCGTTTAGGGCAGTTAACCGGACGTGCTTTTTTTGAAGATGATTCCATGCAGGAGCGACTGGAACAGGAAGGAATAGAATTTACATCAGAGTATACCGTTAATTTTGAGAAACATTTTTGGAATCCCTTTGATGAGCTATAACTTACAAAGAATCTAAAATCTGAGGAAATGATTAAGAATTACTCAAAAATAGTTTTGTTTGCAGCTTTCGTACTTTGGTTAAATACGGAAGTTAGTGCTCAAAACTCGCTCAAGATCGGGAGTGATGCTCCTATGTTAGATCATTCGGTCGAAGATGTGAACAATCGCTCAATTACTTTGTCTCAAATTGCAGAATCTAATGGTTTGCTGGTGATTTTTTCGTGCAATACTTGTCCCTGGGTATCCCGATGGGAAGACAGAATGAAATCAATTTCTAACACTGCCCGGATCAATAACGTTGGAATGATTGCGCTTAATCCAAATGAACGAATTCGTGAACGAGGAGAATCAATCAGTGACATGAAACGCAGATCAACCAAGCAAACATACAATTTTATTTATGCTATGGACAAAGATCATGAAATAGCAGACGCATTTGGAGCCACAAAAACGCCGGAAGTCTTTTTATTTGATGGAGCAATGAAACTGGTTTATAAAGGCAGTATAGATGATAATCCTAATAATTCATCCTCGGTAAAAAATAATTATCTGCTGGATGCTATTCAGGCAATGGTAGATGGTTCTGCTATTATAAATTCGAGAACAAAACTTCAGGGATGTTCCATTAAGCGAATAGAGTAATTCTCTTAAAAAACCCGTATTTTTATCAGGCTCGCGACAAAGGGAGCCTTTTTTTATGCCTAATATTTTAAAATAGTTTTCAGATTACATGCCAACTTGGATTTTACATACAGAATTTAAATTTGATGCAGCCCACTTTATTGAAGGATATAATGGAAAGTGCGGACGGATGCACGGACATTCATATAAAGTAAAAGTATCCGCTAAATCGAATAAGCTAAATCCTTCCGCATATTTGAATTCTGATGATATGGTATGTGATTTTAAGGAATTGAAATGGGCGGCAAAAGATGCAGACAAAGGTGGTCTGGATCACGGTTTTTTAAATGATTTGATGGAAGTGAATACAACAGCAGAGCGCATTGCAGAATACATTCACATCGAAACAATGAAGAGAATTCCGGAAGGAATTGAATTAAAAGTAATTGTTTGGGAAACCGATACTTGCTGGGTTGAATACACGGATAGCGATGAGTAATACTAAAGAAATAGAAACGGTGACCGAATCAGATATTCTGGAAGTAGAATATCCGATCGTGGAACATTTTTACACGATACAGGGAGAAGGTGCGCATTCCGGCAGAGCTTCATATTTCATCAGAACAGCCGGTTGTGATGTAAATTGCTGGTGGTGTGATGTAAAGGAAAGCTGGGAGGAAGAAGGTCATCCGGTAATGAAAGTTCAGGAACTTGTGGATGCAGTGAAAGAAAGCGGAGCTCCTTTTGTAGTGATAACAGGTGGCGAGCCTTTGATGCACGATCTGTATCCGCTCACTCAGGCTTTACATACACTGGATGTTAAAATTCATATTGAAACAAGCGGATCATCACCATTAACCGGTGAACTGGATTGGATAACACTGTCTCCAAAAAGATTTAAAAAACCCACGGAAGAGATTTTTGAATTTGTGGATGAACTTAAAGTAGTAGTGCTTACCAATAAAGATTTAGCTTGGGCAGAAGAAAATGCTGCAAAATGTCCGGAAGGGACAACTTTGCTACTTCAACCGGAATGGGATACTCCCAAATCAATTCCGCTTACAGTGGAATATGTGAAAGAACATCCTGAGTGGGGCATCAGCTTACAAACGCATAAGTTTCTAAAGGTTCCGTAATGAGTTTCAAAAATTCCTCAGTCATCATAACAGGAGGGAGTAAAGGAATTGGTCTTTCCATAGCAAAGATCTTTGCCCAAAAAACCGATCATAAATTAGTATTGCTTGCCCGAAATGTTGATGATCTGGAGCAAGCAAAAAAGCAATGTTTGAAATGGGGAGCGGAAGAAGTTGAAATCATTTCTGCGGATCTTACCTCAGAAGAAGAGATTTCCAGGATAGATTTCAAAAGCTTAAACCCTGGAATTCTGATCAATAACGCCGGAGTGTTTTTATTTAAGAACTTATCGAATACAAGTTCAGAAGAATTCGATCGTCAATACAGGTTAAATACCTTTTCTGTTTTTAACCTAACCAAGCAGGTACTTCCTATTTTAAAAGAAAAGGAGAGAGCATTGATCGTGAACATTTGCTCTCAGGCTTCCTTAAAGGGCTATGGTGACAGCGGCGCCTATACGATGAGTAAACATGCTCTTTTGGGATATACAAGGTCTCTGCGTAAAGAATTGACAGATTCTAAGATTGGAGTCTCTGCAATAAATTTAGGTCAAACTTATTCTACTTCTTGGAAAGATGTTGATATAGATCCTAAAAAACTTATTGATCCTGAAGATGTAGGGAGATTAATTGTTTCTTTATCAGAATTAAGTCCGCAAAGCGTAGTCGAAGAAATAAACCTGATGCCACAGGGTGGCGAAGTAAACCCGATGTGATTTTAATCCTCAAAATTTGGTTTTCGCTTTTCCATTTCAGCCTTGAATGCTTCCTTTAAATCTTCCGAGAGCAGCATAGCAGCATTCCATGTTGAAACATAATTCAATCCATCTTCGACAGAATGGTCTCTGGAATAATGTAATACATTTTTAGTTCCTCGAATTGATAGGGGAGATTTTTCAGCGATGCTTGCTGCAATTTTAGCAACACCTTCCATAAGGAGCTTTTTTGAAGAGAAGCATTCGTTAACCAAGCCGATATTCTTGGCTTCAGTTCCTGATACATTTCTTCCCGTATAAGCCATTTCTGCAGCTATTGCCGGCGAGATGATTTTTGGTAAACGCTGGAGTGTGCCTAAATCGGCAACCATTCCTAGGTCTATTTCCTTAATACTGAAATAAGCATCTGTTGTACTATAGCGCATATCACAAGCAGTAGCAATATCCACACCTCCACCGATACACGCATTGTGAATTGCAGCAATTACAGGTTTTGAGCATTTCTCAATTGCAGTAACTGTTTGTTGAAGGGTAACTATAAACTTTTTAACCTTTTCATTTCGTTTTCCGGAGCAGGAAATATCCCTAAGTTTGTTAATCGACATCAATAATTCTAAATCTATTCCGGCACAAAAGTGTTTTCCTTCTCCGGATAGAATAACAACTCTTACTTTATTATCTGTTGAAAAGGTCTCAAAAATAGTTTGCATTTCAGTCCATGCATCCATGTTAAGAGCGTTGGATTTTTCCGGCCTATTGAATGCAACCTGAGCTATTTTATTCTTTATCTGAACAGTAAAGTAATTGTATTTCATAGCGTTAAAATTATTGAATATTTAAAATGAGTTGATACTATCCGATTCAGGTAAAATTTATTTGATGAATTATATTTTAAATCGGTTAGCAAAAATCAATAAAAGAGAATTGATATCAATGGTTTTGTGTATGACTGGTTGTGGAAAATCAGCTATACAAGTTGTTGTATCTAGTTTTTCTTTCTAATTATCTTAACAATTCTATTATTAATTATTTCTGATAAGTTCCAATTGTACAGTTTAGGATCGGTTGTGCTGTAGAATTTAACAGTAACAGCATCAATATCTGTATGATATTTTGCAAAACTCTGGTATCCCGGAACCCAACCTGAATGTTCATACTCATAAATGGAAGCATATATTTCTCGTTCTCCCGGTGCGAACAATGATCCATCGTTCAATGCCCTTAGAAAAGTTCCCACGTCTTTTGCCGTGGCATGCATACCATAATCGTTCGTCTTTAAATCAGAGGGGTATCCTACATGATAACCACTCATTACATCCTCTAGATTTACTTCACTTAACGACGCGAAGGTATTGTTAAGGTTTAGAGGTGTCAGAATTTCTTCCTGAATGAATTGAAAATTTTCATAACCTAATTCATCATCCATTATCTTGTTGATTAAAAGATAATTCGTATTGCAATATTCATAATCTTCATCAGGTTCAAAGTTGGCCGGCTTGCCCTGAATCAATGCCAGACTTTCTTCAAAGGTTTCGGTTGGAGCTGCCCAAAAATTTGGAGCGTCCGTAAAATTAGGAATACCACTTCTATGCTGTATCATTAACCTCAAGGTGATTTTGTCTGAGTTTTCGATTTTCCCCGAAAGTTCCGGTAAATAATCAGCTATTGTTTTATCGAGAGAAAGCCGTCCATCACTTACCAATTTAGTAACCGCCAAAGCATCATATAATTTGCTGATGCTGGCAATCTTAAATAAAGCATCGGGCTTGGCAGGTATCTTAGATTCCCGATCATGCCAACCTGAAGTAAAATATTGAGGAGTTTTCCCCGCTTGGTCTATATAGACAACCATTCCATCAAATCCATGTCCAATGGCCTCATCTAACTGTTCTTGAACAGTATCCGGAAGAGGAAGTATCCAAGCCTTTACCAAAAGCCATGGTACAAAGTACAAGGAGATTGCCGTACCGAGAAACAAAAGGATTCTGATTATTAAAATCTTTTTTTTCTTAGTCATAAAATTCTGAAACGACAGTTTTTAAATTACCCACAATGGGTTGGGTCATGAGTAGTTGCGTCCAGAAGGGCGCTATTGCTTATAGGTTTTGTTGGTAGATGGATTTTTATTTTTCATACACTCGAATAATTTCTCCATTACCTTTTCCATTTACACTTCTCACAAAAGCATTGACTGCTTTCTTCATTGGTACTGGGTTGTGCCCTGGAAAATAATCTTTGTACTTGTCATATGCATCTTCGACCATTCCTAATGACACCGCATTAACTCGAATGCCATTTTCAATTTCTAAAGCAACTGCTTTAACGAAACTGTGAATGGCTCCATTTACCATGGCTGCACTTGTAGTCTTGGTCACAGGGTCGTCTGCCAATATTCCAGTTGAGAGTGTGATTGAACCACCTGAGGTTAAGTAGTTTTTGCCAATTCGAACAAGATTTACTTGTCCCATTAATTTACTTCTAAGTCCAATGTAGTAGTCTTCTTCAGTAAGTTCATTGAAGTTGGCCCATTTTGCTTCTCCTGCAATACAGACAATTGCATCTAGTTTTTTCAGGGTTTCCAATCCTTTTTCGATTGAGTTAGTGTCGGCAATATCAATTTTAATTTCTCCGCTACTTCTACCTGCAACAACTACTTCATGTTCATTTTGAAAGTGTTCTGTTACAGGTTGTCCAATTGTTCCTTGTCCACCTATGATTAGTATTCTCATGTTCTTTTTTTCTTGCCGCTAACGTCTCCTATATGAAAAGTAGCGCAGAAAATAAGCGATAACTTTTCGGATTAACACAAGCCAAATTTGAAAATTTGGCGACTTCGCAAAAGTGCCGTTACCATTGGGTCAAGCACTCATTGCCCTATTACTTTTATATGTTGTTAGCAAAAGTTTTTATATTCCAATTAATTTAATCCTTTTATAATTCTTTTCGAGTATTTCGTTTAGTGGGTCTATACTAATCATTCAATAGAGATATTTGTTGCCTGTCTTGCAATCATTACCCATTGGCTATTTTTAAACATCCAAATATCTGTAAACCGTCTTTTTTCTGTAGTTCCAGCTTTACCGGTTAAACCAGTCGGCATTACTGTTTCCAAACCCATTACTATTCCGATGTTTTCAATAATCTTAATTTCGTCGATTTTCTGCTCATAAGAAGTGTAATCAATATATCCAAGTTTTAAAGCTTCCATAGCCATATTTAAGTCAACTACAGAATTGCTCGGTGCATTAACAATTAAATCATTGGCAAGTATTTTTCTAATTATGGTTGAATCTTTTTCAAGAATTCCTTGTACTTGAAGTTGTTCGATTTTTCTTATTTCGTCTACCGCAGAAGATTTATTTAAAACTTCATTAGTCATAAATTCAGTCACCACAGAATTTTTTTCAGATTCCATTTCGCAAGTCCAACTATCTATCCACCATCTTCCATTTTCATAATGAAGCTGAATACTATTTAGTCCTTTAATATTGGATTCAATTTTCGGGTCAGTTCGTATTTCAAACGCACTCCAAACTTGTGCAACATTTCCATATTTACTTACTATTCTTTTAAGTTCCTTTTCGTAAAAATCTTCTTTCGGTGATAATCCGATTGGTATATATTCCGCTTCAAGGGTATGGGATTCCGCTTTTCCGTTTTCGTCGAATCTCGTAATAACAGCATTTTTTGAGTGAATATATTTATCCCGTTCAAATTCCCACGGTTCATTACTCGAACCAGATACAACATCATAATATGCATTTATAATTGCATCTACTGACTCTACATCTTTTCTGTATTTTTCATCGTTAGACTGTCCAAAAATTGAATTGCAAGCAAAAAATATAATAATTGATGTCAGTATTATTTTATCCATCTCGTTTGGTTTTTAAATTTTTGCTAGCGATTGCTATGTTGAGTAGTGTGTCTTTCTCATTAAATTACTACGTAGTTAAGTAAAATCAAATGGTGGTTTTCCAGTAGTGTTTGCATTGTGCTTTACCCAAGCGGTAAGGGCAGTAGCAACGGGACCATGAATGTGTGATTTAATTTATGTTACTCTTAAAATAGTGAGGGAAGCAATTAATTATACACGTTGTTAGCTACTGTACCTTACTATTTCATTAATTTTTTGAATCAAATCTCCTTGTATAACTTTCCAATTATTATTCGTTCCAAAAAGATTATTAGTGTATAATTTGCCTTTTTCAGAATTTTCAAAACGTCTTGTCCAATCATTCCCAACTAATTTTCCTTTACAGTTAACGAATATTGAAAATCCAAAATCATGCGAATGTTCAACAAGAAAAACTCTATCTGCTTTTGTATAAATAGGCAAGTCAAATAACTTGGTTTTAGGATTATAAGTTTTCATTTTACAGTTTTCAGAATTATTAAACTCTAAATTTTCCTTCGTTAATTCGATATACTCAATTGAGATTGGATGTAGTTTTTTAAATTCCTCGATTTGCGCAAAGAAAACGTCTAATGATTTTATTTCATCATTATTATTTTCTTGGAGTATTATGTTTTTCCATCCTGCGGTTGAAGAACTCCAATTGTATTTTTCCTTTATCCATTCATGGAAATACCAAAACAAGGGAAAGACGTTTTTATGTTCAATATTATTAACCAAACATGCTAAATCATATCCATAAATAAAATTTTGAATCGAAGTTATATTACTATCTGCAATGTATAGTCCAGGACGTTTTTTAATCAGTTCAATTAACTCAAATATATTTTCAATTTTAATGTTAATCGTCATTTTTCTGGTATTGTAGCTAACGTTTAGTATAAAATGCGTTTCAATGCAATTTATACATTGTTGTACGCTGGTTTTTCATTAATAAAAGTCTTCAATTCTCGATATTATTAGTTTGCTTTGTTACCGACTTTTTATATCGCATGATAGCTATTGTCATTGAACCAAGTAACATACCAGGTATGATTTGAACAAGAGCTCCATAAATACCATGGTTTAGGAGTGTTTGTACCCAGTTATCAAAGTAGAGGCCGTAATGAGTTCCAATTTCCCATTTAGTATCAACCCACCAAGCAGCAACAACAGGAAGCCTTGAAACAGGTGAAAATATAATTAAACTGAACAGCAGCAGGAGGTATGCTTTCTTTTCGGTATATAGTTTAAATCCCCAATAAATGGAAAAGGCTAAGGTTAACCAGAGCAATCCAATAATAAAAATAGCATATTCAGGTAGACCAGCTAGTTCAAGTAGAAAACGAACAGGTGTTAAAAATAGACTAATTATTATGGGGATCTTTGCAAGATGAAATGCTTGTTGAAGAACTCCTTGTTTGTTGCTTAATTCCTTTTTAGACATTCTGTTGTTTCAACCATTTTAGAATTACTTGAGTTGTTTCTTCTGGTTTTTCTTGTTGAATATAATGACCACAATCTAGACTAATCACTTCTACATCAGGAACGAAATCTGTCAGGCTCTCGGACTTAGGAATCATATCCTGTTCACCATATACCATAAGTGTAGGATGTTGAATGGTTGGGTTTACATTTGCCAGTAAATGCCAATTTCGGTCAAGGTTTCTGTACCAATTTATAGCTCCTGCAAATCCTGATGTTTCGAAGGCAGAAATATAAATAGCCAGCTCACTTTCACTCATTATTGGTTCGCCAAGTGGTTTTTCTGCTCTTGCAAGATTAATCATTAACATTCCTGGCTCTGGCGGTGCAAGGGGTACGTTCTTTCTGAACAAATTTCGAAGAAAATTAGATTTATATTCATCTAGTATAGCATCTGCGACTCCTTGTTGTCGATTAAAGTGAACGAAATAATTATCTTCTCCGAATATTTCCTCCATCCACTCAATCCAAGGTTTTTCTCCTCGCACTTGATAAGGTAGAGCCAGGTTTATTATTTTATTTATACGTTCTGGATGCAATAACCCAAGATTCCAAACAATATTTGCTCCCCAATCATGACCAATGAAAGTGGCATCGTTATATCCATAGTAATCAAGTAGTGCAATTATATCACCCGTTAAATGTACAATGTCGTACTTCATTATTTCAGTTGGACGAGATGAGTTACCATAACCACGCTGATTTGGGGCAATGACATGATAGCCGGCTTTAACAAGTTCGGGAATCTGAAAGCGCCAAGAATACGCATTCTCTGGAAAGCCATGGCTGAGTACAATAGGTTTACCTGTATTTTGTCTGCCTGCTTCGAATACTTCGAGTTCAACACCATTGACTGAAATCATTTTGGGGTCTGGAAATCCAATTGATTGAAGCTCTTTGATAGTTACGTTCATCATTATTTTTAATGCTTATATTAATTAATGATACAAATGTAAGGTCGACCTGTGACAGCCTTATGGCAAGGGTAAAAAAGAATCAATGGTATTTGTCAAAATACTCTTGTAAAGTCATATTATGAGGTTCAAAATTTTCTGGTAGAATTTCCATTTTTTGAATTCTATCTGGGCGAAAAAATCGAAACTCCTTGCGTAAACGACACCAAGCAATCAAATACCAATTTTCAGCACTCAATAGAGCAAATGGCTCTATCAACCTTTTAGTTGCAGTACCTTCCTTATTGATATACTCTATCCTGACCAATTTGTAACTGGTAAGTGCATTTTGTAAATCTGATAAATTGTTACTATTCCGTTCTTGATTTATGACTTCGTCATATTGAGTTCTGTTGGCAAGTATATTTACTTTGTCCCTGGTGGTGTATCTAAGAATTGATTTGATTTTATCAATTGCTTCTAAATAATCTTTTAGAAAAGAGGCATCTTTGTTTTTTAACACTAACTGTCCTGCTAGTATTAAAGCATTTGCTTGTTGTTCTGTAAACATTACAGGTGGAATTCTATACCCATCCATTAATGCATAGCCTCTTCCTTCTTCGGTCAAAATAGGGACACCTGCATTTTCTAATGCTTTAATGTCTCTGTAAATTGTCCTTTTACTAACTTGAAATTTTTGGGATAGTTCAGAAGCGGTAATAATTCTTTTGGTCTGAAATTGAATTAAAATAGCTGTTAATCGTGATAATCTATTTACTTCTGAATATTCCATTTTTAGTTATAGTTACAAGTTGTTTTCAAATGGCTTACAACGGTTGGCTAAAAAGCGTTGCCAGTTTTAGAGCTGGTTATGATTTTTAGCTTTTGTTGTAGCCTGTTTTTATTTTTCATTATCACTTATAGTCGGATTAAGAATGTCTTCCAAATTTCCCTTAATCAATAAATCTGCTATTGTTCTTTCTATACAATCTCTAGTCAATTCTTTTACAAACAAGTCTGGAGGGATTTGATAAACCCCATTCAAGCTTTCACCATTCTCCTTATCCAATTTAACTGAAGTCTCCAGAAATTTAAACGTCCACACATTTATCCCATAATGTCTTCCATCAGGTAAATCCACCTGAATATTTGCAAACTCGTTGTCAGTCTCCCAATTTCCTGAATCAACTTCTTCAAATTCTAACCATAGTTTAAATTCCATTTTTTATTCTAGCTTTTATGAGTTACCCAGTTAAAATTTAATGCTCCACACTTTGGACACTTTCCTTGCTCTTCGTCGAGAGTATTAAAATTACAGCTATTACATTGTCCATATTCAACGTTAATATGTGTGACGATATATTTCGCATCTCTATGACTAAAACTCATTGCATCCATTAACTTTTTAACAGCATGAATTGGTGACTTTTCTTTCCATTTTCTAGACTGCTCCTTTTCTGCTATCGAGAAATTTGGAATTTCAATTCCTTCCTTAGGTAAACAGTTTTTACATTGAATCTTCATTCTGTTTTAATTGGCTACAACGTGCCGGGCTATGTTCAGTTGGTTTTACCTATTGAATATAGTGAGGGTTGGGATGAGTTGCTTCGCAACGCCTGAACTTAGCCCGGCACGTTGAAGATGAAGAGCGGAGCGAATTCAT